>Ga0081538_10006448_pt1 | contig 10328 bp, 11 predicted proteins | sample TabmetS5T2R1_FD_71022 | JGI IMG/M metagenome (GOLD analysis project Ga0081538, IMG submission 71022) | Tabebuia heterophylla rhizosphere microbial communities from the University of Puerto Rico - S5T2R1 | ecosystem: Host-associated > Plants > Roots > Rhizosphere ...
CATTTATGGAGAGGCTCATGATGGCCCCTTGTGGGAGGTTGTAGTCTCTAGGTTGGTTAGCAGCCTGAAGTTGCCTTTGTGTAGGCAGAGGGTAGTCATACTCCTCTGAGGGGAGGCTCTGGCTGCTTTGATCCGGGACCGTACTGGAGCCGGACTCTCCGGATCGCGTCCCGGGCTCCGGTGACGTCCCTGGTGAGGAGGCATCGTCCCAGTTCCACCAGTCCGTGTCGGAGTTCGAGCGCGCCAGCGGCCAGTTGGTTGGCTCCACGGAAGATTTTGCCGCAACCACCCGCGGAGGACCTTCCAAAAAGACGATCAAGGCTGCGACCCCCGTAAGAGCGAGCGCGAAGGTCATCGCGACGACGCCGACCTTCAGTAGAGGGTCTTCCGCGAGCCTACGCCTGATCTCCCGAAGCACCACGCTACAGCGACAGGCCAGCTACCTGCCGCGCCGGACGATCGCCTACGCGAGCCCCGATCGAGCCGAACGTGCAAACAGCTGTACCCTCCATACTCCCCCATCCTCTGGCCAGAATAGACGGACGCATTCTACACGCCCCGTACGCCAAACGGCCAGCTAACCACAAAAAGCTGAAATGCTGAAGTGCTGACAAGCGACAGCCGCAGGCTGGAGCGTGCTGAAATGCGCGATCAGCTGAAAGCTGATCGCTCTACTGCCCCTTCCGCAGTTCTTTCTCCAGCTCGTGCCGCTGTTTCTCTACTTGCTTCTTGGCCTGCTTGGCATCGTCTATTTTCTCCATGCCCATCCTGACTCCGCATCCGGAGCCAGCGACCACGCCGGACAGTGCGACACAGGCGGCCATCGAGAGTATGGCGAACCTTCTCTTCATGCTAACCGCGCGGTTACTTTCGTGATACACGGTTCTCTTCACTCCGCTTTGGCACCTTCGGTGGCTTGGTCGTTCCAGTGGCGCTTGAACTCCGCATAGGCGGCGTTGATATCCTTCATCCTCTGCTCCGAACACACCCTGACCTCAGGCTCCAGGTTGGCCACTTTGTCAGGATGATGGGTCCGCGCAAGATTCCTGTATGCCGCGCTGATCTCCTCTGTAGACGCCCCCTTCGACACCCCTAGAGCCCTGCGCGCCTTGGCGAGCCTGGCTTCCCTCTCCAGTATCTCCGCGGAACGGCGCTCCTCTCCCCCCTTCTTCGAAGAGGAGCGCCCGGAATCCTTATCTGCCCGGCGGTGTACTTCACCGCGGCCGGGCTTCCTCTCCTTCGGTTCCTCCGTCGGTACTTCGGCGCCGAACGTCCTTGCGAAGTGCGCTGCGGCGAGCCTATTCGAGACCTCTAGGCGCAACTTCGGTAAGGAAGGGGTGCTTATCTCTAGCAGCCCGTAGAGGACAACGGGAATCTTTACATTGTCCTTCTTGTAGCGAGGATCTGGGCTTCCATCCGCTCTGCTGAAGCGCCAGGTGCGTTCCACGACCGTCGCATCATCAGGCAGATCCTCCTCCTCGAAGAAGCGTCCCGAGGAGAAGGCCACCTTCAGCGACTTGTAAGGGAGGGGATCATAGCGACAGTCCCTGTAGATGAGGGCGCCCTCAGGGAAGAAAGAGAAGCTCTCATCGCCCGCCTCTATTCCCCAAACCGGCACGTCGGCTTTGATGCCAGGCGTAGCCAGTAGCCCGACCCTCGCCGGCACCCGCTCGGGAGAAGGCTTTACCTCGCCCGTCTTCGGGAGCTTTGCCGAATCAGGCAGACGCCAGATCTTCTCAGATGAAGCGAGTCCCTCCAGAGCTTCCCTCACGGAAGTGAAGCGGGTAGCGGTCTCTTCGTCGAGGTTGCCTTTGTAGGAGAGGGAGATGGTCGTCTTCGCCTTCTGTGTCAAGTAGAGAAGGAGGACGAGCAGGATGCCTCCGCCCAAGACGGCGAGGACGGCGAAGGAAGGCAAGGCCCCAAACACATACAGGAGCGCCGCCAGGATCAGTGTCCCACCGAGGGCAGCAAGGAGCGGCATGCGTCCTACCTCTCGCGGACGGTTGTTTATGCGCGCTAGTGTCCTGTTGGTCAGCATCCCTCACCCCCTCTCTCAACGCTTAGCCGAAAGGTGCCCCCGGAGGGGCGCCAAACCTTACGCTATCAGCCTAGGTTACGGACCCGGGCAGTCCCCCGCCTGCACGCCGCCGCCAGTCTCTGCCATGAAGTAGTCCGTGTCAGCGACTGGGTTACCACCCACCTCATAGTGCGATTCCACGCAGTAGGTATTGGCGTCCCCGGTTGGTGCAGTCGTCACCACATTTTCCGACTGCCTGAAGCCCACGCCCACGAGGTCGGCCATGGTGGTGGTGAACGTGTCGTTCTCGGTGTAGTAGAGCACTTCAGCCGAGGCAGCGTTCCTAGTGTCAGACCTCGCTGCGGCTTGCTGGGCCTTAAGCCTTTGCGCCAGGAACGTCGGGATCGCGATGGCCGCCAGGATCCCGACGATGATGATCACGATCAGGAGCTCGATCAGGGTGAAGCCCTGCTCCTCGTGGCGGATTGCCTGCATCCGCACGTACCTCTTGCCTATCCACTCAAGCACGGAGTTCTCCTCTCTGTAGTTTGGTTACTCGGTGCTTCTACCTATCGTTAAGCCCACACTTGGGCAGTACAGACACCTTTAGCGGTCTTTTCATAGATTTTCGAGGGCGGCCAGCTCTCCTACTCCGAGGCTGAGTTGGTCCGGCGGATGCTGGACGGTTTGCTGCTTAGCGCTCTCCTGCTACGACGCCCAGATCTGGGCGGTCGCCCGCCTCGGGCAGGTGTTTGAGGCTAGTTATAGTCTTTCCACTTCATCGCTTCACTACCCAGTCGAGGTACAGCGACACATCAGTAATTGGAGCACAATTTACTAGAATCAGGCAGCGCTCTCCTGGTGGCGACGCAAACCACTATTTTGTTCTACTCTTATACGTTGAGGAGACCGAAAGGAAGAGGGAGACATGATGGATAGGGAGAGGCCCAGCGTCTCGGAAGGGAAGATCCCTGAGGCCTGGATCGGCCAGGAGGTGATGCTCGAGACCACAGAAACACTCTCGAGCGATCTGCGTGCCGCAGCCCCCGTCTACCTGGAGGAAGTCAACGATCGGGGCGTCGTCATGCTGGTGACGCGCCACCACGATCAAAGCCAGTTTTCCCGGTACTTCTACCCCTGGAGCGTCATTGGATGGATACGCCTTGCGGAGGAGGATGAACGCTCGGTGTCGCGATAGACAGCACGCGCCCTGTCGGGCGCTTGTCAGCTAGTCAGCACGCTCAGGCTTCGCCTTCGCTTGTCAGCACTTCAGCATTTTGTTTTCGCCCACCGCCCATCGCTTCTAGCAGGATGCGCGATTAGCGGGAGGTCGATACCTTTGCGAATTGCTTTTGGGCTGGAGATCTTCGCAGACTAACGGTTTGCTTCTCCATCTGGCATTTTGGTAGGAACTTCCTCGCTTGACACCTCGCGCCTGGCGTCTCCTACGGCCTCCTCGTAGAGGCGCTCGGCTTCTTGGTCCTCCTCCAGGCGCGCCGCTCTTTCTTCCTGGCTGTAGGTGGTGGTGGAGGCTCCGTTTGGGGATTGGAGAAATGGCTTGAACAGATCTATCGGCACAGGCAGGATGATCGTCGAGTTCTGGTTGACCGCGATCTCCCCCATCGTCTGAAAGAGCCTCAGTTGGAGGGCCGTGGGGCTCTCCAGACGGTCTGCTGCCTGCCTGAGGCGCTCCGATGCCTGATACTCGCCTTCCGCCGCTATGATCTTGGCCCGCCGCTCGCGCTCTGACTCTGCCTGACGAGCCATAGCCCGCTGCATCTGGGTAGGGATCTCAACGTCCTTCACCTCCACTACGCTTACCTTAACCCCCCACGGATCGGTCTGCTCATCGATTATGGCCTGCAGCTCTTCGTTTATCTCCTCGCGGTTGGTCAACAGCTCATCAAGGTCCTTCTGACCGAGGACGCTCCTTAGGGTGGTCTGTGAGATCTGGCTTGTTGCAAGAACATGGTTTTCGACCTCTATAACGCTCTTGTTAGGGTCTGTGACGCGGAAGTAGACTACGGCGTTGACGCGGGCGGGGACGTTATCGCGGGTTATTATGTCCTGGGGCGGGACGTCCATGGTGACTGTTCTAAGGTCTATCTTGACCATCCTGTCGACCATGGGAAGGAGGATGAACAGTCCTGGACCCTTGGGACCTCCCTGGACCCTACCGAGCCTAAAGATCACACCCCGCTCGTACTCCTTGACCACCTTGATGGCGCTGACTATGACCGCAACGACAAATAGCGCGATGATCAACACCACAATAGCCGCGAATCCTATTCCAATCGCCTGCAACAAGCCGAAGGTTGCGTACACGAGAGATCCTCCTTTATCCTGGCCGGTCGATATCCCGGCCTCGACCGGGCAATTCGAGGGGCACTACATGCAATACCCCTCCCTCAGCGAAACCCACCACCCTTACCTTCCGTCCCACCTCTACCACGGGCTCATTGGCTTGCGGGTCGGCCTCTTCTGGGACGAACGCCAGCTCGGCTCGCCACAGCTCACCGTGCACGAACACCCACCCTGACGTGTTCACTCCCACGGGGCTCCTAACGGTGCCAACCTCGCCGATCATCCCCTCCTTGCCCGTAAGAGCCGGCCTCCCTTTGGAGGCCCGCAAAGAACCCAGGACACCGAAGAGCACACCACCCATTAGCATCGCGGCGACCACGACAGCACCGAGCAACACGCCCGAGTAGGGGACGCCAGTCCCGAGGAGCACCAGGCCCCCGGTAAGTAGCGTCACGATGCCCCCCGCGATGAGCAAGCCGTGGTTTGTTACGCTCAGGTCTATGATGAAGAGTACGATCCCAACGAGGATCAGGATCACTCCGATAGCCGGGGACATCATCGGAACAGAGCCGTTTGGCCGGCAAACAGATATACGAATGACAGTAGCATCGTCGCTCGAGAGTGATTGTACCGCACATGTCAGCACGCGCCCTGTAGGGCGATTGTCAGCATGTCAGTACGCTTCGCCTCCGCTTGTCGGCATTTCAGCTTTTCGCAACCTCTGCTGATACCGCTTCGGTCGACCGACGCGCCCAGAAAGTGGCGATCGCCTGCCAAATAGTGGCTTGGTGGGTAGCACAGAGCTGTGGAAGGCGCAACTCCCGGCGAAAAAGCGGCTCGAGGTTGGCTCGAACCCTCACCCAGCGGCATCCTGAGGGGAATCGGCGCCTTCAAGACGGTCGGCGCCCGGAGTGGGATCGTAGGTTCCGCCACCTCCGCATAACTCGTCAGTTAGACTACAAGACTGAGCGCCAAGATCAAGATCAAGGAGACGACTGAAGCTAACGCAGTTACGAAAGTTAGCGCCTTGAATGTTCCTTGAGTAGTGAGCCCCAGCAGCGTCTCGAACATCCAGAAGAAGTTGCTGTTGACTTGTAACGCGAACAGCGCCCCAGAGCCGATGGCCAAGCCGAGCACCACTGTAGGGACTTCGATGCTAGCCAATATCGGGGCCAGTATGCCTGCTGCGGTGATGGCGGCAACCGATATCGAACCTATGGCAAGGTGCAATATGGCCGCAATCAACCAGGCTAACGAAATCGTTAGCAGATCCGGCGTCCCAGCCTCTGCCGAGAAGAATCCACCAAGGATTTTGTCGAGCCCGGTCTCGCCGATCACCGCTCCCAAAGAGCCCCCGATGCCCGTAATCAGCAGGATCTGGCCGGTCGCGTTGAAACCCTTGTGCATCGCTTCTTCGACGTGCTCGTTGGTTAGCGTACGCCACGCCAGCAGGTAGGCGCCGAGTAAGCCCAAGAAGAGGGCAAAGACGGGATCCCCGAGGAACGCTATCACAGGGGACTTTACACCGGCGGCCTCGGCGACCGCCCCGAAGGCTATCAGCAACAGCGCAACCACGATGGGCAACAGCGAGACGTATAATGGTGGGGAACGGTGCGCTGTCTGTCGTTCCGTTGCGGCAGGGGTTCCTTTCCTCGCGTCCTCAGCTACGGAAGGGTCTCCTTCCGGCGTCGCTACGTCGCGGCCTTCTTCCCTCACCTCCTCGGCCACGGCATCAGGGCTTCCTAGCACCATGTCCTCGAAGTGCGCCTCATCCTTGGCATTGTTCCATAGCCCGCGTTTCAGTATCTGGCCGTAGATAAACGTGGTAAGTACGGCTGTAGGAAGACCTATCACAGTTCCGTAGATCAACATCGTGCCCAGCGGCACATCCAGCAATCCCGCTATCGCCACGGTTCCCAAACCCGGGACGACGAACACGTATCCGACAAGTATGCCGGCGGTCAGCGTCCCGCCCATCATCCCGAGCCCGTTGGGCCCAATTCGGGGAGCAGCCGATCGAGCCAGTGGGGACGCCAGCACAAGTTGTACGTCCACGTAGATGGCCGGGAAGATGGTGGTCAGGGCAGCGCTGAACGCGTAAGGTAGTCTTCGGGGGCCGAGAATTCTCAGCAGTAGCCCAACCAGTTTCTGGAGAGCCCCCATGGCAGTAAGCAGCGTGCCCATAAGAACCCCGAAGCCGATGAGTAGGCCTACTTCGGCCATTATGTCGCCGAAGCCCTGTACGAAGGTTCCTATCGTGTCCTCGAACCCAAGCCCCGCTGCAACGCCTAGATAGAGCGTACCTATCACCAGGGAGATCACGGGGTCGACCTTGGCTACCACGATCAGCAATACTATTGCGATTATCGCGATCGCTGTGTGTAGCACGATCAAGGTATCACTCATAGTGCTCTCCTTTCGTGCTCATCACGCGTGCCATGGTCAGCGAGTTGGTGTGCAGCAATTGGTGGCACCATCTCCTGTTCCAACGGAACTACCGTTTCAAAAAGGTGAGGGCCCACGCATCTCTCCCATTCCGGGTTGCATTCTCTGTTCTTTAAACGAAGGTGTCAAGGTAACGTGTTGTCATAGCGGTCTTCGTAAGAGTTCATCTCCCTGGCTGCAGAGGGCTGCCGGGAACCGGACTATTCCGTCAGTCTCAGATCTTTGGAGTACGGCATCAACTTCTGAGACTGGCACGCGGATCGAACCTTATCCATGTCGCTGTCAGATCCTATAGTGAGATCTCAACATTGTCTGACCAGCTGAATTGTCTGGCGAAGCCAGGCGGCATGCTGAAATGCTGAAGGCCGGGACTTCAGCCCCGGCCCTCAGTGCTCCCTTTGAAGAGGCTTTCTTTAGGAGTTGGCCCTTATCTTGCGGTCGATCTGCTCGATCAGGGTCTCGCGGTTCTTGTTCTGCTTCTCGTACTCGCGTACCTTCCGGAGCTGCTCGGTGGAAAGGCCGTCCAGCCTCCTGGAGATCTCCGCGACGGACAACTCGTCGTAGTCGGGGGTCTTCAGCGCGCTGAGGACGGCGGCTTTCAGTTCCGCCTCCTTTGTGGCCTTCTCGGTCTGCCGAAGGACCTCATCGGTCTGTTCCGCGGCCTCTTCAGCTACTCTAAGACCCTGCCGGGCGGCCTGCTGGCTCGTCCTTACGCCCTCCCGAAAGTATGCGAACGGGGAGAAGAAGCCCCTGTAGGTCCCTGCCCACGCCTGGGTGAGCGTCCGGAAGCCTTCCTGCGCCTGGCTTGCGCTCCGCACGAAGGCCTCGGCTGTGCGCACGTTGTGCTCGGTCTGCTCGCGAAGAGCCTCTACAGCGTCGCCCGTCCAGCCCTGCACGAACTCGGCGTTTCGCTGCTGGAGCTGGAGCAGCTTCACGCCACCTGCGAACCACTCCTGGGCCACACGGGCGTTCTCCTCCTGCAACCTCATGAACTTGAGCCCGTCTTCGGCAAGCCCCATGCTGCGGCGCTGGGCGGCCGCAAGGTTCTCGGCGAGAGCCTGGTAGGAGTCGCGCTGAACCTCAGCCATCTGGCGGGCAGTGCGCGCCGTGCTCTCGATACTTCTGGTGGTCTGCACCAACATACCTCCATGGTAGTGGATCTATGACACTATGTTCTTATCACACATATACCCAGATTGCACATCTCAAAACGTCGGCCTGTGGCGTGGATACAATTGTCAGGCGAACAGGAGAAGAAGGGCTGGAGCGGACGGAGATGGTGAGAGAGACGGACACCACCTGGCTACCTGATGCCAGCGAGGACCGCGTCATCGAGTGGCCGGTGTGCTCAAATGCCATGACCACCATGACCGCCGAGGGCGTGACGGTGGACGTGCTCCTCTACCATCGAAGGTGGCTGCGCTTTCGCGGTCCGAATCCGCTCCTCGATGACCGAGAGGTTATAACCATGGAAGGTCTTATTGGGGGTTAGAAGCCTGTGCAGATCCCTAAATTGTCCCGCCGAGCATCCTACTCACCAGGGGCACTACGTAGCTCCGTAGCGGAGGGCACCCTGAAGCGTCGAGATCTCCCCTTCGAGGGCGGAGCGAGCTCTACTAACAGTGCCTACATTAGATGGCTCAAGGGCCGATTCAATAACCAATCGCACGATGTGATCCTCTGGCAAAGATTGCGCCAGTTGCTTCAGCGCTCTTTCGTGGTCCGCTAGCTCCTTACCCTTACTCTGCGTTAGGTGAGGCTCCAACTCTCTCAGTAGGGCTAGTGCCTGCTCTGCCTTGCTCAACTCTTCAAGCAGATGCTCGCGCCGTTCATGCATCGTGGCGTTATCCTCCTAGCAGTCTGCGCCACCAGCTCCTCTTCTATGCCTCCTAGCTGCGCCAACCTCTAGAGAGTGTGGCCGCCGTGGTCTAAGTCCTCCCCCCTCTGTCCTCCACTTGAGCATCTCAGATCTGTAGAGAGCCTCCCTTGGCATTCGCTCGGCTCTGCGCATCTGAGATGAGGATGCACGAACTATTTCCTCGGCTCTGTATGCAGCTTGGTGAGCTCGGCGCTCCTGCTCAGCTTTTCCCTTGCGCAGTCTCTGCCTCATAGGTATTTTTCTACCACTTTGGCGAGTCAGGCTAAACATCCTCTGTAGCTACCACTAGTTGATCGATCGCTAGATATCGCGCCGTATGCGCAGCCCGTCCCTAAGGGTATTGAACGTCCTTGAACCCCACAGAGTGGATTCTTGAGCCCTTGTTCACCGAAGTGTCTAGCAGGAGTGTTCTCAGCAGTTTGCGTGGGTCACCCGAGAGGAGGATCATATCCCTTGTTTGACAACCGCTGTAGCCACCCTCGACTATTTACTACATTATGGATGAAGGGATAGCACCGTGGGGAGAAGAAGAGCTTACCTGAGGAGCAGCAGGTGGGATCTAGTGAGAGTTGCTGTGGGGACGCTCGTCGGACTCCTCATTGGATTCCTCGTCGGATTCTTCGTCGCCGGGCTCACCGGTGGTGGCCAACAGGGGGAGCAGGCCACTCCGCGTGCGCCTCATAGCGTGACAGTTGAGAAGACTGTAGAGAAGACCATCCCGGAAACGACCCCGGAGCCTAGGCCCCCAGATACGACCACGGCTGGGCCTCCAGATAAACCTCCAGAGAAAGGTAAACCTCCAGAGAAAGACAAGCCCTCCGATACGTCCACAGCTACAGCTACATCCACAGCTACGGCCACGGCCACGGCTACAGCTACGGCCTCTCCTTGATCATCGAGCGCAACCTTAGGAACCTTTCCTCTCCTTATTCGCCCGAGTGCGTGGAGAAACTGCTTGGAAAATCGGGATAGGGCCCGAATGGTGGCTCCGAGAGAAGCCAACAGGACTCAAAGGAGTCTCGATTCGTGCGCATCTTGTCGCCAGATAGGCGCTGAGAGGCGTTCGGCTATTTTCCAAACAGTTTCGTAGGCGGATTCTGGAAGTAAGCTGCGTAGTTACGCTCCTGTTTCGCCAGGGGCGGAGGTAGGCTGCGCCTTTAGACAGCCGGACTATTGGTCGAGCACCCGAGCAAGATATACTGCAAGAGCGTAGGTGGGTTGAGGGCAAAGCCGACGGGGACGGAAAGCAGCTAACCACCGCGTCCGTGACGCCGCTTACGGTCCCACTGAGGACGCGAAAACCTCCTCATCCGCTTCCAGCGTCTGAACGGGTTCGAAGTGGTAAACCTCCCGGCCCCGCTCCTTGAGCCACTCGTCGAACGGATCATCGGAGGAAGCGAACCGTTCCAACGCCCCGCGCGGGTCGTCGCCTTCCCAGTAGACCACCGCCATCTCCCCGTCGGGCAGGTTCTGGAACCACACCCTCTCCTCGCGTATGCCCAAACGCTTGCGCGATGCCTCGTACTCGTCCCGACGCGAGGTTCGGATCTCCTCGAAGATAGCCCGCGCATCATCTCGCTTGCCGGGTTGGATGGGCTGCGTGAAGCAGTAAACCGCCATGGACCTTTCCTCCTTCGTGCTACTGGTCCCTACCAGGGGTACCTTAACAGAGGCTGATACCTA
>Ga0081538_10006449_pt1 | contig 10326 bp, 9 predicted proteins | sample TabmetS5T2R1_FD_71022 | JGI IMG/M metagenome (GOLD analysis project Ga0081538, IMG submission 71022) | Tabebuia heterophylla rhizosphere microbial communities from the University of Puerto Rico - S5T2R1 | ecosystem: Host-associated > Plants > Roots > Rhizosphere ...
GTCCCGCCGCACCGTCCAGACCCACCTGGCCCACGTGTTCGCCAAGCTGGACATCTCCTCCCGGGCCCAGCTGGCCGCCGAGGCCACCCGCCGCCAGGCGTCCCCGGCGCCCTAGCGGTTCGGCCAGCTGGCGCCGCCGACGCGGTCCCCGGCGGGCCGGTCGGAGCGGTTGAACCGGCGGCGGCCGCATCCACGTATACGACGCCGACACGGCACCCAGTCGGCGAGGGCTCCTGATGGTGGCCTACAGCGTTCCGGCCGAGACCTTCGCGGTCGAGGGCGATCCCAAGGCGGTCCGCGCATCGGGGCGCGCGTACGGGCGGTTCGCCGCCGTCGCCGCCGAGGCCGCCGCCGCCCTGCGCGGGCTCGACTCCGACTCCTGGGTGGGCAGCGAGGGCGACCAGTTCCGCGCCCGGGCGGCCGAGCTCCCACCACCCCTGGACACCGCCCGCGGCGCGTTCGGCCAGGTCGCGTGGGCGCTCGCCGGCTTCGCGGACGAGCTGGAGGCGGCGCGGCGACAGATGGCCGGCGTCCGCGACGACGCCGAACACACGTTCGGATCGCTGGCCAGGGCCGAGGCCGACCAGGCGTTGGCGACACGCGTCGGCCAGCTCCAGGCCGCCTGGGATGAGCACCTGGCCGTCGCCGGAGTGGTGCGCGCCCGGCTCGACCAGGCCGCCCGGGACGCCGGGGCGGCCATCCGCGCCGCCGGACGCGCCTCGCCCACCGCCGGCCAGGGCTGGCTGGCGGCCACGGTGGAGGAGGGCAGGCGGTGGGCGGCGGGCCGCCTGGAGGACCTCAAGGGCTTCGTCGCCGAGCATGCGGCCGGTCTGCGGCAGCTGGCCGGGGCGCTGCGCTGGGTGGGCGTGGTCCTGGTCGCCGTGGGGGCCGCGCTGGCCGTGGTCAGCTTCGTGGCCGGGCTGTTCAGCTTCGGGGTCGGCGGGGTGGGGGCGCTGCCGGCCGGGCTCATCATGCAGGCCGGGTTCCTGGTCTGGGGCGGCGGGGATGCCCTGGCGAGCACCGTCGACTGGGCCGAGGGCAGGATCACCGGCCGCCAGCTGCTGGTCGAGGGCGGGCTGTCGATCGGCCTCAGCCTTGGCGGTGCCCGCCTGGCCAAGCCGGCCCTGACCGGCGCCCGAAGGCTCCTGCCCAGGCTCCAGCAGTGGCTGCGCGTGAGCGTGCTGCCCCTGGTGCGGGACCAGGTCGTTCCCCGGCTCCCCGGGCCGGTCGGCAGAGCGGTCGAGGAGTGGGCCGAGGCCCTCAGACGCCGACTCCCCGGGGCGAGCTGGATCGACCCGGACGGCGGCTGGCGTCTCCGGGTCGACGGCGGTGACGTCCTCTCCCTGGACCGCCACGCGAGCGCCGCCGCCGACGCCCTGCTGGACCGGGCTCGCGCCGCCGAGCCTGGCCTGACGAGCCTGATGGAGGACCTCAGCCGCCACGTCGACCAGGCGGAGCTGGTGGGGCTGGCCGACCGCCTGAAGACCCCGGACTCGCTGAAGCGGGCCCTGGCCACCGAGCTCCAGCGGCGACCCTTCCTCGACCCCACCGACGTGCTTGCGGGAAGAATCCAGGACTCGGTGCGATATACAGTGCAGCTGCCGCCGGACCAGGGCTATGCGGCCGGCGTCGCCAACGCGGTCGCCCAACTCCGCAGGGGCGGCGCCGAGAGCATCAGCTGGAAGTGGAGCTGGGCCGGCGACGGATACAAGGGGATCAACAGCACCTGGCGCGACCCGGTCAGCGGGCACGTCTTCGAGGTCCAGTTCCACACCCCGGACAGCTTCCACGCCAAGTCGGTCACCCACCACCTGTACGACCAGCAGCGGCTGCCGACCACCTCCCCGGAGGAGGCGGCGCGTCTGGCCGAGGAGCAAGCAGAGATCTTCAGGAAGGTCCCAGTCCCGCCGGGGGTCGAGGATCTGCTCGACCGGCCACCCTAGGAAGTGATTCGCCGTGCCTGAGATCACCTACTACGCGCTGATCAGCCAGGACCACCCCCGCGAGCGACCGGAGGGGCTGATCCGGCGCATCCACACCGAGCCGATCCCCACCGACGAGGAGCTTCGCCGGGACCTCCAGTGGCACCCGACCGACTACCTTGACCGTCACTGGCTCGGCCACAACTACAGCGATCACGTGCAGATCTCCGAGGAGGAGGCCGACCAGATCATCGCCAACTGGCGCGAACAGCAGGCCTAGCGCTGCCGCCATGAGCAGGAGGCAGAGCGACCAGAAGTTGGCCCGGCCCCTCCCGCGCCGCCTGCGGGTGGCCCGGCTGGTCGGCGAGCTGCTGTCGCCGCCGCCCATCCTGGCCGTCCTCGCCCTGGTCGTCGCTTGGGACAGCAGTCCAACGCCGGCCATGGCGATCCTCTGGGGCGGCATCGCGGCCGTGTCCGCCAGCGTGCTGCCCTACGCGCTCATCCTCCGCGGCGTCCGGCGTGGCCGGCTCAGCGACCGGAACATCAGCCTCCGGCAGCAGCGGATCCGGTTCGCGGCCGTGGCCATCACCTCGATCCTGATCGGGCTGGCGGTGCTGGCAGGATTTGACGCCCCCGCCGAGATGGTTGCCCTGCAGGCGTCGATCGCGGTCGGGGTGGCCTGCGGCTGGGTCATCACGCTGTGGTGGAAGATCTCGGTGCATGCCGCGATCGCGGCGGGTGCCGCCACCGTGCTGCTGCTCGTCTTTGGACCGGCGCTGCTGGTCGTCTGGCCCCTCGTGGCCGTGATCGCCTGGGCCCGGGTCCAGGTGGGCGACCACACGCCGGCGCAGGTCCTGGCTGGCATTGCCCTGGGTGTTGTCGTGAACGCCACGATCTTTCCGCTGCTGCGGTAGGGGTCTCCGGGTTGGCTGCAACCGCTTGGGTTGCAGAAAGGCGTCGCTCTGGGCGGGCATCCCCGGCGCCTCCGGCGCAGGCGATCCAGCTGACCAGCTGACTGCGAGCCGCTTGCTGCTGGGCGTCGAGGCGGCGGTTCTTCCGGACCGGGCTCCGGCGTTGCGTCCGTCGGCCGAGCGCCCGGAGGCCGGCGGCTCGATGCTGCTCGGCATGGTGCTGGGCGCGCTCGCGGCCGCTTTCGGGCTGCGCCCGCGGCGGCTGCGGTCGGACTTGGCCCTGGTCGGGCCCCTGGTTCGGTCGACCCAGCTCGAGGCTCGAGCCCCGCCCCACCTCCAGCTGGCCTGATCCCTGTCCCGCGCCGGCGATGTCCCGCGCGGGCTGAGCTGGAGGTTCCCACGATCATGGCTCGTCACCTTGGGTGGCGTCTTGTTGCCGTTGTGCTGGTCGGTGTGGCCGGCTCGATGGTGGTCAGCGGCCCGGCCCGGTGGGGCGTCGATCTGCGCCGGGGCACATCCCGGGCGTCCAACGAGTGAGCGCCATGTCCACCTCACAACCGCGAGATCCCGAGGATCGGGGTGTCGAAGGCCATCACTGGAGGCTGCATCGCACCTCCGGGGCCCGCCTACCCCGCCGCGTCGTCTGCCAGTGTGGCTGGGCGTCCGCCGCTGGCGAGCAGACCTCGGTCCTGCTTCGGCTCAAGGGCCACCTTGAGGACTGCCTGCACAACGGGGCGCGGCTGATGAGACGCCACCACCAGCCACCTGGCCGGGCAGGTGCTGGACGTTGGCTGTGGCACCGGCCGGCTGCTTCGCGCGGCACGAGCGTGCTATCCAGTGGCCGAGCTGGTCGGCGTCGACATGGCCGGGCGGATGGTGGCGAGCGCCATGGCGGCGACTCCGACCAGGCTGGCGGTCCGGTACCTCCAGGCTCGAGCCGAGCGCCTGCCCTTCCCCGACGCCAGGTTCGATCTGGTGTTCGCCACCATGTCGCTTCGCCACTGGGCGAACCTGCCGGCTGGCATCGCCGAGGCCGCCCGAGTGCCCAGCCCACCCGGGGTGATCGTGCTTGGGGACATCTTCGCCAGCTGCCCACGGCGCGATCCCAGGATTCCCACGGTGCGCCGTCGCCGCATTCCCGCGCCGGCCGAGCTTGAGGCGGTGCTCGCCGGCCAGCATCTTGAGGTTGCCGGCGTCGCGCAAGCCCGTTGGTTCGGACTGCCCGACGTCCAGGTCCTTGCCGTGCAACCGAGATGCCGGTCTCGTCATCCGCAGCCCGGCCGGCTCGGCATGGTGTAGGCGAACAGAGGTGCCGTCTGGGGACCGGGTCAGGTCCGCCGGTCCGGGGCGGGTCGGTGGTGGCGGAGGAGGTGGTGCAGCTTGTCGGGGTTCCAGACGAACCGGACGGTCTGCACCAGCTCCTCGGCGACGTCGAGCACGAGCACGCCGACCGGGCGGCCGTCCTCCTCGATCAGGAACCCGGCCTGGCCGTTGACCACCGCGAAGCGGCTCTGGTAGTCGGCCCGCCATCCCCCGGGGGCGACCCGGGCCATGAAGGCCGCGACCCGGTCGCGGCCGAAGATCGGCCGCCGGGCGGCCACGACCTTGCCGCCGCCGTCGCTGTAGACGACCACGTCGTGGGCCAGCAGGCCGATCAGGCCGTCGAGGTCTCCGGCTGAGCTGGCGGCCAGGAACCGCTCGGCCAGCTCCCGCTGGCGCCGCCGGTCGGCCTCGAAGCGCGGCTTGCGTCCCTCCAGGTGCCGGCGGCACGGACCGCGAGCTGGCGGCAGTTCTCCGGCTCACGGTGAGCACGCTCCGGCTGGTCGCGGCCGGGATCCGGGACGCCGTCCGCGGGGCCAGGGGCCGCCCGCCGCACCTGGTGCCGGTCGTCGGCGAGCCCGGCCAGACGGCGCTGTTCACCCGGACTTCGCGGCGCGGGTGGTTGAGCGGGCCCCTCGCGGTGAGCTGCGGCGCTACCCGGCCAGCCACTTCGAGATGTACCACGGCGAGACGTTCCAGCGGGGCTCGCCGACCAGGTCGGCTTCCTCCGCGCCCACCTGCTGTCGGAGACGGCAGGTAGGGTTCCGGCAGGATGACCCCCTCGACGCCCGACTGGGACTCCCTCGAGCGCAGCATCCAGGGTGGCGTGGCCCGCCCCGGCTCGCCGGCCTACCGGGCGGCACGCCGCCCCTTCAACGCCCGGTTCCATGACATCCGGCCATCGGCCATCGTGGCCTGCGCCAGCCCCCAGGACGTTTCCGAGGCGATCGGGTTCGCTCGCCGACACGGCCTCGAGCTGGCGGCCCGCAGCGGAGGGCACAGCTTCGCCGGCCACTCCGCCACCAGCGGCATGCTCGTCGACGTCTCGCCGATGCGGTCGGTGTCGGTCGCCGGAGAGGTCGCCACGGTGGGGGCGGGCGCCCGGCTGGGCCAGGTGTACGAGGCCCTGCAGGACCATGGCCTCACGATCCCAGGGGGGACCTGTCCCTCGGTCGGGGTGGCGGGCCTGACGCTGGGCGGCGGGCTCGGGATCCTCGGAAGGAGGTACGGCGTCACCTCCGACCGCCTGATCGGGGCGGAGATCGTGCTCGCTGACGGTGGCATCCTCCGGTGCGACCAGCACCACCACGAGGACCTGTTCTGGGCGCTCAGGGGCGCCGGCGCCGGCAACTTCGGCGTGGTGACGGCACTGGTCTTCCGGGCCGTGCCCGCGCCCGACGCCACCAACTTCCATCTGGCCTGGCCCTTCTCGCGCGCTGGCGCCGTCATCCAGGCCTGGCAGCACTGGGCCCCCACGGGACCCGACGAGCTGGCCGCGAGCCTGAAGATCACGGCCGGCGGCGACCTCGACCGGCCGCCCGCCGTGGATGTCTACGGCGCGCTTCTCGACGGGACCAGGGCCGATGCCGCGGAGCTGGTCGAGGAGCTGGTCGGCCGGGTGGGTTCGGACGCGATCTCGGCCGTGGTCACCCCCATGACCTATCCGCAGACACGGAGGTTCTGGGCGGAGCTCGGAGACGCCGACGCGATGGTCGCGCCGGCCGAGGACGTCTGGCTCTCCTCCAAGTCGGAGTTCTTCGGACGCCCCCTGCCGGCCGAGGCCGTCGCGGCGCTGCTGGAGGCCTTCGTGGAGAGCAGGACCACCGGCGAGTCCCGCGAGCTGGACTTCATGCCCTGGGGCGGCGCCTACAACCATCGGCGCCCCGAGGACACGGCGTTCGTCCACCGCGGCGAGCTCTTCCAGATCAAGCACGCCGTGACGGTGCGCGCCGACGCCGCCTCCCGGAGCAAGGCCGCGGCCCACCGGGCGGTCACCCGGTCGTGGGCGTCGGTCCACGCCCGGGGCTCTGGCCGGGTGTTCCAGAACTTCGCCGATCCTGACCTGGAGCACTGGGCAGCCGCCTACTACGGCCCCAACTACTCCCGGTTGGTTCGCGTCAAGGCGACGTACGATGCGTCGGACCTCTTCCGGTTCCAGCAGTCGCTACCGCCACCCGCTTGAGGAGCGCATGCCCGAGGACAACAAGGCTGCCACCCCGATCGCGGTATGGCTGGTTCACTGGAACCCCGCCCGCTCCAGGGCGGCCGTGGCGTCGGCCGGGATGGTGAACGTCCAGTCGCGGGCGGCCAGGGCGGTCCGGGCCATCGTCTCCTGGTGGACCTCGGTGCCGCCGTAGGTGGCGACCAAGGTCCAGGTGGGGCCGATGTCGGGGATCTCGTGGAAGGTGGACAGGGTGCTGGCCTTGGCGAGGCCGAGGCCGACGCGGGCGCCGGCGGGGTCGAGGGCGTCGACTTGGAGCGGGAGGGCGGCCTGGTTCTGGACCCGCACCGCGGGCACGTGGGGGACGCGGTCGCCGACGGCGGCGCGGACCAAGGCCAGCACCCCAACGATCGTGATGGCCACGGTCACGACAACGATGCCCCGGACGACCGGGTCCGCCTGGCTCGTGGTCTCCTCCAGCCGCGCGTTCATTCGCGGTCTCCTTCCTGTCCCAGGTCCCTGGATCGTCGGGGTCATCGTCGTCGCCCGTTGCCGCGCCGGGCCGGCCGCTTGCGCTGCTTGGGTCGAGGCGCCCTCGCCCGGGGCTGCCCGGCTGGCGGCGTGGGGGCGGTCGTCAGCTGGTGACCGGAGCGCTGCTCGAAGGCGACCAGCAGCGGGGCGGCCACGAACACCGACGACCAGGTGCCGACCAGGATCCCGGCCAGCAGGGCCAGGGCGAAGTCGGTCAGGGCGTCTCCGCCGAGGACGAACAGGGCGGCCAGGATGAACAGCGCCCCCAGCCCGGTGTTGACCGTGCGGGGGATGGTCTGCAGGCAGGCCTCGTTGACCAGGCTGGCCAGCGGCTCTCTGGTCCGGGCGCGCAGGCGCTCGCGGATGCGGTCGAACACCACCACCGAGTCGTTGACCGAATAGCCGATCACCGTCAGCAGGGCGGCCAGGAAGACCCCGTCCAGCGGCTTGCCCAGCCAGGCGAACAGCCCGAGCAGGATGACCACGTCGTGGAACATGGCCACCACCGCGGCCGCCCCGAAGGTCCAGCGGAACCGGATGGCCAGGTAGCCGAGCTGCGCGACCAGGGCGATGCCGAGGGCGATGAGGGCCTTGCGGCGCAGCTCGGCCCCGATGGTGGGGCCGATGAACTCGTCCCGCAGCTCCTCGGCCGAGCCGCCGACCGAGGCGACGGCCTGCCGCACCCGTTCCTCGCCGGCCTGGTCGAGCTGGCCGGCGCGGACGGTCAGGTCGCCGGCGCCGGAGGCCTGGGCGACCGCCCGGGGGAAGCCGGCGGTGGCCAGGGCCTGGCGGGCGGCGTCGAGGTCGACCGGCCGGGCCGTGCGGTACTCGAGCAGGCGGCCACCGGTGAACTCGACCCCGACGTTGGGGCCGCGCACCACCAGCCCGACCCCGGCCAGCAGCAGCCCCACCAGGGAGCCGGCCAGCCACCAGCGGCCCTTGGCGATCAGGTTCGGCGCCTGGGTGGCCAGCCAGTCGGCCAGCCGCCCGCCGCCGTCCAGGCCCAGCAGCCCGGGCCGGCGACGGACCGAGCCCACCCGCGTGGCCAGCTCGACCAGGACCCGGCTGACGACCAGGGCGGTGAACATCGACACCAGCACGCCGACCGACAGGGTGACCCCGAAGCCGCGCACCGCCCCCGAGGCCAGGAAGAACAGCAGGACGGCGGCCAGCAGGGTGGTGATGTTGGAGTCGGCGATGGCGCTGCGCGCCTTGGAGAAGCCGCGGTCCAGCGCCTGGCGGATCCCGGCGCCGGCCCGGTGCTCCTCGCGCATGCGCTCGAACACCAGCACATTGGCGTCCACGGCCATGCCGATGGCCAGCACGAACCCGGCGATCCCGGGCAGGGTCAGGGTGGACCGCAACAGCAGCAGGACGGCGAACGACAACAGCCCGTAGGCCAGCAGGGCGACCGACGCGAGACCGCCGAGCAGCCGGTAGTAGGCGACCATGTACAGCATCGTCAGGGCCGCGCCGATGGCCGCGGCCTGGACGCTGGCGTCGATCGCGGCCTGGCCCAGGGTGGGGCCGACGGTGCGCTGCTCCACCACCTCGACCGGGACGGGCAGCGCCCCGGCCCGGATCAGCAGGGCCAGGTCACTGGCTTCACGGTCGCTGAAGTCGCCGGTGATCACCGTCTGGCCGCCGGTGATGCCCTGCTCGCAGGGGACCGAGGGGTCGACCTGGGGGCTGGAGATCACCTGGCGGTCGAGCACGATCGCCACCCGCCGCCTGGGGTCCCCGGCGGACTGGCAGGCGGCCTGGCCGGTCAGCCCGGCCCAGCGGCTACCACCATCGGCCTGGAAGTCGATGGCGACCTGCCAGCGGGCCTGGAACTGGGGGTCGAGCTCGGCCCGGGCGTCGCCGACCGCCTCCCCGGTCAGGGAGGCCGGGCCGAGCCGCAGCCGCCCCCCGCCCTCGTCGGGCAGCACCAGGCCGTCGGCGCCTTCGGCGCCGTCGGAGTCGGGGTCGGCCAGGCCCAGCACCGGGTGGAAGGCCAGCTGGGCGGTGCGCCCGATGACCTCGACGGCCTGCTTGGGGTCGTAGACCCCGGGCAGCTCCACGATCACCCGCCGGTCCCCCGACCGCTGCAGGGTCGGCTCGGCCACGCCCAGTTGGTCGACCCGCCGGCGCAGCACCTCCAGGGTGCGGGCCAGCGTGTCGCCGTCGACCTGACGGTCGGGGCTGTCCTTGGCCTCGAGGACGATCTGGGTGCCCCCGCGCAGGTCCAGGCCGAGGCGGGCCGGGCGGGTGACCACCATCCAGCCGGCCGCCCCCATGATCAGCAGCACGGCGACAACACGCCACCCAAGGTGACGAGACACGGAAGAGAACCTCCAGCATCAGCCCACGCCGCTCAGCAGCCGGCGCGGCGCAACGATCAGGCCGGCTGGAGGGAGGGTGGCGCCCGGGGTTCGAGCTGGGTGGACCAGGCCAGCGACCGGGTTTGGGCCATGCCCGGCCGAGGGCGTCGCGCCCGCATGCCGCCGGCGACCACGAGCGCCGCCACCAGCATGCCGAGCAGCGTGGGCAGCAGGCGGCCGCTCGGGTCCGAACGGCCCACCGGTGGGCGCAGCACCGGGGCGCGGTCGCCCAGGGTGGCCGGCTCGAAACCCGGCTGGGTGGGGATCGCCGCCAGCCGGTACGGGGCGTCGGCCGGCCGGGCGGCCAGGCCGCCCACCCACAGCGACCCGAGCACGACGGCAAGCACCAGGAGGACCCTGGTCGCCGGCCGCTGTCGTTGTGTCCGCATGGCGCTCCGACCGTACTGGATCCTGTAGCAACCGCCAAGGAAGCAGCGGCACCTCGAAGCTGGCCTGCCACCGACCAGGAGCGGGACGTCGGCCTCCCGGCGGGCCGCTCAGGCTCCTGGGCTGCCGTGGCGGGGCGGCGTGGTGGCGCCGGGGCAGTTGCCGCTCTCGATCGCGCCGGGGGCGCGCATGGGCTCGCGGCGGTGGCAGGCGGCCTGGGCGATGGCGTGGGCGGCGACCGGTGTGGTGCCATAGACCCCGAGGGTCATGACCGCCAGCCCGGCCACGACCAGGACGCCGGCGAGCATGCGGTCACGGGGGATCTCCCTCCTCGGGCTCGGTGAACGGCCGCCGGTCGCCCAGGTAGCGCGACGCGGCCACGGTGGACACGAACGACAGCAGGGCCAGCGCGAGCGCGGCGTCCAGGCGTAGGCGCGCCGGCTCTCGGCCGCGACCAGGCCGAGCAGGGCGATCAGCATGAGGACGGCGGTGTCCAGGGCGACCAGGCGCTCGGCGGTGGTCCGGGCCCGCCCGACCGACACCACCGCCACGCCGAGCAGCACCGTCAGCCAGGCGATCCCGGCGAAGAACATCGCGTCGTGGCTCACGGGAACACCCGCCGCTGGTAGCGCCGGTAGAAGCGGTCGAGGTGGTCGCGGACGGCGTCGGGGTCGGAGGCGTCGATGACGTGGAACAGCATCGCCTGGCGCTGGGAGTCGACCTCGACCAGC
>Ga0081538_10006450_pt1 | contig 10326 bp, 9 predicted proteins | sample TabmetS5T2R1_FD_71022 | JGI IMG/M metagenome (GOLD analysis project Ga0081538, IMG submission 71022) | Tabebuia heterophylla rhizosphere microbial communities from the University of Puerto Rico - S5T2R1 | ecosystem: Host-associated > Plants > Roots > Rhizosphere ...
CCGGGCGGCCCCCCCCCGGCCCCCCCCCCCCCCCCCCCCCCCCCCCGGCCCGGCCCCCCCCCCCCCGCCGGCGGCCCCGCCCCCGGCCGCGCCCGCCAGCGGCGGCGGGCGGCCCCGACCCGGCCGGCACCCCGGGCGCTGCGCCGGCTCGCCGGCGGCCGCGTCCTGGTCGTCGACGACCTCGCCACCACCGGCGGCACCCTGGCCGGCGCGGCCGCCACCCTCCGCGCCGCCGGCGCCCGCCGGGTTGAGGCCGCCGTCCTCGCCGCCGCCCCGACCGCCCTCGGCCCCCCTGACCCCCGCGCCCCGCCCGCGGCCAACGGCGCCCGCGGCCGCCTGCCCCTGGCGCGCGCGGCCCGGTGGCTCCCGCGGCCCGGGTGGCGCCCTCCGCCCGGTCGCCCGCGGCCGCCCGCCCGCCCCTGGCGCCCGCGGCCCCAGTGGCGCCCGCGGCCGCGGCCACGTGGCCCACGACCGCCGGGCCTACCTCGTGCCTCCCGCGCTACCGTGCCCGCGCCCCGGTCGCGGCCGGCCGGGGCCTCCCGCGGCCGGGCCGTCCGACCTGCTCGATCGAGCTGGCCGAGTCGTCATGAGGTGCGGTTTTGACCGGGATTCTCCCGGCTCGCCGAGGCCGCATTGTGTGGTTGTGACCTGTTTCCCTGTGTAGAATCCGGCCAATACGACCCGCGGGTCGTGTCTAGGAGGGCGACCCGCGTGCCGAGGTCATCAGACAGGCAGAGCCGACGGCCCGAGCCGGGTTCCAAGGCTCGCGGGGGGACGGCCGGGGGCGAGCGAGCATACCCGGCGACCGACTGGGAGCTGCCCATGCAGGTGACGGTGAAGGGCAAGAACACCGCCGTGCCCGAGAAGCTGCGCGCCCGGGCAGAGCGCAAGCTGACCAAGCTCCAGCGGTTCGACGACCGCATCCTGGCGATGGACGTCGAGTTCTCGGAGGAGCGCAACCCGCGGGTCGCCGACCCGCACCGGGTCGAGGTCACCCTGACCACCAAGTCCGGGCTGGTCCGCGCCCACGCCAACGCCACCGACCCGTCCGCCGCGGTCGACCAGGTCGTCGACCGCCTGGAACGCCAGGTCAAGAAGCTCAAGGGCCGCCGGGTGGACCGCACCCAGCACGCCGACGGCGTCAAGGCCATCCCGCCGGCGCCACCGCCACCGGAGGGGTCCTCGGACGAGCCTGAGGAACCCCAAAATGAGACCGACCAGGCCAAGGTCGTGTACCGTCGCGGTGACGACGGCGCCGTGGCCGACGACCCGAAACCGTGATGAGCCCGCAGGAGGCCAGCAAGTTGAGAGGGGAGAGCGTGGCCGACGACCGGCAGGCGCGACCGCGGGGCGCAGGGGAGGCCATCCGCGTGCTGATCGTGGACGACCACGCGTTGTTCCGCCGTGGACTCGAGATGGTGCTCGAGCAGGAGGACGACGTCGAGGTCGTGGGAGAGGCCGGCGACGGCGCCGAGGCCATCGACAAGGCCCAGGAGCTGATGCCCGACGTGGTGCTGATGGACGTCCGCATGCCGCGGCGCAGCGGCATCGAGGCGACCCAGACCATCAAGGACCTCATCCCCCACGCCAAGATCCTGATGCTGACGATCTCCGACGAGGAGGCCGACCTCTACGACGCCATCAAGGCCGGCGCCAACGGCTACCTGCTCAAGGAGATCTCCATCGAGGAGGTCGCCAACGCCATCCGCTCGGTCGCCCAGGGCCAGTCGCTGATCTCGCCGTCGATGGCCTCCAAGCTCCTCAACGAGTTCGCCACCATGGTCAAGCGGGCCGACGAGAAGCAGCAGCTCCCCACCCCGCGGCTCACCGACCGCGAGATGGAGGTCCTCAAGCTGGTCGCCAAGGGCCACAACAACCGCGACATCGCCAAGGAGCTCTACATCTCCGAGAACACCGTGAAGAACCACATCCGCAACATCCTCGAGAAGCTCCACCTGCACTCGCGGATGGAGGCGGTCGTGTACGCGGTGCGCGAGAAGCTGCTGGAGATCAAGTAGCCGTTCCGGTGGCTACCGTCCTGGCCCTGGACGTCGGCGGCACCAAGCTGGCCGCCGCGGTCGTCGACGACGCCGGCCGCATCCTCGGGCGCGGCCGGGTCCCCTCCCCCACGGGGACCGACCCCGAGGTCCTCTACGAAGCCCTGATCACCTGCGCCGCCGCCGCCCTGCGCGGCAGCGACACCCAGCCCGGCGACCTCGCCGGCATCGGCGTCGCCGCCGCCGGCCCGATGGTCTGGCCGGCCGGCGACGTCTCCCCCCTGAACATGCCCGCCTGGCGCGACTTCCCCCTGCGCAAGCGGCTCGCCGAGGAGTTCGCCGCCGAGCGGGTGCTGGTCCACAACGACGCGGTCGGCCTGGCCGTCGGCGAGCACTGGAAGGGGGCGGGACAGGGCAGCCGCAACCTGATCGGCATCACCGTCTCCACCGGCATCGGCGGCGGCCTGATCCTCGACGGCCGCCTCTACCACGGCACCAGCGGCAACGCCGGCCACTTCGGCCACATCGTGGTGGAGGCCGACGGGCCAGCCTGCGCCTGCGGCGGCCGCGGCTGCACCGAGGCGATCGCCTCCGGCCCCAACACCGTCCGCCACGCGCTGGCCGACGGCTGGCGCCCCGCACCCGGCGTCACCGCCGACGGCGTCGCCCTGGCCGCCGCCGCCACCGCCGGCGACCCGGTCGCGACCCACCACCTGGCGCGCGCCGGCCACGCGGTCGGCGTCGCCATCGCCTCCTCCGCCAACCTGCTCGACCTCCAGGTCGCCGCCGTCGTCGGCGGCTTCTCCCAATCCGGCCCGCTGTTCTGGCAGCCGCTGCAGCAGGCCTTCGCCACCCACGCCCGCTTCCGCTACGCGGCCGCCTGCCGGATCGTCCCGGGCCAGCTCGGCAGCGACGCGGGCCTGCTCGGCGCCGCCGCGTTCGTGCTCGAACCGGACCGCTACGGCTGGGACCCGGACCCGGCGCCCGGTCACTAGAATGGCCCTTTAGCGTGCGACACGAACCCGGCCGGGTGCACGCGGCCCTGCCGGTCCCAAGGAGGCGTCCCACCCGTGGTGCTGAACAAGGTCCTCAGCCTCGGCGAGGGCAAGGACCGCCGCCGCTGCGAGGCGATGGTGGCCCCCATCAACGCGCTCGAGCCGGAGATGCAGGCGCGCAGCGACGCCGAGCTGCGCGAGCTCACCGACGTGTTCCGCAAGCGCCTGGCCGACGGCGAGGACCTCGACGACCTGCTCCCCGAGGCGTTCGCGGCGGTCCGCGAGGCCAGCGTCCGCACCCTCGGCAAGCGCCACTTCGACGTGCAGCTGGTCGGCGGGGTCGCGCTGCACTGGGGCCACATCGCCGAGATGAAGACCGGTGAGGGCAAGACCCTGGTCGCCACCCTCCCCAGCTACCTCAACGCCCTGACCGGCGAGGGCGTGCACGTCGTCACCGTCAACGACTACCTGGCCCGCCGCGACGCCGAGTGGATGGGCGTCATCCACCGGTTCCTCGGCCTCGACGTCGGCGTCATCCTGGCCACCATGACCCCCTGGGAGCGGCGCCCCGCCTACGCCGCCGACATCACCTACGGCACCAACAACGAGTTCGGCTTCGACTACCTGCGCGACAACATGGCCATCTCCACCGAGGAGCTGGTCCAGCGTGGCCACGCCTACGCCATCGTCGACGAGGTCGACTCCATCCTGGTCGACGAGGCCCGCACGCCGCTGATCATCTCCGGGCCCACCGAGCAGGGCGCCCGCCTCTACGAGCGGTTCGCCCAGATCAGCCCCCGGCTGCAGCGCGACGTCCACTACGAGATCGACGAGGGCAAGCGCACCGTGGCCATCACCGAGGCCGGCGTCGCCAAGGTCGAGGAGATCCTCGGCATCGACAACCTCTACGAGTCCCTCAACACCCCGCTGGTCCACCACCTCCAGAACGCCGTCCGCGCCAAGGAGCTGTACAAGCGCGACGACGAGTACCTGGTGCGCGACCGCGAGGTCCTGATCGTGGACGAGTTCACCGGGCGGGTGCTGGAGGGCCGCCGCTACTCCGAAGGCCTCCACCAGGCCATCGAGGCCAAGGAGGGCGTGCCCATCAAGGAGGAGAACCAGACCCTCGCCACCATCACCCTGCAGAACTACTTCCGGCTGTACGGCAAGCTCGCCGGCATGACCGGCACCGCCAAGACCGAGGCGGCCGAGTTCAACCACGTCTACAAGCTCGGCGTGATCGAGGTGCCCACCAACGAGCCGATGATCCGCTCCGACCACGGCGACGTCATCTACAAGTCCGAGCAGGCCAAGTTCAACGCCCTGACCGACGAGATCGCCGAACGCCACGCCGCCGGCCAGCCGATCCTGGTCGGGACGGTGTCGATCGAGAAGTCCGAGCGGGTCTCCCGCCAGCTCGACCAGCGCGGCATCAAGCACTCGGTCCTCAACGCCAAGCACCACGAGCGCGAGGCCCACATCATCGCCCAGGCGGGCAGGCTCGGCGCCGTCACCGTCGCCACCAACATGGCCGGCCGCGGCGTCGACATCATGCTCGGCGGCAACGTCGAGTACCTCGCCGAGGAGTCCCTGCGCGCGGCCGGCATGGACCCTGCCGAGACCCCAGCGGAGGAGTGGAACAAGGCCAGGCAGGCCGCCATCGAGGACAAGACCCACCAGGTCGCCGCCGAGCACGACCAGGTCGTCACCCTCGGCGGCCTGGCCGTCCTCGGCACCGAACGCCACGAGTCCCGCCGCATCGACAACCAGCTCCGCGGCCGCTCCGGCCGCCAGGGCGACCCCGGCGCCTCCAGGTTCTACCTGTCGCTGGAGGACGACCTGATGCGGATGTTCGCCACCAGGACCGTCGGCAACCTGATGGACCGCCTGCAGCTGGACGACGACATCCCCATCACCCACCGCCTGGTCACCCGCGCGATCGCCAACGCCCAACGCCAGGTCGAGTCGCAGAACTTCGAGCAACGCAAGAACGTCCTCAAGTACGACGAGGTCATGAACAAGCAGCGCGAGGTCATCTACGAGACCCGCCGCGCCATCCTCGAAGGCGAGGACCTCGGCGACCAGACCCTCGGCTTCCTCGGCGACGCGGTCGCGGCGCTGGTCGCCGAGTACTGCCCCCAGGGCGTCTACCCCGAGGAGTGGGACCTCGAAGGCCTCTACAAGGCGCTGATCCAGATCTACCCGACCGAGGTCCGCCTCGACGAGCTGGACCTCGGCGGCATCGACCACGCCGAGATCGAGGCGATGCTGCTGGAGGACGCCGAACGCGCCTACCGGGCCCGCGAGGCCGAGCTCGGCACCGAGCAGCTCGCCGAGCTGGAGCGCTGGGTGCTGCTGTCGGTCCTGGACCGCCACTGGCGCGAGCACCTCTACGAGATGGACTACCTCCAGGAGGGCATCGGCCTGCGCGCCATCGGCCAGCGCGACCCGCTGGTGGAGTACCAGCGCGAGGGCTTCGACATGTTCCAGGCGATGCAGGACTCCATCAAGCTGGAGGCGGTCGCCTACGTCTTCAACGCCCCGCCCGAGGCCGCCCTGGAGGCCGAGGCACGCCGCGAGGCCGCCGCCCGCCCCCGCACCCAGCTCAGCTCCGCGGTCACCGAGGCCGAGCAGCGCGCCGCCGTCACCCAGACACCGTCCCCGGGCCGCAGCGGCGGCAAGAAGGTCGGCCGCAACCAGCCATGCCCCTGCGGGTCGGGCAAGAAGTACAAGAACTGCCACGGCGCCCCCACCGCCCCCCGCGTCTGAGCAGCCGCCCCCGCCGCCGGCCCGGCGTCAGCTGACCACCGAGTGCTGCAGCCAATGGGCCAGCAGCGCCCGGTCCCCGCCCACCTCGAAGCGGCCGTCGGTCGGTGGCCGCCGACGCCACAGCAGCAGGTACAGCTCGGCGGCGGTGGCCTGCACCGTCACCGCCCGCGTCGCGGCGCCGCCCGGGCCCCGGTCGGGCCCGCCGCCGACCCAGTCGAAGCGCTCCGGCCCGAGGGTGACCGTCCAGCCCTCCGGCTGGTCGGTGGCCCGCAGCCGCAGCCGTTCCCCGTTGCCGCGCAGCGCCCGCGACCTGGGCAGGTTCTCCAGGAGCTCCTCGACCCCGTCGACCGCGACCGCCGGGTCGACCAGCGGCTCGATCCCAAGCGCCAGCTCGGCGTCGACCCGGTGCACCGCGGTCTCGTGGACCATGCGCCTGGACCAGAACCGCACGTGCTTGTCCGGACCCCACGCCCACACCCGCGCCTCCGGGTCGGCCGCCCGCAGCACCGGCACCAGCAACCTCTGGGCCTCGGCCACCCAGCCGGGCCAGGTGGCGGGGTCGGGGGGCAGCGGCAGGTCGGCCTTCCTGCGGCGGTGCCGCGTGCGCGCCAGCTCGGCCACCATGCCCGCCGCCCAGCGGTGCACGTGCCCTAACGAGGCTTGCGCATTACCAAGACCACGGGATCCCTGAAGGCGATCACGTCGGACGTCACGGTAATGCGCAAGCCTCGTTAGGTGCTGGATCAGGTCGGCCAGCGTCCAGCGCCCGCAGGTGCGGACCGGCGTCGCCGGGTCGGCGCCGCGCACCACCTCGGCGAAGCGGGCGACCTCGCCAGCGGCGAGGTCGCAGAACCGCTCGTGGGGGTAGCGACCCGGCATGGCGGCCAGCTTCCCACGGTGCCGCGGCACCCACCGGCGACCGAGCCGGTCGGCGTCCCCGGGCTCGCCGCGGCCCTAGCGGGCCCGCCTGGAGAGCTCCCGCCGCGGCCGCAGGCGCCGGCGTCGCTGCGCCTGGACGGGCGCCTCCGGCGGGTCCAGCCGGGCGGCGGCCGAGGGCCGCAGCTCCTGCCAGTACCGCTCCGCCAGCGTCGCCATCGATCACCGCCTCCTCGAACTGCCTTGCCAGGGGTTCGCGCGAGGGTGCCCACCGGTTCACCATTTTCCCCGGTCCCCCCGACAGCCCGGCGGGCCGTCGTCGTGCTCGGTGCACCACCAGCGCAGCTCGGTCACGACCCAGCGGCCCGCCGCCGCGTCCAGCCGCATCGCCACCGGCAGCATCCGCTCGCCGCGCCGCACCACCACGACGGTGTCGGCCACGCCGGGGCGGTGCTCCTGGCAGCGCACGCTGACCACCGAGCGCCCGCTGGGCAGCGGGCCGCCCCGGCGGCCGATGCGGTGCTCGAGCCTCGCCCACAGCTCCGGGCTGCAGATCCGCTCGATCTGGACGGCGCTGCGGCAGCCGGCCTCGACCTCCAGCAGGGCCATGGCGACGTCCCTGGTCATGATCATCGGGGACCGCAGGCGCGGCCGTGCCCGCCGCCGCGCCGCGGCCAGGTCCCGCTCCGACGGCTCCCGCAGCCCGGCCAGCCGGCCCCAGTCGTCCGGGTGGTCGCCGGCGGTGGGCAGGGGACCCGGCGGCGGATGGGGTCGCGCGGCGTCGGGGACCACCCGGAGCGCCGGCCGCCCGCCCGTGCCGGCACGGCCCGCGGCCGGGTCCCGCAGCGGCCGCGGCTCGCTGGCCGCCTCGCGGGGCTCCCGCGGCCGTTCGCTGCCCTGTTCCTGCCACTGTGGCGCCGAGCTCGTCATACCGCGCTCCTCATCGCCGATCCGCCAGGTACCCTACATTTACCTTTGTTTGACTCAGTTTACTTCGATTCGTGGACGGAGGGACGGCGGCTGTGGACAGCCCGGTCGTCGGCGTGCGGTGGTCCGCGAGCGCGTCAGGGCGTCAGGCCGGCCGGCCGAACCCGAGGGCCGCAGGCGCGTGCGGGCGTCAGGCCGGCCGGCCTGACCCGAGGGCCGCGGGCGACAGGAGGCTCGCCACCAGGGCGGCGACCTCCCCTGCCGGCGCGAGCCTGGCGGTGGCGCGCGGCAGCGCCCGGCGCGGGTCGCCGGCCCTGGCCAGGGCCAGGGCGGCCTCACCGGTGGCCACCGCCGCCAGCCACCCCGCCGCCCGGGCTTCCGCGGCCCGCCGGCCCGCCTCCCGGCCGAGGCCGATCGCCTCGGCCGAGCCGAGGACCAGCCCGCAGGAGATCCCCCAGCCCCGCCCCGCGCGCCAGGCACGCAGCACCAGCGCGCCGCCGGGCGGCGGGGCGATCGCGCGCCCGTCGCCGCGGCCGTGCAGCGCGATCACGGCCTGCGCCGACCGGCCGCCAGGACCGTCGCAGACCAGGACCGACCCCGCGCTGGACCGCCACGCGCCCGCGCCGCCGGCGGCGGGTTGGCGCCGCCGGGCGGGCGGCGCCAGCCCGCGGGCGGTCGCCGCCGCCAGGTGGGCCAGCACGGTCGCCGGCGCCACCGGGACCAGACCGGGCAGCGCGGGCGTCACGGCCAGCGGAAGCTCCGCGACCGCGTGCACCCCCGCCACCGCCTCGACCTCGCGGGCGGCGACCGCCAGCCCACGCAGCGGGGCAGGGACCCGCGACGGGCAGCGCAGCAGCAGCAACGCCTGCGCCTGGCCGGCGCGCCCTCCAGGCTCCGGCGCGCCCGGGCGCTCGACCGCCAGGGCCACCTCGGCCGGCCAGCCGGGCAGCTCGGCACCCGGCTGCGGCCGGTAGGCGCGCCAGCCCGCCCGGCGGCGCGCGCTCATCCCCTCGTGGTCCGCGCGAAGGCGCTCACGCCGGCCCGCCGGCGTCGACCTGGCGGACCGTGACGCCGCGCGGTCCGGCCTCCAGCCGGACCCGCACCGGGACCAGGTAGCTGACGCCGGCCGCCGCCCTGGCCCGCAGCGCAACCCGCGCCTCCAGGTCCGCGACCGGTCCGGCCACCTCGGCGCCGCCGACGCCGACGGCCCGCCAGCCGTGCGGGAGCGGCCGCACCTCCGGTGGCCTGCCGCCGCCGAGGCGGGCGAGCGCCCCCGCATCCCCCTGGACCACGGCCACCACCGCCTGGCGGGCCACCCTGGCCGCGGCCGGCGCCAGGCCGGCCGGCACCGCCTCCGGACGCCCCACCCGCCGGCCGCCGGCAACCGGCAGCGGCGCCGGCCGCGGCGCCGCCCGCACCACCTGCCCGCCGGCCCCGCCCGCCAGGGGGACGACGAACGCCAGCGTGCCGCCGTCCTGGTAGCCGCCGGCGTCCAGCTGCAGCACGTGGGCGAGGACCGTCACCTCCGTCCCGCCGTCGACCGGGCGCACCTCCGAGGCCACCACCTGGTCGGCGTACTGGGTCGTCCCGGTCCGCGCCGACACCGACCCGCCCAGCTCGACCCCGGCCGCGGTGAACCTGCCGAGCCGCCCGGCCCGGCCCGCCGCGTCGCCGTCGACCGTCAGGTACTCCCGCAGGAACGCGACCGCCACCGCCGCCGCCCGCTGGTCGGTCGCGACCGCGCCGGTGCCCGGCCGGACCCCGTCCTGGACGGGCGGCAGCAGCCCGCGGAGCGCCCCGACCGCGACCAGCGACCACAGCGCCACCCGGGCGAGCACGCGGAGCACGGCGGAGGCCCGCGACCCCGACGGTGGGGGCGCCGCCGGCGCCGCCAGCACCTCCGGCGGCAGCGCCTCGACCCCGGTGGGCACGGTCGCCGGTTCCCTCATCGGCGGTCGGGCCGCTCGGCGGGCACCACCAGCCGGGTGCCCGGGTGGATCAGGTCGGGGTCGGGCCCCAGGGCCGCCCGGTTGGCGCGGTAGACCCGCCGCCAGTACCGGTCGACCCCCGCCGCCGACCGGGCTGCAGGCGCCAGGTGCGCCGCGGCGATCCCCCAGAGGGTGTCGCCCGGCCGGACCGTGTACGCGCCGTCCTGGCTGGTGCTCCCGGTCCCACCGGCCGCGCCACCCCCCGCCCGCCGGCCTCCGCCCGGCTCCGGCTGCAGCTGCTCGTGCCCCTGCCCCGGTGCCGGCGCCGGTGCCGCTCCCGACTCGGCCGGGTCGGAGGCCCGCGGCGCCCCCGCCCCGGCCGGTGGAGTGCCCGGCGTCCCTCCCCGCGCGGCCGGTCCGGCCTCCGGTGCCGTCCCCCGCGCGGCCGGTCCCGCGTCCGGCGCCGCACCCCGCCCGCCCGGCCCGGCGGGCGGCGCCGTCCGCGGCGGGACCGGCCCGGCATGCGGTGCGGCGCCGGACGCGGTTGGCCCAGCGACCGGCGCCCCACGCGGCGCCATCGGTTCGGCGGCGGGCGGGGCGGGACCGGTGGGACCGGAGGCGGGCGTCCGCGGTCGGCCGGAGAGCCAGGGCGGCAGGGGCGCCGGCGGCCTTGCCGCCACCGCCGCCACCGTCGCGGCGGTGGCGGCCGGCGGGGGAGCGGCGGCCGCGCCGGCCGGGGGGGGGGGCAGCGTCGCCTGCGCCCGCAGGGCACCGCCGAGCAGCAGGGCGAGCCCGCGGCGGGCCGCCACGGGGGGGAGGCGCAGGGGGGCGCCG
>Ga0081538_10006451_pt1 | contig 10324 bp, 7 predicted proteins | sample TabmetS5T2R1_FD_71022 | JGI IMG/M metagenome (GOLD analysis project Ga0081538, IMG submission 71022) | Tabebuia heterophylla rhizosphere microbial communities from the University of Puerto Rico - S5T2R1 | ecosystem: Host-associated > Plants > Roots > Rhizosphere ...
ACCGACCCGGCGATCTTTGAACGGTTCAGCGAGGAGCACTTCCCCGAGTGCTTCAAGGAATACGCGGACCTGCTGGACTGGGACGCCTACTGGCACACCACGCTGGACACCAGCAACCCGCCGTTCTGGAAGTGGTTCGTCGGCGGCCGCCTGAACGCCTCCTCCAACTGCGTCGACCGGCACCTGGCCACCAGCCGGAACAAGGCCGCCCTGATCTGGGTGCCCGAGCCGGAGGCCGAGGACACCACGGCGATCACCTACCAGGAACTGTACAAGCGGGTCAACGAGTTCGCCGCGCTGCTGCAAGGCTTCTGTGGAGTGCAGACCGGCGACCGCGTGACCTTCCACCTGCCGATGGTCCCCGAGCTGCCCGTCTCCATGCTGGCCTGCGCCCGCCTTGGCGTCATCCACTCCGAGGTGTTCGGCGGCTTCAGCGGCGCGGCCTGCGGCGGCCGGATCGCCGACTCGCAAAGCCGCATCCTGGTGACGATGGACGGCTACTACCGCAACGGCGAGCTGATCGACCACAAGGCCAAGGCCGACGAGGCGGTGGCGACCGCCCGTGAGCAGGGTGTGGAGGTCGACAAGGTGCTGGTCTGGCGGCGGCACCCCGGCCAGTACAGCTCAGAGAGCCCCATGGTCGACGGCCGGGACTTCTTCGTCGACGAGCTGTTGGGCGACTACCGCGGGAAGCTCGTCGAGCCGGTCTCCATGCCTGCCGAGGCGCCGCTGTTCCTGATGTACACCAGCGGCACGACCGGCCGGCCCAAGGGGTGCCAGCACAGCACCGGCGGCTACCTGGCCTACGTCACCGGGACATCCAAGTACTACCAGGACATCCACCCCGAGGACACCTACTGGTGTTTCGCCGACATCGGCTGGATCACCGGCCACTCCTACATCGTGTACGGCCCGTTGTCGCTGGGGACCACCAGCGTGATGTACGAGGGCGTGCCCACCTACCCGGATCCGGGTCGTCCCTGGCGGATCGCCCAGCGGCTTGGGGTGAACATCTTCCACACCGCACCCACCACCATCCGCATGCTGCGCAAGCTCGGTCCGGAGGAGCCGAAGAAGTACGACTACCACTTCAAGCACATGACCACGGTGGGCGAGCCGATCGAGCCGGACGTCTGGCGCTGGTACCACGACGCCGTCGGCAAGGGCGAGGCGGTCATCGTCGACACCTGGTGGCAGACCGAGAACGGCGGCTTCCTGGGCAGCACCCTGCCGGCCCTGCTGCCGATGAAACCCGGCAGCTGCGGCCCGGGAGTGCTGGGGATCTACCCGGTGATCTACGACGAGGAGGGCAACGAGGTGGAGGCCGGCAGCGGCCGCGCCGGCAACATCTGCATCCGCAACCCCTGGCCCGGCATCTTCCAGACGATCTGGGGTCAGCCCGAGCGGTTCGTGGAGACCTACTACGAGAAGTACTGCCGGAACAAGGACAGCACCGACTGGCACGATTGGCCATACTTCGCCGGCGACGGCGCCGTCCAGGCGGCCGACGGCTACTTCCGGATCCTCGGCCGGGTCGATGACGTGATCAACGTGGCCGGGCACCGCCTGGGGACCAAGGAGCTCGAGTCGGCGTGCATCACCGTCGAGGAGGTCGCCGAGGCCGCCGCGGTCCCGGTGGTCGACGAGCTGCGCGGCCGGGCCGTCGAGATCTACGTGGCACTGAAGCCAGGGATTACCCCAAGCGGCGACATCGAACAGAAGGTAACCAAGGCACTCGAGACCGAGATCGGCAAGATCGCGCGGCCGAAGAAGGTCTGGATCGTCTCGGACATGCCCAAGACCCGCTCGGGAAAGATCATGCGCCGGGTGATCGCCGGGATCTCCAACTTCGCCAACGTCGGCGACGTGACCACCCTGGCCAACCCCGAGATCGTCGACGACATCCGCCACCAGGTCCAAAGCGAGAAGGTGGCCAGCGGCGAGGTCCCGCGCGAGCTGTCACCACAAGAGGTTGAGGAGATCAAGGCCTTCGGTCAGGCTGAGTAACCGGCTCGGGCCGACACCGGTCAGCTGAAATAGCGCTCTTCGAGGAGGCTGGCGCAGACGCCGAATTCCCACAGATCAACGCAGATCGCAGTCCGGCAGGTGAACGCCGCGGCGTCTCCCCGTTCCAGCGAGTCCCAGCACAGATCGTTGGCCAGTTCCAACGCGCGTGCCATCACTGAGGTCAGTACCGCGAGGGGCCCCGTCTCCACCTCGTGTCGCAAGTGAGCGATGTCACGCACGGACGCCTGGTTCGTGGCGGCGGCTTGCAGCCGCGCCAACAGCAGCGACAGCTCACCGGCGAGGTAGTGCTGCGTCATCGTCATCGCCGCCCGGCAGTGCTCCAGCCGACCCGACGGCCGTGATGCACGCCGCCGTTCCTCGCACCCGGCATCGCGCGAAGCCTGTCCGCCCCGCCGGCGGCCAGGATCATCGCGGACATGTGCAGGTGCGCCATGGCAGCAGGGTAGCCCGGAACGTTCTGCAGGGGAACGTTCGCTCGGCCGCGGTCGACCAGCCTCATGAACCCTCCTGGCGCCAGTCGAGCAGTGTCGTGGTGGGCAGCGTGCCTTCCATGAGCTCCTGCCCGAGCAGCCGGCGGCGCGGCTTGCCGCTGGAGGTACGCGGGATGGCGTGCCGCGGGACCTCAAGGATCAGGATCCGGGCGCTGCGGCCGGTCTCGCTGCGAAGCCGGCGTGCGGCAGGTTCGACCCATGCTCCGCGCTCGCGTTCGACCACCGCCGCGACGGTGTCCAGCCCATCGAACCGCCCAAACACCACCACCACCCGGCCGGCGGGAACGCCCGGGATCGCCGCGAGGCTGGCCTCCACGTCCTCGGCGTAGAGGCTGCGCCCCCTCACCTTGGTGCTGTCGCCCATGCGCCCAAGCACGAACAGCTCCCCATCGAGCAGGAAGCCGGCGTCGCCGGTGCAGAGCCGTCCCTGCGCGAACCTGGAGGGGCCGCTGGCCTGCGCGCCCCGGTACCCCTCGGCCACCCAGGGACCGGACGCGACGACCTCCCCCAGGCGGCCCTCCCCGAGCGGGGCGCCGGTGGCGTCAACGACCAGCAGCCGGATGCCCGGCAGGGGCCGTCCGCAGCCGACCAGCCAGTCACCCCGCACCCCGTCCCCGGCTCGATCGAGGCGGCCGCGTTCTAGGACCCGCACGGGATGGCCGAACCGCAGCGAGGCCCGATCGACGGCGACCAGCAACGGATCCTCGCCGAGGCTGCTCCCGGTTAAGGCCAGGGTGGCCTCGGCCAGGCCGTAGCCGGGCATGAACCCTGCGCGCCGGAATCCGTTGGGCGCAACCAGCCGCGCGAACCGCTCCAGAGCCGCAGGGTCCACCCGCTCGGCGCCGACGGCGGCCACCCGCCAGCGGGAGAAGTCCAGGCCGTCAAGCTCCGCGGAGGTGACCTTGCTGGCCGTGTAGGCGTAGCCGAAGGTGGGCCCGCCGGTCATCGTCGCACCGAACCGGCCCAGGCACGCAAGCCATGAGGCGGGCGAGCGGAGGAACTGCTCGGGTCGCATCAGCCACAGGTGCGCGCGGTGAACGACCGAGCAGAGGAACATGCCGACCAGGCCCATGTCGTGGTAGAGCGGGAGCCAGCTGGCGACGCTGTCGTCCTGGCGCCAGCGCACCCACTGGTGCAACGCCGCCACCTGGGTCTCCAGGTTCCTCCAGGAGATCCGGACCCCCCGCGGGTGCCCGCTGGAGCCGGCGGTGAACTGCAGCAGCGCCAGTCCGGCCAACGGCCGCGCCTGCAGGTCGCAGCGCTCACCGGCCAGCGACAGGGCCAGGCAGGGACAGTCCAGCCCGGTGGTCTCCACCGCCCCCGCCACGACCGGGAGCAGGTCGGCGTCCGACACGACCAGGCACGGCGAGGCGGCCTGCAGCTGTCGGGCCAGCTGGGAGACGTACTCGTCGGCGCTGCGGAAGATCAGCGGCGGTGCCAGCGGCGAGGGGGTGCCACCGGCGATCAGGGTGCCGAAGAAGGCGGCCACGAACTCCGGCCCGCTCGGAACGGCGATGCAGACGACGCCGCCGGCGCGAAGACCGGCGTCCTCGAGCCTACCGGCGCCCTCGGCAACCGAGCCGGCCAGCTCGGCGTAGGAGCAGAACGACCAGCCTCCGGCGCTGTCGGCGAAGTGGATTCCTCGGTCCTCGCCTGGATCGTCCAGCCAGCGCAGCAGCGCGCTCCCCACGTCCACGGCCTCCTTCCCGCGCTCGCGTGTGCTGGGCGGTCTCGGTGAGCCAGCTGTCGCTCGCCTAGAGGTGGGTGACCGCGCAGGTCAGGGTGCGTGTGACGCCGTTGACTGCTTGGATTCGTGAGACGATGAGCCCGCCCAAGTCGTCTATGCCGCGCGCCTCGGCGCGGGCGATGACGTCGTAGGGCCCGGCCACGGCCTCGACCCCGTGCACCCCCTTGATCTCGGCGATCGCGCGGGCGACCGGCCCCGCCTTGCCGACCTCGGTCTGGATGAGCACATACGCGGCGACCATCTCGCACCGCCTCCGTGGCGCTGCTGCTGGACCGTGAGCGTGGTAATGGTAGTCCGCGGCCGTGCAGCCCACCCCTCCTGGAGCAGGTCGCGACCAGAGCGCCTCGGCCCGGGTCTGCGGGTGAGGACCAGGGGCGACGAGTGGCGGGGAGCGGACTCCTCCTGCGGGTTGGTGCGGCGACCGGCCCAGCCGTGGCCGTCCGCGCGGAAATGGACGGGCTGCCGATCGCCGAGGCCACCGGGCCCCCGTTTGCCGCGACCGCCGGCGTGATGCACGCCTGCGGCCACGACGTCCACATGGCCGCGCTCGTGGCGCTGAACCGGGCGGCCCTCGCCGTGGAGGCTGAGCTTCCGGTCCCGCTGGTGGCGGTGTTCCAGCCTAGCGAGGAGACCCATCCGTCCGGCGCCGACCGGATCGTCGCCGATGGTGCGCCAGCGGAGGAGGGCGTCCGGGCGATGACGGCCGTCCACGTGCATCCGACGGTGTGCTGGAGCACGGTGGCCGTGGACGAGAGCCTGGTGAATGCCTCCCTGGACCATGTGCGGGTGGTCGAAGGCGCCGCGGGCCACGCCGCCTACCCGCACGAGGCCAGGGATCCCGTCCTCGCGCTGTGCCAGATCGTGGTGTCGCTGCAGCAGGTGTTGAGCAGGCGAATGGATCCCATGAGCGACGCCGCGCTCACCATCGGTTGGCTGTGGGCTGGCTCAGCGGACAACATGATTCCGGACAGGCCGAGGCGGGCGGGACGCTCCGGGTGCTCCAGCCTGATGCTCGGGACCCGCTGCTGGAGGCGACCCGCGAGGTGATCGAGCACACCGCCAGAGCCCACGGCTGCACCGCGAGGGTCCAGGTCACCGAGGGAGAGCCCCGTTGTCAATGACAGGGCCCTGGCGAGGAAGGTCCGCGCGCTGCTTGTGGGGTGCCAGAAGTCGATCGGGGCGGTCACCAGCAGGTATCGCTTGACCGAGGGCTACGATGCGCCGTCGCTTGCTCGCCTTCGTCGGCGGAGGTTGGTGTGGTCTGGTCGTTCCTCTACTTGGCAGTGCGCCGTGTCCTTGAGCTGATCCTGCTCTGCTTTCGCTCGGCGGAGGCCAACGAGATCGAGATCCTGGTGTTACGCCAGGAGTTCGCGGTGCTGCGCCGCCAACATCCACGGCCCCGCCTACAGCCCACCGACCGGGCGCTGCTCGCGGCGCTGAGCCGGCTGCTCCCACGGGTACGCTGGTCGAACTTCCTGGTGCGACCCGAGACCCTGCTGCGCTGGCACCGGCGCATGGTGGCCCGTCGCTGGACCTACCCGTCCCCATCCAAGGGCCGACCTCCGATTTCCGACGAGGTGCAGCAGTTGGTCGTGCGGGTTGCCCACGAGAACCCGCGGTGGGGCTACCAGCGGATTCATGGCGAGCTGTTGCGCCTTGGCGTCCGGGTGTCAGCCAGCTCGATCCGGAGGCTGCTGTGCGCCCACGGTCTTGGCCCGGCGCCCCGGCGCACTCCAACGGGCTGGCGGTCGTTCCTGCGCCAGCAGGCCGCCGGGATCGTGGCCTGCGACTTCTTTACCGTCGACACGGTCTTCCTCCAGCGCGTGTATGTGCTGTTTGTCATCGAACTCGCAAGCCGACGGGTGCACCTGGCCGGCGTCACCGCTCACCCGACTGGGTGGTGGGTTGCCCAGCAAGCTCGCAACCTGGTCGCCGTCCTCGATGAGCAGGCCAGCGCGTTCAAGTTCCTGATTCGTGACCGGGACGCCAAGTTCACCAGGGCGTGCGATGAGGTGTGGCGCTCGACCGGGGTCGAGATCGTCCGTACACCGGTTCAGGCGCCGAACGGTGGGTCGGTACCGTGCGCCGAGAGTGTCTTGACCGGCTGCTGATTGTCGGCTGCCGGCAGCTTCTTGGTGTGCTGCGGGTCTATGTGGAGCATTACAACCGGCACCGTCCGCACCGCAGCCTTGGTCACATGGCGCCCGTGCCGTCGGTGCCTGGGGAGCCGAGGAGCGGACCGATCCTTGACGGGTTGCGCCGGCGCGACCTCCTCGGCGGACTGATCCATGAGTATGAGCCGGCAGCGTGAAAGCTGACTTCTGGCACCCCACGCGACTCGAACACCCGGACAGTACCACCTGTCCGGACCGCTCCGTTCTGTGAGGGAGGCTCCATGCTCCGGGACGCGACGCACGAACCGCTAATCAACCGCACGGTGCTGCTGCAGCTCGACCACGAAGGAGTGGTCCACCTGCACAAAGAGGTCCTGGCCGGGCTCATCGAGGGCGACGCGCTTGGCATCCCTGGCCCACCGCCGACGTGCGGGACCTGCTGGGCGGAAGCCGCGGTCGCGATCAGCCTCGGTCCAGGCCAGGTGGCTACCTTCACGGGAGCCGCCTGCGCCAGCGAGCATCGACCGGCAGGCGTCCGGCTTGTGCCCATCCTCTCGTCCTGGCGCCCCGTACGATCTTCCGAGCAGCGGCGGGAACAGGAGGGGGGGCAGCCCTCGATGGCGCACATCGAGCGACGGGCGCGGGGCGGCAAGGTCAGCTACCGGGCCCGCTACCGTGACCCGGCCGGCCGGGAGCGGTCCAAGAGCTTCGGCCGCAAGGTCGACGCCGAGCGGTGGCTGACCGAGATCGAGCACGCCAAGACCCGGGGATCGTGGACCGACCCTGCGCTCGGGAGGGTCCGGTTCGCTGATTGGCTCGCCGCCTGGTGGGCGACGACGACCAACCTGCGGCCAACCACGCGTGCTCGGGACGAGACGCTGCTGCGCCTGTACGCGGTGCCGCGGTTCGGCGACCTGCCGTTGGCCGCCATCAGCCAGCTCGAGGTCCGCGCCTGGGTCGCCGACCTGTCCGCCCGCGGCTTCGCGCCGGCCACCGTCACCAAGGCGTACCAGCTCCTCGGCAAGGTCATGGCCGCCGCGGTCGATGCCGGCTACCTCGCGCAAACGCCCTGCCGCAAGGTCCCGCTGCCCCGGGTCGAGCGGGAGGAGATGCGCTTCCTCATGCCAACCGAGATCGTCACCTTGGCCGAGGCCATCCGGCCCACCTACCGGGCGCTGGTGTTTGTCGGCGCCTACGGTGGGCTGCGCATCGGCGAGCTTGCCGGGCTACGTCGCGGCCGGGTCGATCTGTTGCGGGGAACCGTCAGGGTCGCCGAGGTCGTCACCGAGGTCGCCGGCCGGCTCCATGTCGGTCCGCCCGAGACGCGGGCGAGCCGACGGACGGTTGGCCTGCCGCGCTTCGTCGTGCGGGAGTTGGCGGGGCACCTGGCGGGCAACGCTGCCCCGGACGATCACATCTTCACCGCGCCCGAGGGCGGCACCCTGCGGATCGTCGCGTTCCGGAACCGGATCTGGCGGCCCGCCACCGAGCGGCCGGGCTCGCCGGGCTTCGCATCCACGACCTTCGCCACACGGCCGTTGCGCTCTGGATTGCCGCGGGCGCCTCCCCCAAGGAGGTCGCCACCAGGGCCGGCCACACCTCGGTCAGCTTCACGCTGGACCGCTACGGCCATCTCTACCCCGAGGCGGACACCAGGCTGCGGGACCGGCTCGATACCCTGCACGCCGCCGCTCGGCCGCCCGAGGGCGCCGTCGTCGATCTCCCACGGCAGGACGTGCGGCCCCAGCACGGCGCGGACGTGCAATAGTCGCCGGCCCAGTGAGACAGCCCTCCTGTCACGCGGGCACGCCAACCTGAGAGGAAGAGTCCGGACGTGCTGATGATCCGGGTCTCCGCTGGTCATCCGTGGTGGGGTGAAGATGAGGGGATTGAACCCGCGGCTCCTCCGTGCGAGTGAGGACCCGCCCATCGCTGTGCGGAGCTGCGTTTCCGCAGGTCCATCGGGACCGTCAGGGGCGAAGTAAGGTGTTCTGGCGCAGGGCGCTCGCGGCCGACCATCCCAAGGTCAGCAAGCGCTCATGAGGCACGCTGCTGACCGCTCGCCAGCAACCCAAGCGCAGGAGCCGCTCGAAGCGTCCTCGCGGTCCGGCCGGTCGACCGGGCGACAGGCGCCGGGTCTCGTGGTGGTCAAGGGGGGCTGGCCGCCTGGGTGGTGGAGGTGGGCGCCGGCCCCTTAGTGAGCTGTTGCGCCTGCTCGATGAGCTGGCCGAGGCGCTCGACGGCCCGCTGGTAGGCGCCGAGGTCGTTGCGGTCGAGCGCCTGCTGGGCACGCCGGTACTCGGTGGCCTGCTGCTGCAGGACCCGCGCCAGCGCCGTCGAGGACGCCTGTGGTCCGGCGGGTGGCTGGCGGCCGTCCGCCGGCGGGGGCCTGGTGGTGCGGCCCAGTACCTGGTCGATCGAGTCGGCCAGGTTGGCGGTGTAGCCGAGCTGGTTGTTGAAGAACACCGGCACCCGCCGCAGCTCGGGGATCGCTCCCTGGCTTGCCTGCACGAAGATCGGCTGCACGTACAGCAGCCCGTCCTGGATCGGGACGGTGAGCAGGTTGCCGAGGATTACCGTGGAGCCCTGCTGGTTGAACAGCGTCAGCTCCTTGGCGACCTCGGGGTCGGCCAGGATCTGGGCGTGCACCTGGGTGGGCCCGTACACCGTCCGCTCGCGGGGGAGGCTGAACAGGGTGATCTTGCCGTAGCCGGCGGGGTCGGAGCGGGCGGCCATGTAGGAGACCATGTTCTGCTTCTTGTTGGGCGTGAACGGCATCACCAACACGAACTGCTCGTCCTGCTCCCCCGGTAGCCGGGTGAGGAGGTAGTAGGGCCGCATCCGCGGCTTCCTGCCGGCGACGGCCAGCGCGCCCTCGCCGTGGGTGAGCTGGCCCGAGCGGTCCTCGGGCAGGGCCCAGAAGTCCTGTTTGGAGTAGAAGTCGCGCGCCGCGCCGAGGTGGTAGGAGGCGTAGCGGTCGGTCTGGATGGAGAACAGGTCCTCCGGGTAGCGCAGGTGTGCCTGCAGGTCGGTCGACATCGCCGAGCGGGACGCAAACAGGCCGGGGAACGCTCGGCGCCAGGCCCGCAGCAGCGGGTCGGTCTCGTCGAAGGCGTACAGGGTGACGGTGCCGTCGTAGGCGTCCACCACCGCCTTGACCGAGTTGCGGATGTAGTTGCCCTCCCCGTGGACCCCCCGCTGGTTGGGGTCGGTGCGCCGGGCGGCGGCCTCCAGCAGGATCCGCTGGGAGTAGGGGTAGTTGTCGCTGGTGGTGTAGCCGTCGCGGATGAACACGATGCGGCCGTCGACCACGGCGACGTACGGGTCGGCGTCCCACTGCAGGAACGGCGCGGCCTTCTCCAGCCGGTCGCGGATGTCGCGGTTGAACAGGATGCGCGAGTGGCTCTGGAGGTTGCTGGAGATCAGCAGGTTCAGGTCCCGGAAGTGCAGGGCGGCCGCGAGCCGGAGCAGCGGGCCGGACAGCTGCACGCCGCCGTGGCCGTCGTAGCGGAACGACGCCTGGCCCTGGCCGCTCACCGAGGGGCTGCCGACCTCGGGCTGTCGGGAGTCGACCACCACGTAGGTGGGCGTGTCGGGTGGAGGCTCGCCGAAGTAGATGCGCGGCTGCCGAACCGGGATGGCCGCCTGCTGCTGGTCGAAGCCGCGCACCACAAAGTCGGGCCGGCCCGAGGTCTCGGCCCGGTTCACCTGCGCGGCTACGACGCCGTACCCGTGGGTGTAGGCCAGGGAGAGGTTCACCCAGGTCTGTGCCGAGGCGTCCAGGTTCCTGGGGTCGACCTCGCGGGCGGAGATCATCACCTGCCGCAGCGCCCCGCCGATCCGGTAGCGGTCCACGTCCACGTCGCTGAACTCGTAGTACTGGCCGATCGCCTGCAGGTTCTGGATGGCCGTCTTGAGCACGTCCGCCTCCCACAGGCGGATGT
>Ga0081538_10006452_pt1 | contig 10323 bp, 7 predicted proteins | sample TabmetS5T2R1_FD_71022 | JGI IMG/M metagenome (GOLD analysis project Ga0081538, IMG submission 71022) | Tabebuia heterophylla rhizosphere microbial communities from the University of Puerto Rico - S5T2R1 | ecosystem: Host-associated > Plants > Roots > Rhizosphere ...
GCCACGGCCGCGACCAGGCTGGAGTCGATGCCCCCGGACAGGCCGATGTGGACGGTGTCGAAGCCGTTCTTGGTCACGTAGTCGCGGGTGGCGCAGACCAGCGCCCGGTAGACCTCCTCCTCGGTCCCGAGCGGGCGGGCCAGTGGGGGCTCGACCGGCGGCCCGGGGTCGGGCAGGCGGTCGGTCACCCGGACCCGGTTGACCGTCAGGGCCGGCCGCGGGTCGCTGGCCGGGGCCCGCCGGGGCCGCTCCGACAGCCGCGCCGTCGCCCCCTCCTCGAGGGCCAGGTCGACCACCAGCAGCTCGGTGGTGAACGCCCCCGCCCGGGCCAGGAGCCGGCCCTGGGGGTCGATCCAGGCGCTCTGGCCGTCGAAGACCAGCTCGTCCTGGCCGCCGACCTGGGCCACGTAGAACAGGTGGGCGCCGTGGTCGGCCGCCCTGGTGGCCAGCATCGGCAGCAGCCGCTCGCCCTTCTCCTGCCGGTAGGGGCTGGCGTTGAGGCTGACCACCACCTCGGCCCCGGCGGCCACCGCGGTGGCCATCGGGCCCCACGGGAACCACAGGTCCTCGCAGATGGTCACGGCCACCTCGACCCGGCCGAAGGCGGCCAGCAGGACCTCGCCGCCGGGGACGAAGTAGCGCTCCTCGTCGAACACGCCGTAGTTGGGCAGCAGCACCTTGCGGTAGACGCCGACGATGCGGCCCCGGTGGCAGAGGGCGGCGGCGTTGGCCGGGCCGGCGTGGGTCGGCTCCACGAACCCGACCACGGCCGCGGCCTCGCCGACCTGGGCCGCCACCCGCTCGGCGGCGGCCCGGCTGGCGGCCAGGAACGACGGCTTGAAGACCAGGTCCTCGGGTGGGTAGCCGCACACGGCCAGCTCGGGGAAGACGACCAGGTGGGCGCCCTGGCCCGACGCCTCGGCGTAGGCGGCCAGCACCCGCTCGACGTTGCCGTCCAGGTCGCCGACGACCGGGTTGATCTGCGCCCCGGCGAGCCGCAGCCGCTCCATACGGTCAGGGTAGCAGCGCGAGCTAGCCGGTCCGGCGGTCGACCGCCCAGCCGGACCCCGGCTGCTGCTTGGCCAGCGACTTCATCTCGGTGGCGACCGCCACCGCCTCGGCGTAGTGGCCGAAGCGGCGGGTGGCCGTGGAGGCGACGCCGACCGACAGCGACGCCAGCGGGAACCGCTCGAGCTGGCGGCGGCGGTTCTCCACCTCGATCCAGCCGCGCTCGGCGTCGGCAGGGTCGTACAGCGCCGGGACCTCGAGGTCGAACCGCTCGATCAGGTCCTCGACCACCGCCTTGGCGACCTCCTCGCCGGTGATGGCCACGAAGTCGTCCCCGCCGACGTGGCCGACGAAGGCGTCCGCGCCGCCGCCCGCCTGGACGGCGGCATGCAGCACCCCGGCGGCGAGCCGCAGGACGTCGTCGCCGCGTGCGAACCCGTAGTGGTCGTTGTAGGCCTTGAAGTGGTCCAGGTCGGCATACAGCAGGGCGAAGCGGCGGTCGTGCTCGATCGCCCGGGCCAGCTCCTCCTGGATGCGGGTGTTGCCCGGCAGGCCGGTGAGCGGGGAGAGGGCGCGCATCGCCCTGGACCGCCGCAGGACGCTGCGCACCCGGGCCAGCAGCTCCCGATGGTCATAGGGCTTGAGCACGTAGTCGTCGGCACCGGCGTCGAGGCCCTCCATCACGTTGGCCATGGCGGTCAGCATGATGATGCTCATGTTGGCCGTGGCCAGCTCGCGCCGGAGCACCCGGACCACCTCGAAGCCGTCGATGCCGGGCAGCATCACGTCACACAGGAGCAGGTCCGGCGGGGCCGCCCTGGCCAGCTCCAGGCCCTCCTCCCCCGAGCCGGCCCGCTGCACCTGGTAGCCGGCCTGGACCAGGCTGACCTCCAGGAGCTGGGCCAGGGTGGGGGAGTCCTCGATGAAGAGGACCCGCTCCCCGCCGGCGGACTCCCCCGCCGTCACGCGCACGATCGCCGTCGTATCCATCGCTGTCAGAGTTCGGCAGGGTCGCCGCCCAGGTGTAGCCGTGGCCGTCAACCGGGGCCGTCCTCCGGTCGATACCGGCAGTGACCACCTCACCCTGCACCGGAGGCAGACCTGGAACCGGCCGACACCCCGACCAGCGCCGTCCTCCTGCGCGTTGACGCCCGCGAGTACGCGCTGCCGCTGGGCTGCGTCGTCGAGGTGGTGCGGATGGCCGCCCTGGCCACCGTGCCCGACGCCCCCGCGTTCGTGCTCGGGCTGCTCGACCTGCGCGGCCGGGTGGTGCCGGTCATCGACCTGCGCCGTCGCCTCGGCCTGCCGGCGGTGGAGCCGGCCCTGAGCACGCCCATCTGCGTCGTCGAGGTCGGCGGGCGCGGCTTCGGCCTGGTCGCCGACGCCGTCACCGACGTCCGCCCCCTGCACGGGCCGGTCGAGGCGCTCGAGGCCACCCCCGACGACAGCCCGGTCGCCGGCGTCACCCACGTCGACGGCCAGCTCGTCAGCCTGCTCGACCCGGAGCGGCTGGCCTCCACGGCCGGGTCGGCGCCGGCCCCGGCCCGGGCCGGCGGCGGCCGATGACCGGCCCCCGGCGCCGACCCGGGCGCGACGACGAGCTGGACCGCCTGCAGGAGCTGGTCCGCGAGGTGAGCGGCCTGGAGCTGCCCGAGACCCGCCGGCCCGACCTGCACCGGGCCGTCCACCGCTCCCTGGCCGCCACCGGCCTGCCCGACGCCGACACCCTCCACCGGCACCTGCGCCACCCCGCGGGACGGGACGTGCTGGAGGCGTTCATCGCCGACCTGACGGTGGGGGAGACACACTTCTTCCGCAACCGGCCGCAGTTCGAGGCCCTGGAACGCCACATCCTGCCCGAGATCATCGACCGGCGGCGCGGGGCACGGCGCCTGCGGCTGTGGAGCGCCGCCTGCTCGACCGGGGAGGAGCCGTACTCGCTGGCCATCCTCCTGGAGCGGCTGCTGCCGGACCGCTCCCGCTGGGACGTCCGCATCCTGGCCACCGACATCAACCGGGCCGCCCTGGAACGGGCCCGGCGGGGACGCTACGGCGCGTGGTCATTCCGGGAGGTGCCCGACGACGTCAAGAGCGCGTTCTTCGTCCGCCGGGGCGCCACCGTGGAGGTCGACGGGCGCATCCGCGAGGCGGTCAGCTTCGCCTACCTGAACCTGGCCGGCGACGACTGGCCGGCGTCCGGCACCCACACCCTCGACCTGGACCTGATCCTCTGCCGCAACGTCCTCATCTACTTCGGCGACCAGCTGACCCGGCGGGTCGCGGCCAAGCTCCACGGCGCCCTCGCCGACGGCGGCTGGCTGCTGGTCGCCCCGGCCGAGCTGTCCCTGGACGTGTTCCGCCGCTTCACCGTCTGCAACCTGGGCGGCGCCGTCGCCTACCGCAAGGCGGCCGCCCCAGCCCCGGCCCGAGCCGCGAACCCGGCCCGAGCCGCGACCCCGGCCCAAGCCGCGACCCCGCCCGCAGCCGGGGGCACGCCGAACCCCCACCCGCCGATGCCGGGCCCCCCGGAGGGGGAGCGTAGCCCGACGCCGGCAGCGGTGGTGCCGGTTGTCCACAGCCCCCCCGCGGGGCCGGACGAGACCGAGCGGGCGGTCGCCGCCTGGCGTTCCGGTCGGCCCGAGGAGGCCCTGCGTCGCCTGGAAGCGCTGGCCGACGACGACCCGTCCGACGACCGTGTCCCGCTGCTGGCCGCCCGCATCTGCCTCGACCGGCTCGAGCTCGACCGGGCCGAGTGGTGGGCGGACGTCGCCTGCCAGCGGGCGCCGCTGTCGGCGCCGGCCCACTACGTGCGCGGCCTCGCCCTCCAGGAGGCGGGCCGGCCCGACGACGCCCTGGCCGCGCTGCGACGGTCCGTGTTCTTGGACCCCGGCTCGGTGCTGGCCCAGGTGGCCCTGGCCGGGCTGCTGGACCGGCTGGGGGAGCCGGCGCGGGCGCGCAGCGCCCTGCGGGCCGCGGCCGCGCTGGTCGGCGACGCCGACCCGGCCGAGCCAGTCCCCGGCCACGACGACTACACCGCCGGCCGCCTGCGCGACCTGATCGCGGCCCAGCTGGCCCGCCTTGACGACAAGGAGGTCAGCTGGTGAGCCAGGCTCAGGTTCAGGCGATCCTGGAGGAGAGGGCCCGGGCGCTGGCCCGCGTCCCCGCCGACCACGCCGACGGCGACGCGGTCGAGCTGGTCGTCGTCACCGTCGGCGCAGAACGGTTCGGTATCGACGTGCGCCTGGTCCGCGAGGTCCGGCCGCTGGCCGGCCTGACCCCGGTCCCGGGGACGCCCGGCTGGTGGTCCGGCCTCGTCAACCTGCGCGGTGGCCTCTGCCCGGTGCTGTCGCTGGAGCGGTACCTGCGGACCGCCCGGGCCGCACCCGAGGCCGACGCGCAGCCCGAGGGCGTGCTGGTGGTGGTGACGGCGCCGTTCACGGCCGGCCTGCTGGTCGATGCCGCCGCCGAGGTCCGCCGGATCGCGCCGGACACGCTCCGCCCGATCACCGGAGGCGCCGGTGACCGGGCCGCCGCCGTCCAGGCCGTCACCGACGACCTGGTGCAGGTGCTCGACCCTGGCGTCCTGCTCGCCGATCCCGCCCTGGTCGTCGGCCGGGAGGCCACCTGACCCGAGGAGGCTGCTCCACCATGCAACCGTCCGCCCCACGCCGCGCCACCCTGTCGTTTCCCGGCACCGCCGGCCTCAGCCTGCGCACCAGGCTGCTGGTCCTGCTGTGCCTGGCCGCGCTGCTCCCCATGACCGTGATGGGGCTGCTGGAGAGCCGGAGCGCGGCCGAGAGCCTGTCCGCCGAGCGGCGGGGCAAGTTCCGCGAGGTGGCCTACGAGATCAGCGTCGGCATCGACCGGCTCCTTGACGAGCGCTACGGCGACACCCAGGCCCTCGCCAAGAGCGACCCGGCCCGGTCGATGGACCCCGGGCGCATCACCGCCTGGATGCGGACGGTCATGCCCCTGTACGCCCCGAACTACCGGCTGATGGCGGTCGCCGACGCCCGCGGCCGGCTGGTCGCGGTCCAGGCGGCCGACGCCGCCGGCCAGCCCATCCCGACCGCGGCCGGCGTGACCGGCGCCGAGGTCACCGGCGAGGCCTGGTTCAAGGCCGCGGCCGGTGGTGAGGTCGCCGACGGCGCCGCCTTCGTCGAGGAGCTGGCCACCGACCGGCTGCTGGCCCAGGCCGGAGGCGGCGACGCCCGCACCGTCGGCTTCAGCGCCCCGATCAAGGACCAGCGGGGACGGGTCGTCGGCGTCTGGACGAGCCGGTTCAACTTCCACGCCATCGAGGAGGTGACCGAGGGGCTCCGGGAGCACCTGCGCGCCGACGGGCTCTCGACCGCCCAGGTCATCCTGGTCTCCAGGGACGGCGTGGTGCTGCACGCCACCGGCGGCCGTCCCCCGGCCGGGACCAGGCTCGACGACCCCGTCGTCCAGCGGGCGCTCGAGCCCGGGTCGGCCGGCAGCGCCGAGACCAGGGCCCTGGACGGCGGCGACCGGACCGTGCTGGTCGGCTACCACCGCTCCGGCGGCGAGGGCGGCTTCGGCGGGCTCGGCTGGGCCGTGCTCGCCACCGAGGACGCCGCCGAGGCGACCCGACCGGCCGCCGACCTGGTCCGCCGGACGGTCCTGATCGGCCTGGTGCTCGCGGCCATGATGGTGGGCCTGGCCCTGCTCATCTCGGCCGCCGTCATGCGGCGCCTGCGCGAGTACTCGGCCTTCGCCGGCCGGGTCGCCGGCGGGGACCTGACGGCCAGGGTGAGCACCGGCGGCGCCCCCGAGCTGCGGGAGCTGAGCGGCCACCTCAACGAGATGGCGGCCAACCTCCGCCACCTGTCCACCGAGGTCAAGGGAGGCGCGCAGAGCGTCGGCACGGCCGCGACCCAGATCCTGGCCACGGTCAGTGACCAGGGCTCCAGCCTCACCGAGCAGTCGGCGGCCATCAGCCAGACCTCGGCCACCGCCGAGGAGCTGCGGGCAGCCGCCGAGCACACCGCCGGCCGGGCCAGGGAGGTCGCCGACCGGGCCCAGGCCGCGGCCAAGGCCAGCGACGAAGGCACCGAGGTGGTGGAGGGCATCGTCGCCGGCATGGAGGAGATCCGGGAGCGGGTGGAGGCGATCGCCCAGGACATCCTGGCCCTCTCCGAGCAGACCCAGCAGATCGGCGAGATCACCGCCACCGTCGACGACCTGGCCGAGCAGTCGAACCTGCTGGCCCTCAACGCCACCATCGAGGCGGCCCGGGCCGGCGAGCAGGGCCGCGGGTTCGCGGTGGTCGCGGCCGAGGTCCGGAACCTGGCCGAGCAGTCCAAGCAGGGGACTGGGCAGGTGCGGGCCATCCTGTCCGACATCCAGAAGGCGACCAACGAGGCGGTGCTCGCCACCGAGCAGGGCATCAAGGTGGTGGAGCGCGGCCGCGGCCGGGCCCAGCGCGCCGGGGAGGTCATCGGGCAGCTCGGCGACACCGTCCGTGACACCGCCCAGGAGGCCCAGCAGATCGCTGCCTCGGCCCACGAGCAGCGGGTCGCGGTCGACCAGATCGCCGTCGCCATGCGCGAGATCAACCAGGCCACCAGCCAGTTCGTGACCGGTGCGAGCGACTCCCGCAGCGCCGCCGAGGGCCTGGGCGACCTCGCCCGCGAGCTCCAGACCCTGACCGAGCGGTACAAGGTGGAGCAGGTCGGGTGACCGGCGAGGCCGACCTGCAACTCCAGCTCGCCGCCATCTTCGGTGCCGAGGCCTCCGAGCGTGTCCAGGCCATGAACCGCCACCTGCTCGCCTTGGAGGCCGACCCGGTCGGCGACGAGCTGGACGAGCTGCTGGCCGGCCTGTTCCGTGAGGCCCACAGCCTCAAAGGCGCCGCCGGCGCGGTCGGCATGCCCGAGGTGATGGCGATCGCCCACCGCCTGGAGAGCGTCTTCCAGGGCATCCGCGCCGGCGACCTGCGACTCCAACCGGCCGCGTTCGACCTGCTCTACGCCGGGGTCGACGCCATCGGCGCGCTCGTCCCGTTGACCGTGGACGGCCCCCGGCCCCAGGTCGACGCCGACGCGGTCATCGCCGCCCTGGAACGCCTCGCCTCCACGGGTACCCTGGAACCCGCCCCGTCGCCGCCGGCTCCCCCGACGCCCCCGGGCCCCCCTCCAACCCCGGACACGCCAGCGCCCCACCCCCCCGTGGAGGACACGCCGGACCCCCACCCCCCGGTAGAGGACACGCCGGACCCACAGGCCCCGTTGGATGGGGCCCCCGAACGGGAGGGTAGCCCACCGCCGGGTTCGGGGGATCCCGCTGTCCCCAGCCCCCCGTCGCCGGTGTCGGACCTCCCGTCGCCGGGGTCCGACCCCTCGACGGCGGCGCAGCCCGCGGCGGCCGAGGAGACCGTCCGGGTGGCGGTGGCCAAGCTCGACACGCTGATGCACCAGGTCGGGGAGCTGGTCGTGGCTCGGATCGCCGCCGATGAGCAGCTCGGGGAGCTGCGCAACCTGCAGGAGGACCTGGCCCAGTGGGAACTGGCCTGGCCGTCGGCCCGGTCCGGGCGGCGGGTGCCCGACCCGGGGGCGTTGGTTCGGTTCGTGGACGTCGGGTCGGACCGGCTGGCCGGCATCCGCCAGCGGGTCGACCTGCTTGCCCGCGGCTGCCAGGCCGGGGGGCGGCGGCTCGCGCAGGCCGTGGACGAGCTGCGTGACGAGGTCCGGCGGGCCCGGATGCTGCCCGTCTCGACCGTCTTCGACGGGTTCCCGCGGCTGCACCGTGACATCACCAGGCAGCTGGGCAAGCAGGCCGACCTCGAGGTGCGAGGCGGGGAGGTCGAGGTCGACCGGGCCGTCCTGGAGCAGCTCAGGGCGCCCCTCACCCACCTGCTGCGCAACGCCCTCGACCACGGGCTGGAGACGGCCGAGGAGCGGCGTCGGGCCGGCAAGCCGGCCCGCGGCTCGGTGGTCGTCGCCGCCGTCCAGCGCGACGGGGTGCTCCAGGTCGAGGTGGCCGACGACGGCGCCGGGATCGACCCGGCCAGGGTCCGCGCCCGGGCACTGGAGCGCGGCCTGCTCAGCGCCGAGGCGGCCGAGCGGGTCGACGACCGGCAGGTCCTCGACCTGGTCTTCCGCAGCGGCTTCTCGACCGCGGCCAAGGTCACCGGCCTGTCCGGGCGGGGGGTCGGCCTGGACGTCGTCCGGGAGCACGTGGAGCGCCTGCACGGCACGATCACCCTGGAAACCGAGGTCGGGCGCGGGACCAGGTTCCGCCTGGAACTGCCCCTGACGGTCGCCACCACCCTCTGCCTGCTGGTCGGCGCCGGCGGCCGCCAGTTCGGGCTGCCCACCACCAACGTGGTGCGCATCGAGCGGGTGCGTGGCGCCGGGACGGGATGGGTCGGCGGCAGCCGCGTCGTCCCCGTCGACGGCCGGCCGATCCCGGTGGTCCCGGTGGCGACCCTGCTCGGCCTCGAACCGCGGCAGCGCTCCGACGACGCCCCGACGGTGGTGGTCGTGGGGGCGGCCGAGCGCCGTGTGGCGCTGGCGGTGGAGTCCCTGCTCGGGGTTCAGGAGGTGGTGATCAAGCCGCTGCCCTGGCCGTTCGTCCGGGTCGCCGGGACCGCCGGGGCGGCCACCCTGGCCTCGGGCGACGTGGTCATGATCCTGAACGCGGCCGACCTGACACGGCCCGGTCCCGCCGCCGACCCGGGCCGGGTCGCCGCCGAGCCGCCGCCTTCGGAGGGCGCCGCCCTGACCCGTCAGGCCACCGTCCTGGTCGTCGACGACTCGGCCGTCACCCGGACCCTGGAAAAGGGGATCCTTGAGACGGCCGGCTACCAGGTGCGGGTCGCCCAGGACGGGGCGGCCGCGCTCGAGCTGCTCCAGCGTGAGCCCTGCGACCTGGTCGTCACCGACGTCCAGATGCCTAGGATGGACGGGTTCACCCTGACCGAGCGGGTCCGCGGCGACGAGCAGCTCCGGGACCTGCCGGTGGTGCTGGTGACCTCGCTCGACTCCGAGGACGACCGGCGCCGCGGGGTCGAGGTCGGCGCCGACGCCTACATCGTCAAGGGCGCCTTCGACCAGGACCGGCTGCTCGACACCATCCGGCGCCTGATCTGATGCTGCGGGTCCTGGTGGTCGACGACTCCGAGGTGGCCAGGCGCCTGCTCGTCTCGGTCCTCGGCCGCGACGGCGGGCTGGAGGTCGTCGGCGAGGCCACCAGCGGGGCCGAGGCGCTGCGGCTGGCCGAGCGGCTCCGGCCCGACGTCATCACCATGGACGTGCAGATGCCGGGCATGGACGGCCTGGAGGCCACCCGCCGCATCATGGAGCGGCACCCGGCGCCCATCGTGGTCGTCTCCGGCGGCCACGACCCGGCCGACCTGGCCCACTCGGTCCGGGCCCTGGAGGCCGGCGCGCTGGCCGCGCTCCGCAAGCTGCGCGGCCCTGGCCACCCCGGCTTCGCCGGCGACGCGGCCGAGCTGGTCCGGACGGTCAAGCTCATGGCCGAGGTGCGCGTGTTCCGCCGCCGGGCGGCGCCGCTCGGCGGGCCGCTCCAGCCCGGCATGGGGCCGCTCCCGCCCGGGTCGGGCAACGGGGCCCGGTCCGGGCCCCGACGGCCGGCCGAGCTGGTGGCGGTGGGCGCCTCCACCGGCGGGCCGGCCGCCCTGGCCGCCATCCTGCGGGCGCTCCCGGCCCCCGTCCCGGCCCCGGTCCTGGTCGTCCAGCACATCACCCCCGGCTTCGACGCCGCCCTGGCCGCCTGGCTGGAGGAGACGACCCCGATGCCGGTGCGGCTGGCCACCGACGGCCAGCCCCTGTCGCCCGGGGAGGTCCTCATCGCGCCCGCCGGCGCCCATCTCGGCCTGTCCGCCTCGGCCCGGGTCGAGCTGCAGCCGGACCCGCCCGTGGCCGGGCACCGCCCGTCGGCCACCTACCTGTTCGCCTCGGTGGCCCGCGTCTTCGGCCCGCGTGCGGTCGGGGTCGTCCTCACCGGGATGGGCCGTGACGGCACCGCCGGCCTGCTCGACCTGCACCGCGCCGGCGGGTTGGTGCTGGCCCAGGACGAGGCGTCCTGCGTCGTGCCCGGCATGCCGGCCGCCGCCGTCGCCGCCGGCGCCGTCGATGAGGTCGTGTCCCTGGACCGGCTGGCGGCCCGGATCGCCGCCGCCTGGTCGCCGGCCTGCTAGCATCGCCAGGCCATGGACAAGCAGCAGGAATACGTGCTCCGGACGGTCGAGGACCGCGACGTCCGCTTCATCCGCCTCTGGTTCACCGACGTGCTCGGGTTCCTGAAGTCGTTCGCCATCACCCCGGCCGAGCT
>Ga0081538_10006453_pt1 | contig 10321 bp, 14 predicted proteins | sample TabmetS5T2R1_FD_71022 | JGI IMG/M metagenome (GOLD analysis project Ga0081538, IMG submission 71022) | Tabebuia heterophylla rhizosphere microbial communities from the University of Puerto Rico - S5T2R1 | ecosystem: Host-associated > Plants > Roots > Rhizosphere ...
AGGTAGGTGTCGATATTACGCCCACAGCGATTGCCGATAGGCTTCCCAGTCGGATAGCATCTCGAGCGATTTATATACCGCTTTCAGCCGTTTGAGGGACTGTACCGCCTGCTGATAGGTCCGCCGAACCCGTCCGGCGATTGCATGCTCGACCAGCTCCGCATAAAGTGAAAGCGCTTGCCGCAGATGGCCTTTCTCGGCGGCCTGCGCCACCCGACACTGGTAGTGTCCGCGCTCCCAGGGCTGCAGCCGGGTGAGCAGCTGCAGGGCACGTGGAACATCCCGCTCATGCAGGGCGATCTCCGTGAGAGGACTGAAGCGTTTGCTCCCCTCCAGGACCTGAGTCGGAACCGATGGTGCCTCCTTGACGACTTGACGCTTCCCTATCCGCCCCCATATACTGCGACACAGGAGGTATGCCTCATGGAAGCAGCGCTCAATGCCCTGGTGCAGGCCCTGCAGCGCTATCAGCCTCAGCGTATCATCCTCTTCGGCTCGGCGGCCCGCGGCGAGGCTGATGCGGACAGCGATCTGGACGTGCTGGTGATCAAAGACACCCCAGAGCCATTCGTCCAGCGTCTGGAAGCGATGGCCAGGTTATGCCCGTCCGGCGTGCATGCCGACATCCTGGTCTATACCCCCGAGGAAATCCGGCGCATGATAGAGGACGGCAATCCCTTCGTCCTCCGCGCCCTCAAAGAGGGCAGGGTGCTTTATGAAGCCCGGTCGTGAGGCGGCACTGCGCTGGTTGCGCCAGGCGGAGCACGATTTGGCCATCGCCTGTGGTCACCAGGAGCGCGGTGATTACTCGGATGCCTGCTTTATGGCCGAGCAGGCGGCCCAGAAGGCCCTCAAGGCGTTTCTCATCGGCCACGGGCACCGGTCTGTTCCCGTCCACTCTGTGGGGCAACTGGCTGAACGCTGCGCCCAAATCGATCCGGCCTTCGCGGTCCACATCACCGCCGGACGCGTGCTGGATCAGTACTATATCCCCACGCGCTACCCGGATGCCCTAGCCCCGCCTGCCCTACCCTTTGAATCCTACACCCAGGAGCAGGGGATCACAGCGGTGGCAGCCGCACAGGCGATCGTCGCCCTGGTGGCAGAAAACCTCCGTCCTGCCGCAGAACTATGATCCAACATCAAGGGTGATCGTGCCCTCCGAGGCCACGCCCCTGGCCCTCTTGACCGCCTACATGACAGAGGCTCTGGCATGGCCCGCCTTGCCACAGGCGCCTACGTCCACTGGGCGAAGCCCATGGCGCACCCCGTTCCCGCCGGGGAACGGTAGCAGGGCACGTAGTCGATCACTTCCATTTCTAAGTGTTGCGCCGCTCCCGCGGTGGTGATCCAGTTCCGGATCTCCGAGGTGCCCGATTGCAGGCGTTCCACGGGCAACGACGCGATGGCGTTGACGTCTCGTTCCTGCAAGGCCTTGAGGACCTGACGATCCAGCTCCTCATCGACGACGAAATGGCTGAGCCCGCCCGAGCCCAGGACGGCGACCCGTGCATGGCGCTTCCAGGTTTCGATGGCGTTCCTGAGCGCGATGCCGAATTCGTAGGACCGCCGCGGCCGCGGCTGATTGGGCGGGTAGTAGGTGTTTTGCATGATCGGCACCACGGGGATGGTCTTGCCCTGCATGACGCGCGCGTACACGAAGGTCGCCGCATGGGTGATCGACTGGCCTTCCTGCAGGTACTTGGAGTGGGCCACGTCGAATCCCTGCTCCATCATGGAGTCAATGATGTGGAGGGCGAGCTCCGGATGGCCGGGATACTGCCTGGGTTCCTGGGGATAGGCCCAGGCGGTGAGGGCCTGGGTCCCCCGGGAGCGCTGGCGCGGGACGTACGGCACCTGCTCGCCCCAGTAGACACAGAACGCCGGCATGTTATCGTCGTGGAAAGCCTCCTGCTGATCATCGCCGAGAATCACTAACACGTCCGGCGTGACGCGTTCCAAGGCCTCCGTGAGCTTGGCGATGCCCTTCTGGTTCGCCTCGTACCGCTGCTGGCGGACCTCCGGCCTGAGCTCCTGGGCGATCTTGGGGTCGACTTCAGCCAAAAGCTCATCGAAGGTGACATGCTTGCCATCGGGCACGCGATACAGGCTCTGGTTGAGTCGGTCTTCTTCGCCCCGCATGAGCCAGTGTTCAGCGGGAAGGCTCAACTGCGGGCTATGGGAGGTCGCCAGCCCCAACACCATTCTTGCCATGGTTCGACTCCTCTCTCCTGAAGGTGCTCTCCACCCTACAACGTCTTAGATGGTCGTCGGTTGGCACGCACGCGGGCGAGGTGTTTGACGGTACACCCTTCCGCCGAGCCCGCTAATGTCCCGTCGAGCCTACCACACCCCAGCGCAAACTGGAAGAGGTGATGTGATCCCCGGCTTAATCGGCCTGACACAGAAGCACAAGGCCGCGGGGAAGCCTCTCATGCGCACCGATGAAATCGATTGCCGTGGCCGGGACAACCTGGTACAGTTGGCGAGAACCTTAACGATTTCCACACATTCACATCTCCATAGAGGAGGGCCCTGCGATGGCAAAAATTCGTCGACTCCAGCACTGTGTGTTGAATTGTCGCGATGTGGAAGCCTCGAAGCAGTTTTACACCGATGTCCTGGGCATGGAGGTGGTGAGCTATAACCGGGAGCGCAAGATGGCGTTCCTGTCCTTCGGCACCGAGCACCACGACATCGCCCTGTTCCAGTTTCCGACTGAGGCGGCCGCGCTTGAGCCGAACCACCTGGGCCTGAACCACCTGGCGCTGGAGATCGAGGGCGGGGAAGACCAGCTGAAGGAACTCTACGCCCGGCTCAAAGCGCATGGCGTGCGTATCGATCGCGTGACCGACCACGTGATGAGCCGCAGCGTCTATTTCTTCGATCCGGATGGCAATCGCCTGGAGATTTTCTGCGATATGATGCCGGGGGAGGCCAAGCAGTGGTTGCATGAAAACGGCGGCGTCGCCAAACCGCTAACTCTGGAGGAGGCGGTGACGGCATAGTCACGATGAGTGGTGCGTGGGGAGTGGTTAGAACGCACCTGGGATGTACCAGCCACTCCCCACTGACCACGAACTACTAACCCCTGAATTCTGAGAGGGGAGACCACGATGGGCGAGCTCGAATTCGGTATATTCGACTCTTTCGGTCCCTTCGAGATGAAGGAGTTCCCGTCGGTCGTAGAGGTGTACGAAGCGCATATCCGTGAGGCGCAAGAGGCTGAGCAGCTCGGGTATCGCTACTACTTCTTTATCGAGCATCAGAACTCTCCCGTGTGCTACGTGACGGCCCCAACCGTCTACTTGACCGCCTTGGCGAGTCGGACCAGCGCGCTGCGGTTCGGCCTGATGATTTATCAGCTGCCCTTCCACCACCCCATCCGTCTAGCCCAGGATCTGGCGACGCTGGACCAGCTGTCCCGCGGGCGACTGGAGTTCGGCACGGGTACGGGGGTGTTAGCGCATGAATTCATACGCTGGAACCTACCCTTCGATCAGCGCCAGGAGATGAGCGTTGAGGCGTTGGAGATCATCGTCAAGGCGTGGACGTCGGAAACGGTCACCTACCAGGGCAAATACTGGCAGTTCGACGAGGCCCTGCCCAACCCCAAGCCCTACCAGGAGCCCCACCCGCCCATTTGGGTGGCGGCCCACAGCGCCGGCTCGTTCGAATACGCCGCCAAGCACAACTACCACATCGCCCAGAACATCGATGTCGACGCGGTCATCGCCGAGAAGTTCGCCTACTACCGGCAACTCTGGAGTCAGTATAAACACGCGGGCCCCATGCCTCACGCCTTCTTAACGCGCCACGTGCACGTCGCTGAGACCGACGCCCAGGCGCGAGCCGAAGCCGAGCCCAACTTGGTCATGGGGTATATCCAGGGGGGTGAGCTTATCGCCAAGACGCGCCTCGGCTTCGGACCTCCGGGTCTAGAAGCCGCGGAGAGGAGCACCCCAGAGCGCCAGGAGCTCCGTCGTGTGTTTCAGGAATGCAGCAAATCCTACGACTTTTGGATCGACAACGGTCTGGCCCTCGTCGGCAGCCCCGACACCGTGATCCGCAAGCTGGAGGAGCAGCGCAAGCTCACCGGCTACGACATCTTCTGCGCCCGACACCGGATCGGCCACCTGGAGCCAGCGCTGGCCCGCAAATCCATGCAGCTGTTTGCCAAATATGTCATGCCCGCCTTTGCCTAGGCGACGGCCGTGCCGAGAAGTGACGACTGAGAGAAAAGCTTCCTGACTCAGTCCTCGGCACTCAGCGCTCAGTCATGTCCTTTGTGAGGTGTGTTATGCCGAGAGTTGCTATCCTCGATGACTACCAGGGCGTGGCCCTGCAGATGGCCGACTGGAGCGTGCTACCCGCTGACTGCCAGGTGCAGGTGTTTAGAGATCATCTGACCGAGCTTGATGCCCTGGCGCAACGGTTGCGAGACTTCGAGGTCATCACCTGTATGCGGGAGCGCACCCCCTTTGGACGCGACCTCCTGCAGCGTTTGCCGAATCTGCGTCTCCTCGTGACCACCGGGATGCGCAACGCGGCCATCGACCTGAAGGCCGCCACTGATTTAGGGATCCTGGTGTGCGGCACGGCCGGTGGCCCTGACGCCCCGCCGGCTGAACTGACGTGGGGGCTGATCTTGGCTCTGGTACGCCACATTCCGCGGGAAGACGCCATGACCCGGGCCGGTCAGTGGGGTACGACGGTCGGGATGAGTCTGGAGCACAAGGTCCTAGGGGTGTTGGGCCTGGGCCGACTGGGCAGCAAGGTCGCCAAGGTGGGTGTGGCCTTCGGGATGTCGGTCATCGCCTGGAGTCAGAACTTGACGGCCGAGCGGGCCGCCCAGCATGGGGCGACGTTAGTGAGCAAGGACGAGCTGTTCGCCCGCTCGGATGTCCTCACCATCCATGTCCAGCTGAGCGCGCGGACCAGGGGACTGGTGGGGGCCCGCGAGCTCGGCCTGATGAAACCCACTGCCTATCTCATTAATACAGCCCGCGGGCCTATTGTGGACGAAGCGGCTCTTGTCCAAGCGCTGCAGGCGCGCACCATCGCCGGTGCGGGGCTGGATGTCTTCGACCAGGAACCCTTACCGCCGGGGCATGCGCTGACATTGCTCGATAATACGCTACTGGTCCCTCACATCGGCTACGTGACGGAGGACCAGTATCGCGTGCGGTATCGAGACACCGTCGACGACGTCGCGGCCTATCTCAAGGGGGAGCCGCTCAGGGTCCTGAATCCAGAGGTGCGCGCTACGGCCCGCTAATAACTCCGCAATAGGACGCACCATCACATGGTGAGGGTCAACCAACCCTTTTCTGAGAGGTCGATCCTCACCTCGTTCGGCAGATAGTATTTCACCTCGACATCCACCAGCCCCTGGCCCGTGGCCTTGCCGCCCAACGGTTGAAAGGTGGCGCCCGCCTCCTCCACACGTTTGCGAGCCTCCTCCATGTTGTCCACCTTGAAGCCGAAGTGGTGCAGGCCCTCGTAGCGCGGTGCACCCTCCGTATAGGCTGCGTAATCGTTCTTGAATTTGAGGATGGCGAGGTTGATGTAGCCGTCGGTCAAGAAATAGCCGGTGGCGAGGTCCGAGTTCGCCACCCCCACCTGTTGCAGGCCGAGGGCCTCCTTGAAAAAGGTGGCGATCTTGTCAGGGTCCTGGGTCGCGATGGCGATATGCCTGATTTTGGCTGCCATAGAGCCCTCCTCTACGGTCAACACCCGGTCAGCGCTGCGGAGGTGCTGTCCAGCGCCAACCCACAGCGACCCCTAACTCTGGGCTTCGATGATCTCGAGCTGCACCCCATCCGGCCCCTCAAGGAAGCAAATCCGTCGGCCATTGGCCGAGGTCATTTGCTCCAATACCTGGGCCCCATTGGCCTTGAGCTTGGCTACGGTGCCATCCAGGTCGTCCGTGTTGAGCGCAAAGTGCTCCATGCCATAGAGCTGCTGCCGGGTTTGATCTTCGATATGGGTCGTGAGGTTGATGGTGAGTCCGTGCAAGTCCAGGCGATACCCCCGGGTGCCTATTTCCGAAACGATCGTCGCGCCCAGGTTGTCCACGTAAAATTGGGCGGTTTTCTGGGGATCCTTGGTTTTCAGATGCAGGTGATTGAGTTTAAAGGCCATCTTTCCCCTCCTGTCGTCTGGGTCTAACACCGGTGTGTAAAGCCCCCAACGCCTGTGCGTCGCCATTGAGACCAACGGAGCATCGTGCCAGAGGCTCATGGCAGAGCGAGGTTCTACGGTGACAAGCACGGCGAGCATAGGGCACCCCAAGGGTACTGTCAAGTGCGATCTGCGGCAGCACACGCGGTAGGCACCGAGGAGAACTCAACGGAAGGGCACTATCAGCACAGGTTGTCTGCCTTACCGACTTTCCTTACGCATTTAATCGAAGGCGGCTGTAGCACGGTGGACAGTTTATGAGCGGGTTAGGCATTGACAGGTGAGCGCAACCATGCCGTATACCCTCGCGCGCGATTGGTGATGAACAGGATATACAGCCCCACGGACCGCCTCTGAATCCAGGGAGCAGTGTCGCCTGTTAGGATGCTGGACCGCACGATGCGGCAGCGGAACCTCCGCATACCTGCATTGAAGGAGATACGTAAGGGTGCTAGAATGCAGCCGATTTTACGCAAGGAGCGGTCTCTAGTGGCGGAGTGTTAGACTGCGGCGCTGCAGTGTTTCACGAACCTATTCGGCAGTCTAATTGGCGTTCGGCAGACCAAGTAAGAACGTCACACGCCGAGGTCGTCCAAGGGGCTCGGAACGCCCTGCCCACCCTGCTGCAGGATGTGGGTGTAGATCATGGTCGTCGCAAGATCCTTATGCCCGAGGAGTTGCTGAATGGTGCGGATGTCGGTGCCGCGTTGAAGCAGGTGAGTGGCGAAGGAGTGGCGAAAGGTGTGGGCGCTGATGTGCTTCGTCAGACCGGCCCGGCGGACCGCGACCTTGATGGCTTTGTTGATGACGCTGGGATCCACATGATGGCGGCGCGTGACACCAGAACGAGGGTCTACGGAGAGGTCCCGCGCGGGGAAGACATACTGCCACCCCCACTCCTTAGGGGCACGGGGATACTTCCGCTCCAGGGCATGGGGCAGGTAGACCTCGCCATGGCCCTGAGCCAGATCCTGCTGGTGCAGCGTCCTGACCCCGGCTAGGTGATTCTGGAGCAAAGGCGTGAGCGTGGCGGGAAAGGTAGTGAATCGGTCCCTGTCGCCCTTGCCCGAACGGACGGTCAGTTGCTTCATCTGGAAATCGATGTCCTGGACCCTGAGCCGGACAGCTTCCATAATGCGCACGCCGCTCCCATAGAGCAGTTTGGCCACCAGTTGCGCGGTGCCGTCCATGAGCGAGATGACGGCAGCGACTTCTGCGCGCGTCATGACCACGGGGACATTGATTTTCTTGGCGGCGCGCACGGCGTTGATACGGCCCTCCAGAGCATGGTTGAGGACGCGCTTGTCGAGGAACACCAGCGCGTTCATGGCCTGGTTCTGGGTGGCGGCAGCGACATTGCCGTTCACGGCCAGGTCCGTGAGGAACGCCTCGATGTTCGGTTCCGGCGGGAAGAGATCGTCGCGGGACCGCATGCGGTGGAAACGGACATAGCGTACGATCCACTCCAGGTAGGCTCGCTCGGTATGAATCGAGTAGTGGTGCAGGCGGAGCACCTGGCGGACCTGATCGAGAAGTTTTGGCGGTTGACTGCTGGTCGAGCCAGGCATACCATGGCCTCCGTGAACGATGCCCTGAAATGGTTGATAACAGGCATCGGGCAAAACTGCCCGAAAACCCTCTTATTATCATATTATCAGGGCAATATTGCCAGTTAATCAATAGTTGGACGAACCCGCATGCTGCGGGGGATGTTGGATGTATAAGAAGTGATGGCGCGCTGCATGAGTCGTGATGGACAGCCCTTGCGCACCGACAAGGTCACGCTGCAAGGGATCTTGCAGCGGGGCTATGCGGCGTATGAGCGGCGTCAGGCCTTGCCCACGCATGTGCGGCGAGCCGTCTGGGCGATCTTGGCGTGTCGGACGGCCGTGCGCGGTGGTCAGGTCCGGGCCTGTCCCGCGGGGCATATCGACCGGCTCTGGTACAATGCCTGTCGGCACCGGCTGTGTCCGCCGTGTGCCTGGGGGCAGGTCGAACGCCGGCTCGCCAAGCAGAAGGGTCGGCTCTTGGCCTGCGAGCATGACCATGTCATCTTTACCGTGCCCCACGAGCTGACTGAGCTCTGGCTGGCCAACGTCGAGGTGATGACGCAGCGGTTGTGTGCGAGCGTGCACGAGACGTTGTTTGAACGGTTAGGCGATGCGAAAGACCTGGGAGGCAAGCCCGGCATCATCGCCACGCTGCACCCCGGGAGCCAGACGCTGGTGCTGCACCCGCACGTGCATTGTCTCGTCACTGGCGGGGGGCTGCACGCCGCCGGCCAGTGGGTGGCCGGGCGGAACGGATTTTGATTGCCGATGCGGGTGGTCATGGCGGTCTTCCGGGGCAAACTGCGGGCCGCCATTCACCAAGGCCTGCAGCACGGGCAGCTGACACCGCCGGCGGGCAGGGGTCGCCAACAGCTGGAGAACCTGCTGAACAAGCGGGGCCGGCAGAAGTGGAACGTGCATATTCGCGCGCGCTATCCGCCTGGGCAGGGCGTGCTAAGTACACCCACGAAAATTTCGACGGATGGTGGTATACTGGTGGTATGAGACCGATCCAACTATCACCGATGACACACACGCAACGTGAACAACTCGACCGCCTCTACCGCACCACCAAGGTGCCGCGGCTGCGGACGCGGGCCCAGATGGTTTTACTGGCGGCGGAACAGGGGCTCAAGGTCCCCCAGATTGCCCGCATTGTCCGCGAAAGTGAGGCCACTGTGCTGCGCTGGCTCAAACGCTATCGGGCTGAGGGGATGGAAGGATTGCAAGACGCCCCCCGCCCTGGCCGCCCTTCGCCGATGACCGAGGCGTACAAGGCGGAACTGTTGGCGGCCGTGCGGCGCCGCCCGCGGAGCATAGGGCTTCCCTTCTCCTTGTGGACACTCCAGCGCCTGGTCGATGACCTGGCCGAGCAGACCGGCATTCGGGTCTCCGATGAAACGGTCCGGCGGGCGCTGAAGCACGCGGGCCTTGTGCTCAGCCGGCCCCAGCACCACATCAGCAGTCCGGACCTGGAATATGCGCTAAAAAAAAGACGCTTGAAGAGACCCGCGACCAGCTGAACCCCGAGGCGGTGTTTTACTACGCCGATGAATTCACGATCAGCTGGCTGCCCACCCTGCGCGCCCTGGGGAGTCCACGCGGTCAACAAGTCATGATTCCTACCCCAGGGCAGCCGTACAAGCGCTCTGGTCTGGGCGCCGTCAATTATCATACGGGCGAAACTGTGGTGCTGTTCCGCCGCCGCACACGGCGCCGCGAGGTCGCCGAATGGTTGCAGGCCTTGGTCGACAAGCATCCCACGGGCACCATCTATGTGGCCTGGGATAATGCTGATACCCATGCGGGTGATGCAGTCGAGGCCGTGGTGCGCGCCGCGGCCGGGCGGTTAGTGCTGCTCTACTTGCCGACCTACAGCCCCTGGCTCAACCCCATCGAGATGCTGTGGCGGCAGTTCCGGCGTGAAGTCACCCATGGCGAGTTGTTTTCCTCCCTGGACGCCCTCTTGGAAGCAGCGCACGCGTTCTTTGACCGCTACAACCAGCGTACGGGGCATGTACTCTCGATCATCGGGGCACATGCCGCATAACTTTCGTGGTTGTACTTAGTCTATCTGGCGCGCTACCTGCGGGGGGGGCCGCTGTCGAATCGGCGGTTGCGCGCCTGTGATGGTCAGCGGGTGGTCTTTGCGTATGAGGAGCGGGCCAAAAGTCCCGAGGGCCAGGCGCGGCAGCGGACGATGGACTTCCCCCTCGAGCAGTTCATTGGGCGCTGGCTCCTGCATGTGCCGCCAGCCGGGGCCGTGCGGGTGCGCTGTTGGGGGCTGTATGCCCACACCCAAGGCGACGCACTGGCCCAGTGTCGGCAGCACTTGGGGCAAGGGCGGGTGGAGGCGCCTGAGCCACTTGATGGGCCGCGCGCGGGCGAGGCCTGGGGTGAGGAGTCTCGGGAGCGTTGTCCGGTCTGTGGGCAGCCGCTGGTGGGCACGGCTCGCCTCCCCCGCGCGGGCGTCCCCCCGCCAACCCCGTTGGGCTGGGCGCAGGTGGCATGAGGGGGAGCACGGGCGTGGGCGGTCGGAGGTGGACCCAGGGGGGACTCGTAGGACCTGCCGCCGAGCGAAACACGGC
>Ga0081538_10006454_pt1 | contig 10320 bp, 9 predicted proteins | sample TabmetS5T2R1_FD_71022 | JGI IMG/M metagenome (GOLD analysis project Ga0081538, IMG submission 71022) | Tabebuia heterophylla rhizosphere microbial communities from the University of Puerto Rico - S5T2R1 | ecosystem: Host-associated > Plants > Roots > Rhizosphere ...
CTTGAAGAATGAAGATTTTCATCTTGGTCATACATTCTTTTGTGGAAATCATCTATAAAGGGGGTCCGAGAGAATACCGCTGATCTCACGGACTTCCTGAAAAATAAGGCTGCGTACTTTTCGAATTCGCTATCAGGCAGAGTAGCGGGACCATATCTTGCATCATCGTGCAAATTAATTTTTCTGTTAACAAGAAACCTTTCAGAACTTTCTATCATCCGACGAATGTTTTCTACAAATTGTTGTTCATTACATTCATACAAAGGCATTAATTTTTCACTCTGTTTATGATGCTTGAAATAGTGTGATTGGATCCACATATAGTGATTACAGGATCCTTGGGATAGGCATCTCCAATTTCTTCAGAAACGCTTATTGTCTCTTCTTTGTTTACATATAACATTTTCTTCCAAAACTTGCCATCTGCGACTATAGTGCTAGAGCCTACACATTGAAATCCAATCTCCGAAAGATTAGCTTCGACTTTTTCAATCGGAACATAGACAAAAATTGATTTCAACTGCTGATTATGTCGCATTAGCCTTAATTACAACTAATAATATATTTATTTATTTATCTCGACCCAAATAAGTATAGGGATTTTCAAAATATTGGTTTCATTATTGAAGAGAGTAGATTTTGGAACTGTTCTATTTCCAAAATATTTGCAAAACGCGATAGAAGCCGTCGTTGTCTTTTGTATCTAGAGAAGGATTATCTATACCGCCAAGCCTTTATTCAGAATGTTTGCTGGGGCTTGGAAAATTATGAATGGAGAACCAGATAAATCTAGCAACAAATATCTAGTAGTAACAGAGCTCATTAAGATTGAGAATAATTCTCTATGTCAGACGTAAAGTTATGTTGGTCGCAGGATAGTCGGAACGAAAGTCCATACGTTAACAAGGGCATAAAGAAATTACCAGATGATATCCATGAAAATTCAAACTTACTTTTCCGTTCAGACAATCTGATTGCAATGAAATATCTGATTAGAATGGGCTTCGTTGGGAAAATTGACCTAATCTACATTGATCCCCCTTTTTTCAGCAATGAGAATTACTTCGGGAGGAAAAAAAACTCTTATCATGTTGCTTTTTCCGATATTTGGAAAGGAAAGATCGGCGAGTATCTGGACATGATATACCCTCGGCTTTGTGCTATGCGACATTTGTTATCCAAATCTGGTTCCATATTCATTCACCTTGACTGGCATGTAGTCCATTATGTAAAGGTAGTTATGGATGAAATATTCAAGCCGGAGAATTTTCGTAATGAAATTATAGTTAAGAGAGGGCGAATGAAAAATTTGCTATATCAGTTCAATTCTATCGATAAAATGCACAATTCTAATGATTCCGTCCTTTGGTATTCTAAGACCCCCGATACAAGATATCCCCCTCCTCTTGTTGAGCACGTATCAGAGTCAAAGTGGATGGGGTTTTGGAGTAATGTTGACAGACCTACAATGCGGTATGAAATATTCCGTTATACGCCTGAAAGAGGACAATGGAAATGGTCCAAGGCGAGAGCATCAAAGGCAATAAGAAACTATGACATTTACAAACGAAAATTTTACCCTCTCTCTTTGGCCCAGTACTGGGATAAGACGGGTAAAAAAAAGGAGTTTATTCGGAAAAGGAACGGAGTAAAATATCCAGAATACTGGATTCCTAAGAAGACTCACAAAATACTTGATAATATTTGGACAGATATCGAGTCTTACGACTATTCAACTGGTTATGGGACACAAAAACATATTGCGCTGTTGGAAAGGATAATTGAAAAATTTTCCAAGCCAGGTGATCTTATTGCAGATTTCTTTTGTGGTTCCGGTACTACCCTAACGGTCGCCAGCAAATTGAGAAGAAAATGGATTGGATGCGATTCATCTTCTATGGCAATAAATGTTACAAAAAAAAGAATTAAAGATTACGATTTTAGAATGCTTGTGCTATAGATCCATCCCGATCGGTTGACGTATAAATTTAAAATGCATCCTGATTCAATGGTTTGTTGTAAGCAGGGAAATTGTCTCTGGCATTCTGTGAGGTTCTCGTGTATTCCATAACGTACATTAAAGAGATCAGTTTACTAAAGGAACTGTGAGCCATCAAACTAAATCAGAATATGAAAGCCTCTTGAAGCGCCTAACAGGCAAACTAAATAATACTTCCAGGAAGGAGGCTTCAAGACTTGAAATTCCTTCACCCCAGATTATCTGGATAGGCCAACGCACCATATTTAGGAATTTTATGGAATTTCCAAAGGCACTCCGAAGAGACCCAGAAAAATTATTGCTTTATCTCAATAAGGAGTTAGCGTCTGCTGGTTATATTGCCGGAGAGAGAGTAATTTTTCTTGGACGTAAGGAACCATCATCTTTTGGGACACTAATTGACCGATATGTCAAAGAGTATGTGATATGTCCTGTTTGTGGGAGTCCTGACACAAGGACTGAGAAGAATAAGAAGTTAGGGTTTCTGCTATGTGAGGCATGTGGCGCAAGATCTTCAGTTAAGGGAAATTATGCTTAAGTGTGTGCACAGATTTGTGCAACATGAACTTGCTAACTCTAAAAAATACTATACTTATTTCTAGAATCTTCTCATTGTTTTACTTCTTTAACTCAGTAATTTGATTATTTTGACATTGGGTTCTAAGTATCATGGCAAGATATTATCTCAACGGATATGACAGCCATAATGTCACTACATCAGGAAACTTCAACATCGTCTAATACTGAAAATAACTTCAGTACTGGCCAGAGTTGGGGAGCCTTAAGAAAGGCATGGAAAGGATATAGGATAGCAAAGGTTCATAACGACAACGTAAGAATGACAGAATACGCTCACAAAATTAGAAAGATCCAAGGGGAACTTGGCATCAATATCGCATCCTTTCCAAATCTGGGGATTGCCTAGTCCCAACTGTTTTTTATTTAGACAGATTCCATTTTTTCCCGTATACATTCCCGATAGTATTGTCCAATTCTGAGATATGCTGTTTTAACCTCGACTCAATTTGAGCCTTGGGCAGAGCGCCGATTATAACATCGACAACCTTTGAGTTCTTCAGGATCATCATTGTTGGGATGCTTTGGATACCGAAGTACTGCGCAACAGTGTGGTTCTCATCGATATTCAGCTTCCCAAAAACCACCTTCCCGCTATATTCACCTGCTAATTCCTCTATTATTGGAGAAATCATTCTACACGGGCCGCACCATGGGGCCCAAAAATCGATTAGCATCAGAGCATATTTAGACACCTCATCCCTGAAATTCATATCGGTAAGAACAATTGGTCGAATTTTGCTATTCATATCAGATCTCATCATAGCGCTATTCCGCATTTCTATCAATTTCCTCTGTTTGATTGCTTGGATTTCTTCATCCTCGTCGTCACGATTCATGGACTGAGACCCTAATTCTTCACGCTATAATAATATTTCTAGTAGGATGTGGACCACGATTATAAGCTCTCTCCTTCAAATATGAGTAATTGAGATCCCACACCGGATATTTTCCATTAGTGAGTGTTCTCCGTAAATTCATGTTCGGATATCTATCCCTCTTATACCGATATGATATTATCTGGCTGTTGCTAATTTGTGATGACAAATTAAATTGAATAAAGAGGAGAGCGTAGGGAGCCAAAGGGGGGGCCAATAGCTGAGATTAGAAGATTCCAACAACAAGGAGGGAAGGGACGAGAAAGAACAGAATACAAATGATGAATTAGAAGTGGATCGGCTTAAAGATAAAGATGACAAGCACGATAATAAGTTGGAAGTATTTCAGTTAAAAGAGGATCTAAGGAAGGCAAGAGAATCTGCTGATGATAGTCTTAATAAACTAAAGTACATGATTGCAGACTTTGACAATTACCGAAAACAGACAGATAAGCAGGTTTCTTCCAAGATTGAAGCTAGCAAGGCTGAGATCTTACTGAGGTTCTTGAATATTCGGGATGATTACCTCAGAGCACTTGATATGATAAAACATGAAAAACCAGATGCAGTAATTATTGAAGGATTGCTGGGGATTTTGAAGAACTTCGATAATCTTCTCAGCTCGGAAGGAGTCATAGAAATAGAGTCGGTAGGAACACCCTTTGATCCAAACGTTCATGATGCCTTTAATTTTAGATATTCTGATCGATTTCCAGAGAATACCGTTACGAATGAGATTCGTAAAGGCTATATGTATAACAATAAAGTTCTAAGACCCAGCCTTGTAGAAATCTCCAAAAAGATAGTTAAAAATACCGTTAATGCTACAGAAACCCTAGAAAAGGATAGTGATGCTTAGATATGGGAAAAATTATAGGGATTGATCTTGGAACTAGTAACTCAGCCGCGGCAGCAATGATTGGTGGTAAACCATCGATCATACAAGCAGCGGAAGGAACTTCAGTTGGGGGAAAAGCCTTTCCTTCCGTAGTTGCTTTTACCGGTGATGGCCAACTTATTGTAGGTGAACCCGCAAGACGCCAAATGATATCAAATCCTGAAGGTACAGTTCTTGCAGCAAAGCGCAAGATGGGAACCGATTTTAAGTTTAATGTCTTTGGTAAAGAATATACTCCTCAGCAGATTTCAGCGTTTATTCTTCAGAAAATAAAGAGGGATGCTGAGGCATTCCTTGGCGAAACGGTCGACAGAGCAGTTGTCACGGTGCCTGCCTATTTCAATGACAATCAAAGGCAAGCTACAAAAGATGCTGGGGAAATCGCTGGGCTGCAGGTAGTTAGAATTATCAATGAACCTACGGCTGCTTCGCTAGCCTATGGCTTAGATAAGGCACAAAAGGACCTTAAGATCATGGTGTTTGATTTTGGAGGTGGGACCTTGGATGTTACAATAATGGAAATGGGGGGCGGAGTGTTTCAGGTCAAAAGCACCTCTGGAGATACTCAGCTAGGGGGAACTGATATGGACAATTCGCTTGTAAATTACGTTTTAGATGAATTTAAGAGACAATCCGGACTAGATATTAGAAATGACAAGGCTGCAGTGATGAGAGTAAGAGAGGCTGCGGAGAAGGCAAAGATAGAACTATCAAATGTTGTCACAACAGAGATCAACTTACCGTTTCTTGCATACGATGCTACTTCAGGTCCAAAAAACCTTGTTCTTAATCTATCTAGGGCCAAACTAGAGGAACTTGTCAGATCAATAATTGAAAAATGCAAGTCAGCTATTATGCAGGCGCTGCAAGATGCTAAAATGTCACCTCCTGATATTGATAAAATTATACTTATTGGGGGTCCTACCAGAATGCCAATGGTAAGGCAGTTCGTTGGGACCGTAATGGGAAAGGAACCAGAACGCGGTATAGACCCTATGGAAGCCGTGGCAATGGGAGCAGCCATACAAGGGGCCATTATAGCTGGTGATGTCTCAACTGATATTCTCCTAGTTGATGTCACCCCTTTGACACTAGGTGTAGAAGTTCTGGGAGGCTTAAAAGAAACATTGATTGAACGGAATACTACAATTCCTACCAAAAAGAGCAAGGTTTTCACAACTGCTGCCGATTACCAGACAGCAGTTACTATTCATGTTGTACAGGGTGAAAGACCCATGGCTGCTGATTGTGTTTCCCTCGGGATGTTCAATCTTTCGGGTATTCCGCCGGCTCCAAGAGGTGTACCACAAATCGAGGTGACATTTGATATCGATGCAAACGGCATTCTTAATGTAACGGCGAAAGATCTGGCCACATCAAAAGAAGCGAAGATCACAATAACTGCCAACGCAAAACTGTCAAAGGATGAAATTGAAAAGCTGAAGAAGGAGTCTGAACAGTTCGCTGAGGCCGATAAGATGAAAAAAGAAGAGGCTGAAGTTAAGAATGAGGCAGATAATCTGGTCTATTCAGCAGAAAAATTGGTAAAGGAAGATTTGAAGGATAAAATAAAGCCAGAACAGGTTGAGCGAATTAATAAGGCATCGCAGGAGCTTCGGGATGCTATCTCATCCAACATTATCGAAAGTATTAAGACCAAAACACAAGAGCTTAAGAACGTTCTAAGTGAAGTAAGTACGGAAGTATATAGGACAGCAAGCGCAGCACCGTCTGCAGGGGCTGCAGGTAGCAGCGCTGGACCTACTGCGGATGCGGGGACCTCAGAAGGTGCGGCTGGCTCCCCAGGAAGCGGAGGTTCTGCGGGCACCGCGTCAACTCCTCTCTAAATATTTTTTTACACCAAAACTAAAATGATTATTACCAAGGGCTTTCGGTTATGAGTAAAAGAGACTACTACGAAGTACTAGGTATCACAAAGGCTGCTGGTAAGGATGAAATCAAAAGTGCCTATAGGAAGCTAGCATTGCAGTACCATCCAGATAGGAATAAGTCTGCTGGTGCCGAAGAAAAATTTAAGGAAATTTCTGAAGCATATGCAGTTTTATCTGATGATGAGAAGAGAAGAAGATATGACGTCTATGGACACGTAGGCACTGAAGACGCGTTTAGGGGCTCTGAGGCAAACTTTGATGAGATTTTCAGAGACATTGGGTTTGGTGGTTTCAGAGACATTTTTGAACAAATATTTGGTGGCCGTGGAGGATTTGGTGGTATCGGAGGTGGAAGTGACCCCTTTGGTTTTGGGTTCAACTTTGGGGGGTCTAGAAGGAAGGGCCGAGACATCCTCTACGATGTTGAGCTTTCATTAGAGGAGGTCTTAAAAGGGAGAAAGGATGAGGTTGAGATACCTAGGCTTGAGAACTGCGCAAATTGTAACGGGAGTGGAGCGTCACCTGGGACAAAGCGGAGAAAATGTAATGTTTGTAATGGTCAGGGCCAGACGAGGCGAGTGTATAGTCAAAACAGATTCTCCACATTTGTATCGCTAGAGCCATGTCAAACTTGTCGCGGTCAGGGTGAAATCATAGATAAACCATGTAACGTATGTACTGGTTCTGGTAAGATCAGAAGAATTAAGAAATTGAAGTTAGAAATTCCGGCAGGGGTTGAAGACGCGATGACACTTCAGTTACGAGGTGAAGGAGAACCATCTGAGAGTGGTAGTGCAGGAGATTTACTGATACGGATTCATGTTAAACCGCACCTACGATTTGAAAGATTGGAAGATGGACATTTGCTTCACAATCTTGATCTTCAATATACTGATCTTGCTCTCGGAACTGATCTCCGTGTACCTACTCTTGATGGAAGCGAAAAAATAAAGATTCCTGCTGGTACGCAACCAAATACAATCTTCAAAATTAGAGGCAAAGGGTTGCCTCGTTACGGTAGTTACGGCAAAGGAGACGAAATGGTAAGGGTAAACGTAAAGGTACCTACTACCTTGAGTGAGGCAGAAAAATCGCTTCTAAAGCAGCTCGACAAGCAATTGAAATATGAAGCAGAGGATATAAGACAACACATTTAGGAATCATCAGCCTTTGATTGTTAGATTACAATTTATTGCCAACTCAGAGATAGCATAAAAAAGCTCGAACAATTTGGCAGGCCGATGATTATCATGCTAGGAATGAACTTGCATCAGGTTGACTGTCCGATCGAGCGCTTAATTGGGGAATCAATTTCTACATATGACCATCAGGTGCTATTTATCAAGCCTTGGCATAAAAACCGGATTTTCTTTCATAAATCTGACCGTTCTGCATCGCCTTCTTAATATAACTAGTCGCTTCGTCCTCTGTAAATTTGCCTGTTTTTACCAATTCGTATACAAAGTTTTTTTCTTCAACGTCATTCTTGTCTTCTCCGGACAGCCCGTTAAATACATCCATGAAAACCTTCAATTTTGAAACCTCACTATGAGGTTTTCCATGGAGGACGCCCAGATCTACCTTTCCGGTATTAACATCCACTCCTGCTGTTTCTAACATGCGTTGTATAAGGTATATTGCACGTTCAGCGTCGTCCGGCTCCACTTTGTCTTTTAATAGCAATCTCGCCCGAGCAGTAGCGAGTCTGACCAACCCTTCAAGCTGCCTAGGAGTAACGGTAATCATTCCTTCAGAGTCCACATTTCTCATCTTCATATAATAATTTCGGATCAGGTTTATTGCTTCACCAGTTAATTCTGGTTCTATCTGTTTCGAGAATGCAAGGTATTTACTAAAAAGATCAATATCTATAACTGGCTGGGCAGCGTGTTCCGAGTCACGATAGATTTCTAAAATATGACTCGCAATACGACTGTCCTTCTCCCTTTCAGGCGTATCTCTTACAACATATACGAGATCAAATCTGGTTAATAATGGAACCGGTAAATTGACATTTTCTGTTATATTTTTAAAAGGATCATATTTTCCATACAACGGATTTGCAGCAGACAGAATAGACGTTCTTGCATTCAGGGTAGCAACAATACCTCCCTTTGCCACCGAGCAGGTTTGCTGTTCCATAACTTCATGCAGCGCGGAACGATCCTCAGGCTTTAACTTGTCGAACTCATCTATGCACACCAGGCCTTGGTCTCCAAGTACCACAGCTCCTGCTTCCAACATCATGATACCTGTCTTATCCCTTATGACTGCCGCAGTTAGACCTGCAGCAGTGGAACCCCGGCCGGAGGTATAGAGTCCTCTTGGTGCAATCTTAGCGGCAAATTTTAGCATTTCTGATTTTGCAGTGCCTGGGTCACCTACTAAGAGTACGTTAAGGTCTCCTCTGCGAGTTGACCCATCTCCTAATTTTTTTGTAACAGAACCTACTATTAGCAACAGAATTGCTTCTTTGATTACCTCATGGCCGTATACATGCGGAGCAAACGAAGCAATTAGCTTATCATATGCATCTGGCTTTGCGGCGATAGATAAGATGTTCTTTTCGTCTTCCGTACTAATTGCGATTCTCTCCACTGTTCTGGTATCCTTATTGCCAGCTCTACCTCCTAGATATTCGATATTATTTCCCTCCATTCGTAACTTGAACAGGCTTGCTTTAATATGAGGAGCAAGCTGTTCTTGTTCTATTCTAACAATACCAGTCAACATTACTCTGTCACCTGGACGACATTGGTCAACAAGGTCCCCCATTACGGTAACTTCGACATAATGAGGAAGCTGTCCTGCAGGCAGGTCTTCCGGCAGCTCTTGAAGTCTAACCATTTGGAAATCTGTGAATGAACTATTCTCTGGATCCATTTCCAATTCTCTTTCGGAACAATTTATACATCTAATTGGTCTCTTCATAGCTAATCCCTTTAGTTGAGCTTCATTTATCGCACTGCAATTCAGACACTTATAGCCAATCTTTTTTGCCAGAGGCTTTACCTCAGAGGACCGTACCACCATGCCAGAAACTCCAACCAGCTTATCAATGATATCAGCGTTAATCTCTCTCAACCCTTTTTGGACTGTATAATTTCCTATTCTTACTCTAACCTTTTCTCGGATTTCTTCTTCGTAATCAGGATGTATTTCCTTGAGAATTGATAGTACTGCTCCATTGAACGCTTCAAACATTTCGTCGGGATTGTTAGTTATATGTTTCGCAAGCTCCGGACTGAAGTTGTCAAAGTCGATATAATCAATTGTTAGAGAAACCAAATTAGAAGCCATCATGTGATTAATCTTGTCAAAGTATTTGTAATTCCCTTCTCTCTCCTTAAAGGCACGAAGAAAATTTTCAAGATCATTTGTTAAAGCTGCGATTGTTTGCTGCTCAGCCAAGATTCTTTATCACCCGATTTTTGAACAATCCAGACGATTCGTGAATGAGTGAGTACAGTTCGCATTCCTCATTCGATAGCTTTTCTTTTAGCTGCGCCGAAAGAGGAGAGGCAGCAGCCAATTTGACAATCTTTTCTAGTCTTGAAGAAACAAAAGAGTTCAGCGAGACTAGTATATTTTCTTTTTCTCGCTCTCTCAAACCCTCAAAATAATCATTCACTCGAATATAAAAATCGGCATCCAGGTTGGATAAATCGTGGGGCTTTGCTATTCTTTCGCGATTGAATGCTCTGGAAATATAGGTAGAAATGTCATGGTCTTGAATTTGGATGTCTTCATGCTGTATCAGTATCTTGGCCATCCACCTGGGTATAGAAGAAATATCACCTTCTTTTGCATCTAAGGAGAGGCCGCCTACTGTAGCCTTTACATCTCTTCGAAAAGTTATTCGGATGTCTTCCATCATGTACTCGATATAGTGAACTCCTTGGACAACATCTATCTTGCTTTCTAGAGATGGAAGATCCGTGTTCATGCAGCTATCTCTAGCACGATTCTACCTAATTAATTATATCTTTTGTAAGGGTAGCTTTTCTTAACAGTCTAGCTGCGCTAAATGATTTACAGACATTAATTTCTGTGACCCATTAATAATGAGACAAGAGG
>Ga0081538_10006455_pt1 | contig 10320 bp, 7 predicted proteins | sample TabmetS5T2R1_FD_71022 | JGI IMG/M metagenome (GOLD analysis project Ga0081538, IMG submission 71022) | Tabebuia heterophylla rhizosphere microbial communities from the University of Puerto Rico - S5T2R1 | ecosystem: Host-associated > Plants > Roots > Rhizosphere ...
CGGCGGGGTCCCCACCCGGGCCGCCGGCGACCGGCTGGGGGGCCGCGCCGGGCGGCTGGCCGCCCGGGCCAGGGACCCCGCCCCGCTGGCCGCGGCCGCGGCCGCCGCCGGGGCCGGGCTGGACCGGCCGGCCCTGGAGACGCTGGTCGGCGAGGCCCGCGACCGCCAGCGCCAGGTGACCCGCGAGCGCCGCCTGCTCAAGGAGCTGCGCGCCGGGCTGGACGGGCTGCCCCTGGTCGAGCTGCCGTTCCTGGCCGGCGGGGTCGGCGGCCCCGACGAGGTCCGGGCCCTGGCCGGCCACCTGGCCGCCCCGGCCGCCCCGACCAGGCTGTGGACAGCGGCGGGCACCGCATCCGGTCGTCGGCTACCCTCCCGTTCGGGGGCCCCTGCATCCCGGGGTTCGGATGCCGCGCACCCTGCGGCCGGAGAGGCCGGCGGGTGACCACCCAGGCCACGGGCACCCGGGCCACGGGCACCCGGGCCACGGGCACCCGGGCCGCGGGCACCCGGGCCGCGGGCACCCGGGCCGCGGGCACCCGGGCTATGGGCACCCGGGCCGCGGGCACCCGGGCCACGGGCACGGCCAAGGCCAACCGGACCGCGAGAATGGCGAAGGCCACCCGATCCGCGGGCGCCCGGTCGGCGGGGGTGGCGGTTGCTCCCCGGCCGGCGTCGCCGCTGGTGGAGCTGGCCCGGTCGGCGCGGATCATCGTGTGCTGCGGGTCGGGTGGGGTGGGCAAGACCTCGACCGCGGCCGCCGTCGCGCTGTGGGCGGCCGAGGCGGGCCGGCGGACCTGCGTGCTGACCATCGACCCGGCCCGCCGGCTGGCCCAGGCCCTCGGCCTGGACCTGCTCTCCAACGCCCCCCGGCCGGTCAAGGCCAAGGGGCTGCCGGCGGCCGGCCCGGGCAGCCTGGACGCGATGATGCTGGACATGCGCCGGACCTTCGACGAGGTCATCGAGCGCTACGCCCGCGACCCCGAGCAGGCCGACCGCATCCTGGCCAACCGCTTCTACCAGCGGCTGTCGTCCACCCTGGCCGGCACCCAGGAGTACATGGCCATGGAGAAGCTGTACGAGCTGCACGAGTCGCAGCGCTACGACCTGCTGGTGGTCGACACCCCGCCGACCCGCTCGGCGCTCGACTTCCTGGACGCCCCCGACAACCTCAACGAGCTGCTCGACGCCCGCGCCTTCCGGCTGCTGATCGCCCCCGCCCAGCGGATCGGGCGCGGCTACCTGCGCGGGCTGAACCTGGCCACCACGGCCATGACCAAGATGGTCCGGCGGCTCACCGGCTCGGAGCTGCTGGCCGAGGTGGGCGAGTTCTTCGCCGCCTTCGAGGGCATGTACGACGGCTTCAAGGAGCGCGCCGGGCTGGTCTACGACCAGCTCAAGCACCCGAGCACGGCCTTCGTGGTGGTGGCCACCCCCGAAGGGCCGGCCCTGCGCGAGGCCGCCTACTTCGCCGGCCGCCTGGCCGCCGACCGCATGCCGCTGGGCGCGCTGGTGGTCAACCGCATCCACCAGGCCGGCCCGGTCCCCCCGGTGCCGGCGGCCGCCCGGCGCCGGCTGGCCGCCGCCGGGGCCGACGGCCGCCTCCTGGCCGACCTGCTGGAGCTGCACGACGGCCTGGAGACCCTGGCCGCGGCCGAGCAGCGCCGTGTCCGCGAGCTGCTCGCCACCGTCCCCAACCTGGGCGTGGTCAAGGTCCCGCTGCTGGCCGACGACGTCCACGATGTGCCCGGGCTGCGGCGGCTGGGCGAGTACCTGTTCAGTGATGTGAGCGGGGGAAGTTAGGAGCGCACCTCTCTGCCTGACGCAGTCCCCGGTCCATTCGGGGGGGAGGACTCCCCCCCGAACCCCCCCAGGGGCACCGCGTCCAGCAGCTCGCTGCGGACCCGCTGGGGGTCGTGGCCGCGGGCGTCGACCCAGACCACCAGGCGCAGCCTGCGGGCGTCCTGGCCCAGGTCCTCGGTCAGCAGGCGGGGGGCGGGCTGGTCGCTGACCCCCTCGACCTCGCCGGCCGCCGCCAGCAGCCGCTCCCTGGCCCCGGCCAGGTCCTGGCCGTACGACAGCTCCAGCGGGACCTCGACCCGGCGGCGCATGGTCGCGGTCGAGTTGGTCAGGACCTGGGTGAACAGCAGCTTGTTGGGGACGATGACCAGCTGGCCGTCGGGCGCCCGCAGCCGGGTGGCCCGGATCCGGATGTCCTCGACCTCGCCTTCGGCCTCGGTGATGGCGATGTGGTCGCCCTCGGTGAACGGGTGCTCGAGCAGCAGCACGATGCCGGCGGTGAAGTTGCTGACGATGTCCTGGAGGGCGAAGCCGAGGGCCACCGTGGCCAGGCCCAGGCTGCCGACCAGCACTGCCAGGTCGATCCCGCCCAGCGCCAAGGCGACCACCAGCCCCACCGCGATCGCGGCGTAGAAGGCCAGGGTGGCCACGACCACCCGGACGTGGCGCTCGGCGTCGGCGCGGGTCAGGGCGCGCTCGATCCCGCGGCGCACCAGCCGCGCCACCACCACGGTGAGCACGAGGGCGAGCAGCGCGCCCAGCAGTTTGGGCAGCTGATCGACGACCGCGTCGGCGCTCTGCCGGAACGACTCGGCCAGGCGCTCCAGCGTGTGGCCTCCTCATGACGTTCGGGCGATAACGTTCGGGCGTCGGTTTGCCCGTGCCGATCGACCACCCTATATCATCCGGTCAGCATGGCCGACGCCCCGATGCCCGCGCCGCCAGCCCGTCTCTCCCGCGGTCGTGCCTCCGTGGTGGGCGGTCGGCTGGTGCTGATCGTCGCCCTGATCACCGGTGTGGCCCTGGTGGCCAGCGTGGCCCTGCTCCCCCTGGTGGTCCCGGCCGGCGGCCTGGCCAGAGACACCGTGAACAAGCTGGGCGACGTGCCGCCGCTGCAGCAGAGCCTGCCCGACCCGGCCCAGCGGTCGGTCATCTACGCCGCCGACGGCAAGACCGCCCTGGCCACCCTGTGGAAGGACGAGAACCGGCGGGTGGTGTCGCTCAAGAACGTGCCCAAGCGGGTCCGCAACGCCGTCATCGCCATCGAGGACAGCAACTTCTACCAGCACGACGGGGTCGACTTCCGCGGCATCGCCCGGGCCGCGGTCGCCGACATCCGCACCAGGAGGATCGCCCAGGGCGGCAGCACCCTCACCCAGCAGCTGGTCAAGCAGACCATCACCGGCAACTCGCGCACCCTCGACCGCAAGCTGCGCGAGGCCATCTACGCGGTCGAGCTGGAGCGGCGCTACACCAAGGACCAGATCCTCGAGCACTACCTGAACCAGGCCTACTTCGGCGAGGGCGTCTACGGGATCGCCACCGCGGCCCAGCACTACTTCGGCAACAAGTCGATCAAGTACGTGTCCCTGGCCGAGGCGGCGGCGCTGGCCGGGACCATCAACTCCCCCGAGCGCAACAAGCCGACCGCCCCCAAGGCGAACAAGCTGCGGCGCAACCTGGTGCTGGACCGGATGCAGGAGCTCGGCCTGGCCACTCCCCGGCAGGTGGCCGAGGCCAAGAAGGCCAAGGTCAGGGTGAGGCGGTACACGCCGCCGCGCCGCCAGCCCTACTTCGAGCGCTACATCGTCGACCAGCTGCTCAACGACCGCCGGTACAACAAGGCGCTGGGCAAGGTCGGCAGCGACGAGCGCATGCGCAAGGTGTTCCAGGGCGGCCTGCGCATCTACACCACCCTGCAGAGCCCCAAGCAGTCGATGGCCGCCCGGGCGGTCGGGGGGCAGATGGACCAGTTCCGCGGCGACCCGGCGGGGGCGCTGGCCAGCGTCGAGCCGACCACGGGCCGGATCGTGGCCCTCTACGGAGGCAAGAGCTTCAAGGAGTCCCAGGTCGACCTGGCCACCGCCAAGGGGGGCAGCGGCTTCCAGCCCGGGTCGGCGTTCAAGATGTTCTTCGTGGTCGCCGCCCTGGAGCAGGGCATCTCCCCCGGCCTGGTCATGCGCGGGCCGGCCCAGATCACCATCCCCAACCGCCGCTGCTACACCGACAACGGCCCCTGGTCCCCCGGCAACGCCGGCGACTCCAGCGCCGGCATCTACAACATGTACGGGGCCGTGGCCGGCTCGGTGAACACCTGGTTCGCGCAGCTGGCGGTGCGGGTCGGCCCCGAGAACGCCCTCGAGGTGGCCCGCAAGATGGGCATCACCAACGTCCCCCCGCGCGGCTCCGAGGCCTATGCCTCCTGGAACGTCTGCTCGCTGGTGCTGGGCGTCAAGGAGGTCTCGGTCCTCGACATGGCCGGCGCCTTCGGCGTGCTGGCCAACAAGGGCGTCCGCTGCGCCCCCTACTCCATCACCAAGGTGATGGCGCCGGGCCAGCGCAAGCCGCTGATCGAGAACAAGCCCGACTGCAAGCGGGTCATCAGCGAGCAGATCTCCACCCGGACCGTGGCCATGCTGCGCGGGGTCATCACCGGCGGCACCGGCCGGCGGGCGTCGCTGGGCGCCCGGCCGGTGGCCGGCAAGACCGGCAGCGCCCAGGACAACCTCAGCGCCTTCTTCTCCGGCTTCACCCCGCAGCTGTCGACCTCGGTGTGGGTCGGGTTCCGGGCCCGGCGGGTGCCGATGCGCAGCCAGTTCAACGGCGGGCCGGTCTACGGGGGGACCTTCCCGGCGATCATCTTCCACGACTTCATGGCGGCCGCCCTGGAAGGCCAGCCGATCGTCGGCTTCCCGGCGGCCCCGCCACCGCCCAAGCCCCCCAAGCCGAAGGAGCCACCGGAGGCTCCGAAGCCGCCCAAGCCCCCGAAGCCTCCGAACCCGGGGCAGGGCGCGCCGCCCACGACCCGGCAGCCGGGCCGCCTGGATGTGGTCGTGCCTGGCGTGGTGGGGCTGCCGGCGGGCGCCGCCAGGTCGGTGCTGTCCCGCTCGGGACTGAGCGCCGGGATGGCCTACAGCCAGTACGCGCAGCCCGGCCGGGTGGCCGCCCAGAGCCCGGGACCGGGCAGCCGCCTGCCCAGGGGCTCCTACATCACCCTGGTCGTGGGCCGGCGCGCCTAGCCGGCGCTCACCCCTGCAGGCGCTCCAGCACCAGCCGGCGGACCTCGTTGCCGTCGGCCCGCCCCTTCACCTGGGGCATGAGGCGGCCCATGACCTTGCCGAGCTCCTTGGGGCTGCCGGCCCCCGAGGCCGCCACCGCCTCGTCGACCAGCCGGGCCAGCTCGTCCGGGCCGAGGGCGGCCGGCAGGTACCGCTCCAGCACCGACCGCTCGTACGCCTCCTGGTCGGCCCGGTCGGTCCGGCCCGCCTCCCGGTAGACCTGCTCGGCCTCGCGGCGCTTGCGGGCCTCACGCTGGAGCACGGCCACGGCCTCCTCGTCCGACAGGTCCCTGCCGGCGTCGATGGCCGCCGACTTGAGCGCCGACAGGGCCAGGCGCAGGGCCGCCGTCTCCTCGGCCTGGCGGGCCTTCATGGCCCGGAACATGGCCTGCTGCACGTCGTCGATGAGCATGAGCCGAGCCTACAGCTACAATCCACGCTCATCCCAGCGCCGATCTTCCCAGGAGCCGGACGCATGCCCGCTGTCACGCCGAGGGTCGCCCTGCTGGCCGCCGGGGCGGTGGCCGCGGCCGGGGCGGCCTGCGTCGGCTACGGCGTGCTGGTCGAGCGCGACTGGTACCGGCTGCGGCGCCAGCGGGTCGAGGCCCTGGAGCCGGGCCAGCCGCCGCTGACCGTGCTGCACCTGTCCGACCTGCACCTGACGGCCACCGACCGCCGGCGGATGGCGTTCCTGGAGCGGCTGGCCGGCGAGCCGGTGGACCTGGTCGTGCTGACCGGGGACATGCTCGGCGAGCCCGATGCCCTGGGCCCGGTCCTCGACGTGCTCGGCCGCTTCCGGCCCCGGCTGGGGGCGGTGGCCGTGCTCGGCTCCAACGACTACTGGGCGCCCCGGTTCCGCAACCCGCTGAGCTACTTCCTCGGGCCCAGCTCGCGCCGGCGCCGCAGCTCCGGACGCAACCCCTGGCGGCAGCTGATCGAGGGCCTGCGGGCGCGGGGCTGGACGGTGCTGTCCAACGACCGCGGCCGGCTCGACGACATCGAGCTGGCCGGCATGGACGACCCGCATATCCGCCGCGACGACCCGGCCGTGGCCGTCCCTCCGAACGGCGATGTGCGCCTCCGCCTGGGCGTGGTCCACAGCCCCTACCGGCGGGCCCTGGACGCCTTCGCGGGCAACGGCTACGACTTGGTGCTGGCCGGGCACACCCACGGCGGGCAGGTCCGCCTGCCCGGGGTGGGGGCGCTGGTGACCAACTGCGACCTGCCGCGCGAGCAGGTGCGGGGGCTGTCGCGCTGGGGCTCGAGCTGGCTGCACGTCTCGGCCGGCCTCGGGACCAGCAAGTACGCCCCGTTCCGGTTCGGCTGCCGGCCCGAGGCGTCGCTGCTGGAAGTGGTGCCCAAGGCCTGACCCTGTGCCATCCTCTTGGCGGGGAGGATGGTGGATGGCCAAGGCCGACGCCGAGCCCAGGGGCCCGGAGATCCACATCGAGCAGGCGATCGGCCGGCTCTACCGCTTCCTGGCCGGCAACCGCTGGACCCGCTTCCCTTGGGCGGTGGTGCAGACCTTCTCCAAGGCCGAGGGCGCCCTGCTGTCGGGCAGCATGGCCTACTACACCTTCCTGTCGCTGCTGCCGCTGCTGATGGTGGCGGCGTTCGTGATCGCCACCTTCGCCAGCCCCGACCTGGAGGCCCAGGCGACCGTGGCCGAGGCCCTCAACCAGGTCTTCCCCGGCGTCGGCACCGAGGTCTTCCAGGAGGTCATCGACCAGGTCATCCGCAACAGCGCCGCCCTCGGGGTGTTCGGTCTGCTGAGCGTGGCCTATGCCGGCAGCGGCTTCATCGGCTCCATGACCGCCTGCATGAACCGGATGTGGCAGGTGCCGAGCGGCCGCAACCCGGTCGGCCAGAAGATCGTCAACATCCTGATCGTGATGCTGCTGGGCACGGTGCTGCTGGGCTCGGCCCTGATGACCATCTGGGTCTCGGCCACCGCCCAGCGGACCCTCGACCTCCGCCCGACCAGCCCGGTCATCTTCATGATCGAGGAGCTCGCCGGCCCCATGTCGATGCTGGTCGTGCTGCTGCTGCTGTACCGGCTCCTGCCGGCCCGCAAGCAGTCCTGGCTGCGCCAGGTCCCGGGGGCGATCTTCGGGGCCGTCGGCTTCTACGTGCTCAAGCGGGGCTTCGACTTCTGGGCCAGCCACTCGGCCGGCATCAGCGCCCTGCCCCGGTCGCTGGTCTCGGTGACGCTGCTGCTGGTCTGGCTGGGCTTCTTCGGCCAGATCATCCTCTACGGGGCCGCCCTCAACGTGGTCCTCGACCGCCGCCGCCACGGCGCGCCGATCTTCCCCGAGGCGCCCGGTCCAGACGAGGAGGGGATCGGGCCGGGGAAGCCGGTGGCGCCCGGGCCGTAGAAGGTGCTCCAGGGCCGCCGCTCCCGTCACACCGGGAGGCCCTCCCGTCGGGCGGACCGGGCGGTAGGCTGTCAGGCACAAGCCGCACCGGAACAGGGGTCATGGCCACAGAGCTCGAGCGCAACACCACCACCGAGGCCAAGCCGGCCCTGCGGCGGGTGCCACAGGCCCCCGCCGAGGAGCGCTACCAGTCGCTCGGCTACCGGGCCAAGCGGGCCCTGCTGGGCCCGCCGTTCAAGACCGCCCAGCTGGCCCACGAGCGGATCTCCAAGCGGGTGGCGCTGGCGGTGTTCTCCTCCGACCCGATCTCCTCGACCGCCTATGCCACCGAGGAGATGCTGCTGGTGCTGGTGGTCGCGGGCACGGCGGCGATCGGGCTGGCCCTGCCCCTGGCCGCCGGGGTGGCGGTGCTGCTGCTCATCCTGGTCCTGTCCTACCGGCAGGTGATCGCCGCCTATCCCCAGGGCGGCGGGGCCTACATGGTGACCCGCGACAACCTGGGCGGGCCGTTCGCCGCCATCTGCGCGGCCGCCCTGCTGGTCGACTACGTGCTGACGGTGGCGGTGAGCGTGTCGGCCGGGACGGCCGCCCTGGCCTCGGCGGTCCCTGTCCTCCAGGACCTCCGGGTGGAGATCTCGGTCGCGTTCGTGCTGCTGCTGATGTGGGGCAACCTGCGCGGCATCCGCGAGTCGGGCAAGATCTTCGCCGTCCCCACCTACGTCTACATCGCCAGCCTGGGCGGGGTGGTCGTGCTCGGGGTCTACCGGGTGCTGTCCGGCCAGGTCGACGCCATCCCCTACACCCCCACCGAGACCCAGGAGCTGGCCGGCTTCGGCGAGCCGCTGGCCGTGGTGTCGCTGTTCCTGCTGCTGCACGCCTACGCCGCCGGCACCACCGCCCTGACCGGGGTGGAGGCGATCGCCGACGGCGTGCCCGCCTTCAAGAAGCCGGAGGCCCAGAACGCCCAGCGCACCCTGGTGGCCATGGCCCTCATCATGGGCTTCCTGTTCATCGGCATCACCTACCTGGCCATCCAGCTGGACGCCCGCCCCTTCGAGTCGGGCCACCCGACCCTGGTCGCCCAGCTCACCGAGCACGTGCTCGGCGGGGGGGCCGTCGGGCACGCCCTGTTCGTGTTCGTGCAGATCGCCACCCTGTTCATCCTGGTGCTGGCGGCCAACACCGCCTTCAACGGCTTCCCGATCCTGGCCTCGTTCGCCGCCCAGGACGCGCTCATGCCCCGCCAGCTGCGCAAGCGCGGCCACCGGCTGGTCTACTCCAACGGCATCCTGGTGCTGGCCTTCGGGGCCGTGTTCCTGGTGGTCGCCTTCAAGGCCAGCGTGCACGCCCTGATCCCGCTGTACGCCATCGGGGTGGTGACCTCCTTCACCCTCGCCCAGGCGGGCATGACCCGCCGCCACCTGCGGCTGCGCCAGCCCGGCTGGCGCAACGGCCTGCTGATCAACGGCCTCGGGGCCGCGGTGACGATGCTGGTGCTGATCGTCATCACCATCACCAAGTTCACCCACGGCGCCTGGATGGTCGTGGTGGCGGTGCCGCTGCTGGTCTGGCTGCTGCTGCGGACCCAGAACACCTACCGCAAGGAGCTGGGCGAGCTGAAGGTCGAGGTCAGCGACCGGATCGCCCCGCCTAAGCCCCGCCACGAGGTGGTGGTCCTGGTCGAGGGGCTGGACCGGGCGACCATCGGGGCCCTGCAGTACGCCCGCCAGCTCAACCCGCTGCGCCTGACCGCCCTGCACATCGCCGTCGACCCCGAGCGGGCCAAGGAGCTGGCCGCCCTGTGGGCCCGGGTCCACATGCCGGCCCCGCTGGAGGTGGTCGACGCCCCCGACCGCAACCTGCTGGCCACCACCCAGGCGGCCGTGGGCGAGCTGGTCCGGCCCGACACCGAGGTCACCGTGCTGGTCCCCAAGCGCCGCTACGCCACCCTGTGGCGCCGGGTCCTGCACGACAACTCCTCGGCCGGCCTGGTCCGGGCGCTCGGCTCCATGGACGGGGTCAACGTCACCATCGTGCCCTTCCGCCTCGGCCGACGGCCCCTGCTGCGCTCGGTCTCCTCGGCCTCCTCTGGTGGTTGAATGGGCCTTTGCTGTCCGACAAGAGGGGGGACCTCCCTTGGAGCGCCTGTCGCACGGCGTGCTCAGCGATGAAGCCGCCGCCCTGCTCGACGGCGACCGTCCCGTCGACGTGCTCGTCGGCATCCCGTCGTTCCAGAACGCCCGCACGATCGGCCACGTGGTCCGGGCGGTCGAGACCGGGCTGCGCAGGCACTTCCCCGACCGCCGCTGCCTGATCGCCGTCTCCGACGGCAACTCGACCGACGGGACGGTCGAGGCGGCCCTGGCCGCGACCACCCAGGGGGACGAGGAGCTGCTGCTGCTCGACCCCAAGGTCGACCGGCCGGACAAGCTGGCCCTCACCTACGTCGGCCTGTCCGGCAAGGGCTCGGCCTTCCGGGCCATCTTCGAGCTGGCCGCGGCCGTGGGCGCCAAGGGCTGCGCGGTGCTGGACGCCGACCTGCGCTCGGTCAGCCCGGGCTGGATCGACCGGCTGGTCGGGCCGGTCCTGGAGCACGGCCACGACCTGGTCACCCCGCTGTACGCCCGCCACAAGCTGGACGGCACCATCACCAACTCGATCGCCTTCCCGCTGACCGCGGCCCTGTACGGGCGGCGGCTGCGCCAGCCGATCGGCGGCGACTTCGGCTTCTCGGGCCGGCTGGCCGCCCACTGGGCCGGCAAGCAGGTGTGGAGCACCGACGTGGCCCGCTTCGGGGTCGACATCTGGATGACCACGGTCGCCCTGTGCGAGGGGTTCAGCGTCTGCCAGAGCGTGCTCGGGGCCAAGCT
>Ga0081538_10006456_pt1 | contig 10319 bp, 8 predicted proteins | sample TabmetS5T2R1_FD_71022 | JGI IMG/M metagenome (GOLD analysis project Ga0081538, IMG submission 71022) | Tabebuia heterophylla rhizosphere microbial communities from the University of Puerto Rico - S5T2R1 | ecosystem: Host-associated > Plants > Roots > Rhizosphere ...
TTCCCTGTTTATCTGGGCGCAGGTTGCCATCATCTTTACATCCTGCTCTTTGAGATCAGATGTAGCGCAAAATTCACACGCCTCGGCGCAGCGCATGCAGGCGTCAATGCAGCTTTGCCATTTTGTATTTTGAAGAGTTGCGGCAGACGACATAACTTGTCACTGTCTATTTCCAACTATCGTATTTATTGAGTAGGCATGGTTGTTGTAGGATTGGGAGCTCAGGAAAATTGCTGAATAGCGTCACCGGCACCGATCTCTAAAAGAGGGAACACTGAATTGTTTTGATCTTTCTTGCAAACATAATTGCAGTAGCAATTGCTGCTGTCGCAATTGGTAATACTAGCGGAAATTCTGGTACAGCATTTGTAGCAGTTATCACTATAGAGTTCTGTTGTTGTTGCATTTGCTCTGAAGCGTTGTTGCCCATATCCATATCATGCCCTTCCGCTCCCAGAAGTATCGTTATATAGCTATGCTTTGTCGCCAGATTAGGAACTCTACAATGGCCCAGGAACCGTTGGAAGCAGCAATCCTACTATTGTGGCTGCTATCCACACTATCACCGCTATGACGAGCGCCCTGAGCCACCCGATGTCGTAGAGCCCCCTGAGCGCTATCAACCACACAAACCCGCCTACCACTGCAGCAATGAAGCCGTTGCTAAAAATGAAATACATGATAGAATAGATCACGGTGCCGATTATCGCTGTGGCAAACGCCCGTCCAATGCCCTCTTTCTGTCCGAACAGCTTAGTCGTGATGTAGATAATGACGGTCGATATGATCAGGCCGATGACGAACAGGATGGCGGATATGACAGGGTCAGCCATGTCTATTAGAACAGCTGCCTTGCTTGTTTTTTAACAGAGTGGAAGAGCCTTCTAGGAGAGCAAGGTTAAATTAGCCCTCTGGCAAAGGTTAGGATAAGCCGGTCATAGCGGCAGGGCGCGACCCGGTCCCATTCCGAACCCGGAAGTCAAACCTGCCGTCGCTGCTGTGTTACTGATCTGCGTGAGCGGTCGGGAAGCAGCAGTGCTGGCATCATCTTTCTATACGTCAACATTCTCCCCAAGGTGTATCGTCTTGACCAGCTTTCTCACATCAAGAGCAATGCGATCGATTATCCGAAAGGCGGAGGCAACCCCCGCGGGCTCCCATGCCCGGGTCTCTATGATGCAGCAATAGTTAGCTGCTTTCAATGTTATCTTTTTCACTTCTTCCTTCATGATGTTGCTTGCAAACTCGCCCGACAGCGTTGCGTCTTTTGCCAAAATGTTGGACACAACGCCGCCGCTCCACCCCATGCTCGTCACCTTGCCGTTGTACAATTGATAATACGGCGCGGCATCCAGAAGCTTGTGCGCGTTGTCGTCGGCGTCTATGATAAAGTCGTTCTCGACAAGGCAGTAGACGTTGTAAAAGGGGCCCATGCGCATCACGTCCTCTATGCCGACATAGTCGATGTTGCCGCTTAGCATTCTGACAAAGCCGTCCCTGTTTGAAAGCCAGCGCTCAAAATACGGCCTCTTAACCGGGTGCACGTCCAGCTCCATGCTGCCTATCCTGCAGCTAAACCCCTGCTCCTCAAGCTTCTCGACAAGCGCGCTGAGCTGAAAGGGAGGCATATATTTCATCACGACGGTTGAGGCTTTTCGTCCTCCATCAGCAGCTTGACAAGCGTCCTGACGCCAAACCCAGTCGCGCCCTTGGGGTTGTAGCTGCGTTCGTACGTCCCTTCCTGCGTCCAAGCGGTGCCGGCAATGTCGATATGGACCCACGGGACGCCGTTGGCAAAGTTGGACAGGAACGCGGCAGCAGTGATGGCGCCGCCGGGCCGGCCGCCGATGTTCTTTATGTCGGCGTACGCGCTCTTGATCTGCTCATGGTACTCGTCGTACAATGGAAGCTCCCACATCTTTTCGCCAGTCTTGTCCGACAATTTGCGCAGCCTGTCGGTCAGTTGCTTGTTCGTCCCGACGGTGGCGGCGACGTTGGCGCCAAGTGCGATTATGGCTGCGCCGGTGAGCGTCGCAAGGTCGATTACTGCCTTGGGGCTGTACGTCGCTATGCCGTAGGCAAGCGCGTCTGCCAGTATCATGCGACCCTCGGCGTCCGTGTTGAGCACTTCCACGGTCTTGCCGCTGTACATCCTGATGATGTCGCCGGGCCGGTAAGATGTGGCAGACGGCATGTTCTCAACCGACGGCACGATGCCGACCACATTGACTGCCAGCTTCATCGAGGCGACCGCCCGCATGACAGCAAGCACCGTGCAGCCACCGCACTTGTCAAACTTCATTTCGTCCATCTTTTCGCCCGGCTTGATGGAGATGCCGCCGGTGTCAAACGTGACGGCTTTTCCAACAAGCAGGTACGGCTTTTGTTGCCCTTCTCCGAGGACGCCGCTGTTGTATTCGAGGATTATCAGCTTGGGCGGATTGTTGCTTCCCTTGCCCACGGCCACGATACCGCCCATGCCCATGTTCTCCAACTCGTAGCGGTCGATGACCTGCGCCTTCAAGCCGTATTCCTGCGCAAGCGACATTGCAATGCTTGCCAGCTGCGCAGGTGGGCAGTCGTTTGGCGGCAAGTTGGCGATGTCACGGGCAAAGTTCACTGCCTCTACGACCAGATTCGCCCTGTCTGCTATCGACTGGAATTTTGGCGAGTCAGAGTTTATCAGGATGGTGGCTTCGTCTATTTTTGCTGGGAGCTCTTTGTTGTTGCTTGCCTTGTATTTGTCAAACGAGTAAAGCGCAAGTGCTACTCCCTCAGTCATGGCCTCTACCAGCCCCTCGTCGAGGTTGGAGAACTGGAGCATCGAGAACTCTTTTGCGTCCAGCTCCTTTGCCTTTTGCGCGGCCTTGCCGGCACATATCCGGGCGCTTTCGTCCGTGAATTTTTCCCGCTTGCCCAGTCCAAGCAGCATTATCTTTTTCATCGGCCCCCTGCCAAGGGTGTAGACTAGGATGCTTGAGCCAAACGTCCCGCGGAACTCCTTGTTCTCCAGAGTTTCCTTGATGGAAGCAAAGACTGAAGGGTCGAGTTCCTTTGACTGCGAAAAGTCATGCTCGTTTTCAAAGACACCGATTACCAGAAGCGAGGTCTGCTTCTGGTCGATTTTTGCCTTCTCAACCTTGACCTGAACCATGATGTAATGACAAAACGAGCAACTTTATTTTAAACTAATCACGCGGGAATGGGAACTTGGCGCCGTGGCTGAGCGTCTTGGCTATTCTCTTGAAGACATTGGTAGGCGTATAGCACGACATGCTGGCGCCGTCGTACTCGCATGCAGCATGAATGTTGGCAGCCTTGCCTCCCTTGAAGATGCCCACGATTATTTCCTTGACAAGCGGCAGTATGCCTGACCGGGCGCCGTGAGCGCCATCCCTGTTGACCAGCCAGAACATCTGAGTCGCATCGTAGCCGGGCGGAAATATCATGCCCCTGGCTTCCTTGGCCTCCTGTGAGTAATAGTGGCCGGCGGTCCTTATCCACCCGCGAGAAAGAGCGCTCGCCATTTTGGCGAACTTGGCACAGGAATAGCACTTGTCATCGTAGATAAGAAGCGGCCGCTGGAAGAGCGACGATACCGACGACATGTGTGCATGTAATTCGTGTCCGACTCTTTTAAATCTTGATTACAGAGCTATCTTTTTATTTTCCTGTAAAGAGCTTTTTCATGTATTGCTTACACAGGATAATGAAAGTTATGGGCTTTAACATGCGTTACCTCGACCTCAGGCGAAAGATCCGCGACGTGCGTATGTGGGCTATTCAGGGCATCGCAGAGGCCGGCTCTGGCCATCCTGGCGCGTCGTTCTCGGCAGCCGAGATAATGGGTACCCTTTACTTCAGGAGGATGAGGCATGATCCTTCAAGGCCGGGATGGGAAGAACGCGACTACTTCATAAATTCAAAGGCACACTCGGCTCCCGGCTTTTACTCGACTCTTGCAGTAGCAGGCTACTTTCCATCAGAGGAGGTAAGGACCCTCCGCAAGCTGGGCTCGCGGCTGCAAGGCCACCCCGTCATGTACTCCGAGCGCCAGAAGAACTACAGCGTGCCAGGCGTCGAATACTCGGGCGGCTCCGAGGGCATGGGGCTTTCAGTAGGGATAGGCATTGCGCTTGCCAGCAAGCTGGACGGCAAGAAGAACAGGGTGTTTGTCCTGATAGGCGACGGCGAGTCGAATGAGGGCCAGATATGGGAGGCGTCGATGGCCGCCGGCAAGTTCAAGCTGGACAATTTAGTTACCATACTGGATCGCAACCGCATTCAGCAGGACGGCTTTACCGAGGACATCATGCCACTCGACCCGACCAAGGACAAGTGGGCGGCGTTTAACTGGCAGGTCTTTGAAGTCGACGGCCACAGGGTCGAGCAGATTGTCGACGTGCTCAACAAGGCGGCACAGGTAAAGGACAAGCCTGTCATGATAATCGCCAATACCGTGAAGGGAAACGGTGTGCGCCACATGGCAAACAACCCCCAGTGGCACGGCAAGGCGCCGCCCAAGAGGCACACTGAAGTGCTCCTTGAGGAGCTGGAAAGTGAGTGCCTGATTGCGCCCTCTATCATCGCTGGCGAGCGAGAGAACTACGAGGACAAGATAAGGAAGGTCGAGCGTGAAGGTGTAGACATGATCCACATCGACGTAATGGACGGCCGGTTCGTTCCAAATACCACATTCTTTGCAGACAAGATAAAGAAATTGAGGCCATCGACAAGCCTGCCGTTCGACGCTCACCTCATGATTGAAAAGCCGCTAGAGCAGATACAGGAATACATTGACGCCCGGTGCGACATAATCACCGTGCATGCAGAGGTGTGCACCGAAAATGAATTCAGAGAAATTCAGGAAAGGCTAATAGTAAATGGCATCAGCCCCGGCATCGCAATCAACCCCGACACCGATGTGCCAGAATGGCTCTATCGCTGTCTGCACGACCTCGATGTCGTTATTGTCATGTCAGTCAACCCCGGCTTTGCCGGCCAAAAGTTCATGCCCAAAGTGCTGCCCAAGATGGTAGAGGTGAACAAGAAGTTGCGCGAGCATGGCTTCAAGGGGTACATCGAGGCAGACGGCGGCATTGACGCCACGACGCTCCAGCAGGCATACGATGCTGGCGCAAGGATATTTGTGGCGGGCAACGCGGTCTATGGCGGCGGGGATATCCATGGCGCTGTCATTCAGCTGAGGCACAAGGCCGCAGTAGCGCTCGAGCGCCGACTGCTAAACCACGCCACTCAACTGAACATCAGGCCCGACTGGATGAAAGCCCGTAAACATATATTGATTCCATACGCAAATGAGCTTGGAATAGAGGAAGAGCTCCATGCTGTTAAGTAGCGAGAAAAAGACGGCAGACATGAGAGGGGCCTACGGCGACGCCCTCGTAGAGCTTGGAAAAGACGATACCATCAAGATTGTATGCGTAGGCGGTGACACCACCGATTCTCTTAAGACGAAAAAGTTTGGCGACAAATACCCCGAGCGGATGTTCAACGTCGGGATTGCAGAGGCTAACCTAGTCTCAATAGCCGCTGGTTTGGCTATAGCCGGCAAGGTGGCATTTGCGAGCACCTACGCCGCGTTTATTCCTGGCAGGTGCGTCGACCAGATCCGCAACACGATATGCTATCCTTATCTTAATGTCAAGCTCGTGGTGTCACACAGCGGACTCACAGTGGGGCCGGATGGTGCGTCCCACCAGCAGATAGAGGACATTGCAAGCATGAGGGCAATACCCGACATGCGCGTCCTCGTGCCGGCTGACGCCATTGCAGTCAAGCACCTGATAAAGACCATAGCCCTCACCCCCGGCCCGTTCTACATGAGACTTGCAAGGCCCTCAAGCGAGGTCATTTACGCGGACCAAGCCGACTCGTTTGAGATAGGTAGGGGCAACGTCCTTGCAGACGGCTCTGATGCAACGATAATCGCATGCGGCCTCATGGTGAGCAGCGCATTGGAAGCCGCAAAGGTTTTGCGTGAAAAGGGTATCTCGTGTAGGGTAGTAGACATGTTTTCGATAAAGCCGCTCGACCGCGACCTTGTAAGCAAGTGCGCCAGGGAGACGGGCGCGGTAGCCACCGCAGAAGAGCACAACATCGTAGGCGGCCTTGGCGGCGCGGTGTCTGAGGTCGTTGTCGAGACCTACCCGGTGCCAGTAAAGCGCGTGGGCGTACGTGACACGTTTGGCGAGTCTGCCCGCGACGAAGAGATAGACACGCTCTTAAAGCAGTACGGCCTGACCGCAACAGAAATAGCAAAGGCGGTGCTTGAAGCAAGGAGTAGAAGCAGAAAATGAAGATCTTCCTCGACACCGCAAACATTGACTCGATAAAAAAGTACAACGACATGGGCCTTGTAGACGGCATTACGACTAATCCAACTCTGCTGTCAAAGGAGAAGGGCAATCCTGCAGAGATCATGCGCCAGATAGTCAAAATAGTCAAGGGCCCGGTGAGTCTTGAAGTCGTGGGCATCACGGCGGAGGAAATGATTGAGGAGGCGCACAGGCTCAAAAAGTACGGCCAAAATGTTGTAGTCAAGATACCGATGATCCCAGACGGCATGAAGGCAGTCAAAAAGCTCAAGGCCGAAGGTGTTGAAACAAATGTAACGCTGATATTTTCTGCAAACCAGGCTATCCTAGCGGCCAAGGCCGGCGCGGCCTACGTGAGCCCGTTCATTGGCAGGCTGGATGACGCGGGCCAGGAGGGCATGGCCGTCATTAGGGAAATAGTGCAGATTTTCAAGAACTATCAGTTTGACACCAACGTGCTCGTGGCAAGTGTGAGGCACCCGCTGCACGTCATAGAGGCGGGCAAGATAGGCGCTCACGTCGTGACATTGCCACCAGACATTCTGGGCAAGATGATGTCGCACCCCCTCACCGACAAGGGGCTGAGCGCGTTTCTAAGCGACTGGGAAAAGGTCAAGAAGGAAAATCCCAGTCTGGTTATCTAGCTGCTACGCAACAGCTTGATCACTTTTTTTGGCATGTCTGGCAACCTGCTGACTGAAATCGCCCTTTCATAGTTCAGGTACTTCAAGTTGTGGCCGATGCCTACTGCATCGTTGACGTTCCGGCCTACCCCTATAGCCATCATTCTGATCCCTGCTTTTCTGTATGACAACACCATGCTCCTCACCGCGTCAAAGTCTGACGGCTCGCCGTCTGTCAGCGTGACGAAAATGTCTGGCTTGAACGACTTGAGCACCGGCTGCAACAAACCATAGACTTCTGCCAAGGGCGTCCCGCCGCTTGCCCGGATCTGCACCAGCCTCCTTGCGCTCACTACCGACCACTTTACATTTGGCGGCTTGACAACCCAGCACTTGACCTGCCGCTTGTCCGTGCTAAACGCATAGACTGCGAATTTTATTCCAAGGTAGGCAAGCGCCTCGCAGAGCGCAATCGTCGCCTGCTTGTACTCCAGCTCGGCGTCGGCAATGCTGCTAGAGTGGTCCAGCAGGATCGCCACCTTGGTTTTTATCGACAATTTAAAGTCAGTAAGAAAGGTTTTTGGCAGCGCCTCGGCATAGCTCTCCGCGTCAAACTCATCGCCGGACTCGTCGTGTCTCTCTACCCAGCCGGTCTTCCACTCCCGGAACGCCGCCTTGACCTTCTGGATGAGGTCGATGTTGTAGATCTGGGTCTCGTCGACATCCATCTTGTCTGGCACGCTCAGGCCGAAATTCTCGAGGCTGTCGTAGCCCTTGTTCTCTGTCTTTTTGCTCTCCTTGACCAGCGTCTCGAATTCGTTCAGGACGTCATGGCCCTCGTAGATCTCTTTGGTCTTTTCCTGCGTGTCATCCTTTTTGCGCCTCATGCGGACAACCTTTTCCACCTGCTTCAGCAGATCGCTCTGGTTGAGCGAAGCGCCGACCCTCGTCTTGGGCGACAGAATGGGAATCGAGACCAGCGGGTCGAGCTCGAGCATCTTGATGAGCTTGGGGATGTGCCGCTCTATCCAGTCGGTGCCATAATTGTTGTCGATTGCTTCCTTTACGATCTCGTTTGCATAGTCTGTAGCCCTCTTTACCTTGTCGAATTCGCCGCCGAAAAGCTCGCCCTTCAGGTATCCTGTCAGGAAGTACTGCGAGAACGCCTCAGCTATCTTGTACTTACCGTAAATTGAGTTGAGTAGTTGGCGCGATATCCACGAGATGCCCTCGTTGAACATCAGCTCGCTTGCCATTCCCTCCCACTGCCGCAGGCCAAGGATTTCTACACGCTTTGTCTCCACCGTATTGAGTACAAAGCCGTAGGCATGTTCGTAGCTCTGCACCTTGGTTGAGTGGTGCATCCTCATAGACTCGTACCAGAGGGCGACGCGCCACTGCCTGTACTTTTGAAAGTCGGTGCCCGGGTAATAGTTGAGAAGTGGGAGTACTATCTGGTTCTTGTCCGGTTTGGCAGCCGGGGTCTTGTCCGGCACAAGTATTATCGTCACCCTGTCGTTGCCGGACCACCTTCTGGCAAGAAAAGTCGCAATGTCGAGCAGGACATCATTTCTCATTATGGCGCTTGCTATCTTGGCCGCCATTACCTGTCGCCAAAGATAGACGTAATCATGTCCATCACTTTCTGGTACTCGACTTGTCCCCACTGGTCGTACGCGTTGGCGTAGACGACTTCTGCGGCCTGCCTGCCAGACAGGCCGGCGTTGAGCATCTTGGCAAACGCTATCGTCTCTCGCAAGGACGGGCTGTAGTACAGCTCTTCAACCGCCGCTGCTTCGCGCAGGTTTTTCGCAAGCTGGATTGCGTGCTTTACCTCTTTGATCTTGGATTCGTCTACGGTCACGTGCCGCTGGACGATGTCAAGCTCTACCTCTTCCGGTGGGTAGTCAAGCCTCATCCTCACCGGGAACCTGCTCAGCAGTTGCGGCGGCAGCTCCTTGGTGCCCACGTGCGACAGCGGGTTGATTGTGGCTATCACGAACCAGTCGTCAACAGCCCTGACCACCTGTCCCTCGGCCTCTTTCAGCACAAGCTGTTTTCTGTCGTCGAGTGCTTCGTCGAGCCGGAGCAGCACGTCTGCCTCGGCGGCATTCAGCTCGTCAAGGTACAGCATGCTGCCTTCGCGCATAGATTTCACGAGCACGCCTTCGACAAAGCTTATCTCGCCCTTGTCAAGGGTCCTGGACCCCACAAGGTGCGACTCCCTTGTACGAAGGCTAAAGTTAACAGAATCGAGATCCTTTTTCATCTGCGAGGCAAATTTCCTCACAAGCGTTGTCTTGCCAGTTCCCTTGGGGCCAATAATGAGCACAAAAAGGCCTGACCTGTGGGCCTTTTCCAGCACGTCAAGGGCATTGTTCCAGTCAAGGTAAATTATCTCCTGACTGCCCAGTTTGCTTGTTGCCGTCGACTCCATCTGCTCTTATATAGCGACCATAACAGTATTTGAGCGTTAAGATATGGCAGGCATCAGGTTCGTATTGCGGCAGCAGGTCTGTGGTGCATCCGCGCACGCAGTTTTGCAAACCCAAATGCAGCCATTGTGGCGATCTCGAAGTAAAGCGACAGCGACCAGACAAGCCAGTACGGCTTTAACAGCATCACCTGAATTGGATCTGGTTTGTCAACGAAACTATAGGTCAGAACCCAGTCGGCGTGATAGGTAACGTCGGTGACAAATGGAAACGGCAGAGCCAGCGAATGCCCCCACCAGCCAGCCGGCCTAAGCAACCAGATAACTCTGGCGGCGATAGCGGTTCTTCAGACAGTGGTAGTGACGACTCATCAGCAGATAATAGTAATAGGAATAGCAGCAATACAGAAACTTCCGGCGAGAGCAGTAGTAGTAGTAGTAGGTATCACCGACGATTTAAGATTGACAAAAATGCGAAGTGTGGGATTTGAATGCTAGAAAGATGATGGCGCTGCGAAACCTCTCTCTTCTTCTTTTCTAATTCTCTCTACCGTCTTGCACCTTCTCATCCGCTATCTGCAATTGCTCCATTGCATAAATTGCCTGAAGATAATTCGGATCTTCTCTGTAGCGCAGGTAATCTTGAATTACATGGCTATCGATCTTGTGCCATACTATTATGCCATCCACCATTCTTGTCGCTATCGATAACGTAGCCATTACCAGCCTATCGGATGGTGGGTCATAGTCTTGCCTTGTATAGTTGTAGGTTATTGTCGGATATACAATATAATCAATGGGTTTATTCTTGAATATCTTCCTAAATTCTGACAAATTATCTTCTAGTTTTGAGACATTGAAGTAGCTTGCACTTACCAAAATTATGGATTCGGCAAATTTGCCATACTCATCAACTACAACATC
>Ga0081538_10006457_pt1 | contig 10318 bp, 5 predicted proteins | sample TabmetS5T2R1_FD_71022 | JGI IMG/M metagenome (GOLD analysis project Ga0081538, IMG submission 71022) | Tabebuia heterophylla rhizosphere microbial communities from the University of Puerto Rico - S5T2R1 | ecosystem: Host-associated > Plants > Roots > Rhizosphere ...
TCATCATCAGGAGCTGCTTGAAGAGCTGCGGCGATTGCGGCAGCGCATACCAGGAGCCGCGCATGAGCCGGCTCGGCACCAGGAAGTCGCGGGCGCCCTCCGGTGTCGAGCGGGTCATGATCGGCGTCTCGATCTCGAGGAAGCCCTCCTCGCTCAGGTGGTCGCGGATCGCCTTGACGACCTGGTGGCGGAGGATCACGTTGTCGCGCATGCGCTCCTTGCGCAGGTCGAGGTAGCGGTAGCGCAGCCGCAGCTCCTCTCCCACCGGCTCGTCCTCGTCGATCTGGAAGGGCGGGGTCTGCGAGTCGGCGAGCTGCTCGAGCTCGGCGACGGCCAGCTCAACTTCGCCCGTCGGAAGCGCCGGATTGACCGTGCCCTCCTCCCTCGGCACCAGTTGGCCTTCGGCGCTGATCACATCTTCGGAGCGCAGCGACCCGGCCGCGGCGTGGGCCTCGGGCGCCTCCTCCGGCCGGAACACGAGCTGCAAGAGCCCGGTGCGGTCGCGAAGGTCGATGAAGATCAGCCCGCCGTGGTCGCGCCGGCGGTGGACCCAGCCCGCCACACGCACCTCCTCGCCGACGTCGCCGGCGCGCAGCCGGCCGGCCCAATGGGTCCGATAGCGGTTGGGCCGCGGGGCCTTCAACGGCCCGCCTCTCGCACGAGTGCCAGCGCCTCGTCGGCGCTCGCCGCATGGCGCTGCGCGCCGCTCTCCATGTCCTTGACGTCGATCCCCTCGCCGACGATCACCGTCGAGCGTGCGCCGATGCGGTCGGCCTGCCGGAGCTGGCCCCTCAGCGACCGCCCGGCCTGCTCCATCTCCACCCTGAAGCCCTCCTCGCGCAGCCGCCGCGCGAGCCGGAAGCCCTCGCGGGCGGCGTCGGGCTTGGCGAGGGCGATATACACGCGCGAGTCCGCCGCGGCCTCTTCGTCCCCGGCCGCCAGCAGTATCCGCTCGATCCCCGCGGCCCAGCCGTTCGCGGGGGTGGGCGGCCCGCCGAGCTCCTCCACCAGCAGGTCGTAGCGGCCGCCGCCGCCGAGGGCGCTCTGGGCACCCAGGCGCGGTGACTCGAACTCGAACACCGTGCGGGTGTAGTAGTCGAGCCCGCGGACGAGCGTCGAGTCCAGCTCGTACGGCAGGCCGGCGTCGTCGAGCAGCGCGCGCACGGCGGCGAAGTGCTCGGCGTCCTCCGTGCTCAGGCGGTCGAGCAGGCGCGGAGCTTGTTGCATCACCGCCTTCGTGCTCGGATGGTCGGCATCAAACGCGCGCAACGGGTTCTGGTCGAGGCGTGCGCGCACGTCCTCCGACAGCCGGTCTTCGTGCTCGCGCAGATAGGCGCGCAGCTCCCCCAGGTAGAGGGCTCTGGTCTCTGGAGTCCCCAGGCTCGAGAGCCGCAGCCTGGTTTCCCCCACCTTGGCGCGCTCGAGCAGCTCGGCCAGCAGGAGCATCAGCTCGGCGTCGATGCTCGGATCATCGGAGCCGAGAGCCTCGACGTCCAGCTGCGTGAACTGCCGAAAACGTCCGGCCTGCGGCGCCTCGTGGCGAAAGAACGGGCCCCAGGTCCAGAGCTTGACCGGCTGGGGCAGCTTGTGCATCCCGTGCTCGACATAGGCGCGGCAAATCGCCGCGGTCGCCTCGGGCCGCAGGGTGAGCGAGCGGCCGGCCTTGTCCTCGAACGTGAACATCTCCTTCTGCACGATGTCCGTCGACTCGCCGACGCCGCGCGCGAACAGCTCCGTGTCCTCGAAGATGGGCGTCTCGAAGGGCTCATAGCCGGCGCGCCCGAGAAGCTCCTGGGCGCTGCGCAGGAGACGAAGCCGGCGACCGGCTGCCTGTGGCAGAACGTCGAAGGTCCCCCGCGGGGCCTTCGGACTCACCGGGCCAGCTCGGCCAGGAACGGGTTCGTGGCGCGCTCGGCGCCGAGGCTCGTGATACCCATGTGGCCGGGGTAAACCGTGGTCTCCGCCGGAAGCCCGTCGACAAGCGAGCGGAGGGATTCGAGCAGCGTGTCCCAGTCGCCGCCGGGCAGATCGGTGCGGCCGACCGAGCCCTGGAACAGCACGTCCCCGGAGAAGACGGCCGCCTCGTCGGAGATCGAGAACGTTACGTGCCCAGGGCTGTGGCCTGGGGTGAAGAGCACGTCGATCTCGAAGCCGCCCAGCTCGAGCCGCTCGCCGCCCTCGAGCGTGTGCTCGGCGTTGTACGACTCGAACGGGCCGAAGCCCGGCCAGGCCACGAACGAGTTGATGTCCGCGAGCACGAAGGCCTCCTTCTCCGGCACCCAGACCTCGGCGCCCGTGGCCTTCGCGACCGGCGCCACGGCGCCGACGTGGTCGAAATGCGTGTGGGTGAGCAGGATGCCGTCGAGCGTCACGCCGAGCGCGTCGATCGCGCCCAGCAGCTTCTCGCGCTCGTCACCCGGGTCGACTATCAGCGCCCTGTCGGAGCCGTCGCGGCGGAAGATGTAGCTGTTCTCCGCCACGGGCCCCACCGTGAACATGCGGACGTCCATTGTTATGTCGGCGTCTGCTTTCGGCGCTGCCTGAAGCGGTAGATCATCAGATCGGTTCCGTAGCCGAGCGGGATGTAGAGCAGGAACATGAACGCGGCAAGGGCAACGCCCTGGGCGACCGTGCGTTGGAACAGCAGGATCACAAGCACGCCGAAGACGGCGGCGGCGATGGCGGCGCGCTGGATGGAACTCTTCCAGTTGGGCGGCTTGTCGAACCTCTGCTGGCGGCGCTGGCGGGAGATCTGCTTCGCCTCCTCGCGCGTGCGGGGACGGCCGGTACGCCCGGCGCGCTCGATCGTTCCCGCCGCGGTGCCGCGGTGCTTCCGGGTGCGCTTGCGCTTCGCCTGAGCCATGCCGAAGCGACGTTACCGCAAGTGCTCCCCGCTGACGGCACGAAGGGCCTCCTCCAGGATGTGCCGCTCCGGGTCGAATCCGCGCAGCGGCACGTCCTCCGGGAAACCATCGAACGCCGCGCGCGGTGCGAGCCCGACGAGCTCGGCCTCGGCAACCTCCGCGCGCTCCCGAACGTACGCGACGATCTCGCGGAGCGGCACCGCCCGGTGGTCGTGCACATTCGTCGATACCTGCGCCCGGCCACGGTCCTCGAGGTACAGGCCGAGCGCCCGCACCCCAGGCGGCCCCCCTCCCGACTCCCTGAGCCCCGCGGCGATGCGCTGAGCCGTCGCGAGATCATCCGTGGCGAGATCGACGTTGAAGGCAACGAGCGGCGGCCGCGCCGCCGCTAGCACCGCGCCCGCGGTCGGATGCAGCCGCGCGGGCCCGTAGTCCGGCACGAGCTCCCCCGCCTCGATTCGCCTCTTCAGCTCCAGCGGGCCTCCCCGGCGGATCCAGGCCCGCTCGCGCTGCTCCGGCCTGGTGGCCAGCTCGCCGTACAGAAACACGGGCACCTCCAGCTCCTCCCCCGTGAGCGCCGCGGCCGTGAGCGCCTCGGCACAGGCCGCGCCGCGCCGTTCCTCGTCCAGATACACGACCGGCATCACGTCGAGAGCACCCACGTGGGGGTGAATCCCCGCATGGGCCGTCAGGTCGATCCGCTCCATAGCCGCGCGCGCCCCGCCCACCAGCCCCTCGGCCAGCTGCCCCTGCCGCGCAGCGAGAGTGAAGACCGAGCGACCGTGGTCGGGATCACTGTGCAGGTCGAGGAACCGCGCCGGCCCGAACCCCCGCTCGATCGCCTCGAGCGTCTCGCGATCCCGCCCCTCGCTCACATTCGGAACGGCCAGGAGCAGCGGCGGCTCGGTCATGCGCCCGAAGGCTAGACTCGCCCCCACGGCTCCGTAGCTCAGCGGTTAGAGCGCACGACTCATAATCGTGAGGTCGGTGGTTCGAATCCACCCGGAGCTATCCGTTCCGCTCTGGAGTGCGGTTTCTGGGCATCGGCGAATAGGCTGAGCCGCGATCCAGGCAGTCAGGCAGCGACGCCGCTCGCACTTCGTCGAATCGGAGGGCCTGGAGGACCCGGAGGCCGTCCACAGGCGGCGTACGGACGGTCGTTCGGGGCCTGGGCGCGATGCGGTCGAGGTCGTCAGTCGGAGGGGCAGGCCGAGACGTAGTCCTGCTCCGGCACGACCTCGGACCATTGCTCGGGGCTGAGGCCGCCCGCGACCGCGCAAGCGTGCCGCCTCCAGGCATCCGGATCGACCTCCCAGCGGAACGCGCGTCCGTCTTCATGCACGGCGAACAGGCGGCCGCCCTCGGGGGTGAAGCGTGCCGTCGTGTACACCTCGCGCGGCGCGCCGGAGCCGGGGAGCTCAAGCGGCGAGCCGATCGGCTCCCGCGAGCCGACGTCCCAGAGTACGACGGCGCCATCGGCGTGTGAGGTCGCCAGCGTTCGGCCGTCCGGTGAAAACGCGACCGCGAGAGCGGTCGCCTCACGTAGAGCCAGCGGCGCTCCGACCCGGCGCCAGCCGTCGGTCGCCCAGAGCAGGGCAGCGCCGTCGACCTGACCGCCGGCAAGCAGCCGCCCGTCAGGGGAGAACGCGACCGAACGGACCTCGCCGTCGACGGGCAGCCGGGCGAGCCGCTTGCCGCTGCGTACGTCGCGCACCTCGACGCCGTCGCCACTCTCCGCGGACATCGCACCGAACGGAATCGCCAGCCTGGAACCGTCCGGGCTGAAGGAGAGGCCGAGCGCGGACGGAGCCACGCGCAGCGTCGGGCCGGCGCGCTCGCGCCGACCGAGGTCCCAGGTACGCACGGTGCCTCCTACCTCCGCCGCGGCGAGCAGACCGCCTGGGCCAAAGGCCATCCCCTGGACGTTGTGCAGGTTGTTCTCGACAGGGCCGCGGGGAGCGCGCAGGAGCGGGCCGACGCGCCTTCCCGACGCCGCGTCCCAGAGCCCGACGCCGCCTCCTCCTCCCGCGACCGCGAGCGCGCGGCCGTCCGGCGCGTACTCGATCGCAACCGCCGACCTGTCGGCGAAGGCCTCGAAGCCCCCTGTCCGTCGCAGAGTCTCGGCGTCGATCAGGTCCACCCTGCCGTCAAGCCTCGCGACAGCCACCGTTCGCCCATCCGGGCTGATCGCGAAGGCGGGCGGGAAGGGCTCGCCTTTCTCGTAGACGAATTCGGTCTGGAACGGCCGTCCCAGCCTGCGATCGCCGGCCACGTCCCAGATGAGGATCTTGGAGTCGTCGGCGGCGGTGTAGAGGGTGCGTCCGTCGGGGCTGAAGACGTGAGTCCAAGCAGCTCTGGTGTGGCCCTCGAAGGTCTCGGTCGGGAGCCCCTCTCTGACGTCCCAGAGAACCACATCCTCGCTGTCGTCCCAGGTCGCGAGCGTCCGTCCATCGGGGCTGAAGGCCCCTATGCCGAAGCTCGCATCCTCACCGATCTCCCGAGACGGTCTCACCCCGGCCGCCGCCCAGGCAAGCGTCCGCAGCCGTCCGGAGGCGAGGTCCAGCAGGCGAAGGCTCCCGTCCACATCCTCGACCGCGAGCGTGCTGCCGTCGGCGCTGATCCCGGCCGTGAGGGCACCGACGGGATAGCGGCGGGCAACCCGCAGCGTCGCCGCGTCCACGGCGTAGGTCGCCTTGTCGCTGGAGAAGAGCAGGCGGCCATCCGGGCTCGACATCGGCGCCGTGCTGGTGGAGCGCGGGGCGACGCGGACGGCTCTTCCCTGCGGCGTGGCCTCGCGGGCGTCGAAGCGACGCATGAACGTGCCCGTGGTGCGGTCGACGTCGCCGCCGGAGTAGGTGACGATCAGGCTCCGCCCGTCCGGACCATAGTTCGCGGTCTCGAAGAACCCCAGCCCGGCACCCGCCGGATGACGGTCGAGCGAGATCGAGCTGCGTACCCGCGCCGTATCAGCGTCGAGGATTTCGACGTATCCGGAGAGCAGGTCGGGGCTGGCGCTCCCGGCGATCGCGAGCGAGTCGGTCCTTGGATCGAAGGCGAGGGTCCATACGACTCCCGGCGCCTGATGGTCGCCGATCGGCTTCCGCGCCTCGGTATCGAAGAGGGTGACGGTGCCGTCGTCGTCGCCGACCGCGAGCGTGCCTCCGTCGGGGCTGAGCGCACCCGACCGAATCGGATCGCCGTCACCGCTAAGGACCCCGACCGCCGCGGGGCTGCTTAGGAGCGCAGAGAGGAGGTTGGAGCGCGTGGCGACCGAGTCATCGAGGGCGACCCCGGCACTGGCGAGGCGAAGCGCGTGGTCGAGGCGCTCCTCGTTGAGCGCCTCGGCACCGAGCCGCTCGGCGTCGGCCACCGTTGCCGCGTCGCGAGCGCCCTGCCGCTCGCTGATCGCGATTACCCCCGCCACCACCGCAGCCGCAAGCAGGACGCCGACGCCGGCGAGCAGCGCCCTCAAGCGGCGATTCGTCCGGCGCTGGCGCTCGGCCTCGCGCTCGGTCGCCAACTGGCTCTCCTCGAGGAACTGGCGCTCGAGGTCGTTCAGCTCGGAGTCGTGGCTCGCGGCCCAGTCGAGCGACGAGGCGAGCCGCGCGCCGCGATAGAGCTCCGCCGGGTCGCGCCCCGACCCCTGCCACTCGCCGGCGGCGTGGATCAGGTGCCGGTGGAGGCGCCGGCCGTCGGCGTCCTCCTCCAACCAGCCGCGTAGCCTGGGCCACTCGCGCAGCAGCGCCTCGTGCGCGACCTCGACCTCGCCCTCGCCGATGGTTACCAGTCGCTCGCGGGCCAACACGGCGAGGACGTCGGCGGCGCGGTCGTCGCGCTCGGCCTCGAGCTCGGCCAGCGGTACGCGCCGGCGTACCACCGCCTCGCCCTCGCCCTCGCCGGCCAGCCGCAGCAGTATCGATCGCGCGACTCGCCGCCGCTCGGTGTCGAGCCGCTCGTAGGCGCTCTCGGCCAGCCTCGCCACCGCGCCGTGCACGCCGCCGGTGTGCTCGTAAGCGCTCATGCGCAGGTGCCGGCCGTCGCGGAGCTGCCACAGCTCGAGCAGCGACGTGGACAGCAGCGGCAGCGCCCCCGGTTCGCCCTCGACGTCGGCGACCAGCGCGTCCAGTAGGTCGGGCTCCACAGACAGGCCGGCGCGGCGCGCGGGCAGCTCGATCGCACGACGCAGCTCGGCGCGGCGCATCGGGCCGACCAGGACGTGGTTGGCGCCCAGCAGGCGGGACAGCTCCGGATAGGCGGCGCAGCGGCCGTAGAAGTCGGCGCGCACGGCGACGAGCACGACCGCTCGCCGGCGCGAGCCGCTGGCCAAGTCGACGAGCGCCTCGATGAACGCCCCACGCTCCGACTCATCCCGGCAAGCGGTGAAGGTCTCCTCGAACTGATCGACCGCGAGCACGAGGCGGCTCTCCGGCGCCGACTCGGCGGTCGCCCGCTCGAGCGCCTGCAGCGGATGCTCGCCCGGCCGCAGCAGCGCCAGCGCCCAGCCCTCGCTGCCTGGCAGCACGCCGGCGGCGAGCGCGGCGAGCAGGCCCGCCCGCAGCGCCGATGACTTGCCGCTGCCCGACGGGCCCACGATGCCCATCAGCGGCGCACCCGTCAGCCGCGCCACCATCTCGGCCACGACCCGCTCGCGCCCGAAGAACAGCTCGGCGTCCTCCACGTCGAACGACGCCAGGCCCTTGAACGGACAGGCGACGATACGCCGGTCGCCGTTCCCCAACTCGGCGCGCTCCCCCACCGCCTGCAGCGCCACCACGCTGCCGGCTACCTCGTCCTCGGAGGCCCGCAGGTCCATACGGTCGCTTGCCGCACGGCCCGCCGCAGCGCCTAGTCGCCGCGTCGCCTCGGCGCGCGCCCACTCACCCGCGGCACGATGCACGCGCTGCGGGACGCCGCCGCTCGCCGCGGCGAGCCGCTCGACCGGAACCGCACCGTCGTCCCGTGCCACGGCGTAAAGCCGCGCCACGTCGCGCACGCCGTCGGCGTCAAGGGGCGCCAGGGTCAGCGTCCCCTCGGCGCGCAGCACGGGCGCGAACCCAGGATCCCCGGCCGTGGCCAAGACGAGCACCGGCAGCCCGGCAAGGCCGTCGACGAGCTCGCCGAGCGCGCCCAGCAGCTCGGCCCCACCGCGGTCAAGGTCGTCGACCACGAGCAGCGTCGGACGTCGCGCCCCGCGCACCCCCGCCAGCAGCGCGTGCGCCGCGTCCGGCGGGTCCCCGCCGGAGGCGTAGTGCACCGCCCCGCCGTCCCGATGCACCTCACCGGCCAGTTCCGCCGCCAGCCGCGTCTTGCCCATCCCGCCCGGACCCGCTACCAGTACGAGTCGGCCGGCTCCACCATGCGCGCCTCGCCAGTGCCCTCGCAGCCACTCGAGGTCCGCTTCGCGGCCCGCCAGCAGGGTTGCCACGTGTAGCTCCGGCGGCAGCTCGGCCGCCTCCACAGCCGGCCATGCGAGCGCCGGATCCTGGGCGAGTATCGCGCGCTCGAGATCACGCAGACGCTCACCAGGCTCGATCCCCAGCTCCCCCACCAGTTTCCTGCGCGCGTCCTGGTAGACCTGCAGTGCGTCCGCTTGGCGGTCCGAGCGGTAGAGGGCGAGCATCAGCTGCGCCCAAAGGCGCTCTCGGTAAGGGTGCTCGCGGATCAGCGTCCTGAGCTGTTCCACCACCTCGTCATGGCGGCCAAGCTCCAGCTTCGCCTCTACCAGCTGCTCGCACGCGGCGACTCGCAGATCATCGAGCCGAGCGATCTCGCGCTCGGCGAACGGCTCGGAGGCGAGGTCGCTTAGCGGCTGGCCGCGCCACAGCGAGAGCGCCTCGTCGAGCGCCGAAATGGCGCGCTCGGGGCGGCCGGCCACGAGATCCCCCCTGGCGTCGGCCACGAGCCGCTCGAACCTGTGCAAGTCGAGACACCCCGGCTCGAGCTGCAGCTCGTACCCGTGCTCGCGTGTCACGACCAGACCATCGCCGGTCTCCCCATTGCCGGCCGCAAGCGCCTTGCGTAGACGGTAGACATGGACCTGCACAGCCTTGGGGGCGGAAGCCGGCGGACGCCCGCCCCAGAGCTCGTCGATCAGCCGATCGCTGCTGAGCGTCTCGTTGGCGTGCAGCAGTAGCAGCGCGAGCAGCGCCCGCTGCTTGCTTCCCGCAAGCGCAACCGGCCGGCCCTCGTCGAGGGCCTCCAGCGGGCCAAGGATGCGGAACTTCAGGGGCACAGGGGGAGCGAGACCGGTTCGCCCACGCTACCCCAGCCCCTGATTCCTCGCCACTGCCGTTTACCGCCCCGTTACCGCCCGTCTCGCCACACAGAAAGCAGAGGAACCACAATCCACGCGTCCCGAGGCGACGCCTCCCGCAAGCCGGAGAACCGTCATTCGCCGGCTAATCCGGGTGCAGCGACGCTACTTGGACGCCGCGTTCACGCGTGTTCCGGCTGAACGCGGGCGTGTCCGCCGACGAGCCAGGGCGGCAGGCTGTCGGCTCCAACCGTCTCCCGGGCGTCGTGCCAGCTCCGCCCGCGCCAGTTCTCATGGGTGGGACCCGCGTCGCCTTTTGCGCGAGTTCCAGGCTGGGGCTGCCGCCGCACTGACGAGCCGCGCCGCTAACCGGGGGCGCCGTCCGCGGCGGGGACTTGCGCAACGGTCCGGGCCCGGCCGGGCGTGAGCAGGGCCAGCACCGCACCGGCGGCGAGCACGACCACCGCGATCGGGAGTGCGGCGACGAGGCCGTCGGTGAACGCCTGCGGGCTCTCGTATCCGCCCTGGGCGCTGAACACCGAGGCGAGCACGGCGACGCCCATCACCGCCCCGATCTCGCGGATCGCGGTGGTGGCACCGGAGGCCTTGCCGGCGTCCTGCGGCCGCACCGACGCGAGCACCGCTTCGGGCGCCATCGCGAAGACGCACGCCATCCCGATCCCGGTGATCGCGAAAGGCGCTATCAGCTCGACGAACGGGGTTGAGACCTCAAACACCATCGTCATCCAGCCGAGTCCGATCGCCTGCAGCGCCAGCCCCACAGCCATCACCGGCCTCGTCCCGAGCCGTGTGGCGAGGATGCCGGCGAGGGGAGCGAAGATCATCGGCATTCCGGTCCAGGGCAGCGTCCGCGCCCCGGCCTCGAGGGGGCCGAATCCCTGAGCAGTCTGGAAGTACTGGCTGATAAGGAAGATCGCTCCGAAGGCGCCGAAGAACATTGCGAACGAGAGGCCGTTGGCAGCGTTGAAGGCACGCGAGCGGAAGAACCGCATCGGCAGCATCGGGGCGGGGCTCGAAAGCTCCCAGCGGACGAACGCCGCGAGCAGCGCCAGGCCGGCCCCGAGCGAGGCGAGCACACCGGCGCTCGTCCAGCCGAGAGCCTCCCCACGGATCAGGGCGAAGGTGAGGGCGAACAGGCCCGTGCTTACGAGTGCGAGGCCGACCAGGTCGAGCTCGCGGT
>Ga0081538_10006458_pt1 | contig 10317 bp, 10 predicted proteins | sample TabmetS5T2R1_FD_71022 | JGI IMG/M metagenome (GOLD analysis project Ga0081538, IMG submission 71022) | Tabebuia heterophylla rhizosphere microbial communities from the University of Puerto Rico - S5T2R1 | ecosystem: Host-associated > Plants > Roots > Rhizosphere ...
GCGGCTCCAGCGCCTCCCCCCGGCGGCGAGCCGCATCGCGCGGCTGGCGGAGGAGACGCCGGCGTTGCTGATCGTCTTCGACCTCTTGGCCGGAACGGACGGGCGCCCGCTCACGCAACTTCCGTTGGATGAGCGCCGCAAACAGCTGGAGCCGTTCGCCACCAAGTACCTTCGCGGAAATCCGCGCATCCGCGTTTCCCCGGCGACCACCAAGCTTACCGAAGCGGCGAAATGGCTCAAGCGCGTCGGCGCGACGCTGGACGGCATCATCGCCAAGCGCCGCGACATGCCATACCGGTCGGCCGAACGCACCGGGATGGTGAAGATCAAAAATCATCGCAGCGCCGACTGCGTGGTCGGGGGCTTCCGTTACAATGAGGGCCAGAAAGTAGTGGGCTCGCTCCTGCTCGGGCTCTATGACCGCGAAGGTCTGCTGCACCACGTGGGCTTCACCTCGACCATCTCGCGCAAGGACAAGCCGGCGCTGACCGAGAAGCTGGAGAAGCTGATCGCGCTGCCGGGCTTCACCGGCAACGCGCCGGGCGGGCCGAGCCGCTGGTCCACCAAGCGCTCGGCCGAGTGGCAACCGCTCAAGCCGAAGCTGGTGATCGAGGTCTCCTACGACCATTTCAGCGGCGACCGGTTCCGTCACGGCACCACGCTGATGCGGTGGCGGCCGGACAAGTCGCCCAGGCAATGCACGCTGGATCAGGTGAAGCAGAAGAAGGCGAACCTGATGAAGCTACTGCGCGCGTAATCTCTCAATTCGGCATCGTGCCATTGAGCGCCAGGACCTCGCCGGCGAGATACAGCGAGCCCGTGATCAGGATGCGCGGTGGGGGGTCGAGCTCCAGCCGGCCGATGGCCGCGAGCGCTTCGGCGATATCGCGGCGGCTGTCGCCCGGGATGCCGACGCGTCGCACCGCGTCCGCGATCGCGTCGGGCGGCAGCGACTTTTCCTGGCCCGCGATCGGAACGGCGATCACGCGGCGCGCCAGTCCGGTGAAATTGCGCAGGAACCCGTCGCTGTCCTTGGTCGACAGCATGCCGACGACCAGGACCAGGGGACGCGGCACGCGCTCCTCGAGGTCGGCAAGCGCTGCGGCCACGGCGCGGCCGCCCTCGGGATTGTGTCCGCCGTCGAGCCACAACTCGCTGCCTTCCGGCATCCGCGACACGAGACGGCCGTGCGACAGCCGCTGCAGCCGTGCCGGCCAGTCGACCTTGGCAAGGCCCTCCTCGAACGCCGCGGTCGGCAGCTCGAGCTCGTCCACCGCGCGCAGCGCCGCAATGGCGACGCCGGCGTTGTCGAACTGATGCCGGCCGAACAGGCGCGGCGCCGGCAGGTCGAGCAGCCCGTCCTCGTCCTGGTAGACGAGGCGCCCGCGTTCCTCGGTCGCGGTCCAATCCTCGCCGGCGACCTTGAGCGGCGCGGAGAGCCGCGCGGCCTCGCGTTCGATCGCGCGGAGCGCCTCGCGCGGCTGCGGCGCCACCAGCGCCGGAACGCCACGCCTGAAGATGCCGGCCTTCTCGCGCGCAATGCCCTCGAGGCTGCTGCCGAGATAATCGACGTGGTCAACCGAGATCGGGGTGATGACGGTCGCGAGTGGATGCTCGATCACGTTGGTGGCGTCGAGCCGGCCGCCGAGACCGACTTCCAACAGCAGCACGTCGGCGGGATGGCGCGCGAACAGGACGAAGGCGGCCGCCGTTTCCATTTCGAACACGGTGATGGGAGCGCTGTCGTTCGCGCGCTCGCATTCCGCCAGCGCGGAGGCGAGCTCGGCGTCGGACACGAGCGTCCCGCCGCCGGGCGCGCCGATGCGGAATCGCTCGTTGAAACGCACCAAGTGCGGCGACGTATAGACGTGCGCGCTGCGCCCCGATGCTTCCAGGATCGCCCGCATGAACGCGACGACCGAGCCTTTGCCGTTGGTGCCGGCCACATGGATGACCGGCGGCACCCGCTGCTCGGGATGGTCGAGCCGTTCGAGGATACGCCGGATACGATCGAGCGACAGGTCGATCTTCTTCGGATGAAGCTCGAGCAGGCGCGCCAGGATGGCATCGACGGGGGTCATTGCGACCTCGAAGTGCGGTGCATGAGCGCCGTCATTGGCATGCCGCCGGCAGCCGAAGCGATCGTCATGCCGAGGCCGGCGCGTCGCCTTCCGCCGGCGCTGGCTGGGACTGCTGCGGCGGCATGGGCGTCGCCTTCGTCAGGACGCGGCACAGCCGGGCCAGCGTCGGGCGCAATTCGTGGCGATGCACCACCATGTCGACCATGCCGTGATCCCTCAGGTACTCGGCGCGCTGGAAGCCTTCGGGGAGCTTCTCCCGGATGGTCTGCTCGATGACGCGCGGACCGGCGAAGCCGATGAGCGCGCCCGGCTCGGCGATGTGCACGTCGCCCAGCATCGCATAGGACGCGGTCACGCCGCCGGTGGTCGGGTTGGTCAGCACCACGAGGTAGGGCTTGCGCGCCGCGCGCAGTGCCCGCACTGCAACTGTCGTGCGCGGCAGCTGCATCAGCGCCAAAATGCCCTCCTGCATGCGGGCGCCGCCGGAGCTCGCGAACAGGATGAACGGCGTGCTCCGCTCGATCGCCGTCTCCAGGCCCTTGATCACCGCCTCGCCGGCCGCCATGCCGAGCGAGCCGCCCATGAAGTCGAAGTCCTGGACCGCCGCCACCACGGGAAGCCCTTCCAGCTTGCCCAGGCCGAGCTTCATCGCGTCTTTCAGGCCGGTCTTGGTGCGGGCATCCTTCAGGCGGTCGGCATAGCGACGCTCGTCGCGGAATTTCAGGGGATCGGTCGCAACCTCGGGCACCGCGATATCGAGCCAGGTCTCGCCGTCGAACAGCGACTTCAGGCGTGCCGACGCCCCCATGCGCATGTGGTAGTTGGAGCCGGGAATGACGAACTGGTTCGCCTCGAGGTCCTTGTAGAACACCATCTGCCCGGTTTCCGGGCATTTGACCCACAGGTTTTCCGGGACCTCTCGCCGCAGCAGCGAGCGGATCTTCGGACGGACGACGCTGGTGAGCCAGTTCATGCGCTGAGCATCCGTTCGTGAGGCAGGTCGGGCGGCGTGGACGATATATGGATGGGCCGGCCGATCCGCGCAATCGGCGCATTCCGGGCCTTTGATCGTGACTACTCGGCGGCCAGGCGCTTGGCGCCGCGCACGCCCTCGGCCAGGCGCGCCACCAGGTCGGTAACTGCCCCCACGGTGCGCGCGGTCGCCTGGCCGGACTGGTCAAGGCTGTCGCGCAGCGCATCGACCAGGGCCGAGCCCACCACGACGCCGTCGGCGCCAGCCGCGATTGCGCGCGCGTGCTCGGCGGTTCGCACGCCGAAGCCGACCGCCACTGGGAGCCTGGTGTGCCGCTTGATGCGGGCAACCGCGTCCGTGACCCTGCTGGTGTCGGGCGCCGCCATGCCGGTGATGCCGGTGATCGACACGTAGTAGACGAAGCCCGACGTATTGGCGAGCACGGCCGGCAGCCGCCTGTCGTCGGTCGTCGGCGTCGCCAGGCGGATGAAGTTGAGTCCGGCCTGCAGCGCCGGCAGGCATAGCTCGTCGTCCTCCTCGGGCGGAAGGTCGACCACGATCAGGCCGTCGACGCCCGCCGCCTTCGCGTCGGCAAGGAAGCGCGCCACGCCGTAGATGTAGATCGGATTGTAGTAGCCCATCAGCACGAGCGGCGTGGCGTCTTCGCCGGCGCGAAATTCGCGTACCAGCGCGAGCGTCTTGTTCATGTCCTGGCCGGACCGCAGCGCGCGCAGGCCCGCCGCCTGGATCGCCGGTCCGTCCGCCATCGGATCGGTAAATGGCATGCCGAGCTCGATCACGTCGGCGCCCGCGGCGGGCAGCGCCTTGAGGATCGCGAGCGCGGTCGCGTAGTCCGGGTCGCCCGCGGTGAGGAAGGTCACGAGCGCCGCGCGGCCTTCGGTTTTCAGCGAGGCAAATCGGTTATCGATACGTGTCGGCATCGGTCCTGTAGCAGACTGTCATCGAGATTCAGTTGGCGACCGCACATTGCGGCTTTTTTCTCGCATGGCGGCGAGACGAACATTGATTGTGCCGAGCACCAGCAGCACCAGGCAGCCGATGGCGCGCAGCCAATCCGCCTTCTCCAATGCCGGACCGGTGCCCAGGAGCTTCGCCTTCCAGAAATAGACCAGGTACGCGAGCGACATGATGATCAGCAGCCATCCGACGATCTTTTGGCGGCTGATCAAATCTTGCCTCCGAGATGCTCCGCCACCGTGAAGATGTCCTTGTCGCCGCGCCCGCACATGTTCATCACCATCAGGTGGTCCCTGGGTTTCCTGGGTGCGAGCTCGAGCACCTTGGCAAGCGCGTGCGCGGGTTCGAGCGCCGGGATGATTCCTTCCAGCTGGCAGCACAGCTGGAACGCGTCCAGCGCTTCCTGGTCGGTGGCCGAGAGATATTTCACCCGCCCCATGTCGTTGAGCCAGGAGTGCTCCGGCCCGATGCCGGGATAGTCCAGGCCGGCCGAGATCGAGTGTGCCTCGTCGATCTGTCCGTCGTGGTTCATCAGCAGATAGGTGCGGTTGCCGTGCAGCACGCCGGGCTTGCCGCCCGCGATCGACGCCGCATGCTGGCCCGAGTCGAGTCCGTGGCCCGCCGCCTCGACCCCGTAGATTTCTATTCCGGGCTCATCCAGGAAGGGGTGGAACAGGCCCATCGCGTTCGAGCCGCCGCCGATGCAGGCGACCAGCGAGTCCGGCAGCCGGCCTTCCGCCGCCAGCATCTGCTCGCGCGTTTCGCGCCCGATCACCGATTGGAAGTCGCGCACCATCATCGGATAGGGATGCGGGCCGGCCACCGTGCCGATGCAGTAGAACGTGTCGGCCACATTGGTGACCCAGTCGCGTAGCGCCTCGTTCATCGCGTCCTTGAGCGTCTTCGATCCGGACTGCACTGGCCGCACCTCGGCGCCCAGCATGTTCATGCGGAACACGTTGGGTTTTTGGCGCTCGACGTCGACCGCGCCCATGTAGACGACGCACTTGAGTCCGAAGCGCGCGCACAGCGTGGCGGTCGCGACCCCGTGCTGGCCGGCGCCGGTTTCGGCGATCACGCGCGGCTTGCCCATGCGGCGTGCCAGCATGATCTGGCCGAGCACGTTGTTCACCTTGTGCGCGCCGGTGTGGTTGAGCTCGTCGCGCTTGAAATAGATCTTTGCGCCGCCGCAGTGCGCGGTCATGCGCTCGGCGAAATAGAGCGGTGAGGGCCGGCCGACGTAGTGCGTGAGATAGCCGTCCATCTCGCGTTTGAATTCCGGATCGGCCTTGGCGTCCGCATAGGCCGTCTCCAGATCGAGGATCAGCGGCATCAGCGTCTCGGCGACGAAACGGCCGCCGTAGATGCCGAAGTGTCCCCGCTCGTCGGGGCCGGCGCGGAACGTGTTGGGTTGGCGAATGGTCATTCACTCATCACTTTCGAGCCGGCGTTCGCCGCGGCCTCGCGCGCGGCGCGGACGAAGGCGCGGATCCGGTCCGGATCCTTTTCGCCCGGCGCGCGCTCGACGCCCGACGACACGTCGACGCCGGGCGCTCGCGTGAGAAGCAGCGCCTCGGCCACGTTAGCGGCATCGAGACCGCCTGAGAGCATGAACGGCACGCCGGGGTCAAGGTTCTGCAGGAGCCGCCAGTCGAACGGCTTGCCCAGTCCCCCTGGCCGTGTGGCCTCGCGCGGCGCGCGCGCATCAAAGATCAGCCGGTCGGCCACGGCGGCGTAGCGGGACACCGCGCCGAGATCGGCCGCCGTCTCCACCGCGATCGCCTTCATCACCGGCAGGCCGTGACGCTGCTTGAGGGCGACGACGCGCTCCGGGCTCTCCGTGCCGTGCAGTTGCTGCATGTCGGGCCGCAGCGCCTCCACCACCGCATCGAGCAGCGTGTCGTCCGCATCGACCGAGAGCGCGACCTTGCCGGCACGGCCCTTGACGCGCGCCCCGAGCGCGCGCGCTTGTTCCAATGCAACATTGCGCGGCGAGGGCGGGAAGAACACGAAGCCGACGAGATCCGCGCCGCTCTCCAGCGCGACCTCGAGCGTCTCGGGCGTGGACAGGCCGCAGATTTTGACGAGCAGGGTCATCGGACCGTCCTTCGGGAGGGGTTCTAGCGTGGACCCTTTGATTTGTCTGCCCTAGCTAGCTACGCGCTGCCACACCAGCATCGCCGCCGCCAGATCCTCGATCGCAGTACCGACCGATTTGAACAGCGTGATCTGCGTGGCCGAGGTGCGGCCCTTGGCCTTGCTCCGGCACAGCTCCGACAGGTCGCCGCGGATGTCAGCCTGCTTGATCACGCCGCGCTTCAGCGGCTGCACGATGTCGCCCGCCTCCTTGGCGGCGCCGGCGCGGGTATCGACGTAGACGCGGGCGCGTTTGACGGTTTGATCGTCTGCCTCGCGCATCTTCGGCGTGAAGCCGCCGACCAGGTCGACGTGGGTGCCCTTCCTGAGCCACGCGCCGCGGATCAGCGGCTCGCTCGACAGCGTCGCGCACGACACGATGTCGGCCTCGCGCACGGCGGCTTCGAGGTCATCGGTTACTTCTGTTTCGACGCCGCCGACCGCGAGACCGAATGCCAACGACACCGCCCTGCTCCGCGTCCGGTTCCACAAGGTCACGCGCCGGATCGGCCGCACCGCGGCATGTGCGCGGACGAGATGCGGCGCGAGCGCGCCGGCGCCGACCATCACGAGGTGCGCCGCGTCCTCGCGCGCCAAGTGGCGCGCCGCGAGCGCCGAGGCGGCGCCGGTGCGCCAGGCGGTGAGGGTGCGCCCGTCCATGATGGCGAGCGGCGCGCCGGTCTCGCCCGACATCAGGAAGTAATTGCCGTAGACCGAGGGCAAGCCAGCCTTGGCGTTGTCGGGGAACACGGTCACCATCTTGCAGCCGAGAAATCGTTCGCCGCTCTCGGTCCACGCCGGCATCAGCAGCAGCGTCGCGGCTGTGCCCGGCGAGCGCTCACGCGCCGCAATCGTGTGGTGATGGCGCACCGGCACCTTGACGTCGGCGCGGAATGCCTCGGCGATCGCGTCGATGAGCGCCGGGTAGGTGAGGGCGCGGTTGATGTCGTCAGCGCCGATGATGCGCATCAGGCGGCAGGCGGACGGCGGTATGCGACGGCGGCGTTACCGGTCGCCCGCTCGGCGGCTTCCAGCCGCTCTTTGAGCGCCTCGGTTTCGGCGCGCAAGGCGCGGGTCTCGGCCTGCGCGTGACGCGCCGCCAGCCGCCATTTGCCTTGGCGCAGCCAGGCGGCGATTCCGCCCACGATCACGCCGGCCACCAGCGCGGCGAGCAGCAGGATGAACAGCGGCTGCGTGGTTGCGAGGCTCGACTGCCCGGTCAGGAACGGATCGAGCGACAGGGTGACGGCTTGCCGGTTTGCCAGCGCGAGCAGGACGATCACGATGGCGAGCGGAATCAGGACAAGCGCCGCCACGAACGTGCGGATCATGGAAAACGCCCTCCCGAGGCGGTAGGAGCGGAGTTTCCCGCTCAATCGTCGCGGTTCAGCCGCTCGCGCATTTCCTTGCCGGTCTTGAAGAACGGCACGGACTTCTGGTCGACCGACACGCGCGCGCCGGTGCGCGGATTGCGGCCTTCCCGCGCCGGCCGGCTCTTGATCGAGAACGCGCCGAAGCCACGCAGCTCGACGCGGTCGCCGCGTGCCAGCGCCGTGGTGATTTCGCCAAGAATGGCGTTGACGATGTTCTCTACGTCGCGCTGGTAGAGGTGCGGATTGTGCGCCGCGATCCGCTGCACGAGCTCGGATTTGATCATCGGTTTCGCCCACTCGCCTCGAAGGGGCTGAGGCCTCAGCCGTGGTCGCCGCCCCCGACGTTCACGGGTAACCGGGTCAGTTGGCGGAAGGGTGCCAAAGGGCCAAGAGACCGTCAAGGTTCAGCCGTTCGATTGTCTGCATTGTGGCGGACTCCTCGATGCGCCGCGCCAACGAGGAGAGCCCCACCGCCTCCAGCACCGCGGCCGTCGCGAGATGGATCATCGAGAGGTCGCCGAAGCGCGACTTGAGCCGCCAGTCCCGCACCGGCGTTTTCGGATCGATGCTGCGTTCCTTCGCGAGCCACGCGACGGCTGCATCCTCGCCCCCGATCTGGTCGATCAGTCTGAGCTCGAGCGCCTGGCGGCCGGTGAACACGCGCCCGTCGGCGACGCGCTCCAACCCTGAGTCGTTCAGGTTGCGGCGCTCCTTCACCAGGCTGCGAAACCAGCCGTAGGTATCCTTCACGATCGATTCCAGGGCGGCCTTCGCTTCCGGGCTGGCCGGCTCGAACGCGCTGGGCGCCGCCTTGAGGGGCGACGATTTGATCTCCTCGACTCTAACGCCAATGGTCTTCAACAGTTCGACCACATTGGGATACTGCACAAGCACGCCGACCGAGCCGACCAGCGAGGCGCTGCGCGCCACCACGTAGTCGGCGGAGAGCGCCGCGATATAGCCGCCGGACGCGGCAAGTCCGTCGACCACGACCACCATCGGCTTGTTCTTCCCCACGTCGCGCAACGATTCGTAGAGCTGCTCGGCGCCGGCGGCGGTCCCGCCCGGGCTGTCGATGTGGACGATCACGGCGCGCGCGCGCGACTTGGCGAGGCGATCGAGCGCTTCGACACGATCGGGATCGTTGCGGATCAGGCCGTTGATGGTCACGCGCGCGATGAACGATCCGGTTTCGGCCGGCAGCAGCGATCCTCCGCGGCCGGTGACGCGCATCGTGACGGCGACGATCGCGACGATCGCCAGGAGAACCGCAAAGACGCGCCAGAACGTGAGCTTACGCCGCATGCGGCGGCGATCGACGATGTAATCGGCGTCGAGCGACATGGCTCACCGACCTCCTTTAGTGATGAATTTCAATTGTCATGGCCCGCGGAAGCGGGCGAGCGACCCCAGGAGTGAGGGCATCCAGTACTCCGCAGCCCGGCGGCCATGGCAAGCATGCCCCTCCGGGATTACTGGATCACCCGCTGAGCCTGCCCCCGACTTGATCGGGGGCGGGTGATGACAGCCGAGAGCGATACCAACCTCCCGAACCAACGACTCATTCGTTCTCGTCGACCTTTTCCGGATCTCCGGCCCGCTTCTTGAGTGCCGCGCCCAGGATGTCGCCGAGCGAGGCGCCGGAATCCGCCGTGCCGTACTGCGCGATGGCCTCCTTCTCCTCGGCCACTTCCAGCGCCTTGATCGACACCGAGACCTTGCGCGAGCGGCGGTCGAACTGGGTGACCCGGGCATCCACCTTCTGCCCCACCGCGAAACGCTCGGGACGTTGCTCTGAGCGATCGCGCGCGAGCTCGGATCGCTTGATGAAGGCCGCGAGATCATTGCCGACGATCTTCACGTCGATCCCGGTCTCCTTCACCTCGGTGACCTCGCAGGTGACGATCGCGCCCTTCTTGAGATCGCCGGCCGCGCCGGCTTCCGCTAACGGATCGCCTTCGAGCTGCTTGATCCCGAGCGAGATGCGCTCTTTCTCGACGTCGACGTCGAGCACGATCGCCTTGACCTTGTCGCCCTTCTTGTACTCGTCGATCACCTGCTCGCCCGGGCGCTTCCAGTCGAGGTCGGAGAGATGCACCATGCCGTCGACGTCGCCGTCGAGGCCGAGGAACAGGCCGAATTCGGTCTTGTTCTTGACCTCGCCTTCAACCAGCGTGCCGGAGGGATACTTCTCGAGGAACACCTCCCACGGATTGCGCATCGTCTGCTTGAGGCCGAGCGAGATGCGGCGCTTGACCGGATCGACTTCGAGGATCTGCACCTCGACCTCTTGCGAGGTGGAGACGATCTTGCCCGGATGCACGTTCTTCTTGGTCCACGACATTTCCGAGACGTGGATCAGGCCTTCGATGCCGGGCTCGAGCTCGACGAACGCGCCGTAGTCGGTGATGTTGGTCACGCGGCCCTTGAACTTGGCGCTGACCGGGAACTTGGCCTCGATGCCCTGCCACGGATCGTCGAGCAGCTGCTTCATGCCGAGCGAGATGCGGTGCGTCTCGTGGTTGATCTTGATGATCTTGACCTTCACCTGCTGGCCGATGTTGAGCACCTCGGTCGGGTGATTGACGCGCCGCCAGGCGATGTCGGTGACGTGCAGCAGGCCGTCGATGCCGCCGAGGTCGACGAACGCACCGTAGTCGGTGATGTTCTTGACCACGCCGTCGATGACCTGACCCTCTTCGAGGTTCTGCACCAGCTCCTGGCGCTGCTCGGCCCGCGTTTCTTCGAGCACCGTGCGGCGCGACACGACGATGTT
>Ga0081538_10006459_pt1 | contig 10317 bp, 10 predicted proteins | sample TabmetS5T2R1_FD_71022 | JGI IMG/M metagenome (GOLD analysis project Ga0081538, IMG submission 71022) | Tabebuia heterophylla rhizosphere microbial communities from the University of Puerto Rico - S5T2R1 | ecosystem: Host-associated > Plants > Roots > Rhizosphere ...
GTTGCGAAGCCCCCCTGCGTCGTCGATCCAAGCCAGTGACCCGCCGCCGGCGCCGATGGTCAGCACCTCGATGCTCGGGAAGCGGATCGGGTACCCGTACTGCACCGACCACTCGGTCGTGGTCCTCGCCTCCCCCTCGTAGACCAGCGAGATGTCCGTGCTGGTCCCTCCCATGTCGAAGCCGATCGTGTTCTCGAACCCGCACAGCTGGCCGATGTGGCGGCTCGCGATCGCGCCCGCCGCGATCCCGGAGGCGGCAAGGCGCACCGCCCAGCGGTCCGCCGTCTCCGGCGTCATCACTCCGCCTCCGGAGTGCAGGATCACCAGATCGCCCTGGTAGCCGCCGGAGTGCAACTCGTTTTCGAGGTCGTGGACGTAACGCCCCACCAGCGGCTGCAGGACGGCGTTGGCGATCGTGGTCGAGAACCGCTCGTGCTCGAAGATCTCCGGAAGCACGTCGCTCGATGTCGTGACGTTCGTGCCGTCGAGCTCCTCCTCGAGGATGTCGCGCATGCGCTGCTCGTTCGCAGGGTTGGCGTACGAGTTGATGAAGCACACCGCCACGGCCTCGACGCCGTGGCGCTTCAGCAGCCGCGCGACCTCGCGGGCGCCGTCTTCGTCGAGCGGCTTCAGGACGTTGCCGGCGTAGTCGACCCGCTCCGCGACCTCGAAGCGGTGCCGGCGGCGGATCGGAGGCGGGGGGACGTCCTTGTACGCGTCCCAGAGGTCTTCCTTCGTGCCGCGCCGGATCTCGATCACGTCACGGAAGCCCTTGGTGGTCACCATTGCGGCCGAGGGGTAGGTGCGGGTGATCAGCGCGTTCGTGGCCACCGTCGTGCCATGGGAGAAGAGGCCGACCTGCGACAGATCGATTCCCGCGGTCTCGACGCCGGTCATCACCCCGTCGATCGGATTGGCCGTGGACGGGACCTTCGCAACCCGGAGCTCGCCGGTGTCGCGGCGTAGGACGCAGATGTCCGTGAACGTGCCGCCGACGTCTACTGCGACGATGTCCTCCGCCACGCCCTCATCCTCCTTCGATGGACCTCTGGGTCGAATGCTGGCGCATCACCGGGCTCGTGCGCCACATGCGAAAGCACGAACGACCTCGGAGCGGCTTTGGACTTCGCACAATCGGCTTGGGCCTAGACCTCTTCGAGGCTCGACTCCGCGATGAGCGCATCGAGCTCGCGCCCCCGCTCGACGGCCTCGTCGACCGACAGCTCCTGGAAGCGCACGCTGTCGCCGACCGGACGCAGCTGGCCGAGCTTCCACAGGCCGACGTGAGCGATCGTCCCGGCCACGACGAAGCCGCCCGCCGTAGGCCCGTCATGGGCGAGGATCACCGGCAGGTCGCCGTTGATGTTGATCGCACCGAGGGGGTAGCTGTTGTCGAGGATGTTCGACGGGTGTCCGCCCGAGATGCCGCCACCCTTGCGCGCCCACTTGAACTTGTGCGAGGCGAGCCGGATCCCGGTCCGGTTCGAGTTCTTGTCAACCGGCCAGGTCCGGCTGAAGAACTCGTCCATGTCCTCCTCGGTCAGGTAGTCCGGCGAGGCCTGCGGCCCGCGCACGGTCTCGATCTCCCACTCCCGCGCGTACGCGGGACGGAGAGCTTCCTTGAAGCGCTGGGGGGTGCCATCCTCCGCGGCGTCGCCGAGCGGGAGCCTGTCGCCCGCCTGAAGCGCGCGGCCTTCGTGGCCGCCCAGCGCGCCCATCGTGTACGTGGAGCGCGAGCCGAAGAAGAGCGGCACGTCGACGCCTCCGGAGACGGCCACGTACTGCCTGAACCCGGGGCCCTGGGAGATCCCGATCCGTAACTCGGCCCCGGGGCCGACCCGCCGGCTCTCCCAGAGCGGCACGGGCTCGCCGTCGATCGTGACCTCGGCATCGGCGCCGCAGACCGCCGCTGTCGCGTCACCTTCAAAGCGGAGCCCGAGCCCGCCGAGCGTCACTTCGAGCGCCCCGGTGCCGACCGTATTGCCGACCAACAGGTTCGCGACGCGAAAGGCGAAGTGGTCCATTGGCCCGGCGGGGAACAAGCCCTGGCTCATCATGCCGACGCGTCCGGGATAGTCCTGGACCGTCGTCGCGATCCCTCCCTCGAGGATCTCGATCGCTCTCCTTGACTCCTCCGGCATCTTCACCACGCCCCTAGGGAACCGGCGTCGAAGCCCAGGCGGCCTCGGCCGTCCGGCGCCGCTCCGCTGCCTCGTCGGCGACCTCCGGCAGCCACTCCAGGTAGGCGCCGACGTCGAACGGGCTGTCCTCTATGTCGTAGGTGTACTCGCCGGCCTCGATCTTCTCCCAGTCGGCGAGGAGCTCGTCCTCCTCGACTTGGTGGAAGCTCACCCGGTCTCCGGGCCGGAGCAGGAACGGGCTGTCCCCGAATCCCTCGTTCCTGCGCTCGAGATCGAAGATCCGAAGCGTCCGGCCGAGGAGCTGGTACCCGCCCGGGGACTCGACTGGATAGATCGCGAAGCATGGGCCGCCGAGGCCGAGCGTCCCCTCGGCCGTCCAGGTGCGGGTCGGGTTGTACTTCGGCACCGACACGATGTAGCGCGGATCCATGGGGAACATGAACGGGAGCCCGGGGAAGAAGCCGACGAACCCGTTCCACTGTTCGGTGCCGATCACCGACGCCCACAGCTCGTCGCGGCTCGAGAGCCCGTTGTACCTGACCATGTAGTCGATGTTGTTTCCGCCCTCGCAGTTGGGGGCGTCGGACCGGATCCCGTCGATGTAGCGCTTCACCGCCCTTCGGGTCGTCGAGTCGTCGAGGGCGACCGGCAGACGGACGCGCCGGCTGGGAATTTGGATGTCGTGTTCAGCGGGAAGCTCCTCGTGCAGCGTCCGGAGAACGTCGAGAAGCTCATCGGCGGAGAGGTCGTCCGGCAGGTATCTCACGAGCATCGAGCGGAATCCGGGCGCGACGTCGACGACGCCGTCGAGGTCTCGGTCTCGCAGCGCCTTGTCAACGGCGAGAACGAAGAAGTTGAGCGTCAGATCGAGATCCATCTCGCCGTACTCGATCAGCACTGCGCGCTCGCCCGCGTGGCGATAGATGATGCTGGGCTTGCCATCCGCAGCGGCTGCCTGGTCCGCGATCGGCGCGATCATCGATTCCTCCTCCTCCTGTCCTCAAGCCGGAGGCTCGGCGCGCCCATGCTATAGGTAGGCGAGCGCGACGGGGGGGACCCGTCGGACAGGGAGACGAGAGGAGCGCAGATGGCCGACCGGACGACGATCAAGGCCCCCGTGCCCGGGACCTTCTATCGCCGCCCCAGCCCCGACGAGGAACCGTACGCGAACGAGGGCGACCGCATCTCGAACGGACAGGTGATCGGGCTCGTCGAGGTCATGAAGAACTTCAACGAGGTCAAGGCCGACCGCGAAGGGGTCATCGCAAGCTTCCTCGTCGAGAATGAGGACCTCGTCGAGGCGGGACAGGACATCGCGTCGCTCAGTGACGAATGACGGCGGTGGGCTGGTCGCCACGGACATGAAGAAGGTCCTGATCGCGAACCGTGGCGAGATCGCCCGGCGGGTCGTGCGCGCATGCAGGGAGCTCGACCTGACGACGGTGGCCGTGTACTCCGAGGCCGACGAGGAGGCGCTCCACGTCCGCGAAGCAGACCAGGCGCTGCCGATCGGTAAGGCTCACGCACGCCACTCGTACCTCAACGTGGAGGCCCTGATCGGCGCGGCGCGCGAAGCGGGCGCCGACGCCATTCACCCCGGCTACGGCTTCCTGTCGGAGAGCGCGCGGTTCGCGAAGGCGTGCGACGCCGCCGGGATCGTCTTCGTCGGCCCCTCGGCCGACGCGATTGCCGCGATGGGTGACAAGGCGGCTGCGCGCCGGCTCGCCCGGGAGGCCGACGTCCCCGTCGTTCCGGGCGGAGATGCATCCCGGGACGTCGACGCGTCACTCGCAACCGCCGCCGAGGTCGGCTACCCCGTCCTCGTGAAGGCGGCCGCCGGCGGTGGGGGCCGCGGGATCAGAGTCGCGCGCAACCCCGACGAGCTGCGCGACGCTCTTCCGGCGGCCGGCCGTGAGGCGGAGGCCGCGTTCGGCGACTCCACGCTTTACATCGAGAAGCTGCTCGAGGAGGCACGCCATGTGGAGGTCCAGGTCGTAGGCGCCGGCGACGGCGAGGTGATCCACCTGTACGAGCGCGAGTGCTCGCTTCAGCGACGCCGGCAGAAGCTCGTGGAGGAATCGCCCTCCCCGGGACTCCACCCTCCGACGCGCGACGCGATGGCCGCGGCGGCCGTGCGGCTCGCGGCCGCGGTCGGGTACGTGGGAGCGGGCACGGTCGAGTTCCTGGTCGACAAGGACGAGCGCTTCTACTTCATCGAGATGAACACACGCCTGCAGGTCGAGCACGGAGTCACGGAGCTGGTGACGGGCATCGACCTCGTCCGCGCCCAGCTCCTCGTCGCGGCCGGAGAGCCGCTCGAATTCACTCAGGCCGACGTGCGGATCGATGGCAGCGCCGTCGAGTTCCGGATCAACGCCGAGGATCCCGAGGAGGACTTTCAACCCTCGCCGGGCCGCCTGGAGATCGCCGAGCTGCCCGGCGGGCCCGGCGTGCGCATCGACACTGCGATCTACGCCGGCTACACCGTCGTGCCGTTCTACGATTCGCTGATCGCCAAGCTGATGGTGTGGGCGCCCACTCGTGAGCAGGCGCTCCGTCGCGGTGGCCGCGCGCTCGGGGAGTTCCGGCTCGAGGGCATCAAGACGACCGTTTCGCTGCACGCCCGCCTCGTCGAAGATCGGCGCGTCCTCGCGGGTGACGTGCACACGGGCTACCTCGAGGAGCTCCTTGCCGGAGCCGAGCCCGCAACTGCGTCTACAGGACGGGAGAGCAGATGAACGAGCTGAATGCGATTGACGTGAACGTCGACATGGGTGAGAGCTTCGGTCGCTGGAGCCTCGGTGACGACGCGAGCCTCATGCCCCACATCTCCTCGGCGAACATCGCATGCGGGTTCCACGCCGGCGACCCGGGCGCAATGCGGCGGACCGTCGCCGCCGCCGTCGAGCACGACCTTCAGATCGGGGCGCACGTGGCCCTGCCGGACCTGCTCGGCTTCGGGCGCAGGAGGATGACGGTCTCGCCCGCCGACCTGACCGATTACTGCACGTACCAGATCGGGGCGCTGGCGGCATTCGTCGCCGCGGAGGGTGGCCGGCTCGCACACGTGAAGCCGCACGGCGCGCTCTACGCGATGTGCGCGCAGGACGCCGAGCTGGCGGAGGCCGTTGCCCGGTCCATCGCCGAGGTCGACCCGAAGCTCGTGCTCCTGGCGCTCCGCGACGACCATCTCGCGGCGGTTGAGCGGCACGGCGTCCGGCTCGTGACCGAGTCCTTCGTCGACCTCGACTACGACCCTGACGGAAACCTGCTGATCGAGGCGGTCAAGCAGGCCCGCGATCCCGAGGAGGTCGCCGAGCGCGCGGTGCGCGTCGCACGCGAGCGCAAGGTGCCCACAACGGCCGGGACGGACCTCGATGTCGACTCGCCGACGATCTGCCTGCACGGGGACGCGCCCAACGCGCTCGACGTGGCGCGGGCTGTCAAGGGGCGCCTCGACCGCGAGGGTATCGCCCTGAAGCCGCTCGGCGAACTGCTTCCGTAACGGCTACTCGGGGTCGTCGATCAGGAAAAGTCGGGTCTCGCCGGAGGCAAGGTTGCGTCCGCGGTGACCCCGGCCGGTCGACAGGAAGAACGCCTCACCCTCGCCGGCCTCGAGCCGCTCGCCGCCATCGTCGAACTCGTACTCCACAGCCCCCTCCAGGACCAGCCCCCAGTGTCCGTCCCGGCAGAACTCCTCGCGCCGGGCTCCAGGCTCGTACGCCACGATGGCCCACCGTCGGCCGTCGACGACCTTCTCGCGCGCACGGATCCCCGGCACGTCGTCCTGCCAGTCGACCGACCCCAACGGCACTACCTGATCCTTAGCCATGAGGCATCACAGCTTTCCACACGCGAGGATCACCGCCGCCCAGTCGCGTCTGCCGTGGCCAAGCTCCTCGGCGCGGGCGAACTGCGCGTGCGTGGCCCCGAACACCCGCAAGTCGGCGGGGTCACCGGCCGCCTCGAGGGCGAGCGCCGCATCCTTGGCCGCGAGCTCCAGGGGAAAGTTGAGGGGGAACTCGCGGTCCGCCATCGCCGGGCCGTTCAGACCGGTGTACAGCGCGCCGATCGCACCCCGGTCCGTCACCTCGAGGAACGATGCGGGATCGATGTCGAGTCGCTCGGCGAGGGCGACCGTCTCGGCGAGCGCGGCGGTGGTCGACATCAGCCACGCGTTCACCACGACCTTCAGCCGGCTGCCCGTCCCCGCCGGTCCCAACCAGAATGTTCGGGCACCCACGGCGTCGAACACCGGCGCACAGCGATCGCGCACCTCCTCCGGGCCCGAGGCCAGGATGGTCAGCTCGCCGCGCTGTGCCGGCTCGGCGGATCCAAGGACCGGCGCGTCGACGAACTCGACGTCGTATTCGGCAGCCAGCGCGGCGAGGCGGTCCGCAGCCGGCGCGCCCACGGTGCCCATCTGGATCCAGACCGCACCCGCGGGCAGCGCGGCGAGGGCCCCCTCCGGTCCGCCCAGCACGGCTTCGGTCACGGGGCCGTCGGCGAGCATCGTGACAAGCACGTCGGCCTCCGCGGCCGCCGCCTCCGGGGTGTCCCCAGGTCTCACCCCGTCCGGAGCCAGCGCCTCCGCCTTGGCAGGCGTGCGGTTCCACGCGACCACGGGAAGCCCGGCTCGGGCCAGGTTGCTCGCCATCGGCGCTCCCATCGTCCCCGTGCCGAGCAGCGCGATGGTCATCTCAGTCCACGGCTCCCAGGGGCGCTCCGCCGTCCAGCAGGCTCTCGGAGACGCCCAGGTCGCGCGCGCACTCGCGCAGCTGAGTGACGATGATCGGCGGGAGCGGCACGCCCTCCTCGCGCGCGCGGGCCGTCCGCTCCGCCTCGAGCTGCCCCGGCCACAGGACCCTGCCTCCGGGATCCCGGGCCGGGAGCGCATTCAGCGCCCTCTGCACCTCATGGACCTTCTCGGCGAAGCTGAGTCCATTCTGGCCGGGCACCGCGGTGGGATCGACGGCCAGGAAGAAGAGCCCCGCGCCCATCGGTTTTTCCGGCTCCATGTACAGGTGGGCGATCTGCGAGAGGCACCTGGCACCCACCAGCGCCCCGCTCATCAGCTCGACCCCGACCGCGAGCGCGTAGCCCTTGTGACGACCGAAGGGCAGGAGCCTTCCCGCCGCCACCGCCTCGACCGCGGAGGTCGTCGGCTTGCCGTCGGGCCCGAGCGCCCAGGTCTCGGGGATGCTCGCGCCGATCGCCTCTGCCCGCAGGAGCGCCCCCCATGTCGTTTCGCTGCTGGCCATGTCGACGACCACCGGGGCGGCCCCCGACGACGGGAACGCCATCGCCAGCGGATTCGAGCCGATCGCGGTTGTCGATCCGCCCCAAGCCGCCATCACCGGCGTCGTGTTCGTCGTCGCCAGCCCCAGCATGCCCCGCTCCGCGATCAGCCTGGCCCAGTAGCCAGCCGCGCCGAAATGGGAGGCGCCTCGAACGCCGACAGCCCCACAGCCGGTGACCTTCGCCTTTTCTGCGGCGAGCTCCACCGCTCGCGCGCTCGCAACCTGCGCCAGCAGGTCCTTCGCATCGAGCAGCGCCAGCGACGGAGCCTCGCTCACGAGCTCGGGCTCGCCCGCCGGCCGGTTGCCGCCCATTCGCAAGCGTTCGATGTAGATGCCGAGGCGACTGACGCCGTGCGAGTGGATACCCCGCACGTCGGCGTCCACCAGGCTGTCCGCCACGATCCGCGCATCGGCCTCGGGTACGCCGGCCGAAACGAGGATCGCCGACGTCAGGGCCGTGAGCCGATCCGGCTTGATGCCAGGCTGGTCACCGATCACCGTTCTCATCGACACCTAGCTCGAGTAGTCGACCGGGGTGATGTACCGCGGATCCTCGTGTGCCTGCCAGTAGAGCTCGCGAAGTCGCCGGGTGACCGGGCCGGCGCTGCCGCCCCCGACGGGCTGACCGTCGAGCGAGACGATGGGCATGACCCCGCCCGCGGTCGACGTCGCGAAGAGCTCCGTGGCGCTCCTGAACGTCTCCTCGGGGAGCGGCACGATCTCCGCGGGGATGCGCTCACGGTCCGCGAGCTCGAGGACCGTGCGGCGCGTAATGCCTTCAAGCGCTCCCGACGAAGGCGTCAGGAGCCGGCCGCCGACCAAGGCGAACACGTTGTAGCCGGCGCCCTCGGTGACGTTTCCCTCGTAGTCCAGGAGGATCGGGTAGTGCGCGCCGCGGTCGTAGGCCTCGTAGAGGCCGCGCGTCAGGTCTCCCCAGTGGAAGTTCTTGACCGTGGGATCGACCGACACCGGCGGAATCCGCCGCACGGTGCGCGCGATCACCGCGTCCATTCCCGTGGTGCCATCCCCCGGTCGGAGCAACCAGACGTACGGGATCGCGTACGCGAGGAATTGGTTCTCGAAGGTGCGCGGGTCCCGCACGCCGGCGCGGTCCACGCCGCGGGTGCAGAGCGTCTCCACGTAGGCCTCGCGTAACCCGGTGAGCCGAACGAGCTCCATGAGGATCGAAGCGAGGCGGTCTCGATCATGGTCGAGTCCCAGCCGCAGCTCGCGACAGCTGCGCTCGAAGCGCTCGAGGTGATCCTCCAGCCGGAAGAAGGCCCCCTCCCACACGGCGACGACGTCGTAGGTCACGTCCGATCGCGAAAAGCCGACGTCGAGGACGGAGACCGTGGCTTCGTCGATCGGCACGAACTGGCCGCGAACATATGCCGCACCCCGGTCGAACCCAGGCCCGGCGGGTACTGCGTCGGCCTGGGCTAGCTCGCTCACGCAGGCGCCGCCCCTCTGCGCTGCGGAACGACGTGCGTCCGGTACAGCTCCTCGCACCGCTCGCTGCAGAAGCGCAGCTCCGTGCCCTCGACGTCGGCGACCCAGAGCTGCTTGGCGACGACCTGGCCGCAGCAGTCGCACGGCGTGATCACCGTGTCCCAGACCTCGGTGTCGATCGATTCCCAGTGACCCACCGGCTACTCCCCCCTCCAGTCGTAGAGCTCCCTCGCCGCCTCCGGGCTCACGATCCCCTCCGCCACGTCACGCGCCACCGCATCGCGGTCCCGCTCGCGAGGATCGCCGAAGCCGCCACCGCCCGGGGCGTCGAGCAACACCTCGTCGCCCTCGGTGAGCACGATGTTCGTGAACTTCGACGCGGAGACCGTGCCGAACACCTCCGGAAACGTCCGGAACTCGGTGTCGCCCCGCCGCTTCACGCGGATCGCTCCGTAGCCGCCAGGCTTGCCGCCTTCGAGGCCCCAGGCCTGGAACTCCCCCTTCGTCCGGTCGAACAGCGCGCTCGCCGTGACCTCCGCGCCCTTGCCGATCCGCATGATGCGGCGGGTTCCAAGGCCGCCGCGCCGCCGGCCCGCACCGCCGGAGTCGGTCAGCAGCGAGTACTCAACCGTCTCCAGCGGGTAGCGCGTCTCGAAGATCTCCACGGGCGTGTTGCGGCAGTTCCCGTTGACCACGATCGTCGCGTCGTTGCCGTCGTCGTAGTCCTTCGCCCCCCAGCCGCACCCCTCCAGGTGGTAGTTGGCGTAGTAGTCGCCGGTCTTTGGGTGCACCCCTCCGAACAGGAAGTTGCAGGCACTCGCGCCCTCTGCGGCGGCGACCCGGTCGCGCATCACCGGAGCGAGAGCCCCGGTCACCATGTCAACGAGCTTGGGATGGGTCTCGGTGTTCCCGCCCACGGAGGGGCCCGGATAGACCACGTTCGTGACCGTGCCGGGCGGGGCGATGATGTGGATCGGCCGGTACGCCCCGCTGTTCTTCGGGATCCGCGAGTCGGTGACATGGAACACCGCGTTGTAGACGGCCCCCGAGGTCACGCCATACGTGGCGTTGATCGGCCCCCGGACCTGGGGTGAGCTTCCGGTCCAATCGACGATCATCCGGTCGCCGTCAATCGTGACCGTGACGTGGAACCTCACCGGCTCGTCGACGACACCGTCGTCCTCCATATAGTCGGTGAACTCGTACTTGCCGTCTGGTATCGCCTCGATCTCCGACCGCATCCAGCGCTCGGAGTAGTCCATCAGCTCGTCGGCGGCGTCAGTGATGAACTGCGCGCCGTAGCGGTCGAGCAGCTCGATGAGTCGCCGCTCGGCGACCCGCAGCGAGCCGATCTGGGCATTGATGTCACCCCACGTGTTCCGCGGTGTGCGGTGGTTCGCCATGATCAGCCGCCACAGCTCGAGGTT
>Ga0081538_10006460_pt1 | contig 10317 bp, 9 predicted proteins | sample TabmetS5T2R1_FD_71022 | JGI IMG/M metagenome (GOLD analysis project Ga0081538, IMG submission 71022) | Tabebuia heterophylla rhizosphere microbial communities from the University of Puerto Rico - S5T2R1 | ecosystem: Host-associated > Plants > Roots > Rhizosphere ...
TCGTTCCCGCACGGGCGGCGGCGATCGTCGATGCGGCCTTCGTCGCCGAGGCGCTCAAGCGCGGCGCGATCGTGTGGGACGTGCGCGAGACCGCGGCCTATCAGCGCGGCCATATCGCGGGCGCCGTCAACGTCGGCGACGCGCTACGCGTCCTGCGTAACCCGACAACCGAGGATTTCATCGAAACCGCGCGCATCGAGGCAATACTCGGCGGCGGCGGAATCGATCCGGCGCGCGAGATCGTCGTGTATTCGACCCGCGGCCACGTCGGCGCCTATTTTGCGCATTTCGCCATCCGCTATTTCGGCGGCCAGAATGTCTCCGTCTACCACGACGGCATCGACGGCTGGACGGACGACAAGCGCCCGCTCGAAACCAGCGAGACGCGGCTTGCGCCAGTGACGCTCAAGCTTGCGCCGAATTCGGTCCATGCCGTCTCGACGGCCGAGATGGTTGCCCGCCTGCGAGACAAGAACGTGCAGATTGTCGACGTCCGCACGCGAGACGAATTTGCAGGCCTCGACGTGCGCGCCATTCGTGGCGGCCATGTCCCGGGCGCCGTCAATATTCCCTACGAGGAAAACTGGGTCGACCCGGACACGGCGGGCAAGCTGGCGCGCCGCGAGGTTGCGAACAATCGCGGCATGTCGCTCAAGTCCGACGCTGACCTGCGCAATCTCTATTCGCAGCTCGACGCCAACAAGGAAACGATCGTCTATTGCCAAAGCGGCGTGCGCTCGGCGGAGACGGCCGCTGTGCTCGGCATGCTCGGCTTCCGCAACGTCAAGGTCTACGATTCATCCTGGCTCGGTTACGCGGCGAAGCTCGATGCGCCGGTGGAGAACGAGGTATTCTTCAATGTCGGCGCGCTGCGCGCGCAGCTCACCGCCATGCAGGCGAAGATCGACGCCCTGGAAAAAGCGCTCGCCGCGATGCGCGCGCCGGCGCCGAAGTAAGGCGGCTAATCGAGCCGAAAACTCTTTGCGCGCACGAAGGCGCCGAAGCCGGTGCGCAGCGGCTCCGCGTACTGTCGCGCCTTGTCCTCGGACCAGCCATAAAAAGACGCGTTTCCCCAGCGCTCGGGCGAACGCTGACGAGCGTAAGCTCGCCGTGCGTGACGTCGACGATCGTAATCGTCTATGTGCCGCGTCACTTCTCCCGCCGCATAGCGATCCTCGTGCAGGGTCGCATCAAGACCGAGCCGCGGCGTAATGTGACCAGGCTCCGCAGGCCAGCCCACGCACATGCCTGCAACGGGGACGACGCGCTCGGGCAGCGCCAGCATCTCGCTGACAATGTGGGCGTGGTCGCGAATCGCACTGATCGGGCAATACCCAAGCCCGACCGCGGCGGCGGCGCGCATGAAAGTCGCAAGAACGATCGCGGTGTCCACCACCGCATTAAAGAAGAGATCGAGATGGTCGTTGGGGAACGGCTTCTGGCGCAGCCGCGCGAGGTGCGGCAGGCGGCGTCCATTGGCGAGAAACACGAGGAATGCCGGCGCATCCGCGATCCAAGGCATGTCGGCGATCAATGCGGCTATCGAGCGCTGCTTTGCTTTATCGTGCACGATCAGAATGTCTGCTTGCTGCAGATCGCTCTTCGAGGGAGCGGAAAGGGCGCAGGCACACAACAAACGGAGTAACCTGGCCTCAACGACTCGGGCCATGAAGCGCCGATGCACGCGGTGTCCCGCGATACGCACAAGCTCGTCCAATCCGTTCAATTCTGGATCGACGGGAATCGAAGCGCCAAACCTCTCCTCAAGGATGTGCTCCAGACACTTGGCGGCCTGTTCAGGAGTATCTTGTCTATGGGTCGTCAACTGATGGCTCCCACTTCACTCAATCATCTCATCGGCGAGCAAGGAGAAGCGCTGATGGATTTCGATCCCGAGCGAACGGTCGCTGGGGAAGCCGATGATCGGCATGGCGGCTGCTGCGCGCGCCCCGAGCGGTCATGTTGCCGCCGCGCCCCCAACATCATGTCGCTTCATCTCCAACGTCCCTGCTATGTGGTCGACAAACGTAGCCTCCCACGTTCCGCCTTGCCAGTCTGCAACAGAGCGCCCTGTATTGGCGCTGGCGGTCCCGCAACCATATTGGCAGACCGACGGTCTCGGCTGAGCTCTGCGGGCTCATTCGCGAGCCATGCGAATCCGCCGTGGGGAACGGCTCAAGCTCGGCTTCGGGCGGTGGACATAACGGCCGGCCGCTCGGTGTTACCTCTTGTGACCAGGAGGTTTGCATGAGGAACAGCATTGCGCTCTTGATCGCGTCCGTGCTGGGACTTTCGCTTGGCGCCAGTCCCAGCAGGGCCGAAATTACCTACCCTTGGTGCGCACAGTACGCCGATGGGGGCGGCGACCAATATGCTCGCGGGATAATCTTGGTGTTCGACGGTACAGGCGGGAGGAACTGCGGCTTCTGGACCTTGGAGCAATGCCGCGCGGCACTCAGCGGGAACGGGGGTTGGTGCGAACCCAATCCCATGTACCGCCCAGGGAGGGACAGTCCGGCCGGGCCGCGTCAACCGCGCCGCCCCAAGTAGACGGTCAGCGTGGCGGACAACGAGCGCGCCGGGTGCAACGATCTCGTCGGCGACCGCCTGTTGCCCCTGGCCCCAATCTGCGGCGCTCCAGTTCTTTGGTTGCCGAGACGTACACGTCGACTTCTGCGGCGCCAGCCGAGGGCAAGTCGCGAGCCCCGCGGCCCAGCAAATAATCTTTGAATCCGACGGCTCGGCCTCCAACGCAAGGTGCCCGGAGCTGTCGATCGGTTGGGAGACCCGGTTGCGGGTACCATGGGTGTGCCCTACGCTGAGCGCCGCCTCATCTTATGAGTGAAATGGCTGGCTTGCTCCGCCGGGGGTCCGGCAAGAGGCGTGACGCCGTGCAAAGGGGAGGAGGGCCTATGTTCAAAGTGCGACAATCTCAACCATCGCTCACGCGCGCGCTTGCGATCGCGGCGGCAGCAGCGTTGCTTGTATCAGGCGCCGCGCAGGCGCAGCAGCCGCAGCAGCCACCTCCCCCTTCGAAAATGCCGCTGCCGAAAGCGGATCCCCCGCCGCAGCGCATCATCACCCAAGGGCTGGCGAAAACGGTCACGGAGGATCTCATTCCGTGCGGCGTCACCCGACCGGGCATGAACATCCGGAAGAACCCGGTCGGGGAGATTACTGCGAAGGATGGGACGAAGTTCATCGTGCCGACCGCCAACAATTTCCAGACGGCCCCCAAGCTGCCGGATCTCTACAATGAATGCTCAGGGGTGACGCCGAAGGACTTGTCGGAGATCGACCTTAACAAGGTGCCGGTGGTCGAGATCGACAACGACGGCAGCGTCGTAACCGGCTTCATGGTCGCCGACAATTATTTCGAGCTCTACATCAACGGCAAGCTGATCGGAGTAGACGCGACTCCGTTCACGCCGTTCAACTCGCATGTGGTCCGCTTCCGCGTGAAACGGCCATACACGATCGCCGTTCTGGCGCAGGACTGGGAAGACAAGCTGGGCGTGGGGATGGAGGTGTTCCGGGAGAACAATTGGCACTCGGGCGACGGAGGTTTCGTTGCGACGTTCTCCGATGGCACGGTGACGAACAGCACGTGGAAGGCGCAGTCATTCTACATCGCGCCTCTCCAGCACCCGGACGATGTCGTCGAGTACGGCAATATCCACGACACCTCCCACCTCGGCGGGCGCATCCATCCGCTGGCGAAGCTGCCGACCTGCAGAGAGCATTGCTTCGCGATCCATTATCCGCTGCCGGACGGATGGATGAATCCGAATTTCGACGACTCCAAGTGGCCGCAGGCTTTCGAGTACCTCGATCAGGAAGTGGGCATCGTCGGTGTGCCCGGCTACTGGCGTTACCCCGAGGCGTTCATCGGCGGGCGCTGGATCTGGACGATCAGCCTGGTGTTCGACAACACGGTCCTGCTGCGTAAAACTGTGAGATAGCGACGGGTCCACCTCAGTGTGACGACGCTCCAATATCAGGGTGGATGGATCAACGCGATCCTCCGCGCTTCTGCCGCGCGCAACGCCAAGCAACACGCCGGATAGGGCGTCAATTCGGCGCCCTACAAACGCCGGGTTAGATATCCGGGCTAGTTTAGGGCAGCGGCTGGGAGAAGCTGGGCTGGGCCGTGGTTGCGGATCGGCGACCCGCCGTGTCGCCGCTCGTGGCCGCCGGCGGAGTGACTTCAGCACCCGGCGGTGCGGCGGTCCGCCCGGCCGGTGCTTCCACGGGCGGCGTTGCCGACTCCGCCTGCACCGGACGGCGCAATTTGCGGCGATCCTGCGGATTCGCGGTAGGATCAGCCGGCCGGTCCAGCCGCTCACGCTGCCTGGCTGACGGGACCGGCTGGGTCTCGGGCAGTGCGGCTGCGGAGGGCACCGGCTCGGGCGGCCGAGGGACCTTCGCGCGATCCTGCGGCTGTGCCTGCTTTGCCTGGTCCTTCTGCCGCTCGGCGCGCGGACCGGGGACCGTCAGGAGATAGGCGGCCACCGTGTTGGCCGATGCCGAGCTGCTGGTGTAGTGCTGGCGCAGGAAGCTCACCAGCGATCCTCCGCTCAGTTTCTTGGTCAGACCCTGCGGCGATCGGTGGCAGGCGACGCAGTCCTGCGCGAACAGCTGCGGACCGGTCTTTCCGGCATCGAGGTCCTGCTGACCACGCGCGCCGGTAACCGCGAGCGCCGCCAGTGCCGCGCCCACGCATGGCCAAACAAGCCGGACGTTAGGCACCCAGTGCCTCCTTCGTGACGGGCCCCGCCGCGAACGTTGTCTAGCGTATTCTCCCGTCATTGTGTCTCAATTTTAGCGCATCGGACCCGCATTGCCGGCGGTGGCGGAGTTTGTTTTAATTAATTGTGTCGAAAACCTGTCGGCCCGTTGCGGACCATGCGGGCCCGGTCGTCGGTCCTTCGCATGAAGCGTTCGCTCAGCGCCGGTGCCGACGTGCGGTGCCGACTCGAGGAGGCGGCCCATGGACCGGTTGCTTCAGAATCTTTTCAGTGGATTGGTGGTTCAGGGGACATTGCGAGTCACCACCGCTGGGGGTTCCACCTTCACGCTTGGCGACGGCAGCGGAAAACCCGTTGCGGTTCGTTTCAACACCACGCGGGCCCAACTGGCCATCCTGCTCGATCCGGAGCTCAAGCTCGGCGAAGCCTATATGGACGGCAGCTTCGTCGTCGAGGAGGGCTCGATCGCCGACTTGCTCGCCCTGGTGCTGTCGCAGAAGCGAACCCTTCCCGGCTGGGTACGGCCGCAGTGGCTGGCACGCTATCTGTGGCGCCGGCTGCAGCAGTTCAATCGGCGCGGCCGGGCGCGAAAAAACGCCGTTCACCACTACGACCTCGACGAAGGCCTCTATTCGTTGTTTCTCGATGCCGATCGTCAGTACAGCTGCGGCTATTTCGAATCGCCGGATGTCTCGCTCGACGACGCGCAGCTCGCCAAGAAGCGCCATCTCGCGGCAAAGCTTCTGATCCAACCGCAATGCCGCGTCCTGGACATCGGTTCGGGCTGGGGCGGTCTCGCCCTCTATCTCGCCGAGATCGCCGGCGCGCAGGCGACCGGCGTCACCCTGTCGCAGGAACAGTTCGCCGCCTCCCGTGCCCGCGCCGACGAAAAAGATCTCGGCAACAGGGCCGAGTTCCGGCTGCAGGACTATCGCGATGTCGATAGCCGATACGATCGGATCGTTTCGGTCGGCATGTTCGAGCACGTCGGTGTCGGCTTCTATGACGCATTCTTTCGCAAGTGCGCCGACCTGATCGAGGACGACGGCATCATCCTCCTCCACTCGATCGGCCGGTCGGAAGGCCCGAACGTCACCAATCCGTTCATCGCCAAGTACATCTTTCCCGGCGGCTACATTCCGGCCCTCTCGGAGGTGCTTCCGGCGGTCGAGCGCGCCGGCCTGCTGGTCACCGACATCGAGATCCTGCGCCTGCACTATGCCGAGACGCTGAAGGCCTGGCGTGAGCGCTTCCTCGCCCATCGCGAGCAGGTGGAGCGCCTCTACGACCAGCGCTTCGTCCGCATGTGGGAATTCTATCTCGGGTCGTCGGAGATGTCGTTCCGGCACTCGGGGCTGATGGTGTTCCAGCTGCAGCTGACCAAGCGGGAGGGTGTGGTCCCGATCACGCGCGACTACATCGCGCGGGAGGAGGCGCGGCTGCGGGTGCTCGAAGGCGGCAGCCGACCGCCGCTGCGACTCGCCGGCGAATAGGCCCCACGCGCTTTGCTCCGGGCGGCCGATTCCTTAAAACGTGTCAATCGAAATCTGATTCGCGCCATCGATTCGCTTCAGCGGGTGTGGATCGTGGGACGAACTCTCGTTCCGGCTCAATCTCGCGCGCTCGCCCGCTGCCATCGTGGTACTTCGCGGGCCGGAGGCATGAATGGCTCTGCACGACTCGACGGCCCGCAAGCTGCCGTCGGACACCCCGCCGCTCTATCGCGCTGCGCCGCACAACATCGAGGCGGAACAGGCGCTGCTTGGCGCGATCTTGGTCAATAACGAGGCCTTCTACCGCGTCTCCGACTTTCTCGAGCCCGGCCACTTCTTCGAGCCACTGCATCAGAAGATCTTCGAGCTCGGCGGTAGCCTGATCCGCGCCGGAAAGATTGCCACACCGGTTACGCTGAAGACGTTCCTGCCGGCCGATCTCGATGTCGGTGGCCTCAATGCGAGCCAGTATCTCGCGCGGCTGGCGGCGGAAGCAACCACCGTGATCAATGCCGCCGACTACGGGCGCACGATCTACGATCTCGCCATCCGGCGGTCGCTGATCGTGATCGGCGAGGACATGGTCAATGTGGCCTTCGACGCGCCGGTCGATTTCGCGCCTCAGACCCAGATCGAGGATGCCGAACGGCGGCTCTACGAGCTTGCCGAGACCGGCAAATATGACAGCGGATTCCAGCGCTTCGCTTCCGCCTTGACCACCGCTGTCGACATGGCGGCGCGTGCCTACCAACGCGACGGCAAGCTGTCGGGGCTGGCGACCGGCCTGACCGACCTCGACCGCATGATGGGCGGCCTGCAGCCGTCCGATCTCGTGATCCTCGCCGGACGCCCAGGCATGGGCAAGACCGCGCTTGCCACCAACATCGCCTACAACATCGCCAAGCATTGGCACGGCGAGGTCCGCAGTGACGGGCGCACCTACACGATCGACGGCGGCATCGTCGGGTTCTTCTCGCTCGAAATGTCGGCCGAGCAGCTCGCCACCCGCATCATTTCCGAACAGACCGGCATTCCTTCGTATCGCATCCGTCGGGGGGAAATCGATCCATCGGATTTCGACCGCATCGCCGGCTGCGCGCGCGAGATGGAGACGCTCCATCTGTTCATCGACGAGACCGGGGGGCTGTCCATTGCCCAGCTGGCCGCCCGTGCGCGGCGGCTCAAGCGCCAGCGCGGGCTCGACCTGGTGGTGATCGACTATATCCAGCTCCTGTCCGGCTCGACGCGGCGCGCGCTGGAAGGGCGCGTGCACGAGGTCACCGAGATCACCACCAGCCTCAAGGCGCTGGCAAAGGAGCTGAACGTGCCGATCCTGGCCCTGTCGCAGCTGTCCCGTCAGGTGGAGAGCCGCGACGACAAGCGGCCGCAGCTGTCCGACCTGCGCGAGTCAGGCTCGATCGAGCAGGACGCGGACGTGGTGCTGTTCGTGTTCCGCGAGGAATATTACCTGAAGAACCGCGAGCCGCGGGCGGGGACCGAAGAACACTTCAAGTGGCAGGCCGACATGGAGGCGGTGCACGGCAAGGCGGAGGTCATCATCGGCAAGCAGCGCCACGGACCGACCGGCACGGTCCAGCTGCAGTTCAAGGCCGATGTGACGCGCTTCGCCAACCTCGTCGACGAAGAGCGGCTGCCCGAGATGCCGTTCGGACGTTGAGCGCAACGCCAGCTTCGTCGCAACCGCGCCGTTGGTCATGACCGCAAGTGGTGCGCCGCCGCTGGCGTCTTTCGCCTGCCCAGCCAACTTCGCGTCTCACTCCGGCTTGCCGCGGGCGTCCAACCCGTCGATGATCGCGGGCTGTGACCGAGCATCCTGGCGAATCCGAAGCGGGCGGCATACTCACGATCGATCTTGCGGCGCTCGCTGCCAATTGGCGCGAGCTTGCGCGTCGTGCCGCGCCCGCGCGATGCGCGGCCGTGGTCAAGGCCGACGGCTATGGCTGCGGGCTCGAGCCGGTCACCGCCGCGCTCGCCAGGGCGGGCTGCGAGACCTTTTTCGTTGCCCATCTGGCGGAAGGCCGGCGTGCGCGCGCCGCCGCGCCGCGGGCCACGATCTATGTGTTGAATGGGCTCTTGCCCGGCACCGCTTCCGCCTATGCCGGCTGCAATCTCCGTCCCGTCATCGGCAGCCTCGCCGAGCTCGCCGAGTGGAGGGCTTTTGACGCGGCAACGGCGTGGCACGGCGGCGCGGCCCTGCACGTGGATACCGGCATGAACCGGCTGGGCCTGAGCTTCGACGAGGCTGTTTGGCTCGCGGGGCAGCCGCAGGACGAGCGCGGAGTGCTGGCCCTTTTAATGAGCCATCTGGCCTGCGCGGAGACGCCTGACCATCCGCTCAACGCCAAGCAGATCGCCGCCTTCGGCGAGCTTCGCGCCATGCATCCGGGCGTTCCCGGCGCGCTCGCCAATTCCTCAGGGATCTTTCTCGGGCCCGACGCCCATCACGACATGGTGCGCCCTGGCGTGGCCCTGTACGGTGCCAATCCAACGCCGCTGCACATCAATCCGATGCGTCCGGTGGTGACGCTCAAGGGCCGCATCGTGCAGGTCCGCACCATTGCCGAAGGCGAGACCGTCGGCTACGGCGCGACCTGGACGGCGCGGCGCTTGACGCGCGTCGCCGTCATCTCGATCGGCTATGCCGACGGCATCTTGCGCGCCGCGAGCGCGCGCGACGACAAGCCCGGCGCGGAGGCGATCGTGGCGGGACGGCCCTGCCCGCTCGCCGGCCTCGTCTCCATGGACCTCCTTGCCATCGATGTGACCGATTTGCCGGAGCACACGCCGCGGCGCGGCGATCTCGTGACGTTGTTGGGCGACGGGATCGGTGTCGATGATCTTGCCTTCCATGCCGGAACGATCGGCTACGAGGTGCTGACCAGCCTGGGCCGGCGCTACCGCCGAATATACCAAGATGGAAACTAGGCCCGACCTGATGCAGTTCGCTTTCAAGACGCCGACCCTTCGATCGGTCGCCGTCCGCTCGCCGTATATGCACAACGCTTCGCAACCCGATCTGCACGCCGTGATGCGGCACTATGAGAAGGGCGGCATCGACCGTCCAAGCCGCTCTCCTTTGATGATGCCGATCGAGCTGACGGATCAGGAGCGGCTCGACCTCATCGCCTTCATGGAAACGCTCACCGGGGCGACCGAGGAGGCGCAAGCCATCGGCAGCGGGCGATGACCGGTGACGGGCGAATTTGGCAATCGAGGCTGATATCGGATAAATCAAGCCGTCGGAAACGGCAGTTCACCCGATCGCGACCGCCGGTACCCAAAATCATGCGAGCTTGCCCATGACGACGGTTAGCGTTCGTTACATCGTGGACGACGTCGCAGCTGCGGTCGCCTTTTATTCGGTCCATCTCGGCTTCACCCTCGAGCAGGATGCTGCTCCGGCCTTTGCCTCAGTCACCCGCGATGGCCTGCGGCTCCTGCTCAGCGGTCCTGGCAGCTCCGGTGCACGCCCCATGCCCGACGGGCGGCGGCCCGTCGCCGGCGGCTGGAATCGGATTCTCCTGATCGTGAGCGACCTCGGCGCGGAGGTCGAACGGCTGCGCGCCGCCGGGTTGAGGTTCCGCAACGATATCCTGAGCGGTGTCGGCGGCTCGCAGATCCTGCTCGAAGATCCGTTCGGCAATCCGATCGAGCTCTTTCAGCCCGCTCACAAAGGTCCATAAGGCGGACGAGCCCGCTACAGCTGCGATGGGAGCGAGCGCCCATCCTGCGAAATTCCACCATTTGACGCCGCCCTTGACTTTCCACCTTCGACGCCGTTTCGGTCCGCCGATGGCGCGTGCCACTTCGACCTTTGTCTGCCAGAACTGTGGCGCGGTCTATGGGCGCTGGCAGGGCAAATGCGACGCCTGCGGCGAGTGGAACACCATTGCCGAGGAGAATGCCGCCGCCCGTCCGGCCGGCCCTGGCCGCGCGCCGCGCAAGGGCCGTTTGTTCGAACTGGAACCGCTCGCGGGCGAAGTTGAGGAGGCGCCGCGCCTGGGATCCGGCCTGCCCGAGTTCGATCGGGTCACCGGCGGCTGCCTCCTTCGCGG
>Ga0081538_10006461_pt1 | contig 10317 bp, 10 predicted proteins | sample TabmetS5T2R1_FD_71022 | JGI IMG/M metagenome (GOLD analysis project Ga0081538, IMG submission 71022) | Tabebuia heterophylla rhizosphere microbial communities from the University of Puerto Rico - S5T2R1 | ecosystem: Host-associated > Plants > Roots > Rhizosphere ...
CTGCTGCTTGCACAGGTCCTTGGGGCGCATGATCGCCTGCTCGTCCAGCAGGTTGCGGGTCCTGGCCTCCTTCTCGAGGTGACGCTCGATGACGTCTATGGCCCGGTCCACGTCCTCGCGGGTAACTTCGCGGGTCTTCTCGTGGGTGATAGTCATAGTCACGTGTCTACTCACCTCCTTCCCGTCGCGGATTCGACGGAGCTTGTAACATTTGATCCGCCTTCGCTGACTTCAGAGTAATGGCGCGCCATCCCCTTGTCAAGAACAAATTTTGGCTTTTTGTGTTGGCCCCCGGGCCGAAGATTGGCCGGGCCGCCACTATCCTGCAACTGACCCGACGAAGGCATCGCCGACGAGGCGCGGAACGACGGACACTGTGTCCTCAGTGAGGCAGAATTCCAGGTCCTCCTCGTACCCGAGACGTTTCAGTCTCCGCGCCGCACTGTTGTTGCGCAGCGCACCATCGGGGCGAGACAGATAACCCTCGACTACGCGCCTGGCCCGCCCGTCCAGTTCAGCACCACGAGAGTGAAGCCGGTGGAGGATGGCTCCCGCTGCAGCCTCGTCCTCGGAAGCACGGCGACCCTCCCAGCCGCACCCGATAACCACTACCTCTGCGCCGTCTTGGGCTCCTCCGGTCAGCTCCTTAGCAAGGATACCGGCGTTGACGAAGGCACCGGTCAGGATGGTCCTGGCTCCGCGGGCGGCCTCCACGACGCGCGTTCCGTTCGTAGTCGAGAGTGCGATCCTGGAGCCTGGCGGTATCTCCGAACCCAGTATCTCCGTGGGCGAGTTGCCGAAGTCGAAGCCGGCCACCTTCGCGCTACCCCGCTCCCCGATACGGAAGTCCGTCCTGGCGGACGCGGCCTCTTCCACGGAAGCGACGGGCACGACCCTCGCACCCTTCGAGACGAGTACGGTTATAGTTGTGCTCGCCCTGAAGGCGTCGACCACGACCACCACAGAACCAGAGCGGGCCGCCGTCCGCGCCCCGCTCTCCCCGCCTGCGTAGCGGGCGATCACGGCGCATGATACAGAGCCTTCTCCAGCATTGGGAGATTATAGACCCGCGCGGATTGAGAGAAAGTCAACAGCGTCCGGCGCTAGAATGTAGTAGATCTGATCCAAGGTCCGAACGCGAACAAGGAGCGGAAGATGAAATATCGTACGCTGGGCGGCACCGATATAGCGGTCTCCGAGGTCGGCTTCGGAGTGTGGACGGTTTCGACCGGCTGGTGGGGAGAGGTGGACGACGAGGGATCCGTAAGACTCCTCAGGGAGGCCCGCGAACGGGGTATCAACTACTTCGACACCGCGGACACGTACGGCTCGGGCAGAGGAGAAACGCTCCTCGCTGACGCCTTCGGGCACGTGCGCGATGAGGTGGTGATCTCGACCAAGATCGGCTACGACTTCTACAACCATACGGCCAGGCGCGGCCAGCAGGAGCGCCCGCAGGACTGGTCCGAGGACTTTATTCGCTTCGCACTAGATCAGAGCCTCTTGAGGCTCGACACGGACTACATAGACTTCCTCCAGCTTCACAACACCAAGATGGACGCCGTCGAGGACGACGGGCTCTTCGCCCTTATGGAAGAAATCCAGAGCGAGGGCAAGATCAGGGCCTACGGCATCGCCTTAGGTCCCAAGATCGGATGGCTCGAAGAAGGCGTAAGGGCGATGCGCGAGCGCAAAATAGAAGGCGTGCAGATGATCTACAACCTCCTCGAACAGGATCCTGGCCGGGGCCTGATCGGGGCCGCCAGAGATACAGGCACCTCCCTGATCGTACGCGTCCCCCACTCCTCGGGGATGCTCGAAGGCCACTACGATGAGAACACGACCTTCGCCAAGAACGACCACCGTCGCCACCGCCCAAAAGAATGGCTTACCACAGGCCTGAAGAAGGTGGAGCAACTTTCCTTCCTCACCGAATCCGGCGAGCGTACCCTCGGCCAGGCAGCCCTCAAGTTCGTCCTTGCCGCTCCCGAAGTAGTCTCCACTCTACCTAACATCTACGGCAAGGAGCAGATAGAAGAGTTCGCCGCAACGTCGGAGACTCCCGATCTCACCCCTGACGAACTCTCCCGCATCGCCGAACTATATGAGGACAACTTCGGGCTAGAAAAGCAATCAGCTGTCAGCGCTCAGCAATCAGCTACAAGGTCAAGAAGCTGACGGCTGAAAGCTGATGGCTGACGGCCGTTACGACCGAAGGGAGTAACAATTGACCGAGACAAGACCACTCCGGCAACAGACCACGGAAGAGAAGCTTCCGGCCCAGTACATCAACTACGTGTTCTTCGGGTTGGATCCCCTCTGGCGACGCCTGCCCGACGAGGAGCGCGCGAGGGGCAAACAGGAGTTCCTGGAAGCTGCGGAGGTGCATTCTGGCGAGATGCTCTTGCGCACTTTCTCGCTCATGGGTCTGCGCGCGGACGCGGACTTCATGCTGTGGAGGATCGGTTACGATCTCGACGCTTTCGAGAGCATGACCGGCGCCCTCCTCAAGACAGGCCTCGGGAAGTACCTGCGCATCTGCTACTCATACTTCGCCCTCAGCAGGCGCTCCATCTACGTCGGCGAGCATACGCCAGGTTTCGAGAACCGCACGTACATCGTGCCAGGAGAAGGCGAGTACCTCTTCGTCTATCCCTTCGTCAAGACACGGGCTTGGTACGGGTTGCCCATCGAAGAGCGCCAGCGCATGATGAACGAGCACATGCAGATCGGACGCAGACACTACCCCGTAAAGAACAATACGGGCTACTGCTTCGGGATAGACGACTACGAGTTTATCCTCTCCTTCGAGGCCGAATCCCCCGAGAAATTCCAGGACCTGATGATGGAGCTCAGGGAGAGCGAAGCCAGCTCCTATACCGAGCTGGATACCCCGATCTTCACCTGCCGTCGCCGCACCCTCCCGGAGATTCTGAATACTTTGGGATAATCACGGCTCTCGTTGTAGAATCGCTACTCAGGATTCAGGTATAATCCTTCGCAACGCACCAACCATAGCCGGGAGGCTTCTATCTTGCCTCTCGGCTATAACGTTGGTCAGGTATCTAACCTCGCTTCTCTGGACGCTGATCCTCCACCCTGTATAATCAATCCCGACATGATTACTCGGATTAATGCCCTGGCGGGGAAGAACGTGACAGAGCTTGTCGGCGGCACGCCACTCTTGGAGTTGCCTGGCATCTCGGCCGAGGTCCCTGGCGTCGACATCCTCGGCAAGGCTGAGTGGTACACGCCGGGCGGATCAGTCAAGGACCGGCCTGCCCTGTGGATGATCAGGGACGGTGAGAAGACGGGCTCTCTGACGCCTGAGAAGATTATCCTCGACGCAACGAGCGGAAACACGGGGATAGCGTACGCCTGGATAGGGGCTGCGCTCGGCTACAGGGTGAAACTCTGTATGCCGAAGAATGCCAGCGAGGAGCGAAAGAAGATCCTGCGCGCCTACGGCGTCGACTTCGTCTTGACCGACCCTGACGAGGGCTCTGACGGGGCCATCCGTGAGGCGCGGAGGCTCTACGCCGAGGATCCCGATCTCTACTTCTATCCTGACCAGTACTCCAACCCGGCCAATCCGCGCTCGCACTATGAATCGACGGCGCCTGAGATCTGGGAGCAGACGAACGGCGAGATCACACACTTCGTCGCAGGGCTTGGCACGAGCGGCACCTTCGTCGGTACGGCGACGCGTCTCAAGGAGTACAATCCGGCCATAGAGACCATCTCCTTCGAACCCGACTCGGCCTTCCACGGCCTCGAAGGCATGAAGCACATGGAGAGCGCCATCGTGCCCGCCATCTACGACCCGACCATCGCCGACCAGAATCGGGCGGCGAGAACCGAGGACGCCTACGAGATGGTCAAGCGAGTGGCGCGCGAGGAAGGAATCCTCATCGGCCTCTCGGCCGGCGCGGCGGTCGCGACCGCGCTCGAGGTCGCGAGGGAGATAGAGTCGGGGACGGTCGTCACCATCCTTTGCGACGGGGCCGATAAGTACCTCTCCGAGAACTTCTGGGAGGAGTAAGTGCCGCTCAAGATAGGATCAGGGGATTTGGGACAGATCCACGATCACGCCAGAGAAGCGTACCCTGAAGAGTGTGCCGGTGCGCTTGTCGGTATCGACAGAGGCGGCATCAAGGTCGTCGTCGACGTGTGGCGGGCCGAGAACACGCACGAGGAGGAGCGCAACCGCCGCTTTCTCATCGAACCGCTGGAGGTAAAGAAATTCGAGGAGCAGGCCGAAGCGCAGGAAATGGGGCTGCTCGGCTTCTACCACTCACACCCCGACCATCCAGCCGAACCTTCCGCGTACGACCGCGAGCACGCCTGGCCTGGCTACTCCTACGTGATAGCCTCGCTGGGAGCCGAGAACGTAGAAGACCTGCGCTCGTGGACCCTCAGAGATGATCGCTCGGGTTACGAAGAAGAGCCAATCGTAGGATAAGGAGACTCAGATATGCCTAAAGTCAAGATCCCAACCCCTCTCAGACAGTACACTGGCGGTAGCTCTGAGGTCGTTGTCGGCGGCGCCACGGCTGGCGAAGCGCTAGGGAACCTCGCTTCAGAGCACCCCGATCTCAAGCAGCACCTGTATACGGGTGACGGCAAGCTGCGCTCGTTCGTCAACGTCTACAAGGGCAACGAAGACATCCGTTACCTGGAAGGCCAGGACACCGAGGTAGCCGATGGCGATGAGATCTCCATAGTCCCTTCCATAGCCGGAGGACGATGTAGGTAGTCTTTCAGAGGATCGCTTTTTCCCCATTTTTTCAAACGAGAGGTTTATCTTCAGATGCAGACAAGACAGCCATTGGTAGAGTCGCCCAACGGGGCACTCGAGCTAAGCAACGAAGAGATCGCACGCTACAGCAGGCACCTGATCATGCCCGAGGTCGCCCTCGAAGGACAGAAACTGCTCAAGGCCGCAAAGATACTCACGGTAGGCACGGGCGGACTCGGGAGCCCACTCGCCCTTTACCTGGCCGCGGCCGGGGTCGGGACCATTGGCATAGTTGACTTCGACGTTGTCGACGAATCGAACTTGCAGCGCCAGATCATCCACACCACCTCGGACGTTGGGCGTCCCAAGGTGCAGAGCGCTTACGAGAAGATCAAGGACATAAACCCCAACGTCGAGGTCAGGGTTCACGAGGAGGCGCTCACCAGCGAGAACGCGTTGGAGATATTCGAGGCCTACGACGTGATCGTCGACGGCACGGACAACTTCCCGACCCGCTATCTGGTGAACGACGCGTGCGTCCTTCTCGGCAAGCCAAACGTATACGGCTCCATCTTCCGCTTCGAGGGACAGGCGAGCGTGTTCTACGCCAAGGAAGGCCCCTGCTACCGTTGCCTCTACCCCGAACCACCGCCTCCGGGTCTCGTTCCCAGCTGCGCCGAGGGCGGGGTGCTCGGCATACTGCCCGGCGCCATCGGAACCATCCAGGCTACCGAGACGGCCAAGCTCATACTCGGGATCGGCGAGCCGCTTATCGGACGGCTCCTCCTCTACGATGCCTTGGGCATGCGCTTTCGGGAGATGAAGCTCCGCAAGGATCCCAACTGCCCCGTCTGCGGCGAGAACCCGACCGTCACAGAGCTCATCGACTACCAGGAGTTCTGCGGTATCCCGCAAGCTGTGACTGCCGAACAGGAGAACGGCGTGCCCGAGATCACCGTCGGAGAGCTCAAGACTAGGCTCGATAAAGGCGAGGATATCAACGTCCTCGACGTGCGCGAGCCGCACGAGTACGAGGTTGCCAACATCGGCGTCAAGCTAATACCCTTGGGTGAGTTGCCGCAGCGCCTGGCGGAGTTGGATCAGGACGAGTATTTCGTCGTTCACTGCAAGACCGGCGGACGCAGTGCGAAGGCGGTCAAACTGTTGCAGGACGCTGGCTTCCTGAACGTCTACAACGTCAAGGGCGGCATCACAGCCTGGAGCGAGGAGATCGACCCTAGCGTCCCGAAGTACTAGGGAGGCATCAGGTCTTGAGGCGGGGTCGTTTCGGCGGCCCCGTTCTTGTGTGGTTCTGTGTCCAGGGACACAGGTACCTGCGCATAGAACGCACCGCGGAGGGAGATCCAGAGCTCCCGGGCTTCGTACTCGACCTACGAACGATCCGGTCGCCAACATTTCAGCGGCTCAGGAATCGGCGGGCAGGCTTAACGTGAACCTCGCCCCGCCTCCCTCGACATTTTCCGCGCTGAGTTCGCCGCCCTGGGCGCGAATGAGGTCGCGGGCGATGGCGAGACCTAGGCCAGTACCGCCGCCAGAAGGTCCCCGGCTCCTGGCGGCGCTGTGCGTGTCGGCTCTGTAGAAACGCTCGAAGATTCGATCCAGGCTCTCGGGTGTTATCCCAGGCCCTGTATCCGTAACTGTCGCCTCGACCTGCTTGTCCGTGATACGGCCCTCCACTGTTATGGTCCCTCCGGGAGGTGTGAAGCGGAGGGCGTTATCGAGTACGGCAGCAAGGCTCTGGCCCGTTCGTGGCGCATCGCCGCGCGCAGGAAGTTTGCCCGAGTGGTGGACTTCGAGGTTCTTGCCCTCGGCGCTGGCGCGGGCGGCGAATCGCTCCGAAGTCTCGGAGATGACGAGGGCGAGGTCGAAACGTTCGCGGGAGATGGAGACCTTCTGCGCTTCCAGACGTGTCAGTAGGAGTAGGTCAGAGAGTATGGTGCTCATACTGTCTGTCTCGCCAAGCAGGTCGTCGACGAGCTCGCGGTTTTCAGAGACCTTGTTCGGGTCGTCGATGCCGCGGGAGAGGACCTCGGCGTCGGCGCGGATCAGGGTCAGCGGCGTCTTCAACTCGTGGGAGGCATCGGCAATAAATGTCCTCTGCCTGCCGAACGCTTCCTGGACAGGACGCATGGCCCGCCGCGCCATGAAAAACCCGCCGGCCGTCGCCAGTACCAGCGCTCCAAAGCCCGAGAGGACCAGCACGAAGATAAGCCGTTCCACCGTTTCCGTCACCGCCTCACGCGACTGGGCGGCCTGGACGACCGCGACCACGCTCCCGAACTGCCTTACGGGAATGCTCATCACCCTCACGGCGCCACCAGGCCCGGGAACGGTCTCTTTGATCGTCCGCCCCTCCTGTCCGGCACTGTGGGCCAGATACGTGTAGGGGAGGCCGAGAGAAAAGGATGTCTCGTCCAGATCTCCGTAGGTCGAACCATCGGGTAGAAGCACGATCACGGCCACGTCGTAATCGGTGGTCGCCTTCACGACACTGTACCTGTCTTTGCCGCTCAACACGCTGTTGGCCTTGTCTTCTGCCTTCTGCAAGAGCAAATCATCTTGTTGGTCGCTTGCCCGCAGGTAGAACATGAACACCACTACGACGCTGAAGACCAACAAGGTGAGGGCCAGTATGCCCACGTAGCCCACCGTCAGGCGCCGCCGGATGTGATCGAACATCAGCGCGGTCCTGGTTGCGGCTCGAAGGTGTATCCGACACCGCGGACGGTTCGGATGTGGGAGGTGTTGCTGTCACCGTCGAGTTTCTTGCGCAGGTACGAGATGTAGAGGTCGACGACGTTGGCGTAGACTTCGGGCGAGGCGCCCCACACGGTATCGAGCAGGACCGGGCGGGTGAAGACCTGCCCGGGGCGCTGGAGCAGGGTGGCGAGCAGTGCGAACTCCTTGGCCGTCAGGTCCACAGTCTCTCCTCTGTGGCGAACCACGTGACGCACAGGGTCGAGCGTGACGTCGCCGGCCGCGAGGATCGCGCCGTCTCTCTCCTCGCCCCGCGGACGGCGGGCGAGAGCCCGAACCCGGGCGAGCAGTTCGGGGAAGGCGAAAGGCTTGGGGAGGTAGTCGTCGGCGCCGGAGTCGAGGCCTTCCACGCGGTCTTCGATCTGGTCGCGGGCGGTCAGCATGATCGCTGGCGTCCCTATTTCCGCGGCCCTTAGCCTCTTGACCAGCTGGACGCCGCTCAGCTCGGGGAGCATCCAGTCCACGATCAGGAGGTCGTATTCGTCCGCCAATGCCCGCATAAGTGCCTGCCGGCCGTTGGCCTCCGTCTCGACAGCGTAGCCCTCCTCGGAGAGGACCCGGGAGATCAGACGGGCCAGCCTCTCTTCGTCCTCTACTATCAGTATCCGCATCACACGTGTATTATCGCCGCTCCGCAGCAGATCTGCCCCCTTTGCGACCTTTCCTGTGAAAACGCTCATGGACCGCAAAGACTCTTCACATGTTGGAAGTCCAGACTAAAGCGCAGAGATAACCTCAGTAGGAGGAGTGTTGCCAACTTATCCGAGAACCTACAGGAAACAGAGGTAACGGTATGAAGGTACACACCTTTCGGCGCTCTTTGTTGTTGCCGCTCGTGGCATTGGCGGCGCTGGCTTTCTTGCTCGGCGTCATATACCTCGACCCTGGCACGGGCAGAACGCAGACGGCCGATCCCGTCGAGTCGGTCCCTGACGGCATTCCGGCGGACGAGCCAGTGGCAAGGGTCGCCTCCGTACTGAGCCCTTCCGTGGTGCAGATCAACGTCTCGGGAATCAAACAAACCCCATACGGGGCGCAAAAGCAAGAGGGTATGGGGAGCGGTGTGATCTACCGCTCCGACGGCTACATCATCACCAACAACCACGTCGTAGAGGGCTCGCGCAAGGTCGAGATCGCCTTCGCTGACGGCACCACAGCGGGCGGAGAGGTCGTAGGCAAGGACCCGACGACGGACATCGCCGTCGTCAGCGTAGACCGTAACGACCTGCCCGCAGCGCGCTTCACGAGCGCCGACCCGATTGTCGGCCAGCTGGCGGTCGCTGTCGGCAGCCCATCAGGCTTCGAGTCTACGGTCACATCAGGCATTGTCAGCGGTACGGGGCGTGAGGTCCCTGCCGAGTACACAGGCGGTTCGCAGGCCCCTTCCCTGGTCGACCTCATCCAGACCGACGCAGCCATCTCCCCTGGCAACTCGGGCGGTGCCCTGGCAGACCGTGAAGGCAGGGTGATAGGTATTAACGTAGCCTACCTGCCACCGGCCGAGACGGGTGCTGAGAACATCGGCTTCGCCATACCTTCTGCCACGGCTGTCTCCGTGGCGGACCAGCTGATCGAGAACGGCGAGGCCGTACATCCTTACCTCGGCATCTACCTCACTGACCTCACCCAAGAGGCCGCGAGCAGATTCGGAAGCTCTGTAGACTCAGGGGCTCTGATAGAAGAGGTCGAACCTGGTAGCCCGGCCGACGACGCCGGAATACAGCGCGGTGACATCGTGATCGCCGCAGGTTCGGAGGAGGTCCGTAGCTCGGGCGACCTGCTCTCGGCGCTGCGCGACTACATGCCGGGCGATACGGTAGGGCTGACGGTCCTTAGGAACGGCGAAAAGACCACGCTCCAGGTGAGCCTCGCAGTGAGACCCCAGTGAGACGCTGAGCACCGTCCACCGGCTGAACTTTGATCGAGGGTGAACCGGAAGGTAGTGCAACCCTCGCCTATCTCTTTCGCGCCAGGTAGACACCGCAGAGGATGACGACTGCGCCGACGAGTTGTTCGAATCCGAAGTCCTCGCCGAGGAGTACGATGCCCGAAGTAACACCCGTCAGGGTGACGAGGTACTGGTAGATCAGGACCCGGTTAGCCCCGACGTGGGAGACGCCCCATCCCCACGCCGCGAAGCCGAATGCCGAGGAGCAGAGCGCGGAGTAGGCCGCTGCTCCCCAGATCAGGCCATTCAGCGAACCGATGTCGAAACCGCCGGGGTCGAGGGCTGCGAGCGGGAAGGCTGCGAGGCTGCCCAGGATCATCGCGTAAGCGGCGAGGGCAACGGGAGAGTAGCGTTTCAGTAGTGAGAGCGAGAGGACGGTATAGGAGCCCCAGAAGACGGCCGCGGCCAGTATGAGGGCGTCCCCGACGAGGCTGGTGCCTTCGAACTCGAGACCGCCGTACACGATAAACCCGACCCCGAGGAGGGAGAGTCCGATGCCGAGGATGCCTGCGAGTCTCGGCCGTTCCAGCCCTAGGGCGAATCCGAGGAGCATCCCCCACACGGGGGCCGTCGAGTAGACGAGGGCCGTGTTTGCCGCCGTCGTCAGGCTCACCCCGATGGTGAAGACCGTCTGGGTGAATGTGACACCGACCACCCCGAGACCTAGCACGGCGAGGAAGTCCTCGCGGCGCAGGCGACTCCCCGGTTCGAGGAAGGGCACGAACAAGAGCAGGAGGAGTCCGGCCAAGGTGAAGCGCGTGGCAGCGAAGAGGATCGGCGGCACGCTCTCGACGACGATCTTTACCGCCGTGAAATTGGTCCCGAAGAAGAAGACCGTCAACAGCAGCGCAGC
>Ga0081538_10006462_pt1 | contig 10317 bp, 8 predicted proteins | sample TabmetS5T2R1_FD_71022 | JGI IMG/M metagenome (GOLD analysis project Ga0081538, IMG submission 71022) | Tabebuia heterophylla rhizosphere microbial communities from the University of Puerto Rico - S5T2R1 | ecosystem: Host-associated > Plants > Roots > Rhizosphere ...
GCCTCGCCGAGGTGGCTGCCCTCGAAGCGCTTCGGCCTTTGCACCTTGCGGATCAGCGCGGCGCCGATCACGCCGATGAGGACGAGCACGGCGAACAGGTCGACCATGAAGGCGAACCAGCCCTGGTGCCCGAGCCACGGCAGGGTGGCGTTCTTGTCGACCGCTCCGATCATGGCGATCACGATCGTGGGGAAGAGGACCAGGAAACCCCAGAAGATCGCGGTGTGGATGAGGCCGGGGACGAGGCGCTGCAGCAGCTTGCGCTGGCCGAGGACGATCGTGGCCTCACTGCGTGCGCGCTGCGGGATGTCGCCGAAGCGATCGGTGGGCCTGCCCATCCGGACGAGGTCGACGAGGAGCTTCGCGCGACGGGCAAAGAGGAGGCCGCTCGCCGCGAGAGCGGCGGTGAGCGCGAGCGCTCCGACCGCGACGTCTATGTCGGCCCCCCGCGATGCTCTCGCTTCAGCTCGGCGGTGATCGCCGGCACGATCTCGGTCAGGTCCCCGATCACCGCGTAGTCGGCGTTGTTCAGGATCGGCGCCTCGGCGTCGGAGTTGATCGCGAGGATCTTCTTGGCGCCCTTGCATCCGGCGATGTGCTGCGTGGCCCCGCTTATGCCGCACGCGATGTAGAGGTCTGGCGAGACCTTGGTGCCGGTCTGGCCCACCTGGTCGGTGTGCGGGCGCCAGCCCGCCATCGTCACCACCCGCGAGCATCCGACCGCGGCGTTCAGGAGGCCTGCCAGCTCCTCGAGGATGCCGAAGCCGTCGGCCGAGCCGACGCCGCGGCCGCCGCTGATGACGACCTTGGCCTCGGCGAGGGAGATGCCCTTGGTCTCGGCTTCGACGCGCTCGGTTACCTGGACCACCAGATCCGCCTCGGTCAGCCCGGGCTCGAAGGCTTCGATCGCCGGCGCATCTGCGCCGTTAACCGTCGTGGCTTGCACCGCGTGCGGCGCTGACGACAGCAACAAGGGGGAGCCCTTGAGTCTTGCTTCCTCCAGGAGGCTGCCGCCCCAGCGGATGCGTGTGACGGTGCCGTCCTCCGCTGCCTTGGTGCAGTTGGCGGCGAATGGGAGGTCCATGCTGGCGGCCACGTGGGCCATCACCTCGTTGCCTCTGTTGGTGCCCGCGGCGACGATGGCCTTTGCTCCGGTGCGCTCCGCGGTCTCGATCACGCAGCGCGCCCAGGCGGCGGGTGCGTAGGCGGCGAGGCGGTCGTCCTCGGCGACGTGGGCGGTGGTGACGCCGTGGGAGCCGAGCACTATTGCGGCGTCGGCGCCGCCCGGGCCGACCAGCAGCGCTTCGAGCCGGCCCTCCTCGGCCAGGCCCCGCGCCAGCGCCAGCGCCTGCAACGACAGCTCGTCAGGGTGGCCGTCCTGATGCTCGGCCAGGACTAGCACCATGCGGCCACGCCCCTCCAGCGCCACTGTCCTGGATAGGTGTTCATATGGAACACCAGGATCTGACAGTCGCTCATGCGACCCCCAGCTCGCGCATGACCTCGACCACCTTCGGCGCCGCCTCGGGCCCCTGGCCCAGCACCTCCGCCTGCTTGCCCTGGCCGGGCGGCACCACCAGCCGCAGCTTCTCGAGGCGCGGCTCGGGCCGCTCGGGGGTGCTCTTCTCCACCGGTTTCGAGCGGGCGCGCAGCTTCGCGGGCACAGAGGGGTAGCGCGGCAGGTTGATTCCCTCCAGCACGCTGACGACGGCCGGCAGCGGCACCAGGTAGACGTCGCGGCCCCCCGGCACCTCCTGCTCGCAGCGGGCGCGGCCATCCTCGACCGACAGGCCCTTGAGCCCCGTCGCGATCGGGCGGCGCAGGGCGTGGGCCACGCGGATCCCGACCTGGTAGCCGCCGGAGTCCGCGGACTCGTTGCCGAAGATGACGAGGTCGAAGTCCTCGCCGTCCGCCTCGATCGCCGCGACGATGGCCGAAGCCGTGGCCTGCGCGTCCCACTCCTCATTGCTGTCGTTCTCCAGAAGCACAGCCTGGTCGGCGCCGACCGCCAGCATGTCGCGCAACTGCTCCTCGGCCTCGGGCGGCCCGAGCGTCAAGACCGTGACCGAGCCGCCGAACGCCTCCACGAGCCGCACCGCCTCCTCCACGCCGCACTCCTCGTGGGGGCTGATCGTGAAGCCCAGGTGGCGGGTCTCGATCGCCTGCTCGTCGGCGGTGAGCACCATCTTCCCGCCGGTTAGCGGCACGCGCTTGACGCAGACGAGGATCCTCATGTCAGCACCGGATCCGCCGCCTTCACCCGCTCGTTGTCCGGATCGAAGAGCGGCGTGGAGTCGGCGCGCTCGACGGTCACCGGGTAGCGCTCGTTCATGTACTCCACCGCGAGCTGCTCGCCCACCACGGCGTGCTCGGGCGGCAGGTACGAGAGCAGGATGTGGCTGCCGAGTGACGGGCCGGAGCCCGCGCTGGTCACGAACGAGCGCCGCCCCTTTCGATCGGTGAGCGGCGAGCCGTCCCGGGTCACGATCGGCTCGCCGCCCAGCATGTAGCGCTTTACGCCGCTCGCGGAGGTGTGGTCGTCCACCGTGAGCGTGCACATGAGCGCCGCCGGCTCCTCCTCGCGGTGGCGCACGTGCGCCTGCTTGCCGACGAAGTCCTGGTCCTTCACCTTGCCCCACGCCATGCCGGCCTCGACCGCGTTGTACTCGCCGTCCAGCTCGAAGCCGAACGCCCGGTAGCACTTCTCCAGCCGCCCGGTGGTGCCGTACACGCCGATGCCGGCGGGCACGATCCCGTGCGGGTCGCCGGCCTCGCGGATCGTGTCCCAGAGCTTCAGCCCCTGCTCGATCGGCACGTACAGCTCCCAGCCGAGGTCGCCCACGTAGGAGATCCGCGACGCCAGCACCCGCAGCGAGCCGACCTCGATCGTCCGGCAGGTGGCGAACGGGAAGCCCTCGTGCGACACGTCGGCGCTCGTGGTGCTCGCCAGGATGTCCCGCGCCCGCGGGCCCCAGAGCCCCAGCGTGCACCAGCTCGAGGTCAGATCGAAGACCTGCGCCGTGCCGTCCTCGGGCACGTGGTCGGCGAGCCACTTCAGGTCGGCCATCCCGTGGGCGCCGCCGGTGACGACCCGGAAGTGCTCGTCGCCCAGCCGCATCACGGTGAGGTCCGAGCGGAAGCCGCCGCCGGGGGTGAGCCACGGCGTGTAGACCACCTTGCCCAGCTTCACGTCCATCTGTCGCATGGACACGCGCTGCACCGTGTCGAGGGCGCCGGGTCCGAGCACGTCGAACACGCAGAACGCGGTCAGGTCGAACATCGCGGCGCGGTCGCGCATCGCCAGATGCTCGGCGTTGACGATCGGGGACCACCAGCGGGAATCCCATTCCGCCTCACGGCCGGCGATCTGGTCGGCGAACTCCTCGAGCAGGGGCGCGTTCGACTCGTACCAGTGCGGCCGTTCCCACCCGGCGGCTTCGAAGAACATCGCGTCGAGCTCGCGCTCGCGCCCGTAGAAAGGGGAGAGCCGCACGTCGCGGTTCGACCCCCACTGCTCGCCGGGGTGGACGATGCCGTAGGTCTTGTTGAAGCCCTCGCCTGCGCGCGCCTTCACGTGCGCGACGCTCCGCTGGTGCTCGTAGAACCGCGCCACGTCGGAGCCCTGCAGGTCGATCTCGGACTCGCCCTCGACCATCCACTCGGCGAGCGCGCGGCCCACGCCGGGGCCCTCCTTGACCCAGACCGCGGCGGCCGACCACAGGCCTCTGGTCTCGGGTGTCTCGCCGAGGATCGGCAGGCCGTCCGGGGTCAGCGAGAGCAGGCCGTTGATCGCGTACTTGATGCCCACGGACTCGTCGCCCACGATCTCGGGCATCAGCTCGAGCGCGTGCTCCATCTGCTGGGTGAAGTCGTCCTGCGTGAACGGCAGCTCGGTGGGCGACAGCGCCGACTCCTCGATCGAGGGGATCTCGTCGGGGTCGTGCAGGATCGGGCGGTGGGCGTAGGAGCCGACCTCGAGCCCGCCGCCGTCCTGGCGCTCGTACATGCCCACGTCCATGTCGCGGACGATCGGGTAGTCGATGCTCGACTTGGCGTCGGCGAAGCGCGGCACCGGGCCGATGTCGATCATCTGGTGCACCGCCGGGGTGAGCGGGATCGACGCGCCGGCCATGCGCGCGAGCCGGGGGCTCCAGACGCCGCAGGCGATCACCACGACCTGGGCCTCCACATCGCCCCGGGTGGTGCGCACTCGCCGGACGCGACCGCGCTCGACGTCGATGCCGAGCACCTCGGTGTTGGCCAAGACGGTGAGCGCACCCTGCTGCTGCGCGGCCTCGCGCATCAGGGTGCCGGCGCGCAACGAGTCCACAACCCCCACGCCGGGCGAGTGGAACCCCCCGAGGAGGATGGTCTCGTCGATGAACGGGACGAGCTCCTTGATCTCGGCGGGGGTGACCAGGGATACCGGCTCGACTCCCCACGACTTCGCCGAGGTCATGCGCCGCCGCAGCTCCTCCATGCGCTCCTCGGTCCGGGCCACCTCGAGTCCGCCGCTCTGGATGAAGACCTCGAGCTCCCTGTATTGGCGCACGCTGTCGAGGGTGAGCGAGGTCATCTCGCGGGAGTGGTCGACCGGGAAGATGAAGTTCGACGCGTGGCCTGTCGAGCCGCCCGGGTTGGGCAGCGGGCCCTTGTCGATGAGCACCAGGTCGCTCCAGCCGAGCCGGGCGAGGTGGTGAACGAGGCTGTTGCCGACGATCCCGGCGCCGATCACCACGGCCCGGGCCGCGCCCGGCAGGCCAGTGCCGGAGGGCTGCGCACCCGGCCGCGCGGGGTGCTTCGCGTCGGCTGCTCCAGACGTGTCTTCCACTTAGGTCACCTCGGGGTTGGTGGCAGATGGCCGGATCGCTGCGGCCCAGACCGCTGAAACTGATATATCACACCCGGATGCACTCGTCACGGGAGTTGCGCAGCTCCTCTTTCGAGGTTCGCGTGGACGGTCGGCCGGCGCGCCTCGAGGACGTGTTCGAAGGCTTCACCGAGCAGGACCGGCTCGGCGTGGTGATGAGCCACCCGTGCGGCGCGGTCGGCGCGAGCGCGCTCATCACCGCGACGATCACCGCTTTCTACGACTTCCATCGCGCGCGGGGGCGGGACTTCTTCGTGTACCCCGACTACTACCTCTTTCACGTGGGCCGGCCGCTGGGCGACCACGCGCGCCTGGACGTGTGGCCGCGGCGGAAGGAGGTGGTGGTGGGACAGGAGCCGCAGGCGATCCTCGAGGCGATCGACGACCGAGCGATCACGCGTCTGGTGGTGGAGGACGGCGAGCCGGCCCGGGCGCCGCTGGACGACGAGGTCGTGGCGAGCGCCAGCGGCCGGATCAGAACCTGCCTCGCGTACTCGCCGGCGGGGCGAGTTCCGGACGCCGACGTGTCGATCGCGAGCAACCCGGTGACCGAGGGGTACGTGGAGGCGATCCTCGATCCCGAGACGCGGATCGAGAGGCTGCGAGCCGAGGCCGAGGGCAGCGACCCGGCGGGGGCGGAGCGCGCCCTCCGGTCCCGCATCGCGGCGATCGAGGCGCGGCTCGGCGAGGTGGAGCGTGGCACTCGCGCGGAGATCCTTCGAGGAAGACGCGACCTCCTCCGGAACGGTGTTCCGGTCGAGACCTACCGGCGGATCGGCCTCCACGAGGCCCTCGGGCTGCTGGCCGCCCGGACCTCCGCGCGCGGGTTGACCGACCCGCTCGCGACCTGATATATCAGGGTGGTGCTCGCCGCCGAGCCGCAGAGCCCGTCCGCCGGCGCGAACCGCGCGGGCGAGGGGGGCGCCGCCGCGCACCCCCTCCTCGCCGCCCTCCGGCGGCCGCGCTACGAGATCCTTCCGCTCGAGGGCGTCCAGGACGAGGTCTCCGCGCACCTGCCGCCCGGCAGCAAGATCACGCTCACGGCCTCGCCCTCGAAGGGGCTCGAGTCCACCCTGGGCGTGGCCGAGGCGCTCGCGCCACGGGACTACGCCGTCGTCCCTCACCTGTCCGCGCGGCTCATCCGCGACCGCTCCCACCTCGAGGAGATCGTCGCCCGCCTCCGGGCGGCGAACATCCGGGAGGTCTTCGTGATCGCCGGCGACGCGCGTCAGCCGGCCGGCGAGTTCGCCGGCGCCGCCGAGCTGCTCGAGGCGATGGGCGGGCTGCGCGACACCTTCGCCGAGATCGGCATCACCGGCTACCCGGAGAGCCACCACTTCATCAGCGACGAGACCACGATCGAGGCGATGTTCGCCAAGGAGCCGATGGCGACCTACATCGTCAGCCAGATCTGCTTCGACGCGGACGTGATCGCCACCTGGGTCCGGCGCGTCCGCGACCGCGGGACGCACCTGCCGATCTGGATCGGCGTGCCCGGCGCCGTGGACAGCCGCAAGCTCCTGAAGACCTCGCTGCGCATCGGCCTCGGCCAGTCCGTCCGTTTCCTGCGCGCCCAGCACGGCCTGCTTCGCCGCTTCCTCTCGCCGCGCCGTTACGCCCCCACGGACATCCTCGAGCAGCTGACCCCGACCTTCGCCGACCCGGCCGCTCGGGTGGGCGGCATCCACGTGTACACCTTCAACGAGCTGAAGGAAACAGAGACCTGGCGGCGGCAGCTCGTCGACCGGTTGACGACCTAGGAGGACCCCTTGTCAGAGGTGAACGAGAACCCCGGAATCCTGCTCTACCCGCGGATCCGCAAGTCGCCGTACTTCTACGCCTCGCGCCGCCACGGCATCCAGCTGTACAGCGTCTACAACCACACCTATCACCCGCGCCACTACGGCGATCCGGTGGAGGAGTACTGGCACCTCCTCAACGGGGTGACGCTGTGGGACGTCGGCGTGGAGCGCCAGATCGAGATCAGCGGGCCGGACGCCTTCGAGTTCACCAACCTCCTCGTGGCGCGCGACCTGAACAAGTGCGCGGTCGGGCAGTGCAAGTACGTCTTCCTGTGCCTCCCCGACGGCGGCATCATCAACGACCCCGTCCTGCTCCGCGTGGAGGAGAACCGCTTCTGGCTCTCGCTCGCCGACAGCGACGTGGAGCTGTGGGCGCGCGGCGTGGCCTACAACTCGAAATACGACGTGACCATCAAGGAGATCGACGTCGGTCCGGTGCAGGTGCAGGGGCCGAAGTCGAAGGACGTGATGGTCGACCTCTTCGGCGAGAGCATCCTCGAGATCCCGTACTACTTCCTGCGCCCGTACGAGGTGAACGGCATGAGGGTGCTCGTGTCGCGCACCGGCTACACGGCCGAGCTGGGCTACGAGATCTACCTGTACGAGGCGAGCAAGAACGGGGTCAAGCTCTGGGACGCCGTGCTCGAAGCCGGCAAGCCGCACGGGCTCGAGGTGATCGGCCCCTGCCACATCCGCCGGATCGAGGGCGGCATCCTCGCCCTCGGGCCGGGCTGCGACATGTGGTACGACACGAATCCGTACGAGGTCGGCATGGGCTACGACTGGATGGTCGACCTGGAGGCCGGCGCCGACTTCATCGGCAAGGAGGCGCTCGCGAAGATCAAGGCCGAGGGCCCGAAGCGCAAGCTGGTGGGCGTGGAGATCGGCGGCTCCGGCCTCGGCTCGTACAACGACGGCTCGATGATCGACACGTTCCCGGTCCACAAGGGAGGCGGCGTGGTCGGGAGGATCACCTCCGCCTGCTACTCGCCGCGGCTCGAGAAGAACATCGGCTACGCGATGGTGCCGATCGAGCACTCCGAGCTCGGCACCGAGCTCGAGGTAGAGCGGCCGGAGGGAATGGTGGCGGCCACGGTGGTCCAGAAGCCGTTCATCGACCCGAAGAAGGAGACCCCGAAGCAGGAGCTGGCCGCGAGCTCGTGAGAGGCCATGACCGGGCGCTATGACTTCGTGATCGTGGGCGGCGGATCCGCCGGATGCGCGCTCGCCGCCCGGCTGTCGGAGGACCCGTCGAACCGGGTGCTCGTCCTGGAGGCGGGCCGGCCCGACTGGTCGTGGGACCTCTTCATCCACATGCCGGCCGCGCTCAGCTTCCCGCTCGGGAGCCGCTTCTACGACTGGAAGTACGAGTCCGAGCCCGAGCCCTACATGGGCGGCCGCCGTGTGTACCACGCCCGCGGCAAGGTGCTCGGCGGCTCGAGCAGCATCAACGGAATGATCTTCCAGCGCGGCAACCCGATGGACTACGAGCGCTGGGCCTCGGGCGACGGCATGGAGACCTGGGACTACGCCCACTGCCTCCCCTACTTCAAGAAGATGGAGAACTGCCTCGCGGCGCGGCCCGACGATCCGTTCCGCGGCCACGACGGACCGCTCGTGCTGGAGCGCGGCCCCGCCCGCGGGCCGCTCTTCGACGCGTTCTTCGCCGCGGTTCAGGAGGCCGGCTACGACCTCACGGAGGACGTGAACGGCTACAAGCAGGAGGGCTTCGCGAAGTTCGACCGCAACGTGCACAAGGGGCGGCGCCTGTCGGCCTCGCGTGCCTACCTGCACCCCGTCATGGACCGGCCCAACCTGGACGTGGAGACGTTCGCGTTCGTCACCAAGATCGCGTTCGAGGGGCAGCGCGCCGTGGGGGTCGACTACGCGCGGCGTGCGCGCGGCAGCCGGCGCGCCCACGGCGGCGAGGTGATCCTCTGCGGCGGCGCCATCAACTCGCCCCAGCTTCTGCAGATCTCCGGTGTCGGTGGGGCCGACGACCTGCGCGGCATCGGCGTGGACGTGGTGGCCGACCTCCCGGGCGTGGGGGACAACCTTCAGGACCACCTCGAGGTCTACATCCAGCACAGCTCGACGCAGCCGGTGTCGGTGGCGCCCGCCTTCAAGATGCACAACCGCCCGAAGGTCGGGCTGGAGTGGCTGCTCCGCAAGTCCGGCCCCGCGGCGACAAACCACTTCGAGGCGGGCGGCTTCGTACGCAGCAACGAGGACGTGAAGTGGCCGAACCTCATGTACCACTTCCTGCCGATCGCGATCCGCTACGACGGGACCGTCCCCGAGGGGGGCGGCGGCCACGGCTACCAGGTCCACGTGGGCCCGATGTTCTCGGACGTGCGCGGTACCTGCAAGGCGGTGTCGGGCGACCCGCGCAAGCATCCCGCCCTGCGCTTCAACTACCTGTCGACCGGCAACGATCGGCGCGAGTGGATCGAGGCCGTGCGGGTGACGCGCAAGATCCTCGGGGCGCCGGCCTTCGAACAGTTCAGCGGCGGAGAGCTCTCGCCCGGCGCGGAGGTGGAGACCGATCAGCAGATCCTCGACTGGGTGGCGAAGGACGCCGAGACGGCGCTGCACCCGTCGTGCACGTGCCGGCTGGGTACGGATGACAAGGCCGTGGTGGACCCGCTGACCATGAAGGTGCACGGGCTCGAGGGCCTGCGTGTGGTGGACGCCTCCGTGTTCCCCTATGTCACCAACGGCAACATCTACGCGCCGGTGATGATGACCGCGGAGAAGTCGGTCGATCTCATCCTCGGCAACACGCCGCTGCCGGCCGAGCCGGTCGAGTTCTACCGGCACCAGCCGAAGCCGTCCGAGGCGCCGGCCGGCGCCTGACGGGCGGCGGAAGCACACGCCTGTGTACGGTTCTGTTTCATGAGCGGCGACCTCACACGGCGTCCCGGCGGGCCTCCATCACGGCGCGCGCGGGAGAAGCGGGCATACCAGCTCGCGGTGGGCGGCGGAGTGGCGGGCGCGGTCGCTGTGATCGGCGGGCTGCTTGCGCTGTTCGGCGTGCTGGGCTGGGGACTGCCCGTCCTCGCGGCGCTCATCGCGGTGGTCTGCTACTTCCTGTTCCGCCGCACGGTCTCCTGAGCACGGAGCCCGCCCTCCCGATCCGCCGCAACACGGCGCTGCTCTCGGGGGCGCTGGCGGCGAACTCGGCCATGCTCCAGCTGTCCGCCGCGGTCGCGTCGATCACGCTGGTGCTCGTGCTCGACGTGGAGGGGCTGCTCGGGCTCGGCCCGGCGATCGTGCTCGCGGCCGGGGCCCTCGCAGCGCTACCGGCGGGACGGGCGATGGACCGCGTCGGGCGCGTGCCGGTGCTCGCCGCCGGCTACCTGATCGGCGCCGCGGGATGCGGGCTCGCCGCGCTGGGCAGCGCGGCCGAGTCGGCGCTCGCGGTGCTGGCCGGCCTGGGCGGCGTGGGCGCGGCGAGCGGCGTGGCGCTGCTCGGCCGCACGGCCGCCGGCGACATGTACCCGCCCGAGCGGCGCGCCCGCGGCATCGCCCTCGTGCTGTTCGGCGCGGTATTCGGCGCCCTGCTCGGACCAGCCGTGTTCAGCCCGCTGCTGGCCGGGCGCGAGCTGGACGGCGAGGCACTCGCGCCGCTGTGGCTGGCCGCCG
>Ga0081538_10006463_pt1 | contig 10315 bp, 12 predicted proteins | sample TabmetS5T2R1_FD_71022 | JGI IMG/M metagenome (GOLD analysis project Ga0081538, IMG submission 71022) | Tabebuia heterophylla rhizosphere microbial communities from the University of Puerto Rico - S5T2R1 | ecosystem: Host-associated > Plants > Roots > Rhizosphere ...
ACTTAAGACCAATAATTACACAGGTTACTTGAAAGGCTATGCCAGTATCACTTAAAGAAGGCGCTGAAGTTTTTTCCTCAGATGGAGAGAAAATTGGCAAGGTAAAAAGGATAGATAACGACAGTTATTTCATAGTTTACAAGAAGGGACTGTTACAAGATGAAGAAATACGTGTCCCTGTGAGCGCAATATTGCCAAGAAATGATAGCTCTGTCAATAACAGTCAACAACCTATTTGGCTCAATATGAGTGAGGATATGCTAAAGCACGGCTATGAGTTTGTACAAGGTAAGCCGAATTCAGAATTTATGCATGGAAGAAAAGAGTCAGAGCCAAAGCTTGCCCTAGGAAAGCAAGTAGTACATTTTGAGCCTGTTGAGCCGGTAGAAGAACCTAACAAGACAGGAATATCTTCTCCGCCTGTGGCCAAGCAACACCAGGCAGTCTTGAAACCAGGCGAGAAAACCAGCACTATCGCTCTTTATAGCTGTGACATGTGTGCCGCCAAGTTCGACAATTCTGAGGAATTACAAAAGCATCGTGGCGAAAGACATAAGGCACCTGTCAATATCTGACGATAAGGTGAATACACTAAAAGCAATCGCTTGAACGATAAGAGCTACAAAAATGCTAATCCTTTACTTCGTGTTCCTTCTATTGACTTCTTGTTCGATTAGTAGATTTATCTTTCTAGCAGATCCCGAAGAGAAACATTATGTATTCCATTCTTTCCTTTTTCATCAGAAGAAGAGTTATCCATCAATATAGGTTTCACGCAAGAACTTGAAGGAATCCTTAGATTCTATCTTAAATTATTTCAAGCGACCCTTTGTGTCCAGACCTTTTTACATACGATAATTTGCAAGATGTCAGGAGAAGCAAGAGATAATCTAGGTTGTTTAACTCCGGCAACGATTCAGGTCAACCCTTGAAATCCTCCTTGTTATTATGGTCTTTTATACTATATAGTTAACAGATTAAACCATGTCTAAATCACAAAACGATGATGATGTCAAGAATAAGCGCCCCGAAGTTCGCGATAGAAACGTTTCCAAGATTGACGACAAGGTAGACATACATTCTACTTCGGACAGTGCTTGGCATATAGAGCGAGCACAGGAAAAAAAGGTAGAAGTGACAGAAGGAAACGAGACGGGATCTTGGCAGATAAGGGAAAAGACGGAGAGCTGACAAAAAGGTGTCATCATCTTCAGCAGCGGAGCTTACGCCAAACGCAAATCAAAAGATTGTACAATATTTGAATGATGCTTTGTCAATGGAAAATGCATCAGAAGAGAGACTACAATTGAGGCTTCAAGAGACCATAGTGGATGATACAAGGACACAGTTGCAGGACCACCTTGAGGAAACTCGAAACCAAAAAGATAGACTAAAGCAAATCATTACGAGTCACGGCGGTGAACCTACAGACGCCAAAGCGGAGTTGCCAACCCTCAAACCCAATACTGTAGATTTAGTTAGAGACAACGTGACATCTCCATCAACTGCCAACTCTGCTGACAAAGGAGGATCACCCGACTTGCAAAACAACAACAACAATTCTTCAGTCAGTTCGATAGTAAAAGAAACTGACAACGTCCGATTAGTTGCAGAAAGGGAGCTTATTCAGACAGAGCGGGATGCCATCATTGAAAATGCAGAGATTGTAAAATATAAGATTCTAATGGAAATAGCTAAAAGGGTGGGCGCTATGGACGCTGTCCCAGTCATTGACCAGAACCTCAAAGAAGAGGAGCAAACGGCAAATTGGATAATTGCTAATACGCCGAATATGCTGAGGAGGCTTTGGGCGCAAATTGAGGTGTCCGCTGGGGCAAGGAGCATTCCAGAGGCTTGACGATTAAGAAATTACAACAGTCACTTTCAACCATCCGCGCTGACTTGTTAATCAAGAAAAAGCATATAATGATATTATCAAATTTTTGATCCTTGACTGCGAAGGTGAGGTAATATGTATTAAATATATGTTATATGCCATATTTACACTACACCCAATATACAAAATACACTTTGCCTTGACCCAAAGTGCTTTCATATTCTCAACAAAAATACTCAGTAACTATTCAACAAACCAATGCTAATATTCTCACAGAAAATTGAAGATGTTGTACGGTTTCGAGCGTAATTGTCCATTTATGACAACCGTATAGTCCAATCTCTTTTTAGTCCTGCTTTGGGTATCTATAAGAAAATTATCTGACAGTTGATGTGATCACTATCTTAGGCTAGCATTATACCAATCTTCTATATACTCATCTTGTACCTATTTTGTACCCTATATGGGACCTAAAAATATCCACAGATATAGAAATAGAATGGACATAATTTCCCAATTATTAGATGCAGCTAGCAGTCCTACAACCAAGACAAAAATGATGTATAAGGCATTGCTTTCTTATGAACAACTAAAAGAATACTTGCTAATGCTAACAGAGAACGATCTAATTGCATATGATAACGCTAGCGAAAGATTCAGTACTACAAATAAAGGATACGAATTCATGAAAACGTATGAAGATCTCTGCAAATTGATAACTCCAATAGCAACGATAACACCAAATCAAGAAAACCAGACTAGCAATACTATCCCAGGTTGAGAATTATTAAACTGATGTCAGAAAGAAATCTCTAATCATTATTCAGGAAAAGGCAAGGATGGATATTATTATTATTCATCTGTTATTCAAAAGAGTGCCTTAAGATACTACACATACCCTTTACCTATCTTCGAGAAATGGCACACCGGATTCAGGGTGAGGGTTACAGTCTGGGCATTCCTCAAAGCAGAGTCTACCGTCGTTTTCAACTGCCAATATCAATGCCGTTCCCTTGCAGGTCTGGCAAACAAACATATCGCTTACTTCACGTGTTGACATTAGGTATACCTGACATAAAGCTTTTTTGGTTTGAACGGGAGAGTTATATAATGGCTTTATAGAATATTATCAGTATATATCATTCTAAGGTTTTAGTGCTGATCAACATCTAATAGTGCGATTCGGCTTAACGGGCGAGAGCCCTCACACGCTATAACAAACAAGGTTCAAAAAATGTCATATGATGTTGTTACTTACTTTTTACATGATCTGGAGCCGTGTGCATAGGTCTTGTGGGTTGTTTAGTTCTACTGGCCTATCTTTCTTTAAATATTTTGAGCTGCCCCGTTCCTTCAGGACTTACAATTAAGCGGTCTTTCATTCTCTTGAGATAATCTGCCAAGTATTCCTGGGCTTCTTTGCGAGTCTCAAACTTTGCCTCGCCCCTAAACGAGCCATTTTTGTCTATAAGGCTCACTGCGCTCCATAGCCCATTCCTGCCTAGCCTCTTGACAACAAACATAGTAAACCTATGCTAGTACATGCTGCGCATATTTAAGACAACAGTTTGTGCTCCTATTGGCATTTCTGTCAAATGTCTTTTGCTGCTAGTCTGGCTCATGCCACCAACAGCTTAATTAAAAACTTCCAGATGTTATAGACCGACTTGACAAATTCAGAAGCGAGGTTTACGATAAACGTCAGGGAGGGGATGGTTGAACTTGAAGGAAAAGAGAGCTTTGTCGATAAACACCTTGAGAAATTTGAAGAGATTTTTAAGATGGCGGTAAAGGAAGCGATAACCCGCGGCGTGGAGCAAAGTCTTGCATTGAAACCCCAATCGGTGAAGGCAGCACTTCCCGTTGAATTAGATCGACAAGGAGAGGCTTCAGCTGTGGTTGAACAACAGTCTCTTCCGCAACCTCACAAGTCAAACGTTACTGGGTCTAAGCGTTCTGCCAGACCTGCAATAACAATACAGCCCATACCTGTCGATCTTAAGGCAAATGAAAGCAAGATTGGCCTCCGTGAGTTTTATGCCGATAAAAAGCCGGCCAACCACTACGAAAAGACTGCTGTATTTGCTTACTATTTGACAAAGTTCAACAACCATCAGGAGGTAAAATTCGGCGAGATCCTATCGTGCTATGACGAAGTAAATGAGAAAAAACCCAGTATCGCTGACATTGTCAAGAACTCGATTCGATACAAAGGGTGGCTTGATCAAGGCTCTGAAAAGTATACTGCATTACTTACTATCTCAGGCGAGAACTTTGTAAAATTTGACCTGCCAACTCAAAACGGAAAGACGGGACAACAACAGGTACAGCCAACAGTGACCGATAACTAGGCACGCCACCAATCAAATCCAACAAAGTCCACTTTTTTCTGTTTTACTTTGGGAATCGCTAAAATGAATTGCTTTTTTACAGTAGTTGCAAGCCTGCCGGCCAGAACGATGCCTGTCGCAGCAAGGTCGTCTGTAGCTCTAAAGACCTGCACTAGGTAGGGTGCATGGTCAATTCCAGGTCCTCGTTCATAAACTGCAAAGTCACATCCAAATTTGATTCCGGGTGTAACAACATAGCCCTTGTCGCGCAGGTTATGATAAACGAGGTAGTTAGCATCAAAGTCGACATACTGTTTTTTGCATATGCTCTTTATTTTGGCTAAAGGAACAGGTTTGCCATCAAGGTGGAGTACTTCCAACTTGTTCTTCTCGACAAGGTAGCATCCTTCTATTAGGTCAAGCACGAGCGGTGCATCAAATTCCCCACTTTTCGGTTTCGGGATTCCAAGCGGCTTACCGTAATAGCCACTGCCGAAAAGCGATCTTGAATGTAAAAGGTCCCAGACTACTATCCGGTTTTCAATCAGCCTGCCGCTAATCATTTCTTACATGCTCAGGGCAAGAATTGTGAAGGAGTCAGACGCTTCCTGACATTTGTCTACCATACCCTCAATACCTTCGACTGCGTCTTTGAGCAGCAGCAGATCCTTAGTACTTGAAATTTCGTTGAGCGCCCTGACTATAACAGCCCTGTGTTTCGCATCTACCTGACGCTCAAGAGTTTGAACATCTCGTGCGATGTCTATTGCATTTGGAGGATTGATCGAAAGGGCACGGCCCATTTCATTTAACTTGAAAATGGTGTCTACAACCATACCAACGAGTTGGTTTAGGTCGTTGTCAAATGACCCCTTTTTTAGGGTCATTGGTTTCATATTTGCAAGTCTGAAGGCAACGCCGCTAATGTAGCCGGCAATATCGTCGATGATATAAGCACTTCTCAAGATATCTTCTCTGTTTGACATGAGGCTGCCTATCTCAGCAACCTCCCGAGTTATGTTTCTACAGAGATTCTCGACCTCTTCCTCTGTCTTTGTCATACGTTCAAGACATTGATGACTATTCATTTCGTCACCTTTGATGAGTGATGTGGTCAGAACTGATAAATCCCTTGAAGAGTTCAAGATTCTTGTGATTTCATCCTGCAAAACCGCCAGCGCCTTTCTTTTGGCCTGAACCTCTAGTTCCCCGCGGTACAATATAGCCAAAATATCCTCTCAGGCTAATAATTCTATCGCTGCTAAGCGAGTGTATGTGGGTACAAACAGCAGTCACTTTTTTTTGCCAATTGCAAAATCTTGTGTTAGTTTCCAAAGTTACCTCTCCTCATTGCGGCGGTAGCAGAAATTGTAGTTCTAGCTATTGATTTTTCCTTTTAGTTATGAATAACAAGAACTTCAAAAATCCACGAAAATCTCTAGTAAGATACTCACGTGCAGAGGCTAAAAAATCCTTAACAAAAAGGCATGGTCTTGTGCCTTAAAACAAGAAGTACGAGCAAAATATTGTCAGTCTCTGATGAGCTTAATTTCTGTACGATACTCAATTAAACTCATATTGAATGAGACTTTGAGAAGGTTTTTCAAATAATCGATGAAATGAAAAAAATAATTCACTCCAAGCAAAATGAAAGGAAACTCAAACTAGTGTGTAGGAGGTTTTTATGGCTGAACAAGTGGGGGAGTAGGCAAAAGATGACAGCAGGAAGAGCAAAAAAGTTACTCCTGGCTTGCGACGACTAGAACCGTCTGAGGAACTTGGGCTTGAGCATATCCGGATGCGACTTCAAACGCTCAATCAAAGCAAGGAGCTTTTCTCTGTCTTCAGGCATCGTGCCCGCTATAGAATACACATTTGAAGCATGATTTGCTCGGAAGATGACCTGGCTACTCGGTTTGAAGTAAGCTATGAGCCTTTCTAGCTCATCCAGAACATCCAAATCATCTAGTGCCACAAATGGCTCGTCAAACTTGTTCATAAATTCCCGATATATACCCTCTTCTAGGTAAAGCGTCAGAGCCCCAACGTAGTCAGGAGATGTTTCGCTAAGTATGCGAGCTGTGTCTGCAATATGCTCTCTAGTATACTTCTTTCCTCCTAGTCCTAGGATTATCATGCAAGACAGGATGTAGCCGTGGTGCTTGACCTTTTGACACGCCTGAAGGATTGTTTTGTATGTTGCTCCTTTGGTCACTTTCTTCAGTACGATGTCATTTCCGCTTTCGATTCCTACATACATCATATGAAGTCCGGCAGCTCTAATTTCTCTGAGTTCATCATCCTTTTTCTGCAGAATGTTCTTTGGCATAGCATAACATGAAATCCTTTCAAGCCGAGGAAAATTTGCCCCGAGATACTTTAGAATCTCCACCATCCTCTCCTTTGGAAGATTGAGCGCGTCACCATCTGCAAGAAAGACCCTGCGCGTATCAGGGTACATCTTAGCCATCATGTCGATCTCAGACTTAATTTCTTCCCAGGGCCGCTCCACGTATTCTTTGGTGCGGTACATATTGCAAAATGAGCACTTGTTGAAGGAGCAACCAAGTGTTACTTGAAATATCATAGATTCGGCCTCTGATGGAGGCCGATAAAGGGGGTAATGATAAACTAGCTCCATTCCCGTATCGTCTCTATAGGTGGGAACATGCATTAATAATTGTTTTATGCATTAACTCGTATCAGCAGCGGCTGCTCTCTGTGCATTTGGATATAATGCATGTTATAGACGTAGACGTCGTTAATAGGAGTCAACAGAAGCAAGAGGAAGATCACGCAAGGCAAATTTTGCAGGACTGCTGACAGGGGTTAGAAATTAGGGCAAAGCAAAGCATAGCAGAGCAACGCAATCTTGCATTGAGCTTAGCAGAGCTGATGAAATACTAATTGGGGTCAGTTCGTCGCGAGATCTTCATCGCTTATTGCTCAGCCTGGAGCAGCAAACTCACTTCATCCCCTTTTTTCCTAGAACGGTGAAGTCACTTAAATCTTGGCACTAAATACTACATCCTAGAGCATTAGTGTGATGCAGGAGAATTGAATACTAACTACAATATCAACACTTTTAGGATGCAAATCCACGCATTAGAAGTCACAGATGTCAAAACAACCGCTCTGTTACAACAATAGTTAGACTAACCTTAGTTCTAGTTGTAAAATATCTCGACAAATCTCTATATTGTGCTCTACTGGGTATGAAAAGTATTTGATAATTTCCCGAGATCAGGCCAAGGATTAAACGGATTGTTCAGTAAAAGATACGCTCTGCATTAATCGGGAAGCTAAATGTAGAATAAATACTTGATGATAACCATTAACTTATCTTCTCTAACCGCTTGGCTGGGATTTAGTTACTGAGCCGCATAATTCATCAAAGTGCCTATATGCTTCTTTCTCTTGGTTCTGTCCTTGATTGAATAGCAGGATATTTGCTTCGTGGATTGAGAATACAAATCTATTATAGAACCCCTTAAATGTAAAATTTTGTCATACAATTAGATGAAATCGAACTTACATTATGTTGGGATCCTAGCCACGACCCTTTTAGTATTAAGTGGGCCAGCTAGTTTCGCAACAACCACTGATCCAACTCAGTCGACGGAGACAACGGGCCAAACCGAAACATCGCCAGAAGGAACTGTAACAGTAGCAGTCGGAGAAGGCAGTAACGAGACTATTCAATACTATACATACACACCACAGACAGTTGAAATTAATGCAGGCGAAAGCGTGACTTGGTTTACACCTGCTGAATTTCCTGACATTCATACAGTAACCTTTGTCCAAGACCCGAGCATTATATCCGACCTCCTATTGCCATTTGTCCCTACTACTGCAACAGATTTTGAGTTATTACTCCCCTTCAACGCCGGTGAGCCTATCTTAATTCCGACTCCTGATGGTAGAGAAGCAATTGTAGCACTGAACAAGCATGTATTCTATCCTACAGTACTTGACACAAACAATGAGACGACTTACCTTGAAGGAACAGATATCCAAGCTGCTCTTAATAGCACTGTAAGGGCAGTAAATTCTGGGATTATACTTCCGCCAATGCCACCTATCAACGGAGCCCAACCGAACAGCACTGAAACGGGCACAACAGGAGAACAACAAACTGCTACGATGGCTAATGCCACTGGTACGGCAACCGATGCCTTGACAGTGCCAGATGAGCAAGGACCATCCCCTGCCACTGAAGCCGCGACAGCAGAACAAACGCTAGGACCTCCATTTCCACCAGTTAGTTCCTTTACCGTAACATTTGAAGAGCCTGGCACATATCCATACTTCTGTGCGATTCATCCATGGATGGTCGGTCAAGTGATAGTACAAGGCGACACTCAGACTGAAACACAACCACAACCACAAACTCCAGGTGAAACACAACCACAGAATCAGACTGAAACACAAGGACTCGGCGAGCCACAATCATCAAACCCCATCTTCGGATAATCAGACAAGCATCTCTGGCCTAGCTAGAGCTACTACTCTTTTTTCTTCTTTTTTATGGTGTTATCGCTACCTTTTCTCAGTTGTACTAGTATTATATTGTCTCTAGTTGCCAGATCACGCTAACAAAAGGGCAATTAGGAAAGCACATTTTTCTAGCTAACGCAACAGACCTATTGTAACAGTCACTGGTGAAAAATTTCCAATCCTATATTATCAGGCATTCGAAATAATGAACTCTAGTTATTTTTTCTGCAGTCCTCAGCGTCAGGTTCCTATTGGCAATTTTCTCGGTTGTCTGCATGCTAAGTCTACGCTGATATCTCGATCGAATTATTATCGTTAGTTTCCATCACACATCCTAGTCGATGTTAGCAAGTCTTTCTATCCTTGGTTTCTTGTATAAATACATGAAAAATCTAATAAATTCTGTCTCTTGAAGCAGATAGCGTTCTACTAATAAGGCCAATGTTGCTCAAATATGGTAGTACATATGTCCACAATCAGGTATCCTCATGGTGATACAGTGAGGACTAACACGAAAAGCCTACGCTTTTTTTTTGCATCCGTGCTTGCATTAGCACTGTTTGCCGCCACGCCTCTTGCACATAGTCACATTCCACCTGCCCTGGCACAAACCACGGCAGAGAATAGTAGTGTACAGGTTCAAGAGCCAGCTGGCGGCATAAATGCGACTCAGGCTGCGACTCAAGCAAATGACACAAACGTAGTCGATGAGGAAGATTTCGATGATCAAAATGATTATCCGTCAGCCAATCTTTCTACTCTTTCGATATCTAGCACTGCAACTACAGAGGTCAGGCCTGACCGTTTGTCTGTCACTGTCGGAGTAGAAACGAATGGCACAACTGCGCAGGAAGCTGTATCATTAAACTCCGACCTAACCGCTCAGGTAATAGCAGCAATTCGAGGGTTAGGCATCGACGATAACCGGATAGGAACGAGCAGCTACAGCGTGTTGCCTATTTATGAATATATTCAACCTCCGCAACCATGCATCGAGATTGATCCTCCGCCTCCTGGATGCGAAACAAGGCAAGAGATTGTAGGCTACCGCGCCACTAACACTGTGACAATAACCCTTGATGTCCCATTTTTCCGGATGGTGAGCCAGCCTGCGCCTGATGTAAATGCTGGACAAGTAATAGATGTTGCAGTTACAGCAGGCGCAAATCGTGTCGAAGGTGTTCTCTTCTTCATATCGCCGGATAGGCAACAGGATATACGTGATACCCTAATTGGGGATGCTATAGCCAATGCACGCCAGAGAGCAAATATTGCAGCTGAAGCACTTGAAATGACAGTCTCGGGTGTTGAGAGCGCGACCATAAATCCGATAGACTTTCCAGTATTCAGCCTCGATCTTCGAGAAGGTTCAGCACTAGCAGAGAGTGCAGCAGTTCCTACACAAATCCTGCCTGGACAACAAGAAGTCTCAACAACCGTAAACGTCGTGTTTTACATAAGCGCAGAGGGCCCTACCAATCGTTAAGATATCTTAGAATTTGAACAGCTAGAGGAGGAGCAGAGGGAGAGAGTAACAAGAAGTGATCACAACACAGTATCATCAGCGGTGTGTGTACCAGGCTAAAAGACGTGATATATATCCTTGTGGTAGCGAATACTAAATATCTGATCCCGCTTGCTCTGATAG
>Ga0081538_10006464_pt1 | contig 10315 bp, 7 predicted proteins | sample TabmetS5T2R1_FD_71022 | JGI IMG/M metagenome (GOLD analysis project Ga0081538, IMG submission 71022) | Tabebuia heterophylla rhizosphere microbial communities from the University of Puerto Rico - S5T2R1 | ecosystem: Host-associated > Plants > Roots > Rhizosphere ...
TGCTCTGCCCGCCTCTCTCCTTTTGGCCCGGGCCGTCACGGCTCGACCATTACCTTGATCGTTCCCGGTCAGTGGCAGGCGCCCGCTCCCCCTCGTGCCCGCCGCTGAACAGCGGGCGGTGCCAGTAGGCGAGCGTGCATGCCGCCGGGTGGGCAGCCAGGTCCTGCCGCAGCCACACCTCCTGGGGCGAGCCGGCGCCGCAGCCGCCGATTAGCTGGCACTCTGAGTTCAGCGCGATCAGGTGCCAGCCGGCGATGTCGTAGCTGTACCAGCCCTGGCCGCGGTTGCCGGCCAGGGCGCCAAAGTAGTCGAAGTAGCCGGCCGCGCCGCCTGCGGGGTCCGCGTACTCGTGATTGCCGGGGACGGGTCGCGAGATGCTCTTGAAGCGCCCCCAGGTCAGGTCGTAGGAGGCTCCGAAAGCCTCCAGTTCGCCGCGCTCGTATTGGTCGTCTCCGAGCGGAAGCACGAGCGACGGCTGGAGGGCGCCGACGACGTCCGCGGTTTGGCGGTGCATGCAGGCGTCCTCGGTGTTGTCGGCGTCGTCGTGGCCGTCGCCGTCACCCCAGTTCGGGTCGGTGGGAGCGCAGGCGATGTCGCCGGCCGCCGCGAGCACGGCGGGGCTGTCCTGTGGGGGCGCTCCGTTCGCTCGTAACGCGTCCAGATAGGCGCCGAACCCGCTCGCGCTCGCCCACTCGCTCGCCGGCTCCACAGCCGTCCCCTCTCCCCAGTCGTTGAACGAGGAGACGAGCTGCCAGCGCGCCTTCGACGCAACCATCTCGCGGACGCTCTCGTACCAGCGCGGAAGGTCGCGTGCCAGCAGCGGAGCCGAGGCGGCGGCGCTGAACGAGCCGGGGCTGATCGCGAACGTGCGCGCGCCCGCGGAGACTTCGGGTTGACCGGGGGCGAGCCGGAACCAGTCGCTCGGTCCCGCCCGACATGCCCGGTGGCCGGGCCACTGTGGGAGCAACAGGTACACGCGCCGGAGGTTGCCGTTCAGCCAGCGCCGCGCGGCGCCGCAACCGTCGCTGGGACCGAAGTCGACGAACACGACCGGGCGCCCGCGCACCCGCAGGTAGGACCGGGTCCGACCCGGCCCCGCGTCCAAATGGCCGAGCTGCGCCGCGATCTCGCTCCGCGACGGCGTGCCGCCCACTTCCGTCGTGGCCTTCAGAGCCCAACGGAACGAGCTGCGTGTGCGCGCCATCAGGTCGGTGGCGCGGGCGTCGGTGGGTGTGCCGGGTCCGTCCCAGGAGGCGATGCCGGCCTCGAGGCCGCCCCATCGCATCGCTGCTACGTGGTTGCGGATGACGGAGTCGGCGGCTCCGTCGTAGGCGCCCAGCCGGGGGTGGTAGCGGGTGAACGGGTTGACGCCCGGCCGCTGCCACGACTGGGGGTAGGTCGGGTTGTAGAAGGCGCCGCGGATCGGAAAGCTGGGCTGGCGGTCGGGGGAGGCGCGCAGGTGCAGTCGCGGCGCGCGGCGCCGCCCTGCCTCGCGGCTTGCCAGAAGCACGGTTCTCCGGCGGCGGCTCAGCACCGCGATCTCGACCACGCCGTTCCCGTGTACGAGCGTCGTCACGTCGAATCGCTTCCAGCGTCCCCGGCCGGCTTCGATCCGGCCCACGGCGGGACGCAAGACCGAGGGACGGCGCCGCCATGTCAGGCGCCGCTCGGACCAGGTCCTCGAACCTATTGGCCGCGCCTCCGCTCCGCGCCACGCCCGTCCCGTGACGTACACCCACAGCGAGGCGCTCCGGACGACCCGGCCCCGCAACCCGCGGAGCCGAAAACGCAGGTATGACCGCGCCGCCGGGCGGCCGCCCGCCTGCAGCGCGTTCAGCCGCCCAAAGCCGGTGTGTGGCTGGTCGGCACGCACTGAGGCATCGGCCGTGGGCAGGACCTTGACGAGGCGGGCCGCCGCCTCCGCCCTGGGCGCGGCGGCCAGCACCACGATCGCGCACAGAAACGGAGCGCTGCGACGAAGCCACGCAGCCGGCATCGATCCTCTTCAACACCCGGGCCCCCGCCCGGGTTGCGGCGCCCTAGTTGACGGTGAGGGTCCCCGGTCATGCCCTCCCTCGCGCTGTCAAACGGGCACTAGAGCTTGCAGGTGCCGGGCTGGAGGCTGCGTCCAGCCTGCCGATGCGCGGACGATGAGAGTGGTTGTGCGGCTTCCCCGGGCCGGGCGGCTCGGCCGAGCGTCTAGCCTGAGCCGTCTGTGAGCGCGCCGATGACCTTCGCGGGCGCCGGCCTCGACCGCGCCGCCGCCGAGCGGAGCCGCCCCGAATGGGTGGAGGCGCGGCGGGCGGACTCGGGAGCCCGGGCGTTGATGCTCTCGGAGCGTGGGGTGTGGATGGAGGACGGCCGGCTCGTGCTGGTTCAGCCTGGTGACGACGCGCTCTTTTTGGGACTCGCCGGCGATCTGCCGGTGTTCGCGGTCGATCTCGGAGACGATCGGCCCACGCACGGGCAGCCGGCTGGACTGCGCGAAGCGGCCACCGAGCTCCCGGCCGACGAGGCGGGACTCGCCGCCTATGCAGCGTCGCTCCTCAGCTGGCACCGCCGGCATCGGTTCTGCGCGAACTGCGGGCAGCCGACGGAGCCGTGGGACGCCGGCCACGAGCGCCACTGCCCGGCCTGCGGCACCCACCACTTCCCCCGCACCGATCCAGTCGTCATCGTCCGCGTGACCGATGGCTCGCGGCTGCTGCTCGGACGCAAGCCGGAGTGGCCGGAGGGGCGCTATTCGGTGCTGGCGGGCTTCGTCGAGCCAGGGGAGTCGCTCGAGGACGCGGTGCGCCGGGAAATCCACGAGGAGTCGGGTGTGAAGGTGCGGTCGGCGTCGTACGTTGCGTCGCAGCCGTGGCCGTTCCCAAGCTCGCTCATGCTCGGATTCCACGCGGAGGCCGACGGCGGGGAGCCGCGGCCGAACGACGCCGAGCTCGGGGACGTTCGCTGGTTCGAGCCCGCCGAGGTGGAGGACGCCGCGGCGGGGCACGGCGGCGTCTTCCTGCCTCCGCCCTTCACGATCGCCCGGCGCCTGATCGACGACTGGCGCGGCGCCCGCGCTCAGCACTAAGCGTCGGGACGCTCGGGGTAGACGTCGTCGATTGTTGTGAGCGGCGCGTAGGGAGCGCCGTTCGTCGCCGCACGGATCGCGTCCGCTCCGCCCGCGAGTCGGTCGAGCACGCTGACGACACCCACGATCTCGAGACCTTCTTCCCGCACCCTCTCGATCGCCTTGAGCGTGGAGCCTCCGGTGGTCACGACGTCCTCGACGATCAGGCAGCGCTCCCCGGCCTCGAGCTCCGGACCTTCGATCCAGCGCTGGAGGCCGTGCTGCTTGCGCTCCTTGCGGACGAAGAACGCCTTCACCGGCGCGCCGGCGGCAAGGGCGGCGCACGCGACGGGATCCGCTCCCATCGTCATTCCACCCACCGCCGTCGCCCGGACCCGCTCCGCCTCGGCCGCCACCAGCTCGCCGAGAGCGCGGAAGCCCTCCGGGCGTAGGATCGCCCGTTTCGCGTCGACGTAGTACTGCGCCTTGCGCCCGCTGGTGAGGGTCACCTCCCCGATCACCAGTGCGTGCCGGCGCAGCTCGGCAATCAGCTGCTCGCGCGCGTGGCCCATGTCGGGGATCCGATGGTAGCCCTTAGTACGGGCCTGCCGTGCATAGGTTGAATGTTGAAACTCCCCGCAAAACGGGTACTCTCCTGACCGCAACTTCCTCTGCCGAGGGATGTTGCAGAAGGCAAGTCAAGCGCCGAGTCCCCGCGCTTCGGTGTGGGGAACGGGGGAACCATAGGCGGCCGAAGGCCGCCGGGGGCGAATTGCGACCCCGAGAGTCGCATTAGCGCATCTTCCAGCGCGAGCCCGTCAGCTAACCCCGTAGGCCCGAACGGAAGGGGACATGACGGTGACCACGGCCTGGAGGGATCTGGCTTCGGCCGAGATCTGGGAGCGCTCGCTCGAGCGCTCCAGGTATCGGCGCGCTCTCGCGCCGAGGGGAAGGCGCGAGAGCGCCCGCAAGAAGCACGTCTCTGCCGCGCTCGCCACAGCGGTGGCCGCCGGCCCGACCGCGCCGTTTGCTGCCGCTCAACTGCTCGGAGGCGGGGGTACGTCCGTGGCGGCTGCGTCGCCGGCCAACCGGGCGATCGAGGTCCGCGACGGCGGACTGCCCCTTATGCTGGGGAGCCAGGGCGACCTCGTGGCGCACGTGCAGCGGGCGGTTGGTGTTAGCGCGGACGGCGTCTTCGGCGCCCTGACCGATGCAGCGGTGCGCAGCTTCCAGCGTTCCGCGAAGCTTCAGGTCGACGGCATCGTCGGCCCGGCCACGTGGGCCGCCCTGTTCGGCTCGAGCCCCAGCGCCCCCGTCGGCGGCGACGCCCCGGCGCAGGTAAAGCAGCAGCTCGAGCAGAAGCTCGTCGAGGCCGGCCGGACATTCGACGCGCAGGCCGGCGCGACGCCCGCCGGCGCGGCCATCGAGAAGGGCTGGGGATCGGTCGGCGATGACGCCGGCCCCAAGGCCACCGCCAGCGCCAACTCCGACGCCCAGGAGGCCGACTCGGACAGCGGCCCCAGCTCGGGTAACGGCGACAGCTCGAGCGGCGGCGACAGCTCGAGCAGCCGCGACGGCCTGGGCGGCGGCGACGGCCCTCCCCCCGGCGACGCTCCCGACGGCCCAAGCGACGGGGACGACTCGGCCGGCGGCGAGCCCCCTGCCGACGTGACCGGGGAGCAGGATGACCCCGCCGGCCCGGACAGGCCCCCCAAGCCCGCGCCGGTCACTCAGACGCAGCCACCGGCCGGCGGCGGCTGTTCGTCAACCCTCTCCAGTCCCGTGGACGGCACCCTGACATCCCCCTACGGGCCGCGCTGGGGACGCATGCACGAAGGCGTCGATATCTCTGCCCCCGCCGGCACTGCCATTCGCGCCGCCGCCTGCGGCACGGTCACCGTGGCCGGACAGCAGAGCGGCTACGGGAACATCGTTTGCATCACCCACTCCAGCACCTTCTCGACGTGCTACGCGCACATGTCTCGGTTCGCAGTCGCGGCCGGCACGCGCGTGCAACAGGGCCAGGTGATCGGCTATGTCGGCTGCACCGGCAACTGCACGGGCCCCCACCTCCACTTCGAGACGCGGGTGAACGGCGCGGCCCGCGACCCGCAGCCCTACTTGGGTGGAGCGACGCCGGCAAGCGCCAACGGAGCCGCGGCGGTCGCCAAGGGAATCGGCGGCAAGGCGCCGCTCCCACGAGTTGGGTCGACTGCCGTAAAGACAAGCTCGACCGCGACCGCCGCGATCGCCCGGGGCGGCTCGACCACGAGCACGACCGGGGCCGAGACGATCACGATGGCCGGCGTCCAGGCGGGGGTCGCCGCCGAACAGGCGACCGCGTACGGCGGCGCGGAGCCGCTCCCCGCGGCACCGGTCGAGCAGGCCGCGCCGGTGCAGCCGGCGGTGCCGGTCGAGCAGGTCGCGCCGGTGCAGCCGGCGGCGCCCGTTCAGCCGGCCGTGCCCGTCGAGCAGGTCGCGCCGGTCACCCCGGCGGCTCCGGTTGCCCCGGTCGAGCCGGCTCCGGTGCAGCCGGCCGTGCCGGTCGAGCCGGTCGCGCCGCCGGTGCAGGCTCCGGCTCCTGTCGAGCCGGCGGCCCCGGTCGCTCCCGCGGAGCCGGCCGCTCCGGTCGAGGCCGCCCCGCCCGTCGAGCAGGCGGCGCCGGTCGAGCCTGCCGCGCCCGCCGAGCCGGCCCCCGCTCCGGTCGAGCCGGCCGCGCCCGCGGAGCCGGCCCCCGCACCGGTCGAGCCGGCCGCGCCCGCCGAGCCGGCCCCCGCACCGGTCGAGCAGGCCGCGCCGCCCGCCGAGCCGGCCGCGCCCGCAGAGCCGGCCGCGCCGGTGGAGCAACCCGCACCGACTCAGGAGGCCGCAGCGACCACGCCGTAGGACGGGCTCAATCGACGGCCAGGGGGTGGCCGTCGCACAGGGGGAGAACGGGGCCCCGCGCAGCAGCGCGGGGCCTCCGCCTTTCGGCTACCTGTAGCTGTAGATCGTGTCGCCGAGGTCGATCCAGTTGAAGATCGAGGCGGCGTTTGGAATCGGTACTCGCAGGCAGCCGTGGCTCGCCGGGAAGTTCGGAACCGAGGCGTATCCGTGGATTGCGTAGCCGCGAATGAAGAAGGACGAGTGCACCATCCCCTTGGCGTTGGTGCCGGGTGTCTTCAGGTAGAAGCGGTAGGTTCCGAAGACGGTTGGCGTCGCCGGAGCACCCGATGACGTGTGGTATACGCGGTACGGGCGGCCGCGCTCTGCAAGCACCAGCACCTGCCGCGACCAGTCGAACTCCACGTGCTTGCGGGGGCGCGGATGGCGCAACTTGAACGCGCCCTGGCCGCGAAGGAGCATGGCGTACACGCCCGGGCTCGCATAGCCGCCGCTGCCCATCCGGTTCGTCTTGCGGAAGGCGTTCACGGCGTTGGCGGTAAGGCCGTCGAAGCTGCCGCTGACCGGGGTGGCGAACCCGAGCCGCAGAAGCGCGCGCTGGAGGACCATCACGTGCACTCCGCCGGCCCCTAGGCCGGCGCGCCAGCGCACGACTTCGATGCGCTTTGCCCGGGCGCGAAAGGCGCCCTGCGACGCGCTGGCGGCGTGCCTTACGACCAGCCGCAGGCGGCCCGGGTTCCCGACCTTGAAACGGAACTCGAAGCGCCCGCGGGCATCGACCGGGCGCCGTATGCGCTTGCTCGTCTTGCTCCGCCGTACGACGCGAAGCGTCATCACCTCACCCACAACGGCGGGCGTGACCCGGCCGCGGAGGACCACCTGCTGCTTGGGCGCGTAGTAGCGCACCTTGCCTGCCGGTCGGCCACCCGCGAGCTTGAAGGACGCCTCGCCCACAGCGGGCGCCGGCGGAACCGGGGCGGGCGGAACCGGGGCGGGCGGCACCGGCGAAGGTGGGACCGGCGAAGGTGGGATCGGGGGGGTCGGCTTCTGCGCGTGGGCCAGTGCGGGCACAACTGCCAGCAGGACGAGCGTGAGGGGCGCCACGCGGCGAGCGGTCATGCGCAGCCCACTATGCCATGAGTCCGGGCACTCCGGTTGGGATGAGACGTCGCTGTCGTCAGCGACGCAGCGATGAGGCCATCGTCAAGTGACCTTCGGGACCGGGCGAGCGCCCGGGTGCGGCGCGGCCGGCATCAGGCGGGGAGCCAGCGCGCAGGCCACGAGCATCAGCGGCCCGAAGACTGCCGATACCTCCCAACCCTCGGCTTGGATCCCGAAGGCGAGCGCGTTGTTGACCGCATGGAGAGCAATCACCGGATACAGCGAGCCGGTGCGTTCGTACACGAGGCAGAACATGAAGCCGAGCGCTGCGAGCGGCGGCAGAATCAGCAGCGCGTCCGCGCCCGAGAAGTCGAAGTGGATGATCCCGAACAGGGCACCGTCGATCGCCGCAGCCACCAGCACCGTGTAGCGGGAGCGCAGCGCCTTGTAGAAGAACCCGCGAAAGAAGAATTCCTCCGCGACGGGCGCCACGCACACCACCATGAAGCCGGCGGCGATGAGGCCAAAGGAGCCCTCGTCGGCGCCGAGATCCTGCGCCACCGTCTGCTCGGCGTCGGGCTGGACGGCCGCCGTGTACACGGCCGCGAAGACGTAGAAGGAGAACAGCCCGAGCGCCGCCCAACCGGCCGTCGGCCAGAACCGGGTGCGGCGCAGGCCGAAGTGCCACAGCTCGGGCCGCCGTGTGAAGGACGCGAACAGGACGGCCGTGCCGATGAAGATGATGCTCTGCAGCAGCGTGGCGACGATGGTGAACGTGGGGTTCTCGTCGTCCGAGCTGGCTCCGGTGGCCGCCGCGACGATCCCCACGGCGATCAGCGTCCCGAACAGGGCCACCACGAAGCCGACCCACGCGTACCACGTGGGCCAGCGCGGGGCGAGTCCGTCGGGCAGCTCGGGCTTCTCCGGCGGGGGCGGCGGGATCGTGACTTGCTCCATCGAACCCCTCAGAGTAGGGGCGCGAGCTCGCGAAGCGAGCGAATGCTCTCCACCTCCGGCGGCGGTTCCCCGTCGCGCCGCAGTAGCACCGCGCGTACCCCGGCGCCACGCGCGCCCTCCACGTCGTTTTCCAGCGAGTCGCCGACGTGAACCGCCCGCCCCGCGTCCGCGCCGGCTATCTCGAGCGCGCGCCGGAACACCGCCGCATCGGGCTTTGCGACCCCAACCTCCGCCGAGGTGACGACACCGTCCAGCAGCCGGAGCAGGCCCGGCGGGCCGAGCCAGTCGGGTAGGGCGCAATCCCAGTTGCTCGCGACGACGAGACCGTAACCACGCGCGCGCAGCTCGCGCAGCGCCGGGAGCGCGTCGTCGTACGGGCGGAACTCGAGGGCGCCCATCAGCGCGCGCCGCGCCGTAGCGTGGTCGAGCCCGTCGATGTCGAGCGCCTCCATCATGACCGCCGCGCACCGGTCGCGCAGATCCTCGAGCGACTCGCGGTCCGAACCGTCGAGGTGGTGGGCCACGTAGTAGCCGATCTCCGCCCGGATCCCCGCGGCGGCGCGCTCCTCGCTCACGACCACGCCCGCCTCCGCAAGCCGCGCTCGCAGCCGCGGCGCAGGCGGCTGCAGCTCCACGAGCGTCCCGAGGGCGTCAAGGAGGACCACGGAGATCACTGGAGGCCTGCTGTGGGTTGAACGCAGCTCACTTTGCGACGAGCGCCCGTGCGAGGCGTCCGATGGCGATGATGTAGAGGATGCCGGGCGTGAGCGCGGACGGCCTCCCGCGCGGCGCCGGAAGATCGAAGATTGTTCGGCTGCCGCCCGGGCGAGCTCGCGTACCGTGCTCGATCGGGGGCACAGGTTGCCCCCAATCCAGCACGGTTGCACCGGATCCCCGTCGGCGGCCGCGCCCGGCCCGCTGATAATTCGGCGAAGAGCGCCATACACCGAAGATCGTTCGGCAGGCCGTCCCGCGCCGGCCGTCCGACACCCCCTACCCAGCCCCTGGCCCGTACTGGCCCGGGTGGGCCCGGCGAGCAAGAGCAACCGCTTCGCCACGCAAACCCAGCGCATGACAGTCTCGGTGGATCCAGGCTAAGAGACCCAGTGCCAGGTCGCGAACTGCGCGGTGAACAGGCCCAGTCCGACCGCGGAGGCGGCCACCACCTGCGGCGTGATCCGGCGCTCCTCCGTGACCAGCGCCAGCCACATGAATATCGGGAACAGCACGGCGAGGAAGCGCGGCAGCGACATCAGCGGCTGCGGCTTTACCGGGAACGAGAGCGGCAACACCAGCGCCACGGCCACCCATGCGCCGTACGCCTTGGGCAGGCGCCTGAAGACGCCTGCGCAGGCGATCAGCGCGAACACGAGCGAAACGAAAAGCATCAGGTTGATCGCCGCGATGCGGAACGGGTCGCCGGCGGCCTCCTGGAAGTAGACGGGGCTGCGACTGCCCGAGACGAGCTGGCGTAGGCCGTCGACCGCCGCCGTGAGCCCGTCCCAGGCACCGCCGAGCGGCACGGCCAGCTCACGCGACCAGGCGTCCTGAACGTCCAGGAAGCGCAGCGCGTCGCCCTCCGCGAGCCCCAGCCAGGCGACATAGGCGAGCAGGCCGACCGGCGCGAGGAGCAGCCAGGCCGCATCGCGAGCGCGCCGGCCCCGCGAGCCCCACCACAGCATCGCGAGGGGAATTACGAGGAGCAGTCCGGCGCTGCGGGTGGCCGAGGCCGCGGCCGCGCAAGCGCCCGCCCACGCCCAGCTGTCCGTGCGCGCGGCGTAGAAGGCGCCGACCGATACGAGGAGGAACAGGCTCTCGGAGTAGGGCGCGCCGAAGTACAGCGCCGCCGGAAAGACGGCAAGCAGCAGCAGCGTCGGCGACGCGAAGCGGCGGCCGAGCTCGAGCGACACCAGTCGATACAAGAGCGCGAGAGCCCCCACGAACGCGGCAAGCGAGATCGCATAGGAGGCGACCAGGAGCCCAGCCTCGGAGCCGCCGACCGGCGCGGCAACCGAGCGGATCAGCAGGGGGTAGAGCGGAAAGAAGGCCGCCCGTGGGGCGCTGTCGCCGTAGCCCGAGTCGGCGATACGCAGGTACCAAACGGCATCCCAGCGCGCCAGGGGGGCGAGCAGCGGTTCTGCGATGGAGTGGGTCAGGGCGGGCTCGTCGAACTTCGCGGCGTTCTCGCGCGCGAGTCCGCCGCTCGCAGGACCGAAGGAAAGCGCGGCGAAGATCGCCACCACCAGGACTGCCGCACGCGTCGTCCAGGTCACGCGCCAGGCGGCGCGCAGAGCCTCCGAGCCGCGAACTGCGGCGATC
>Ga0081538_10006465_pt1 | contig 10313 bp, 11 predicted proteins | sample TabmetS5T2R1_FD_71022 | JGI IMG/M metagenome (GOLD analysis project Ga0081538, IMG submission 71022) | Tabebuia heterophylla rhizosphere microbial communities from the University of Puerto Rico - S5T2R1 | ecosystem: Host-associated > Plants > Roots > Rhizosphere ...
GCGTGAAGGGCCAGGACGGCTTCTGTCCACTCGGCCCAGCGCTCACCGACGCGGAGGATCTCGACCCGAACGACCTGACGATCCGCACGTACGTGAACGGGGAGCTCGTTCAGGAGGGCCACACGGGACGGGACCTGCTCTTCAGCTTCGCGTACCAGATCGCCGACGTCTCGCGTCTGATCACGCTCGAGCCGGACGACGTCCTCCTCACGGGAACGCCGGCGAACTCGCGCCCGGTGGAGCCGGGCGACGTCGTGGCCGTCGCGGTCGACGGCATTGGGCGGCTGGAGAATACGGTCGTCGAGCTCGAGCGGGAGCTCGAAGACGTCGGGGAGCAGCCGGCCGTGACCGCGAACACGCTCCACGTCGCCCTCGCCGTGCCGGAGGACGAGGCCGAGGAGCTGGCGGCGCGATGAGCGCCGAACGGCAGATCGAGATCCGGAGCGTCGTCGACTTCGTCCACGCGGCGCTGCTCGAGCGCATCGTCGCCGGCGAGCTCGCGCCCGGCGCCAGGCTGCGGCAAGAAGCGCTCGCCGAGGAGCTGGGCGTCTCTCGCACGCCGCTTCGGGAAGCACTCGTGCGGCTCTCGAGCGAGGGTCTCGTCGAGTTCACCCCCAACCGGGGCGCGACGGTCGCCGGGCGGGACCTGAGCGACATGCGGCAAGCTTGGTTGGCGCGCCTCGTCATCGAGCCCGGCGCCGCGCGGCTTGCCGCCGAACGCCGGGACGAGGAAGCGATCGAACGCCTGCGCGAGAGCGTGCGCCGCCAGCGCGAGGTCGCGGGGGACGTCACCACGAGCTTCGTGTTGAACCGCGAGTTTCATCTCACGCTCGTCGCCGCCTCTGGCAACGCTCACCTCGCCCAGTTCGACGAGCTCCTGTGGCTCACGCGGATCGGCCTGCCCATCTTCGCCCGGCAGGCGCACGGCCGGAAGCAGGTCCTTGCCTGGGCCCGGGAGCACGAAGCGATCACGGAAGCCGTCGCCGCAGGGGACCCGGACGCGGCCGAGCGCTCGACCCGCGAGCACATCGCCGCCTATCCGCCCACGCCCGCCGCTCAGAGTTCCTGACGTAATGGACGGCACAGCGCTTCATTGCGTTAGGTGCTCTTAATCGAGCTGCTCGCGGCGAATGCGGTTCCGCAAGGTTCCGACGCCCTCGACCCAGATCTCTACTACGTCCCCGTCCTCGAGGTAACGAGGCGGCTTGCGGGAGTCGCCGACTCCGCCCGGCGTCCCGGTCGCGATGACGTCGCCGGGCTCGAGCGTCATGCCGCGCGACAGGTAGGCGATCAAGGCCTCGAAGGGGAAGATGAGGTCCGTCGTGCGGGCGTCCTGCATGACCGTTCCGGACAACGTCGTGCGCAGCCCCACGTCCCCGAGATCGACGCTGTCCGGTGAGGCGATGCAGGGGCCCATCGGCGCGAACGTGTCGAAGCTCTTCCCCAGCGTGAACTGCCGAAGCGGGGTCTCGAGCTGCGCGCGGCGCCCGGAGACGTCGTGGATGGCGGAGATACCGCCGATCGACCGGCGCGCCGTCTCCGGCGTGGCGCGGTAGACCCTCTCGCCGAGCACGAGCGCGACCTCTCCCTCGAAATCCGGCCGGGTCTCCTCGACCGGCACCACGATGTCCTCGTCCGGGCCGATGAGCGCCGAGGTCCACTTGGCGAAGACGACGGGATCCGCCGGTACGTCGAGCTCCGACTCCTCAGCGTGCGAACGGTAGTTCAGCCCGATGGCCAGGATCTTGCCCGGTACCACGGGATGCAGGATGCGGACCTGCTCGACGGCGTACTCGGGGCCGGTCGAGGCACTGAGCGAGCGCCACGCTTCCTGCGTGGGCACGAACCCCTCCGGCCCGGACGGCCCGCCGTCCCGAACGGTCGAGTCCTCGAGCGCCCCCAGGCGGACGGCTCCGTGAGGATCGACGAAGCGAACGGCTTTCACCGGGCTACCTCCTCCAACGGGCCTCCTTGCGCTCGCGAGCACGGACGGGATATTTTATGCAAATGGCGCCGCGGTGCGAATGGCGCTTGTCAGGAGCGAGCAGGTGGTAGCCCTCCGCCGGATCGACCATGTCTGCTTACGGGTTGCGGACCTCGACGAGGCCGTCGCCCGCTGGAGCCTTCAGTTCGGCTTGACCGAGGCAGGGCGGGCGGAGGGCCGCGCGTTCCTTCGATGCGGCTACGAGCCACACTCGCTCGAGCTCGTCGAGTCCGACGCGCCCGGGTTCGACCACCATGCGTGGGAGCTCGCGCGCGGCCTGGCGCTCGAAGAGGCAGCCGCTCACCTCGAGCGCGCGGGCGTCCCGTTCGAGGCCCGCGACGACGGCCTCCACGTCGACGACCCAGAGGGAAACGGGGTCCAGCTCGTCCCGTACCGGCCGGCCGACGAGCCGTGGCCCGACGTCGCCCGCTCGACCGAAGAGCTCCCGGGCTTCCGCCCGCGCAAGCTCGGGCACACGAACTTCCTCACGGCGGAGCTCGAGGCTCAGACCGCGTTCTACACCGACGTGCTGGGGATGCGCGTAGCCGACCGCCTGGGCGGCGACGGCGTCTGGCTGCACGTGAACGCGGACCACCACGCGCTCGCCTTCGTCGACAAGGGGTATCAGCACGTGCACCACCTTGCTTTCGAGGTGGTCGACTGGGGCGAGCTCAGGGTCGCCTTCGACCATCTGGCGCAGCACGGCCGTTGGCTCGCGTGGGGGCCGGTTCGGCACGGGCTCGGGCGCAATCTGAGCGGCTACGTGCGCGTGCCGGAGGAGGACTGCTTCGTCGAGCTCTTCTGCGACATCGAGCAGCTCGAGCCCGACCACGAGCCGCGCGAGTGGTCCGACGACGCGCATTCCTCCAACGTGTGGGGCATCCTGCCGCCGCGCTCGTACTTCCGCTTCGACGCCGAGGCGATCGAGTCCGAGCGGCAGGGCCTCGAGGCGCTCGGAGTCCCGCTGACAGAGAGAGAGGCTTGATGGCAACGGCTCCAACGGAAGAGACGCGCACGGGCCCCGTCGCGGCCAGGACCGGGGCGCAGTTCCTCGACGGCCTGCGAGGCGACGCGCGCGAGATCTGGCTCAACGGGGAGAAGATCACCCATCCGCTCGAGCACGACGAGCTCCGGGCCGCGGCCGAGTCGATGGCGAGCGTCTTCGACCTCCAGCACGCGCATGCGGGCGAAATGCTCGCGCCGTCCCCCGAGGACGGCCGCCTCGTGAACGTCACGCATCTGATCCCGCGCTCCCGCGAGGACCTCGAGCGGCGCCGGCGGGCAATCGAGCTGACGGCTTCGTTTTCCGCCGGGATGATGGGCCGGACTCCGGACTACCTGAACGTCACCTTCGCCTGTTTCGCGGGGCGCGCCGACGTCTGGGCTCGCCGGGGGAACGAGCAGGGCGCCGAGAACATCGTCGCCTACCAGCGGCACATGCGGGACGCCGACCTCTCAACGACGCACGCGCTCATGAACCCGCAGGTCGACCGGACGAAGCCGGAAGCCGAGCAGGCGGCCGGCGAGGTCGCCCTCCACAAGATCGGGGAGACGAACGGCGCGATCGTCGTCCGCGGCGCGAGGATGCTCGCGACGCTGGCGCCGTTCGCGGACGACCTCCTCATCTACCCGGGCTCGGACATCCGGCCCCAGGACGGCCGCTACGCGCTCTCGTTCGCTGTCCCCATCGGCACGCCGGGCCTCAAGTTCATCTGCCGCGACAGCTACTCGAAGCAGCGGCCGGCCTTCGACTACCCGCTCTCCTCGCGCTTCGACGAGATGGACTGCGTGGTCATCTTCGACGAGGTCGAGGTCCCGAAGGAGCGCGTCTTCCTCGACGGGGACACGGTCGGGTACTCGGAAGTGATCACGGACACCGGCTGGCGAGGCCACATCATGCACCAGGCCTTTACCCGCGCCTACGTGAAGCTCTGCTTCGCCTTCGGCCTGGGGCATCTGATCGCGAACACGATCGGCGTCGTCCGCTTCGACCACATCCAGGAGAAGCTTGGCCAAATCTGGAACATGTGCGAGCTCACGCGCTCGGCCCTGGTCTCCGGGGAGGCCGGTTCCCGCCCCGACGAGGGCGGCGTCTGGTACCCGGACGACCGTCCGTTCCTCGCGCTCCGCGGCGAGATGCCCAAATGGCTTCCGAGGGCGAACGAGCTCCTCCAGCTGATCGGCGGAGGCGGCTTCATGTGCACTCCCACGAGGGCGGACCTGGACGGCCCGCTCCGGCCTCTCATCGACACCTTCTACCAGGCGGCCGGCGCCGACGCCGAGCGGCGCATCAGGCTCTTCCGGCTGGCCTGGGACTTCCTCGGCTCCGACCTCGGCGGCAGGGGAGAGCTCTACGAGCGCTTCTACCTGTCCGACTCCTGGCGGATGACCGCACTCGCGTACGGGATCGCCGACAAGTCGTTCGCCGAGTCGCTCGTGGAGCAGTTTCTCGAGGACTGATGCTGCGCGGTTACTCCGTCCCCCGCTCGCCCGAGGGCCGCGCCTCGCTCGTCCCCGCGCCTCCCTGGCACTACGTCGGCGACTTCCTCGTGATCGAATACTGGGCCGACCCCAAGGCCGTCGAGGCCATCCTTCCGCCAGGCCTCGCGCCTCACTCCGATCCCGGGCGCTGCGCCGCGCTTTTCGTCGACTGGCAGTCGTGCTCCGACTCTCGCGAGGAGCTCGACGACCCGATCCGGAGCCAGTACCGCGAGTTCTTCGTCGTGGTGAACGCACTCCTGGAGGGCGAGCCGGTGACGACGTGCCCCTACATCTGGGTCGACCGCGACTTCGCGCTCGCGCGGGGGTGGGTGCAGGGATTCCCGAAGAAGCTGGGCTCGATCCACATAACGCGCCTCTTTCCCCTCAGCTCGAAGGCGGGCCCGAAGCTCGCGGCCGGGGCGCGCTTCGCGGGCACGCTCGCCGCGGCCGACCGTCGACTTGCGTTCGGCGCTCTGACGCTCGAGCGCGAGAGCGCCGAGGGGCCGACCCACAACGATCCACCGCTCGTAAACGTGCGCCATTTCCCCCGCCTTGCCGCCGGGCAGCACGACGAGCCCGCCGTACACGAGCTCGTTCGCGCGCGAAGCCGCGACCGGACGATCTCGCCGATCTGGGAGGGAACGGCGGAGCTCGAGCTCTATCCAGCGCCGAACGAGGAGCTCGCGGCTCTGGCGCCCCTCCGCGTAGGCAAGGGTTTCCGCTTTACCTTCGCCTACACCGTGGAGGACCTCGAGACCGTGCGCGACTACACGCGCGCGGAGGTTGCGGTTAGCCCCGACCCATGACGCGCGGAGCGATCGTCACCGGGGGAGGCACGGGCATCGGGGCGGCGGTCGCACGCCGTCTCGCCGCGGACGGGTTCTCGGTCTGCGTCACGGGCCGGCGCCGGGAACCCCTCGAGGCGATCGCCGCGGAGACCGGCGCCCTCGCCTTCGTCGGGGACACCGGACACCCAGGGGACGCCGAGAGGGCGGTCCGGAAGGCGAAGGAGGCCTTCGGCCGGCTCGACCTGCTTGTCTGCAACGCGGGGGTCGGGTCGAGCGGGACGGTCGAGGAGCAAACGCCCGCCGGATGGGAGGCTGTCCTGCGCACGAATCTCACGGGAGCCTTCCTCGCTTGCCGGGCGGCTCTGCCCGCTCTCGTGGAGGCCAAGGGCTCGATCGTGACGATCTCCTCCGATGCCGGCCTACGAGCCGGCCCCCGGTCGGCCGCCTACTGCTCTGCGAAGGCCGGGCTCATCATGCTGACCCAGTGCATCGCGCTGGACTACGGCCCCCTCGGAGTGCGTGCGAACTGCGTCTGTCCCGGCTGGGTGCGCACGCCGATGGCAGACGCCGAGATGGACGGGCTGGGCGAGCTCAAGGGCACCGACCGCGAGCGAGCCTACGAGCTCGTCTCCTCGCGCGTCCCCCTGCGGCGTCCGGGCGCCCCGGCTGAGATCGCCGCGGCGGTCGCCTGGCTCGCGTCGGAAGAGGCCGGGTTCACCACCGGCGCGATCCTCGCCGTCGACGGCGGCAACACCGTCGTGGACTCCGGCTCCATGGAGTTTGCGGTATGACCGCTCCAGTGGTCGCCGGCGTCGCAGTCTCCCCCGACCACTTCATCGGAGGGAAGCGAGTGACGAGCGGCGAGCGTTTCGAGGACCGCTCGCCGATCGACGAGGAGCTTCTGGCCGAGGTGGCACGCGGCGGAGACCGAGAGGTCGAGCTCGCGGTCGAGGCCGCCCGGCGCGCCTTCCCTGTCTGGGCCGCGCACGGAGTTTCCGGGCGCGCCGAGCGCCTCCGCCGCCTCGCCGACCTGATCGACGCGAACGTCGAGCGCATCGCTGCCGTCGAGTGCCTCGACATGGCGATGCTCGAGCGCTCGCTCAAGGCCCGGGTCATCCCGCGAGGCGCGCGGAACTTCCGCTCCTACGCCGAGCTCGCCGAGGGCTACGTAGAACGTGTCTGGAGCTCGAATGGGACTGAGAACCGCGTCCTCCGCATGCCGGCCGGCCCTGCGGGGGTGATCACTCCCTGGAACGCCCCGTTCATGCTCTCGACCTGGAAGACCGCGCCGGCGCTCGCGGCCGGTTGCACGGTCATCCTGAAGCCGCCGGAATGGGCCCCGCTCTCCTGCTCCCTTCTCGCCGACCTGACCGAGGAGGCGGGCTTTCCGCCCGGCGTCTTCAACGTCGTCCAGGGACTGGGGGAGGAGGCGGGCGCGGCCCTGGTCGCGAGCGCGATTGTCCGCCGCGTGAGCTTCACCGGCTCGTCCGAGACCGGTGCGCTGGTGGCGACCGCGGCCGCTCGGAACCTCGTTCCGTTCACGGCCGAGCTCGGCGGCAAGAGCCCGCTCGTCGTCTTCGCCGACGCCGACCTCGACGCGGCGTCGCAGAAGGCGGCGCTCCAGTACGACGATTCGGGCCAGAACTGCATGGCCGGCACGCGCCTCCTCGTCGACGAGACGGTCGCCGACGAGTTTCTCGAGCGCTTCCACGGCGCGGTCGACGCGCACGTCCTCGGCGACCCCCGGGAGGAGACGACCACGATCTCGCCGCTCATCCACCGCGATCACCTGGCCCGGGTCGAGGGGTTCGTCGAGCGGGCCCGCAAGAACGGTGACAACATCGTGCGCGGCGGCCGTCCCGCCGAGATCGGCGGGCTCTGGTACGAGCCCCCGCTCGTCGAGCCGCGCTCGAACGACTCCGAGATCGTGCAGAGGGAGGTCTTCGGGCCCGTCCTGACCTTCCAGACGTTCGGCGACGAGGACGAGGCGGTCGAGCTCGCGAACTCGACCCGTTACGGGCTCGCCGCGACCGTGTATACGTCGTCGGCCGAGCGGGCCGAACGCGTCGGCCGCGCGGTCCGCGCCGGCACCGTCTGGGTCAACTGCTTCCTCGTTCGCGACCTGACCGCGCCCTTCGGAGGCGTCGGCATCTCCGGCATCGGCCGCGAGGGCGGCGACTACGCGCTCGACTTCTACTCCGACCTGAAGACCCTCCAGATCCTGGAGGACTCGACGCAGTGATCGTGCTCGACCGCGACCTGCGACTCGAGGACGTGAGCCTGGAGAACGACGACTTCGCCGAGCAGGTCCCCCACGAGGCGTTCGCGCTCCTGAGGCGCGAGGCGCCGGTCTGGTGGTACGACTGGCCGCTCGGGCAGGGCTACTGGTGCGTGACGAGGCACGCGGACGTCGTGGCCGTCTCGCGCGACACGAAGACCTTCACGTCCGAATACGGCGCCAACCTCGAGGATCTGGACGACGAGCAGCGGGCGGCACGGCAGTCCATGCTCGAGACCGATCCGCCGCGCCACACGCGCCTCCGCGGGCTAGTGGGCCCTCCGTTCACGCCGCGGGCGATCAAGGCTTACGAGCTCGTGCTGCGCGAGCTGACCGCGGCCGTGCTCGATCGGGCTCTGCCGCTGCGTGAGTTCGACTTCATCGAGGAGGTGGCGAAGCAGCTTCCGATCCGCGTCCTGGCCCGTCTCCTCGGCGCCCCCGACGAGGACACCGATCGGCTGATCGACTGGGGCGACCGGATGATCGGCAACACCGACCCCGAGCTCGCCGACGTTCTTCACGACAGCCCGGAGAGCGAGGAGTACCGGATGCTCCCGTTCCGGAGCCCCGCCGCGCTGGAGCTCTTCGACTACGCTCACGAACTGGCCGCCGAGCGGCGCCGGGGGGCGCCGTCCGACGACCTCGTCAGCAAGCTCGTCCACGCCGAGATCGACGGCGAGCGCCTGAGCGAGCACGAGCTCGACACGATGTTCCTGCTTCTCGTCGTGGCCGGGAACGAGACGACGCGCCAGGCGATTGCGCACGGGATGCTGGCGCTGCTCGAGCATCCGGACGAGTGGCGGCGCCTCGCGGAGGGCCGGGAGCTCCTCTGGGCCACGGGCGCGGACGAGATCCTGCGCTGGTCGTCGCCCGTCCTGCACTTTCGGCGCACCGCGACGCGCGACACCGAGGTCGGCGGGCAGACGATCGGCGCCGGCGACAAGGTCGTCATCTGGTACGTGTCTGCCAACTTCGACGAGGGCGTGTTCGCGGACCCGTTCCGGTTCGACGTGGGCCGGAAGCCAAACCCGCACGTCACCTTCGGAGGCGGCGGCCCTCACTACTGTCTCGGCGCCTACCTCGCCAGGCTCGAGGTGCAGGTCATGTTCGACGCTCTCCTGCCGCGGCTCGCGGGCTTCGAGCTGACGGGGAGGCCCGAGCGGATGCGGACCAACTTCACGAACGCGCTCAAGCGGATGCCTGTTCGCGTGACGCCCGCGTAGGAGGCCGCCGGCATCGAGCCCACGTCTGCCGACAGGAAGCCGTCCGAAGCTCTCGTCAGCGCGTTCCGTGGCTGCGTGGGCGAGTTCGCCACGGGGGTCGCCGTCGTCACCGCCGAGCACGAGGGATATTCGGCCGGCATGACGCTGAACGCATTCACGTCCGTCTCGCTCGATCCGCTCCTCGTCCTCGTCTCCCTCGGGAGCACTTCCCGAACCCTCCACGCGACGACCGCGAGCGGGCGCTTCACGGTGAGCATCCTCAGGCGCGACCAGCGTCAGGTCGCGCTCGACTTCGCCGAGCCGGGGGCTCTGTTTCCACAGAGGCACGTGGAGCGCGAGCGCGAGGGGTCCCTCCAGGTCTCCGACGCGGTCGCGGTCCTCCGCTGCCGGGTCGAGCGGATCGAGCGGGCGGGCGACCACGCGCTCGTGCTCGGCGAGGTCGTCTCGATCGCCCACGGCGGCGGCGAGCCCCTCGTGTTCCACCGTGGTAGGTTCGGTGGCCTCCAGCTCGACGCCGTCGTGCCGGCCGGGCATCCAATCGCGATCGACGAGGGAGCGGGGTGGTGATCAGGTGGTTGACGGGATGAGCTTCGAGACCGACATCGGCCCGCTTTTCCGGCCGGACGACGCCGACGCCATGTCGTGGGCGTTCGACCTAACCTCCTACGAGGACGTGAAGACGAACGCCGAGGACATCTACGACCGTCTTGCCGACGGCTCGATGCCCTGCGACGAGCCGTGGCCGGACGAGCGGGTTCAGGCCTTCCGGGACTGGATCGACGCCGGCTCGCCGCCGTAGCGGGTCACGCCGCCGGGCGCGCGTCCCGCTTACGTGCGAGATATCGCCACGAGCGTGACCAGGCTAGAAACGCGAGCAGCGGAAAGAGGAGGAACGAGTAGCTGTAAACGGTGGCATCGAAGAGCGTGCGCGTCGCGATGTCGCCCGAGAGCTCTCCGAGGCGCCAGACCTGCAGGTGCCACTCCTGCGCGTTCGTAAACGCGTCGAACGTGGTGACCATGCCGAAGGTCGGGATACGGATGGTCGCGAGACACAGAAGCGCTAGCAGCGTGTAGGCGGCCGCCTTGAGGCCGCGATCGATGCGGACCGCATCCGGTCGAGCGGCGGCAGCCCTGTAGTCCTCGGCAACCTGCGACGCCTCCCCGAAGCGGCGAAGAGCTTCTTCCTCTCCGAGCTCGAGCGCGGCGGCGCAGAGGTTTGCGCGCACGTCCCGGCGAATCGCGCGGCGCGCCGAGAAGGGGATCTCTCCACGCAGACGGCGATCGATCTGCCATACGGTCCGTTCAACGGCGAGATTCATGCGATTTCCCTTCGTCGTGTGAGTACCGGGGCGCTGAGAAGCGGCGTCACGACTCCGGCCAGCGAGAGCCAAGCGCGTGCACCGGCCTCGAGTGCTTGCTGCCCGGTCTTGGAGAGCCGGTAGTACCTGCGCGCCGGCCCCGAGGTGGAGGGAACGAGGCGAGAGGCCAGGTGACCTTCGCGCTCGAGTCGTGTCAGTGCCGGGTAGATGGAGCCGTCCGCGACGTCCGCCAGGCCGAGG
>Ga0081538_10006466_pt1 | contig 10313 bp, 8 predicted proteins | sample TabmetS5T2R1_FD_71022 | JGI IMG/M metagenome (GOLD analysis project Ga0081538, IMG submission 71022) | Tabebuia heterophylla rhizosphere microbial communities from the University of Puerto Rico - S5T2R1 | ecosystem: Host-associated > Plants > Roots > Rhizosphere ...
GGTGCGCGCGCGCTGATGGCGCCGCTCCGGCCGGATCAGGCGGCCGCGATCGGGACCCCGTTCCTGCGCGAGATCTTCGAGATCATGCGCTCGCGGTTCGATTTCGTCCTCGTCGACACGCCGCCGGCGTTCACCGCCGAGGTGATCGCGGCGGTCGACGTGTCGACGCATCTCTGCATGGTCGGGATGCTCGACGCGCTCTCGGTCAAGGACACGAAGATCGGGCTCGAGACGCTGGAGCAGATGGGCTACGACCCGAGTGCGGTCACGCTCGTCCTGAACCGCGCCGACTCCGATGTCGGCATCACGACGGCCGACGTCGAGACGCTGCTCGGGCGCGCGCCTGACCTCATGGTCGGGAGCGACCGGGCGATTCCGCGCGCGCTGACGAGCGGTCAGCCGATCGTCGTGGCCGAGCCGAAGTCGAAGGCCGCGCGGTCGTACGTGCAGCTCGCCGAGCGGTGTCTGTCGGCGACGGCACGCCGCGCCGAGGCCATGCCAGCCGAGGCCGCATCCATCTCGAACGGCAACCGGCGCCGCCGGCTGCTGAGGAAGGCGAGCTAGCCATGGAACTGCACGAGCGCATCGGATCGCCGGCGGCAGGTGCGGACGCGGCGTCGAACGGCAGCGGAAGCGACCCGTTCGCCGAGCTGAAGAACCGGATCCACCTCGCGCTCGTGAGCGAGCTCGGGCCGCGCCTGTTCGAGGTAGAGGACGGCGGGGCGGTTCGCAGCCGCGTCGAGTCCGAGATCCGCGATCAGCTCGCGCAGGAGACAGGGCTCTCGCGGGACGACCGCCAGCGCCTCGGCGCCGAGATCGCCGACGACATCTTCGGCTACGGCCCGCTCGAGCGCCTGCTGGCCGATCCGTCGGTGTCCGAGATCATGGTCAACGGGCCCAAGGACATCTGGATCGAGCGTGCAGGCCGGCTGTCCGAGACGCCGCTGACCTTCACGGACGCGTCACACCTGCGCCGGATCATCACGAAGATGGTCGGCCAGGTCGGCCGCCGGATCGACGAGTCCTCGCCGCTCGTCGACGCACGCCTGCCCGACGGGTCCCGCGTCAACGCGATCATCCCGCCGCTCAGCCTCTCGGGGCCGCTGCTCACGATCCGGAAGTTCGCGCAGAACCGGTTCGCGTTCTCGGAGCTGATCGAGATCGGGACCGTCTCGCAGGAGGCGGCGGAGTTCCTGCAGAACTGCATCCACGCCCAGCTCAACATCCTCGTCTCGGGCGGCACGGGCACCGGTAAGACGACCTTCCTGAACGCGCTGTCGGCGTCGATTCCCGACAGCGACCGGATCGTCACGATCGAGGACGCGGCCGAGCTCCAGCTCGACCAGCGGCACGTGATCCGCCTCGAGTCCCGCCCGAAGAACATCGAGGGCGAAGGCGAGGTCACGATCCGCGACCTCGTCCGGAACGCACTTCGCATGCGGCCCGACCGGATCATCGTCGGCGAGGTCCGCGGCGCGGAGGCGCTGGACATGCTCCAGGCGATGAACACGGGCCACGAGGGCTCGCTGTCGACCGTGCACGCGAACTCTCCGCGAGACGCGCTCAACCGCCTCGAGACGATGGTCTTGATGGCGGGCTACGAGCTCCCGCTCCGGGCGATCCGCAGCCACGTCTCCTCCGCCCTCGAGCTCGTCATCCAGCTGGACCGTCTCGACGACGGATCCCGGCGCGTGGTCGAGATCTCCGAGGTTCAGCGAATGGAGGGCGAGGTCATCACCCTCCAGAAGCTCTTCGAGTTCAAGATCGAGCACTTCGACGCCGACCGGCGGATCGTCGGGAGACTCCAGCCCACAGGTCTGCGGCCCGGGTTCCTCGCCAAGTTCGAGCGGCACGGGATCGACCTGCCGTTGAGCCTGTTCGGTGGAGCGGCGAACGCCATCTTCGGCGCGAACGCACAGGCGCTGCAGGATCGCGTCAACGGGAGCGACCGGTGAGGCGCGCGCTTCTCGCCGCCGTCGCCGGGACGCTCGCCCTCTGCGGCGCCGCCGCGGCGGCGCCTGCGTCCTCCGAACAAGTTCGGCTCACGCCGGTCACGCGTCTGCCGTTCCCTGACCGCGGCTACGTGCTCCACATTCCCGACAAGGCGGACCTCGACGGGAAGAGCGTCACGGTGCGGGAGAACGGTCGCCGGATCTCCGGGGTACGCGTCGACCCGCTCGCGACCAGCGGGATCCGCTTCGGCGTCGTCCTGGCGCTGGACGCGAGCGAGAGCATGGCCGGCGGCCCGGCCGCCGCAGCCTTGCGCGCCGCACGCGCCTTCCTCGCGCACCGCGCGCCCACCGGGCACGTCGGTGTCGTCGCGTTCAACGGGGAGATCTCGGTCCTACGCGACCCGACCCAGGACGGCAGCGCGCTCAGACGGGCGCTCGCCTCGCCGCCGCCGCTCGCCTACGGGACGCGCATCAACGACGCGCTCATGCGGTCGCTCACGCTCCTTCGCGAAGCGAGGCTCTCGTCCGGGTCGATCGTCCTTCTCTCGGACGGGGCGGACATCGGCAGCGTGCACTCGCTCGACGAGGCGCTGGCGGCTGCCAAGGAGCAGAAGGTGCGCGTCTTCACCGTCGGACTCCGTTCCGGCGCGTTCGACGCGGCACCGCTTCGCAGGATCGCGAACGAGACCGGTGGCTCCTACGCCGAGGCTCGTTCGGCCTCGGAGCTGGCGTCGGTCTACGAGGCGCTCGGGGACCAGCTGGCCGGCGAGTACCTGATCCGTTACCGCTCGGTCGCGAGCCCGAAGTCGCAGGTCGCGGTGAGCGTCGGCGTCGAGGGGATGGGACGCGCCGCCGCGAGCTACGTGGCGCCGACCCCGTCGCTGCTCCCTCCGTACCACCGCTCGCTGGCGTCGAGGTTCCTGCTCTCGGGCAGCTCGCCGCTGCTGATCAGCCTCCTGTTCGGACTGCTGGTCTGCATGGTGCTGCTCCTGCTCGCGCGGCGGCCGAAGTCCACGGTCGTCAACCGGGTGCAGACGTTCGCGCCCGGGACGCCGGCCCCCCGCCCCGGCCAGGGCGCGGCGGCCGCAGTGCGAGCCGCGACCCGCAACCGCTACACGAGCGGCTGGTGGGCGCAGCTCGAGCGCGACCTCGAGCTCGCGAGGATGACGATCTCGCCGCGGCGAATCGTGGCGATCGCGCTCTCCGGAACCTTCGCGATCACGCTCCTCGCGCTGATCTTGTCGGCGCCGCTGCTGGCGCTGTTCGGGCTCACGACGCCGTTCATCGCTCGCACGATTGTGCGGCGGAGGATCAAGGCGATTCGGACGGAGTTCGCCGACCAGTTCCCGGGCAACCTGCAGGTGCTGGCGTCGGCGCTACGCGCGGGATACAGCTTCAACGGCGCACTCGGCGTGGTCGTCGAGAACGCCGCCGAGCCCGCGCGCTCCGAGCTGGCGCGGGTCATGCAGGACGACCAGCTCGGTGTGCTGCCGGAGGACGCCATCCGCCGGCTGGCGCGCCGCATGGAGAACCGGGACATCGAGCAGGTGGCGCTCCTCGCCGAGCTCCAGCGGACGTCGGGCGGCAACGCCGCCGAGATCCTCGACACCGTCGTGGCGACGATCCGCGAGCGGGCGGAGATCCGCAGGCTCGTCCGGACGCTCACGGCGCAGGGCCGAATGGCGCGCTGGATCCTCACGGCGCTCCCGATCTTCCTCACCGCGTTTCTCTGGCTCGTCCACCCGGCCGTCATGGCGCGGTTCTTCACGAGCGGCGGCGGTCAGGTCGCGCTCGCGATCGCCGCGGCCATGGTGGCGGCCGGTTCCGTCTTCATCCAGCGCATCGTCGACATCGACGTCTAGGAGCTCTCAATGACGTTTCTCATCATCGGACTCACGCTCATCGCCGCTTCGGCGGTGCTCATGCTGCGGTCGTTCGCCCTCGCAAGCACGGAGCGGCGCCGGACGCTCGACCAGATCGGCGCCTACGGGTTCCACTCGGAGGCCGTCGCCGAGGAGACGGTCGACCTCCGCGCGAGCTTCGGCGACCTGGCCGAGGCGACGGGCGAGAAGGCGCTCGCCCGCTTCGAGCGCCTCCGCGCCGGCGAGCACGGCCTTCGCGAGCTGCTCAACTCGGCCGGCATGTACGGGACGTCGGTCGCGGCCTTCGTGGGCACCCGCGTCCTGTGGGCTTCGACCGGCCCCGCATTCCTGTTCCTGATGTCTCTCGCCGGCAAGCTCGACGTGCGGCTGCTGCTCGGCGGCGTGCTGCTGACCGTGATGGGTTGGTTCCTCCCGTACGTCCGGATGCAGCGTCGCGCGCGCCTGCGGCTCGAACGGATCGATCGTGAGGTTCCGGAGCTCGTCGACCTGCTCGTGACGACGGTGGAGGGAGGCGTCGGCTTCGCGGCCGGCCTCCAGCTCGCCTCCCGCAGCATCGAGGGCCCGCTGGGCCAGGAGCTGCGGCTCGCGCTCCGCGAGCAGAGCCTCGGCCTGACGCCGGAGGAGGCGCTGCGGAACCTCTCGCTGCGCGTCGACAGCCCGGCGACCCGTGCGTTCACGCAGGCGCTCGTGCAGGGCGAGTCCCTCGGCGTCTCGATCGGGCAGATCCTCCGCGACCTTGCGGTCGACATGCGCAAGCGGCGTCGCCAGAGCGCGGAGGAGCGTGCACAGAAGACGCCGACGAAGATCCTCTTCCCGCTGATCGCGCTGATCCTGCCCGCGATGTTCATCGTCACGCTCGGGCCGGTCCTGATGGAAGCGCTGACCTTCTTCGCCTCCACATGATCGGCGCTCGGAAATCACTGTCGAGGATCGCTGCGGGCGCCGCCCTGGTCGCTCTGCTGGCCGTGTTCGCGGCAGCGGCCGACGCACGGCAGCCGACGCTGTCGGCGGCCGGCCTCGCGACGCCGACGGCCGTCGCCCCGGCGAACGGGCTCGTCGTCGACGCGCTGCCCGCGTTCTCGTGGGCGGCCGTCGCGAACGCCGACAGGTACGAGTTCCAGCTCGCCGCCGACGCCGGCATGAACTCGCCGGTGCTCGGTCGCGGCGACGACCAGTTCACGACGAAGAACACCCGGGCGACGCTCAAGAAGACGGTTCCGAACGGCACCTACTGGTGGCGGGTCCGTGCGCTGCGGACGAACGGCACGCCCTCGCCCTGGAGCCCGCCGCGGTCGCTCGTGAAGTCGTGGACGTCGACGCCGGCACTCCAGTTGCCGGCGAACGGCGCGATCATGGTCCACCCGACGCACCCGCTCGTCCTGCGCTGGTCCACGGTCCCGCGCGCGGCCAAGTACATCGTCTCGATCGCGACGGATCCGACGCTCGGCACGCTCGTGAATCCGCAGCCCGAGACGTCCGGAACCGTCTACGCGCCCCGCTCGACGCTCCTTTCGCCCGGGACCTACTACTGGGGCGTCACGCCCGTCGACGCTCAGGGGCATCGCGGCGCGCCCTCGCCCGTCCAGTCGTTCGTCTGGACGTGGCCGACGAGCACGACCGCTCGGGTCGACGACGTGGTCGCCGCGCCCGAGGTGTTCGACCCGCTGTTCTCCTGGGACCCGATCGCCGGCGCCGCCCGGTACGAGCTCGAGATCAACCCGACGGCCGAGTTCGCGCCGGGCTCGAAGGTCTGTTGCGGGAGCCCGGTGATCGGCACGTCGTACGCGCCGACGGTGGTGTTCAAGGACAACAAGTACTACTGGCGTGTCCGCGCACTCGACACGAGCGGGAATCCGGGAGTCTGGAACGCGGGCCCTGAGTTCACGAAGACGTTCGACAAAGTGCCGCCCACGCCGGGCCCGAGCATCAAGAACCTCCGGATGCGGGACAACCTCGTCGACCCGGGGACGGACGTCGACGTGGTCACGCCGGGCTACCAGACCCGCGTGCCGGTGGTCCGCTGGGATCCGGTCCCCGGCGCGGCCTCGTACGAGGTCGACGTCGCCCCATTCGTCTTCAGCAGCATCTGCAACTGGGGCGGCCCCGGCAGTTGGCGCGTGAAGACCAGCGTGCCGTTCTGGACGCCGCTTGGCGCAGGCTGGTCGGGGGTCAAGCCCTACTCCGATCCGACCGGGGTGTCGAACGACGGGAACACCGCCCTCGCTCTTGGACAGGGCTACTGCGCCCGTGTTCGGGCGCGCAGCGACCGCGACAACGCGAACGGCGAGGTCTACGGCGACTACACCTATCTCGACGACAGCACCGGGAAGGCCTTCACCTTCGTTGGCTACCCGGACACGGACCGCGAGGGTCAAGGCGGCGCGTACCTGGTCGCAAGCGACTATCTGCTGCCGCAGACGGGATCGATGAATGGGCGCACGCCGTTCTTCAGCTGGAAGCCGCTGTCACGCGTGGCGCGGAAGACGCTCCGGAACACGGCGAACGTCGAAGCCGTGACGATCACCGAACCGTCGAACGTGGCGAGCTTCTCGGCCACGGTGCGCGACCACGCCGGCGACACGACGAAGGACGAGCTGGTCCTCACGAAATCGGGCGTCGGCTCGTGGACCTACACCTATCCCGACACTGACCTCAACGCCCTCGAGGCTATGGTCGAGAACGATTCGGCGCACGACCTGCTGGTCAATGTGCATGTCAGCGGGACGCCGCTCTCGTACATCGCCGATTCGGCATTCACCTCGGGTCGCCTCTCGTATTACGTCCTCGTCTCGAAGGATGCGAACTTCAGCAACATCGTCGACTACGCGTTCACGCAGCTGCCCGTGTACGCGCCGCGCAGCTCCGCCAGACCCACGACGTACTCGGACGAGACGACGTCCTACTACTGGGCGGTTCTCCCCGCGATTCCGACGAATGGATCCGTCGCAGCCGGCAATCCCTTGCTGGCCTCGCCGCCGAGCTTCCAGAAGCAGTCCACTCCGCCGGCGCAGACGGCTCCGGCGAACGGCGCCTCGGTCGAGCTCCAGCCGACTTTCCGGTGGGCGTCGGTCGAGGGAGCGCGGCGCTACCGCCTCCAGGTTGCCGACGACCCGACGTTCGGGTCACTCGTCGACGACGTGATCACCGACTCGACGGCCTACACGAGCAACACGTCCTACCCGGCCGACACGATCCTCTACTGGCGCGTCCGCGCCGACGACGAGAACCTCATCGGCCTCACGTGGTCGACGATCGGGACGTTCCGTCGGCGGCTCCCGGCGCCGGTGCTGAGCGCGGCGAACCCCGGCTCCGGCGAGAGCATCCCGCTCTGGAGCTGGGCGCCCGTCAGCGGCGCGGTCTCGTACGACGTGGCCGTCGACGAGCCCGACGGGGACCACTCCCAGTTCACCGACTTCCGCTCGGCGGCGTTCACGGCCGTGAAGATGACCGGCACCGGGATCTGGGGCTGGCGCGTCAGGGCCGTGTTCCCGAAGCAGCTCGGCTCCCAGACGCAGCCCGGGCCATGGTCGGCTACGAAGCCCTACACGCGCACCATCGCCGAGCCGGGCGGGGCGAGGACGGAGAAGAGCGGTGCCTCCTTGCTCCTCTCGTGGAACGCCAAGCCGGCCGCCAAGAACTACAAGGTCCAGATCTCGCAGCGGGCGGACTTCCAGCAGATCGTCGAGCAGGCCGACACGGACAACACGAGCTACGCACCGACGCTGCTCTCCTACGCGTACGCGTCAGGCGGGACGTTCTGGTGGCGCGTCGCCGCCCAGGACGAGGACAGGAACATCGGCGACTTCAGCCCCGGGCAGCAGTTCACGCTTGCGAAGTCCGGCGCCGCGGCACAGGCACGCCTGACGGTGGCGACGAAGGTCGTGAAGGTCAAGAGCGGGCGACGTGTCACCGTGACCGTCAGAGCAAACCGCCGCCCGACGCGCGGCGCACTCGTGCGTGTGTTCGCCCGAGGCGTAACGCCGCTCAAGGCGAAGACCAACCGGTACGGCCGGGTGACCTTCACGGTCAGGAAGCTCGGACGCGGCAACAGGCTCGTGCTCCGCAGGCTGCGCTTCCACGCCGCGAAGACAGGCTTCCTGCCCGGACGGCGCAGCATCGCCATCCGGTACTAGCCGGCTCCGGTCTCCTCAGGTCCGGCTGGCTCGGGGCCGATGAAACGGTTAGGCTCGCTCGAGGCGGGTACGAAACGAACCGAGATGACGAACGGCCAGCTGCTCATGACGCTCACGCTCGCGACCGCCGCGCTCGCGCTGTGGTCGTACGTCCGCTGGCCCGGCGCGGCGCCCGCGACGATGAAAGGGGCCGTCCTCCGCGTCGTCGCCTCCCTCGTCCTGCTCCAGGTCGGAGCCGCCGCCTTCGGCTACGGCATCGCCGCCGCGCCGTCCCTGGCGCTCCTGCTCCTGGTCGGCACGATCGTTCCCGTGCTGACGTTCGCGTTCCTCGCGTCGATCTGGTTCCTGAAGGTCTGCGCGGACCAGATCCGCGGCGCCGCTTAGCGCGCTTCGACCAGCGTCGCCCGGAAGGTCGGGTGATTCGCTGCCCACGCCTTGACGAAGAACATCAGCTCCGTCGCGGCCTGCTCCGCGTTGGTCCCGTCCAGGGCCCACGGAACGAGCACCTCGATCGTGTCGCTCGCGAGGCGTTTGGCCACGCAGTTCGCCTCCGCGAGAGCGGAGACGAGACCGGGCGCGAGGTCGGGATGGGTGATTACTAGCTTCATCTGACAGCTGCTCTCAGTATCGCCAACCACCGGGCCTCGCACAGCGCCGGAACGGGTGGTTCGTACACAACCAAGAGGTAGTGCGGCGAGTGCCGGCTGCTACAGCTTGGGCAGCGGCGACCAGTCCTCGCGCGGCTGCTGCCTGAGCAGCTGCCGCAGGAGGCGTCGGGCGCGTTCCGCGGTCGTCGCAGAGCGCCCCTCCGTCGCGGCCTGAGGGGCCGCGTTGTCCAGGGTCGGACCGGAGTCGTCCCAACTCGCCATGAACAGAGCATCGCCGTCGCGGCCGCGGCCGCCCTCTGCCATAGGGGGAGGTGGTCCTACCCGTGCGCGTGGGTACGCGAAGAGCCGTCAGGCGGACTGCGTGATCAGCGGAAGCCAGCGCGGCAGCGTCGCCCGCACCGTCGTCGGCCTGCCCGGCGCGCTCTCGACCTCGAGCCGGCCGCCGAGCAGCCGGACGCGTTCGCGCATGCCCACGAGCCCGATGCCACTCTCCCCGTCCACGGCCGGCACGACGCGGGCGGGGTCGAAGCCGTGGCCGTCGTCACGGATCTCCATGCAGACGCCCTTGAAGACTTCCTCGCGAAGGGTCACGGCGACCTCACGGCCGCCGCTGTGGTGCCTGACGTTGCTCAGCGCCTCCTGCAGGACGCGGATCAGCGCGATTCGCTGGGACGCGGTGAGCGTCTCGAACGATCCGTCCAGCACCAGCGACGTGGCGATGCCCGTCCGCCGGTTCAGGGCAGCGAGCTCTCGTTCGAGCGCCTCGGGCAGCGGCTGTCGAAGGAGCGAGCGTGGCTCGAGTGAGTGCGCCAGGTCTCGCAGGTCCTGATGGAGCTCGGCGAGCTGCGCCTCGAGGTCTGCGAACCGGCCGACGACGACGTCCCGGTCCTCGCCCCCAACGAGGTCGACCAGCTGGTCACGGAGCAGGCGGACGTCCTGCGCGAGGACGTAGACCTGCTGGAGCGGGCCGTCGTGGAGGTCGAACGCCAGCCGGACGAGCAGCCGCTCGTTCGCCTCCGCCAGCCCTGGCTCGCGCGCACCGTTCGCCGCCTCTGCATCCATCGCGACGAGCTAGCTGGAGTCCGCCGCCAGGGCGACGGCGACGCCGGAGCTGTAGGCGTACCGCGCCGCCTCCGTCCGGCTCGTGACGCCGAGCTTGCGGTAGAGGTTGCGCAGATGGAACTTGACCGTCTGCTCGCTGATCCAGAGCTCGCGGCCGATCTCCTTGTTGGAGAGCCCACGCGCCACAGCCTCGAGCACGGCGGTCTCGCGCTCGCTGAGGGCGACGGCGCCCGTCGAGGTGACGGACGGCTGTGCCTCCTGGCCCCAGACGGCGAAGGGATGGCCGGCAAGCGCGCTCCGCAGGACCGAGGGGAGGTCCACCGGCTCGATCGTCTTGACGATGTAGCCGAGCGCTCCCGCTTCCCGCGCCGCGTCGATCTGATCCTCGTCGCTGTAGCTCGAGAGGATCACGACCGCGATGGTGGGGTCGTGCTTGCGGAGACGTCCGAGACACGCCAGACCGTCGAGCTCGGGCATCCGCATGTCGAGGAGCACGACGTCCGGCTTCGTCTCGCGGACCGCAGGCAGCACGCGGCTGCCGACCGAGACCTCGTCGACGATCTCGAAGTCTTCCGCGTCCGCGAGAGCGCGCCGCACCGCCGCCAGCATGAGCCGGTGGTCGTCGGCTACGAGTACTCGAAAAGTGGCCAACCGCCGCAGTCCTTCCGTCGGGCC
>Ga0081538_10006467_pt1 | contig 10311 bp, 11 predicted proteins | sample TabmetS5T2R1_FD_71022 | JGI IMG/M metagenome (GOLD analysis project Ga0081538, IMG submission 71022) | Tabebuia heterophylla rhizosphere microbial communities from the University of Puerto Rico - S5T2R1 | ecosystem: Host-associated > Plants > Roots > Rhizosphere ...
AGACGGGCGACCTCTACATCGGCGACGTCGGCCAGAACGCCTGGGAGGAGGTCGACTTCAGGCCTCGGCGGAGCCCCGGCGTCGAGAACTACGGCTGGGACGTCTACGAGGGTCGCGCGCGCTTCGAGAGCAAGCCGCGGAACCCGCGCGGGCGGCTCATCTTCCCCGTCGTCACCTACCCGCTCAGCGGCGGTAACTGCGCGGTCGTCGGTGGGTACGTCTATCGCGGCTCGGCTGTTCCCGGCGCGCGTGGCCGCTACTTCTACGGCGACAACTGCAGCGGCACGATCTGGAGCCTCCGCATCGTCCGCGGGCGAGCACGCGACGTCCGACGGGAGTCGTTCTCGATCCCGAACGTCTCGTCGTTCGGCGAGGGCGGCGACGGCGAGCTGTACGCCGTCAGCCTCCGCGGCACGCTGTACCGCCTGAGCGCTCGCTAGCCCGCGCGGCGGCGCCGAACCTGCGGGCCCTGTTGGCCGAGTGAGGCGTAGGCGAGCGCCTGGAGCGACTCGTTGAGCAGGGCGAGCTCGCGGACGACCGGCGCGAGGTTCTCGCCGCTTTCGAGGCGGCGGTTGAGCGTCCGCAGCTCGGCGGTCAGCGCGTCGATGCGCTCCAGGAGAGCGTCAAGCTGGCGATCGCCGACGTCCTTCGGGCCTTCCACGCGCGAAATGGTAGTCACGGATCCGGCGGCCGATGTACACACCGGCGACCACGCCGACGGCGTCGATCAGGACGTCCACAGGCGAGCCGACCCGTCCTGGGACGAGGTGCTGGTGCACCTCGTCGCTGATTGCGTAGGCGATCCCGAGCGCGATCGCGAGACCCTCCCGCCTCAGAGCACGCAGGAGCAGGAACCCGAGCACGGCGAACTCACCGGCGTGCGCGATCTTGCGCAGGACCAGGTCCCACGTCCCGAGCCCGGTGCCGAGATCGGAGATCGACGAGAGGCCGAAGATCAACCCTGCCCAGGCGACGACGGGTGCCCAACGCCAGACGGCCGCCTGCACAGAGGGGCATACTACGGACGACAAAGAAAGGCGAGCGGTGAGGGAACCCGGTGCGAGTCCGGGACGGTCCCGCCGCTGTAAGGGGAGACGCTCTCCGCCGGAATGCCACTGGCCCGCGGGCCGGGAAGGCGGCGTGAGAGGGAGCCCCGAGTCAGAAGACCTGCCGCCCGCCTGGCATTCGAACCCCTCGCGGAAGGAGGATTCGTGCGGAGAACGCTTCTCACGCTCGCTGCGCTGGCCCTGCTTGCAGCGCTGCTGGTTCCGGCCGCTCTGGCCGCCCGGGTGTCGGTTCGCGTCGAAGGACGGACGCAGTCGATCTTCGGTGGTCTCGAGACCCAGTTCGAGGCGGGTGCGAACGCACTCACCGCCCTCGACGCCGCCAGCCTGCGCGGCGAGTTCTACTACCACGTCCACCAGGCCTCGTTCGGCCCGTACGTCGACCAGATCGGCCGGTACCTGGCCGAGGGCGCGAGCGGCTGGGTCTACAAGGTCAACGGCGCGTCGCCGCCGGTCGGCGCGCAGGACGCGGCGTTGCGAGACGGCGATCGCGTGCTCTGGTACTGGGCGACGTTCGGTCCGACCGGCGGCCCGCCGACGCTGCTCCTCACCCGCACCGGCCGCAACTGCTACCGCGTCGTGGCCGAGAACGACCGGGGCGCCGACAGCGCGGCGGCGGGTGCGCTGCTCCATGTCGACGGGCGCCGTGTGCGGACTCGCGGCGGGCGCGGCTGTGTCGGCCGCCACACCGGTCTCGTCCGGGCGACGAGGGCCGGTGCTGTCCGCTCGAACGCCCTCCGGTAGCCCGTGCGCCGGCTCGTCCTCCTCCTCGCCGCTGCATGCCTGCTCGCGGGCTGCGGGGAGGAGGCGGCCGGCAGCGGTGAGGCGCAGCTTTGGATCACCCGTGACCGGGGCTCGGAGGTCGTCCTGACGACATCGGTGCCCGCCGGAATCTCGGCGCTCGAGGCCCTTCGGCGAGAGGCCGAGATCGAGACCCGGTACGGCGGGCGCTTCGTCCAGTCGATCAACGGGATCGAGGGCGATCTGACCGCGCAGCGCGACTGGTTCTGGTTCGTGAACGGCTACGAGGGCGACATCAGCGCGGCCGACTACGAGCTCCACGACGGCGATGTCGTCTGGTGGGACCACCGCAGCTGGGAAAAGCAGATGCGGCAGCCGGTCGTCGTCGGCGCGTTCCCCGAGCCGTTTCTCCACGGCTGGAACGGCGAGCGTCGACCGGCCGTGGTGCAGGGGGCGCCGTCTGACGTCCGCGACCGGCTCGTGGAGCTGCTCGGCGCCGAGGCCGGCGCCACCGAGGGAGCGAACCGGCTCGTTCTCGTCCCGGGCTCGGGGTTCCGTGGCCGGCTCGACGGCGGGCCGGGCGACCCTGTGGTGTTCGAGCTCGGAGAGGAGCTGGCACGAGAGCTCTTGGAGGTGCCATCAGTCGTCCGCTATCGGTACGAGGTTCCGTGAGCCCGGTTCCCGCCGCTTTGCTGCTCGCCGGGGTCGCGGCCGCCGCGCTCCTCGCCGACCGGACGATCTCCGTCGCCGTGATGGTGGCGGTGCTGCTCGCCGTGTGCTCGCGCGCGCCACGCCGGCGGCGCTGGCCGTATCTGCTCGGGACGCTGACTGGGGCGGCGATGCTCTTCGTCTTCAGTCCGCTCTTCGCCCGCTACGGCGGAATCGTCTACTGGGACGGCCCGTCCGTTCCGGTCATCGGCCGGCTGGACATCACGAGCGAGGAGCTCTCCTACGCGCTCTTCCAGAGCCTCCGCTTCGCGGCGGTCGGCCTCGCCTTCGCCGCCTACGCGCTGCTGCTCGACCACGACCGGCTGCTGATGGCGGGCGGGCGCCTCCGCCGCTCGGTGCTTGCGATCGCGCTTGCGACGCGGCTCGTGCCGACCCTGGAGCGCGACGCCGCGGGCTTCGTGGAGGCGTTGCGCGGGCGGGGGGTGGCGGTCGAGGGCGTCCGTGGCCACGCACGCCTGGTTTCTCCGCTCGTCGCGGGATCATTGGAGCGCTCGCTCAACCTGGCGGAGTCGATGGAGGCGCGCGGCTTCGGGCGGCCCGGCCGGACCCGGGCGCCGTCGCCTCCGTGGACGGCATGGGATCGGCTGGCGATCGTCGGTGCGGTAGCGATCGTGGTTGCGGGAGCGCTGTGGCTCTAGCCCGCGTCGACGGCGTTACGTACACCTATCCCGGGCGCGAGCGCCCGGCGCTCACGGACGCCACGTTCGAGGTGCACCCGGGGGAGCTCGTCTGCCTCCTCGGCGCGTCCGGTTCGGGCAAGTCCACGCTGATGCGGGCGCTCGCCGGCCTCGTGCCGCACTTTCACGGCGGCCGGTTCGCGGGCCGCGTGGACGTTGCGGGACGCGACACGCGCACCATCAAGCCGAGCGATCTCGCGGGAACCGTCGCGTCGGTCTTCCAGGACCCGGAGGACCAGGTCGTCTTCACGGGCGTCGAGCACGAGGTTGCCTTCGGCCTCGAGAACATCGGCGTGCCGCCGGTGGAGATCCACGAACGGGCCGTCGAGGCCCTCGACGCGATGGGCGCCGCCCATCTGGCCGGCCGCCGAACCCAGGACCTCTCCGCCGGGGAGCTCCAGCGAGTTTGTGTTGGATCAGCACTTGCCCTCCGTCCCGATCTTCTGCTGCTCGACGAGCCCACCTCGCAGCTCGATCCGGACGCCGCCGAAGGCCTACTCGACCTGCTGACTGCGCTTGGTTGTGCGGTTGTGATCTCCGAGCAGCGGCCCGCGCTGCCCTTGGAGCGCTGCGACCGGGTCGTGTTCTTGGAGCACGGGCGCGTTGTGATCGACGCAACACAAGCGGAGGGTTTGTGCTGGCTCGAGGAGACGCGGCCGGCCTTCGTCGCGCACGAGTCGGTTCACGTCGGTTCCGACGGCGACGGCGCGACGGTCTGCAGCGTCCACAGTGCCTCCCACGCCTACGGCGACCGGATCGTCCGCGTGCCGGACATCGAGCTGAGGCGCGGGGAGATCGTCGCGCTGACCGGACCGAACGGCTCAGGGAAGACGACGCTCGCGAAGCTGGCGGCCGGGCTCCTGGAGCCGGTCACGGGGCGCGTTGACCGGGTCGGCCGCGCCTCGTACCTGAGCCAGGATCCCGGCCGGTATGTCGTCGCCGAGCGCGTGGAAGAGGAGGTCGGCCTCGGCGTCGGCGGTGACCTCGCGCGGGCGCGCCGGGCGCTCGCAGCGGTCGATCTGGACGGGTACGCCGATCGTCACCCGCGTGACCTCTCGAGCGGGGAGCGCGAGCGGCTGGGTCTCGCCTCGGTCCTCGTGACGGAGCCGGATCTGCTCGTCCTCGACGAGCCGACGCGCGGCGTCGACCCGGAGCGCAAGCTGGTACTGGCGGCGCTCCTCCGCTCGCAGGCGGGGAGTCGGGCGACGCTCGTCGTGACGCACGACCTCGTCTTCGCCGCTGACGTCGCCGATCGCGTGGTCTCGGTCGAGCCTTTGCGGGAGCCGGTTCGTGCCTAGGGCCATCCTCCTCGGCGCTGCGGTGATCACGTTCGCGGGCGGAGCTTGGGCGGCGCTCCACCCCGAGGACGCGGGGCTTTCGCTGCTCCTCGTCGCGGGTGCGCTGATCGCCTTCGGTTTCGCCTGGCTCGAATCCGGCCCAGGCTCCGCGAAGGAGGTTGCCCTCGTCGCCGTGCTCGGCGGTGTCGCGGCCGCCGGACGGGTGCTCTTCACGGCCGTTCCGGGCGTCCAGCCCGTGACGGTCGTCGCGGTGGCGGCCGGGGCAGCGCTCGGTGCCCGGGTCGGCTTTGGCGTCGGAGCCGTGGCCGCGCTCGTCTCGAACTTCTACCTCGGCCAGGGCATCTGGACGCCGTGGCAGATGCTGGCGTGGGGCGGCTGCGGCGTCGTCGGCGCGCTCGCCGCTCGGCTGATCCGCCGGCGGGTCGCGTTCGCCGCGCTCTGCTTCGCGCTCGGCTTTGCCTTCTCCAGCGCGATGGACCTCTGGCACTGGTACAGCTTCTGGCCCCACACGTGGGAGGCGTTCGTCGCGGTGTACGCGCGCGGAGTCTGGTTCAGCGCGGCCCACGCGATCGGGAACGTGGTCTTCGCACTGGCGATCGGCCCTGAGCTCCGGCGGCTGCTCGAGCGCTACGGCCGGCGGCTGAGGACGGAGGTCGTGTGGGCGTGAAGCTGGCAGCGGTTGCCGCGGCAGTCCTCGTCGCCGCCGCGCCGGCCGACTACGTCTCGTCGCGTCAGCAGCCCGACGGCGGATTCGCGGAGCCGGGCGGCCGCTCCGATCCAGCGCTCACCGCCTGGGCTGTGCTCGGGCTGCACGCCGCCGGGCGGCATCCGGCCCGGTCTCCTATCGCTTACCTACGCGACGCGCCCAGCTCGGACACGACCGATGTCGCGCTGCGGATCCTCGCCCTGCGCGCCCTGGGCGCGGACGTCTCCGAGCTGACGGCACGCTTGGAGCGCCAGCGGCGCTCCGACGGCCGGATCGGAACGCTTGTCAACTCGACGGCGTGGGGCGCACTTGCGCTCGACCGCCCCGGACGAGCCACGATCCGCTACCTCCTGCGAGTGCAGCACCACTCCGGCGGCTGGTCGTGGACCCCACGCGGCGCGCCGGACTCGAACGACACCGCCGCCGTGATCCAGGCGCTGCGGTCAGGAGGCGTGCGCGGCCGGCCGATTCGGCGCGGCCTGGCCTACATCCGCCGCCTGACCGCCCCGAACGGCGGCGTGCGGCTCACGCCCGGCCGCGAGCCCGACGCGCAGTCGACGGCGTGGGCGATCCAGGCGTACGTCGCCGCCGGCCGCCGGCCGCCGCCGGCGGCCTTCCGGTTCCTGGCCGCGCTGCGCCGCCCTGACGGCAGCTACCGCTACTCGCTCCGCTACGCGGTCACGCCGGCGATCGTCACCGCTCAGGTGCTCCCGGCGCTCGCGCGGAAGCCCTACTCCTAGTCCTCGCCGGTGTCCCGCAGGAACGCCTTCGGCGGTGCGGGCTGGCCGTCGCGCTCGACGTAGCCGTCTTTGCCGCCGACGGCGAGCATCACGAGGTCGCCGGGACCCGGGTTCGTCACGCGCCGAGGCGTCGCAGCCTCTACGTGGACGAGGCCGCCGGGCTCGACCTCGATCCGCTCGTCGGGGAAGTCGAAGATCGCCCGCCCCTGATGGACGAAATAGAGCTCGTCCTGAAGGTCGTGGTAGTGCGCGCGGCCCTCGGTGTCCGGCGGGATGACGAGCACGTTCGCGCCGAACGCAGTGATCCCGAGAGCGCGCCGAACCTTGCGGAATGTCTCGTCCCCGAGCTCGTCGATGGTCGTATGCGAGTAGCCCACGGCCCGACGCTACCACCGCCCCCGCCGGCCAGGTCCAGGGGCCAGGCCCCTGGACCTGACCCCTGTGGAACGTTCAGGGTGTCGCCGACGCGCCCAGCTAGCATCGGCGCGATGGCCGTAGCGACTCCCGAGACCTACCTCCAAGACCTGAATCCGGCGCAGCAGCAGGCCGTGCTGCACACCGAGGGACCGCTGCTCGTCGTCGCCGGAGCCGGCTCGGGAAAGACGCGCGTCCTCACACACCGCGTCGTCCATCTGATCTCCGCGATCGGAGTCCAGCCGAACGAGGTCCTGGCGATCACGTTCACGAACAAGGCGGCAGGGGAGATGCGGTCGAGGCTCGAGGGACTGCTCCCCGACGTTGCGAGGCGCATCTGGATCCTCACCTTCCACGCCGCCTGCGGTCGCATCCTCCGGCGCGAGGCGCCGAGACTCGGCTACCGGACGAACTTCACCATCTACGACCAGGCCGACCAGGTGCGGCTGGTGAAGCAGGTGCTCGAGGAGCTCGAGCGCGACCCGAAGCGCTTCCCTGCCAAGGGGATCCACGAGCGGATCTCGTCGGCCAAGAACCAGCTCGTCGGCCCGGACGAGTACCGACAGCGCGTCGACTCGTTCTACGACCAGACCGTCGCCGACGCCTACGAGCTCTACCAGCGGCGCCTCTTCGCGGCGAACGCCGTCGACTTCGACGACCTGCTGATGCTGACGGTCGAGGTCCTCGAGCGCTTCCCGGAGGCCAAGGAGCGCTGGCAGAAGGCGTTCCGCTACGTCCTCGTCGACGAGTACCAGGACACGAACCACGCGCAGTACCGGCTGCTGCAACTCCTGGCCGAGAAGCACAGGAACGTTGCCGTCGTCGGAGACCCGGACCAGTCGATTTACGCCTTCCGCGGCGCCGACATCCGCAACATCCTCGAGTTCGAGCGCGACTTCGGCGACACGACGGTGATCCCGCTCGAGCAGAACTACCGCTCGACGAACACGATCCTGCGCGCCGCGAACGCGGTCATCTCGCACAACGCCGAGCGCAAGCCGAAGAACCTCTGGTCCGACCTCGGTGACGGCGATCCGGTCCGAGTCCTCGAGGTCGAGGACGAGCACGCCGAGGCCCGCTTCGTCGCTTCCGAGATCGCCGGGCTCGTCGACGAGGGCTGGGCCGGCAGCGAGATCGCGGTCTTCTATCGCACGAACGCCCAGTCGCGAGTCCTGGAGGACATCCTCGTCCGGCAGGAGATCCCGTACCAGGTGATCGGGGGCCCGCGGTTCTACGAACGGGCCGAGGTCAAGGATGCGATCGCCTACCTCCAGGTGATCGACAATCCGTTCGACGCCGTCAGCCTCCAGCGGATCGCCAACCGTCCGCGCCGCGGGATCGGCGACGCGTCGCTCGCCCGGCTCCAGACCTACGCCGACGGCCACGGGCTGTCGCTCTGGGAGGCGCTCGAGTTTCCCGAGGAAGCGGGCCTCGGCCCGGCGCAGGCCAGAGCCGTCAACGCGCTCCGCACGCTGCTGCAGTCGCTCCAGGCCGGCGCGCTCGAGCTCGCCGTCGACGAGCTCGTCGAGCGCACGCTCGACCGCAGCGGCTACCTCGCGGCGCTCGAGGCGGAGCGGACGATCGAGTCGCAGGGCCGGATCGAGAACCTCCAGGAACTCGTCGGCGTCGCGCGCGAGTACCAGGAGACGGCGGCGGAGCCGAACCTCTCGACCTTTCTCCAGGAGATCTCGCTCTTCTCGGATCAGGACGCGCTCCGAGAGCAGCAGAGCCTCGTCACGCTGATGACGCTCCACAACGCGAAGGGCCTCGAATTCCGTGCGGTGTTCATGATCGGCATGGAGGAGGGCGTCTTCCCGCACTCTAGGTCGATCGAGCAGAACGAGCTCGAGGAGGAGCGACGCCTCGCCTACGTCGGGATGACGCGCGCCAAGGAGCAGCTGACGCTGACGCACGCCTCGGCGCGCGCCCTCTACGGGAACCGGAACTACAACCTCCCCTCGCGCTTCCTCGAGGAGCTGCCGCAGGAGGAGCTGCACCGCGAGCGGCTGCGACCGACCTCGTGGTCGGGGTACGGCTCGCCGACGGCGCGGATCCAGCCTCGCGGCGACACGCCCCAGCTCTCCACCGGCGACGCCGTGCGCCACAAGACGCTGGGCGAGGGGATCGTCACCGCGGTCGAGCCGGGCGGCGTCGTCAGCGTCCGCTTCGCGGGCGAGGACGTGGACCGCAGGCTCGTGCTCGACTACGCGCCGCTGGAGCGCGTCCAGTGACGTACGAGATCCGGGCGACGACGCCCGAGGAGTTCCCGGCGACGATCGGCCCGATCTTCCACTACTTCGGGGGACCCCCGAGCGTCGACTTCGCGGACTCCGTCGGACTTCTCGTCCCGCACGATCGAATCCACGCCGCCTTCGACGACGGCGCCGTCGTCGGGAGCGCGAGCGTCTTCCCCTTCGAGACGAGCATTCCCGGCGGCTTCGTCCGCGCGGCGGGCGTGACCCTCGTCGGCGTGCTGCCGACGCACCGTCGTCGAGGCATCCTGCGCTCGCTCATGCGCGCCCAGCTCGACGACGTCCACGAGCGCGGCGAGCCGATCGCCTACCTCTGGGCCTCCGAGGACGCGCTGTACAGCCGCTACGGCTACGGCGTCGCGTCGTTCACCGGCAACATCGAGCTCTCCCGCGACCGGGCGTCGTTCTTCCGGGATTTCGAGCCCGAGGGAAGGCTCCGTGTCGTCGATCCGGAGGAGGCGATCGAGCCGTTCTCGGAGATCCAGCGGCGCGCGGCGGCGCAGCATCCCGGCATGTTCGTCCGCACGCCGGACTGGTGGCGCTCCAGGCGCCTCGCCGACCCCGAGTGGAGGCGCGAGGGCGGCGGCGAGATGGTTCGCATCCTGCTCGAGCTGGACGGACGCCCGTCGGGCTACGCGCTCTATCGCCTGCACTTCTCGGCGGAGCGGGGCATACCGAAGGGATTTACGAGCGTGATCGAGGCGGTCGGCGATTCGCCGACTGCGACCCGCGAGCTCTGGCGCTTCCTGCTCTCGATCGACTGGATGGAGCGGGTCCGGGCCGGGCTCCTCCCGCTCGACCACGAGCTCTTCCTGCTGCTCCAGGAGCCGCGGCGCCTGACCTTCAACTACCGCGACGGGCTCTGGGTCCGGCTCGTCGACGTCGAAACGGCGCTGAACGCGCGCACGTACAAACCCGGAGAGGCGATCTTCTTCGAGCTCGACGACGAGTTCTGCCCGTGGAACAGCGGCATCTGGGAGGTAGGGCCTGCGGGCGCGTCGCGGAGTGGGCGGGAGCCTGAGCTGCGCCTGGATGCCTCCGCGCTCGGCTCGGTCTTTCTCGGTGGCTTCACCTTCGGACAGCTCGCCCGTGCGGGGAGGATCGAGGAGCTGGTCGACGGGCCCTGGATCGCGCCGACACGTTGTCCCGCGCCGATCGCTATCCGTGGTGCCCCGAGATCTTCTGACGGTCTAGGAGGGTTTGGCGTAATACCGCTCGTAGCAGGGCGGCCCTGCGGCACAGACTGTATTGCGCCGAACCCTCCTAGATCAAGCCGAGGTCGTGGGCTCGGATGACTGCCTCGAGCCGGGTGTGGACCTCGAGCTTGCCCAGGATCGCGCGAACGTGATTCCGCACCGTTTCCGTCGCGATTCCGAGTGCCTGCGCGATGCTCTCTGTCGAGTGGCCGGCAGCGAGGTGCCGGAGAACGTCGACCTGGCGCGGCGTCAGGTGAGGCGTGCGTGTCTGTGCCTCGAGCGGCTCGGCGGCAGGATCGGCCAAGCCGAAAACTCCCACGATCGACGTCCCCTTGACGAGCTGCGTCGAGCTGATGTCGACCGGGATGTGCTTGCCGTCTGCGCTCCGAAGGACGACCTGCGCCTCCGTCGCCTCCACGGTTCCGAGCACCTTCGCGGCGAACTCCGCCCGGGCGAGCGTCAGATACTCCGGCGCGACGACGTCTCTGATCGCC
>Ga0081538_10006468_pt1 | contig 10311 bp, 9 predicted proteins | sample TabmetS5T2R1_FD_71022 | JGI IMG/M metagenome (GOLD analysis project Ga0081538, IMG submission 71022) | Tabebuia heterophylla rhizosphere microbial communities from the University of Puerto Rico - S5T2R1 | ecosystem: Host-associated > Plants > Roots > Rhizosphere ...
CCCCCCCCCCCGGGGCCCCCTGACCGGGGGGTCCGCCGCCGGGCGCGCGGATGCCGAAGCCGCCCAGCAGCGCGAGCAGACGGTCGGCGAGCCGATCGGGGTCGGTCGAGCGAAACTCGCCGCTCTCCACACCCTCTGCGATGGCCTCCCTGAACCACTCGTGCATCCGCCCGTACAGCCTCGACGCGGTGGGACGCAGCTCGGGGTGGCGCGACGCTCGCAGCCAGAGCTCCACCCACAGGATGAAGTCACGCTCGAGCATCCCGGGGTAGGGCAGGCACTGGTCGACCATCGCCGCCAGCCTGTGCGTGTGGTCCGGCGCCTCGCCCTCCCCCTCGCCGATCCGAACGTCGCCCGCCAGCTCATACGAGTACTCGAGCGCCTCCTCGAGAAGGGCCTCGCGCGTCTCGAAGTGGTAGTGGACGAGCGAGGTCGAGACGCCGGCGTCCATCGCTATCCGGGCGATGCGGACGTCGTCGATTCCGTCGCTCGCGATTCGCTCCACGGCCGCGGCGAGGATCCGTTCGCGAGCGCTGCGCTCGACCGGCTCCGCCGCGGCGGGCTCGGTCACGCGGCCTCCGCCATGTCGGCGCGAATCCGGTCGGCGAACCAGCCGAGCGCCGCCTCGCGGCGAGAGAGCGGACCCGCTTCGAAGCCCCGCGACTCGAGGCCGGCCTGCTGGTTAGCCACTAGATCGACGTCCTCGTCGCTCACCAGCTCGTTCACCCTGCGGTTCGCGTACTGCACAGCTCGGGTCCGGAGCCCGGCTCGCTGGGGCAAGAGGGTCAGGCTCCGATCGGCGGTGCGCAGGTGGCCGTCGGGGTTGATGCGCCAGATCCCGACCTGGTCCGGGTAGAGGTCGATCGTCGTGTTGGGGTAGATGAAGACGTAGTGCCAGACGCGCCGGTCCTCGTCTGTCAGGCCCGGCATCGGTTCCACCAGCCGCTGGTACAGGCGCTCCATCCGGTTGCCCGACGGCTTGTCGCGTAGCCGGGCGTCGAACCAGACCCAGCCGTCGTGCAGCTCGACGTCGTAGTGCTTGTAGTCGAGGAGCCGCATCAACCCGGGGTGGGCAATCGGCACGTGGTAGCCCTCGAGATAGTTGTCCACGACGATCTTCCAGTTGGCGGGCTGGCTCGTGGCCTTCTCCACCTTCGGCCGAAGCCGCTCGAGTCCATAGCGGGCGAGCCGCTCGGCCAGGCCCGAGACCTGCTCGGCCAGCGGCGTCGCGTCGACGTCGAGGTTCACGAAGACGAGACCGCAAACCACCTCCACGCGCGCCGGGAGGAGCCCGAGGGCAGACTTGTCGAGGCCGGGGATCGCGCGGCCCTCGGGCACGCCGATCAGGGTGCCGTCGAACTTGTAGGTCCAGCCGTGGTAGCGGCAGCGGATCGCCTTCCCGCACTCGCCCGAGCCGCTCAGGAGTCGCGAGCCGCGGTGGCGGCAGACGTTGCGAAAAGCGCGCAGCGTGCCCTCGTCGTCGCGGATCACGAGCACCGGCTCGACGCCCGCGTTGGTGGTCATGTATCCGCCCGGCTCCGGCAGCTGTGTTACGTGGCAGGCGAACTGCCATGTTCGCGCGAAGATGCGCACCTGCTCCTGCTCGAGAACCTTCGGGTCCCGGTAGAGACGCGTCTCGAGCGCCGGCGATACAGCCTGGGAAGTCCCTGTCGTTGCCACGGCGAGCCCCTATCCTGACTTTGTGATCAGTCGCATGATACCATGGCTTGGTGGCCCGGTTCGGCTCCCGCCACGCATGGCTTTCCATCACCCCGGAACCCGAACGCGAGCTACCCGCCGCTGTCGCCGAGTTGCGTGAGGGCGGGCCCCCCGGCCCGGCTTCGGTCGCGGCCGAGGAGGCACGGGTGGAGAGGCTCGTCACGCGGGGGAGCCGGGGAGCCTGGGCGGCCTACCTGACGGAGGCCCTGGATCTCGCGCGAGCGGCGCCGCCCGGCCCGGCTCGCGAGCTGGTGCTCGACGTCATCAACAATCACGACAACCTGAAGCTAGGACTCCCAGGAGGACGCGCATGACCATCAGCTCCGCCGCTCCCCCGCCGACCAGCGCGGCCGATTTGACGCCCGAGCAGCTCGACCTTCAGGAGCGCGCCCGTCGCTTCGTCGACGAGGTCCTGATCCCGAACGAGGAGCTGGCCGAGCGCAGCGCCGGCGCGGTTCCCGACGAGCTGAAGCAGCGCATCAAGAGCGAGGCGATCGAGGCGCGGCTGTCGGGCGGCCTCCACGCGCCCGAGCACGGCGGCCAAGGCTGGAGCAAGCTCGAGTGGTTCCTCGTCGAGGAGCAGCTCGGGCGCTCCACCAACGCGCTCTCGTGGCACATGCCGAGCGCCTACAACGTGCTCGCGAGCGGCACCCCGGAGCAGATCGAGCGCTACCTCAAGCCCGCGCTGCGCGGTGAGCTCCACGACGCCTACGCGGTCACCGAGGCCGACGCGGGCTCCGACCCATCCGGCATCCGGGCCACTGCCTCGCGCAGCGACGGCGGCTGGGTCCTGAACGGCGAGAAATGGTTCGTCACCTCCGGCGATGTCGCCGCCGTCTACATCGTTATGGCGAAGGCCCTCGTCGAGGGTGAGGAGCTGCCGACGCTGTTCCTCGTCGACGCCGCGAGCGACGGTATTGAGGTGGTGGACGACCCGCCGTTCACCCACACCTATCCGCACGGGCATCCCACGATCCGCTTCCGGGACGTCGAGGTCGGCGAGGACGCCGTGATCGGCGGCCTCGGCGGCGGCGACGAGCTCCAGCGCGCATGGTTCACCGAGGAGCGGCTGGGCATCGCAGCTCGCGGCGTGGGCTCGATGTGGCGGCTGATCGAGGAGGCCACGGCCTGGGCGCTCGCCCGCGAGCAGGGCGGGAAGCGGATCATGGACTACCAGGGCGTCTCCTTCCCACTCGCCGACTCGGCCGCCGACGCCGCCGCGGGCCGGCTGCTGACGATGGAGGTCGCCCGCCTCGCGGACGCCGGCGCCGACCCGAAGGTCGTCCACGCCAAGGCGTCGATGGCCAAGCTGTTCGTGAGCGAGGCGGCAAACCGCTGCGCCGACCGCGCCGTCCAGATCTTCGGCGGGCGCGGCTACATGCGCACCAACGTGGCGGAGCGCTTCTTTCGCGAGCTGCGCGTCGACCGGATCTGGGAGGGCACGAGCGAGATCCAACGGCTGATCATCGCCCGCGCGCTCGAGCGCCGCGGGGTGGAGCGTACGCTGCACTGATGGACCTGCGCCGGCTGCTGCACCCGCGCTCCATCGCGGTCGTCGGCGCCACGGACCGTCACGGTTCCTACGCCGCCCAGACGCTCCTCAACCTGCACACCCTCGGCTACCCGGGCCAGGTCTGGGGGGTGAACCCGCGGCGATCGGAAGCGCTGGGCGTGCAGTGCTTCCCGTCCCTGTCTGACTTGCCGTTTCCGCCGGACGCCGTGGTGGTGGCGATCCCCGCGGCCGGCGCATCCGCCGTGATCGAGGAGGCCGGAGCGCTCGGCTGCGGCGGCGCCGTGGTGTACGGGGCCGGGTTCGGTGAGATGGCGGCCGCGGCGGGTCGGTTCGGACCCTCGGGCGGCGCCGACTCGGCGGCGGCAGCGGGCGGCGTGGAGAGCGAGCGCGAGCTGCGCGAGGCGGCGCTGCGCCACGGGCTGCCCATGTGCGGACCGAACGGCAACGGCATCGTCGCGCTGCACGAGCGGACCGCGCTGTGGGGCGACGCGCTGTTACCGCTCGAGCCCGGTGCCGTCGCCCTCGTATCGCAAAGCGGCAACCTCGCGGTGAATGCGCTCGTGAGCCGGCGGGGACTGCGGCTCCACAGCGTCGTCTCCTGCGGCAACTCGGTGGCGCTCGATCCGGCCGACTGGGTGGCCGCGCTGGCCGAGGAGGCGGGGGTGCGTTCGATCGCGCTCTACCTCGAAGCCGACGGCGACGGCGCCCACCTGTGCGAGGCGCTCGCGCGCTGCGCGGACAACGGCGTCGGAGTGGCGGTGCTCAAGGTGGGGGCCTCGGAGCTCGGCGCCGCCGCGGCGGCCGCGCACACCGGCGCAGTTGCGGGCGACCAGCGCCCCTTTCGCGCTCTCGTCGAGGAGGCAGGCGCTGCGTGGGCAGGCGACGTGCACGAGCTCCTCGAGCTGGCGAAAGCGCTGGCGGTGCCGGAGGCCCGGACGCGCCGAGGCGGGCTGGCCGTGCTCACCTGCTCCGGCGGCGATTCGAGTCTCGCGGCCGACGAGGCCGAACGGCTCGGTCTGCGCCTGCCGCAGTTCGGCGAGGCGACCGTGGGACGACTGCGGGCACTGCTCCCGGCGGCCGCCACGGTCGGCAACCCGCTCGACTACACCGCGCTCGTCTGGGGCGAGCTCGAGACGCTGCGCGACCTCGTCGCAGTCGTCGGCGACGATCCCGCGGTCGACCAGGTGCTGGTTTTTTACGACCAGCCCGCAGGGATCGAGGGCGCCGTGGACGAGTCGTGGACCGCCGTGCGCGAGGGCGTCCTCGCGGGCGCGGGCGAGAGCGCCTCGCCCGTGATCGTCGCCTCCACCCTGCCCGAGCTGCTCGACGACGCCGCCGCTTGGCGGTTCATCGAAGCTGGGGTGCCCGCGGTGGCCGGCCTTCGGACCGGCCTGAGGTGCGTGCTCGCGCTCCAGCGACCCGCGGGCGATCCAGCTCGCCTGCGCGAGATCGCGTCGGCGAGCGCGCGGCCCCCACTCGCGGCGAACGGCTGGCTGGCGGAGCACGAGGCCAAGGAGCTGCTGCGCTCCGGCGGCGTGCCGGTCGTGCAGGGACGTCTCGCTCCCGGTGAGGACGACGCGGTGGCGGCCTTGGCCGAGCTCGGGCCACCGGTCGCCCTCAAGCTGTCGGGCCCAACGGTCTGGCACAAGAGCGATCGGGGAGGGCTCGTGCTCGACGTCTGGCACGAGCCGGACGTGCGGGCCGCCTACCGTCGCCTCGCCGCGCTCGACGGCGCTGCCTCGGTGCTTGTCGAGCGGATGGCGCCGCCCGGCGCCGAGCTGTTCGTGGCCGCCCGCGCCGACGCGGTGGTGCCCGCGCTGGTGGTGGGGCTGGGAGGCGTCTGGACCGAGGCGCTCGACGATGTGGCGATCGTGCCCCTTCCCGCAGATCCTGAACGGGTCGAGCGTGCGCTGCGGAGCCTGCGCGGGGCGGCCCTCCTCACGGGCGGCCGCGGCCGCCGACCCCTCGACGTGGCCGCCGCCGCGCGGCTCGCGGCTCGGACGGGTGATTTGCTACTGGGACGCGGCCTGACGCTGATCGAGGTCAACCCCGTGCTCGTCCACGAACGCGGAGCCCTCGCGGTCGACGCCCTCGCGGCGGGATGACCTCGCTCCGGTCCGGGCCGAGCCCGGCCCCTCGCGCACGACTGACCTCGCTCCGGTCCGGGCCGAGCACGGCCCTTCCCGCACGGCCGTGAGAGCCGCGGTTGTCGGCGCCGGCCTCGCCGGACTGAGCGCCGCCGACGAGCTGCGCCGGGCGGGCGTCGAGATCATCGTGCTCGAGGCGCGCGATCGGGTCGGAGGACGGGTGTGGTCGCGCGAGCTCGAGAACGGAGCGGTGATCGAGATGGGCGCCGAGTTCATCCTGCCCGGCAACACGGCCGTCCGCGACCTCGCTGAGCGGTTTGGCCTCGAGCTGTGGGACAAGGGCATGCGCTACGGGCGCCGCGAGCCCCGCGCCGGCCCGCCCGTGCGGCCGGACGAGCTCGCGAAAGCGGTCGAGGCGGTCGACCGTGCCGTGGATGGAAGCCCGCCCGAGCTCACCGCGAGGCGGCTCCTCGACAGCCTGGACATCGCCCCTGGTGCTCGCGAGGCGATCCTCGCCCGCGTAGAGATCTCGAGCGCCGACTCGGCCGACCGCGTGATCGCCCGCGATCTGGCGGGAATCGCCCACATCGATGACGAGCCGGCGCCGAGCGTCGCTGGAGGCAACCAGCGCCTTCCGCTTGCGCTCGCTGAGTTGCTCCAGCCCGCAGTGCGGTTGCGCTCACCGGTCGAGCGCATTGCGTGGTCCGACCGCGGGGTTCGCCTGCGGGCGGCGGGCTCGGAGGTCGACGCGGACGCCTGCGTCGTGGCCGTTCCGGCGAGCGTCATGGACCGGATCGAATTCGAGCCGACCCTGCCGGAGGCCCTCGCCGAGGCGACCGCCTCCGTGGCGTACGGCCACGCGGCGAAGCTCTTCGTGCCGCTCCGCGCTCCCGCCCCGCCGAGCGCGGTGATGTCTGTCCCCGAGCGCTATTGGACGTGGACCGCGACGGGCGACGGCGCGGAGACGCAGCCCGTCGTGAGCGCGTTTGCCGGGTCGCGGCCGGCGCTCGAGCAGCTCGACGTCACCGCCGGGCCGCACCGCTGGCTCGATTCGATCGCGCGCCTTCGCGACGACCTGGAGCTGGACCTCGGGGGTGCGCTCCTCTCCACCTGGTCGGACGACGAATGGGTGGCCGCCGCCTACTCCACATCCCCGCCGGCGATGGTGACCGCGGCGCTCGAGCGGGGTGCCGGCCCGCTCGCATTCGCGGGCGAGCACACCGCCGGCCCGTTCGCCGCGCTAATGGAGGGCGCCGTCAGGAGCGGTCGGCGAGCGGCCGCGACGCTCCTCGCCGCCGGGTAGAGCGGTCCATCCGGCGGGGCCGATTTCCTCCGCCACATGGAGCGAACGGACCTCGGCCGCATCATGGCCTTCAGCGATGGGGTCATGGCCGTGGCGATCACGCTGCTCGCGCTGAACATCGACGTGCCCGATCTCCCCTCCAGCCGTGAGGGCGAGCTGGCCGACGAGCTCGTGGATCTGATTCCGAGCCTCGGCGCCTACGCGCTGGCCTTCGCGCTCGTCGGCCGCTACTGGGTGATTCACCACGGCCTCTTCGAGCGTCTGCGGGCGTTCGACGGCACCCTCATGGTGCTTAACCTGGCCTTCCTGGCGTGCATCGTTCTGATGCCGTTCGGCACCCAGCTGGTGGACAGGTACGGCGACGAGCCCGTCGCGTCGGCCGTGTTCGGGGCGCTGCTCGGACTGGCCGGCCTCGCGAACTGGGCGATGGTGCGCCACGTCGTCCATAGGAAGCTCGCGCACGAGGAAAGGCGAGACCTGACCGAGACGGTGTCGCTCGTTCTCACCGTCATCTTCTTTCTGTCAGCGGCGGCCGCGTTCCTCAGCACGCCGCTCGCGTATGCGATGTGGCTCGCGACGATCGGGCTGCGCTATCCGCTGCGCCGGCTCGCGGGCTAGTCCTGGGCGTCAACCCCCAGGTAACGGCGCTCCAGGGCGAGCTGAGCCTCCTCGAGCGAGCTGAGCGCGCGCCGCGGCGCGGAGCGGGGGATTGGATGCAGGCTGAAACGCGCCTCCTCGAAGAGCGCCGTGACCGTTGTCAACGATCGCTCCGGCATGCCCTGCTCGCGCAGGACGCGCGCGAGGTACTCGCGTGGCGCCTCCGGTTTGCGGCGGCCGAGATCTCGCTCGGCCAGCACGTGCTCCATGCGTGCGTAGGCGGCGATCACCGCACTCCGGGGATCGGTGGGATCGCGCAGCGACGCCAATGCCTCGTCGACAGCTCGCCCTGCAACCTCAGCGTCGTCCTCTGTACTCACCCCCGGCGGCTCGGCCGCTGCGCGGCGCCGCGCTGTCCTACTGGCCCGACGGCGTCTATGACCCCGCAATCGACGGTGTCGGACCTCCAGCAGGGCCCCGACGGCGACGGCGGCGAGGACGAGCCCGGCGACCGTCCAGAGCGGCCACGCCGGGAGCGAGAATTCCTCGTCAGGAAGGATGACGAACACCTCGGGAGGCAGAGGGCCCTTCCGCTTGGGGACCGCCCTCGGGGCGTCGCCGGGAGCTTGACGATTTCCGTTGGGCTCCCCGGCCGTATCGCGAAGCGGCTCGCCGCCGGCGATTGCGACCATGCCGACGAGCAGTGTCAGCGCGATCGCTGCGACGACGATTCGCGTCACGTTGTGCATTGTCCCCGCTCGGTCCATTGGAGTTATGGTGATCTGCGGTGAGCTTCGTCGCCGAGGTCGTGTTCGTAGTCCTCGCAGCCGTCGGAGCGGCAGCCTGCGTCGGCGCGCTCGCCGCTCGTCTGCCGGCGGGCGGACCGTTGTTCGAGGCCGGGTTGCGGCCTCCTGTGACGACGGAGCTCTGGCCGAGCCAGCTCGTGCGCCTCGAGCGCATCTTGGCGTGGTCGGGCTCGAGTGAACTGGACGCCTACAACCGCTTGCGGCCGGTGCTGATCGAGATCGCCGAGGTGCGCCTCACCCGGCGCGGGCTGCGGTGGGAGCGCGACGTCGCGGAGGTCCGAGAGCTGCTCGGGCCGAAGGCGTGGGAGCTGCTGCGTCCTGACCGGCCCCAGCCGGAGGACCGCGATGCGCCCGGGCTCGCCCAGGGGGACGTCGAGGAGATTCTGGACAGGTTGGAAGATCTGTGAGCGAGTTGGTGAGCAACCACATCGAGCTCGGCGAGCGCGCCGCCCGCATCCTCGACGAGGTGGAGCGCGCCGTGGTCGGCAAGCGCGAAGCGCTCGAGCTCGTGCTGCTCGGTCTGCTCGCTGATGGGCACGTCCTGATCGAAGACAACCCTGGCCTGGCCAAGACCCTCATGGCGCGCTCCTTCGCCGCCGTCACCGGCCTGCACTTTGCCCGTGTGCAATTCACGCCAGACCTGATGCCGTCGGACGTGACCGGCTCGGCGATCTATGACCAGCGCAGCGGGGAGCTGCGTTTCCAGCCGGGCCCGATCTTCACCCACGTCCTCCTCGGCGACGAGATCAACCGCGCGCCGCCAAAGACCCAGGCCGCGCTGCTGGAGGCGATGCAGGAGCGCCAGGTCACGACCGAAGATCGCACCCGCCTACTAGAGCGGCCGTTCCTGGTGCTCGCTACGCAGAACCCGATCGAGTACGAAGGGACGTATCCGCTCCCCGAGGCGCAGTTGGACCGTTTCCTGCTGCGAATGCGGGTCGGGTACCCCGATCGCGCGGCGGAACTCGAGCTGCTGGAACGGCGCCTCGCGCGCGGCCAGGACGACGTCGAGCTGCGTAGTGTCGTGGCGCGCGACGAGCTGCTGGCGATGCAGCACGCGATCGAGCGTGTGCACGCCGATGCCGGCATTCGAGCGTACGCGGTCGACCTCGTCACGGCGACCCGGCAGAGCTCCCAGGTCCAGGTCGGCGCCAGCCCACGCGGGACGCTGGCGCTGCTCAAGCTCGCGCGGGCGAAGGCCGGCCTGGAGGGCCGCGACTTCGTCACGCCCGACGACGTCAAGCGGGTCGCGGTGCCCGCGCTCGCCCACCGGATCACGCTGCGCCCCGAACTGTGGATCCAGCGCGTCGGCGCGGAGGACGTCGTCCGCGACTGCCTGGACAGCTGCGCAGCCCCGCCGACCCGCGTTCCCGACGAGGCGCAGTGACCCTGTCGGCCTCACCGAGACTGCGTGCGTACACGGCCCTCGCCGCGATTGCGCTCGTCGCGGCCCTCGCGGCGGGACGACCGGAGCTCGCGGTGCTCGCGACCCCGTTCCTCCTGCTTGTCGCCGTCGGACTGGTGGGATCGGCGCCGGTCGCACTCGTAGGCACATTGCGACTCGAGCGCGAACGGGCGCTCGAGGGGGAGGAGGTGCGCGCGACCGTGGGGGTCCGGAGCACCGGTGTTGGCGCCCGCGTGGAGCTTCATCTGCCCACCAGCGCGCGCCTGCGCATCGACACGACTCCGATCGCGTTCTGGCTTCCTCGCGGTGAGAACCGCGAGATCCCGTTCAACCTGGCGGCCAGGCGCTGGGGTGTGCACGTGGCGGGGCCCGCGTTGGTCCGCGCACGCGACCGCCTTGGGGTGTTCGCGCTCGAGGGTTCACTCGGTCCGTCGGGTCAGCTTCGCGCCTACCCCACGGTCGGCCATTTGCGCAGGCTGATCGCACCGCTCCGGACACGACCGGTGCTGGGCAGCCACGTTTCCCGCGAACGCGGCGAGGGAATCGAGTTCGCCGATCTTCGTCCGCTCGTCCCCGGCGACCGTGTACGGCGCATCAACTGGCGCGCGACCTCGCGCCGCCGTGTCCCGTACGTCAATGTGCAGCATCCCGAGCACAGCGCCGACGTCGTCCTGTTCATCGACACCTTCGCCGAGGCCGAGCACGCGGAGGAGGGCACCCTCGACGCCGCGGTCCACGCCGCCGCCGCGCTTGCCTCCGCCTACTTGGAGCACCGCGATCGCGTTGCGCTCGTGAGCTTCGGCGGAGTGCTCAACTGGCTCACGGCGAGCGCCGGTGCAAGACAGCTTTATCGCATCGTCGACGCGCTGCTCGCCAGCGAC
>Ga0081538_10006469_pt1 | contig 10311 bp, 9 predicted proteins | sample TabmetS5T2R1_FD_71022 | JGI IMG/M metagenome (GOLD analysis project Ga0081538, IMG submission 71022) | Tabebuia heterophylla rhizosphere microbial communities from the University of Puerto Rico - S5T2R1 | ecosystem: Host-associated > Plants > Roots > Rhizosphere ...
CAAGGATGCGGGGATTGGACATGCGGACAAGACCTGAGGAAGGGGCTCCGGATGAGCGCGCGACGCGAGTTCGCGGAGCATAGCACAGGCCCTTTGAGCAGCACGTTCGCGTTTGTCCGGGGACTGCCGCCACGTCCCGGATGCGGGGTGCGCCTGGCGGGATTCGAACCCACGACCTTCTGCTCCGGAGGCAGACACTCTATCCGCTGAGCTACAGGCGCCTGTTTCTCGCCCTGGATCATAGCAGCGCCGTGGATTCGCCTCGCACCCGGACGCGTGCGAACATATGTTCGTGAGTGAGGGGACGATCCTGCATGCCGACGTGGACGCGTTCTACGCGTCGGTCGAGCAGCGGGACGACCCGCGGCTGCGGGGCCGGCCGGTGATCGTGGGGACGTGGGTGGTGCTCGCGGCCAGCTACGAGGCCAAGGCGTGCGGCGTCCGCACGGCCATGGGTGGCGCGCAGGCCCGCCGGCTGTGCCCGCAGGCGGTGGTGGTCCAGCCGCGGATGTCGGCCTACGCCGAGGCGAGCAAGGCGATGTTCGGGGTGTTCGACGACACCACGCCGCTGGTCGAGGGGCTGTCGATCGACGAGGCGTTCCTCGACGTCGGCGGGCTGCGGAAGATCTCGGGCCCGCCGGCCGACATCGCCGAGCGCCTGCGGCGCGAGGTCCGCGAGCGGGTCGGCCTGCCGATCTCGGTGGGGGTGGCCAGGACCAAGTTCCTCGCCAAGGTGGCCAGCGGCGTGGCCAAGCCCGACGGCCTGCTGGTGGTGCCGACCGACGGCGAGCTGGCCTTCCTCCACCCGCTGCCGGTGGAGCGGCTCTGGGGCGTGGGGCCGGTCACCGCCGACAAGCTCCGCCAGCGCGGCATCACCACCGTCGGGGAGGTCGCCCGGCTGGGCGAGCCGGCGCTGGTCTCGGTCCTGGGGCGGGCGTCAGGCCGCCACCTGCACGCCCTGGCCCACAACCGCGACCCGCGGCCGGTGCAGGTGGGGCGGCGCCGGCGCTCGATCGGGGCGCAGCGGGCGCTCGGCCGGACGCCGAGGTCGCTGGAGGCGATCGACACCATCGTGGTCGCGCTGGTGGACCGCCTCGCCCGCCGGCTGCGGGCGGCCCGGCGGGTCTGCCGCACGGTGACGCTGCGGATGCGCTTCGACGACTTCTCGCGGGCGACCCGGTCGCACACGCTGCCCGAGGCGACCGCGCAGACCCAGACGATCCTCGCCACCGCCAGGGGGCTGCTGGCGGCGGCCTCGCCGATGATCCGGCGGCAGGGCCTCACGCTGGTCGGGGTGTCGCTGGCCAACCTCCACGACGACGACGCCATCCAGCTCGCGCTGCCGTTCGACCGCCACCGCGCCGGCGCCCTTGACGCCACCCTCGACCAGCTGCGCGACCGCTTCGGGTCGGAGGCCGTCACCCGGGCGGTGCTGCTCGGCCGCGACCAGGGCCTGTCGGTGCCGCTGCTGCCCGACTAGGCTAGGCAGCGTCGCCGGGCGGCTCCGCGGGCTGGTAGACGAGGTGCAGCACGCCGGTGCTGAAGGCCTGCGAGGAGATCAGCTTCAGTGGGATCGGGCTGTCGCCCTCGTCGAACAGGCGCATGCCCTTGCGGACGGCGATCGGGTGCACCAGCAGGCGCAGCTCGTCCAGCAGCCCCGCGGCCAGCAGCTGGCGGACCACCGAGATCGAGCCGCTCATGGCGATGTGCCCGTCACCCGCCTCGTGCTTCAGGGCGGTCACGCCCTCGACGAGGTCGCCCTTGAGGTGCTCGGAGTTCCGCCAGGTGAGCTCCTGGCGCTGGTGCGACACGACGATCTTGCGGGCGTCGCCGAGCACCTTGGCGAACTCGGCGTCCTCCCCGCCGGCCGCCTCCAGCTGCGGCCATGCCCCCGCGTGGTCCTCGTAGGTCTTGCGGCCGAGCAGCATGGTGTCGGCCGTGCCGAGGACCGCGTCGACGGCGGCGCCCATCTCGTCGTTGAAGTAGGGGAAGTGCCAGTTCCCCGGCTCCTCGACGACGCCGTCGAGCGAGATGAACAGGTTCGCGATGATCTTCCGCATCATGCCTCCTCCATCGGGAGCGGTCTCAGCTGAACAGCCGCGTGAGCCAGGCCTGCCAGGCCCGCTCGGCCTCCTGCCGGTCCACGTCGGCGAAGATGTGGTGGCCGACGGCCACCGCGCCGCCCCTGCCGACGAACCGGTACAGCCCGTCCTTGGTGCGCACGCCCAGGAAGGTCGGCTCGTCCGCGGAGCCCGGCCGGTGGACGGCGTCCACCACCCCTTGGTGCTCGGTGCCCTCGAGGGTGAACCGCGCCTGGTCGCCCTCGGTCACCGTGCCGGTGAGCCCGAGGCCGCGCATGAGGCCCTCCCAGACGCGGTCCTGGTCGGCCTGCTCCGGTCCCTGGGCGGAGACCGGCGTCGCGGTCCGGCCGGGGAAGTGGGCCAGGTACTGCGCCAGCGTGCGCAGGTACATGCGCCAGCCCTTGCGCAGCGAGTCGTACTCCTGCTCCCAGTCGTCGCCGAGGACGCCGCTCTGCACCAGCCGGACCACGGTGCCGCCGCCCTGGCGTCCCTCGATGAGGTACTCGAACGCCATGAACGAGCCGTCCTCGCCCTCGCCGCGGTAGGCGAAGCGTCTCGGCGGCTCCCACGCGGTCACCGTGGCCTCCTCGGCGTGGCCGCCGAGGGTCATACGCACCGTGCCGCCCTCGCGGGGCTCGACCTCGTTGCGGCCCATGAACCAGGCGTCGATGCCGGGGCCGGTGGCGATCGCCTCCCAGACCTGCTCGGGGGTGGCGTCGACGGTGATCTCCTCGCGGAGCTCGAACTCGTGCGGCACGGTCTAGGTCTCCTTCGTGGGGGTCCTGACGCTGGGATGGACGGCGACGACGACGCGGTGCTCGCGGCCGCCCTCGGCGGCGTCGTCGTGGTACTTGCCGATCAGCGCGGTGACCGCGCTGGCCAGCTCCTGGGCGAAGGCGGCGCGGTCGGCGGCCGAGGCGAACCGCACCTCGCCGTCGATCGCGAAGGTCGCCAGCGGCTTGCGGGCCTTGGCGGCGCCGGTGATGAGCTCGCCCATGTCGCGCACCAGCCGGGAGGCGACCGCCAGCAGCCAGCGCGCCGACAGCCGGTCGGGGGCGTTGGCCGGGTCGGGGGCCACCGCGGCCAGCGCGGTCGGCGAGATCACGTAGGACGCGGCCGTTGCCCGCAGCAGCCGCTCGGTGCAGTTGCCCTTGCGGCGCTCCTCCACCAGCTCGACCAGCCCGTGCTGCTCCAGCGACCGCAGGTGGTAGTTCACCTTCTGCCGCGGCAGGCCGACCCTGGCGGCCAGCATCGTCGCCGAGGCGGGCTCGGCCAGCTCGGCCAGCAGCCGCGCCCGGACCGGGTCCAGAGAGACCTCCGCGGCGGCGGGGTCCTGGATGACGGCGACGTCGAACATGCCAGCAGGATGCCACCGACAACTTTGTTTGTCAAGATCGTGATTGTTGTCGGCGACTGTCGTGGGGCCGGTGGATCATGGAGGAACGGCACCGGCGCCCAGCACTGAGGAGACCCGCTTGCAGTCCATCTCGCTCCCGCGGTTGCGGGCCGGCTTCGACGGCCGCGTGATCGCCCCCGACGATCCCGGCTACGACCGGGCCCGCACCGTCTTCTACGGCACGTTCAACGACCGCCGCCCGGCGCTGATCGTGCGGCCGGCGGACGCCGCCGAGGTCGCCACGGTGGTCGCCCTGGCCCGCGACAGCGGCCTGGAGCTGGCCGTCCGCAGCGGCGGCCACAGCCTGGCCGGCCACAGCACCAGCGACGGCGGCATCGTGCTGGACCTGTCGGCCATGAAGGCCCTGGACATCGACCCCGAGGCGCGCACCGCCTGGGCGCAGACGGGCCTGACCGCCGGCGAGTACACCGCCAGGGCCCATGCCCACGGGCTGGCGACCGGGTTCGGCGACACCGGCTCGGTGGGGATCGGCGGGCTGACGCTCGGCGGCGGCGTCGGCTACCTGGTCCGCAAGCACGGCCTGACGATCGACAGCCTGCTGGCCGCCGAGCTGGTCACCGCCGACGGCCAGGTGCTGCACGTCGACGCCGACCACCATCCCGACCTGTTCTGGGCGGTCCGCGGCGGCGGCGGCAACCTCGGGGTCGCCACCCGCTTCCGCTACCGGTTGCACCCGGTCGACCGGGTGGTCGGCGGCATGCTGCTGCTGCCCGCGAGCGCCGAGGTGATCGCCGCCTTCGTCGCCGAGGCCGAGGCCGCCCCCGAGGAGCTGTCGGCGATCGCCAACATCATGGTGGCGCCGCCGATGCCGGACATCCCGGAACAGGCCCACGGCAAGCTGATCGTGATGGCGCTGCTGTGCTGGGCCGGCGAGGTCGGGGCCGGCGAGCGCGCCGTCGCGCGCTTCCGCGGGCTGGCCACGCCCCTGGCCGACCTGGCCGGGCCGATGCCCTACCCGGAGCTCTACCAGTTCACCGAGGGCCCCGGCCCCGACCACGAGGCGGCCCGCTCGCTGTTCCTGGACGCCGTCGACGACGCCACCGCGGCGACGATCGTGGAGCACCTGCGGGCCTCGACCGCGCCGCTGGCAGTGGCGCAGCTGCGGGTGCTCGGCGGGGCGATGGCGCGGGTGCCGGCCGACGCCACCGCCTTCGCCCACCGCGGGCGGCGGATCATGGCCGCCCTCGGCGCGGTCTGGGAGCGGCCCGAGGAGGCCGCGACCCACCAGGCGTGGGTCGCAGGCTTCGCGGCCGCACTGCGCCAGGGCGACCCGGGCGTGTACGTGAACTTCCTCGGCGACGAGGGCCCGGCGCGGGTCCGCGAGGCCTACCCGGGCGCGACCTGGGAGCGGCTGGCGGCGGTCAAGCGCCGCTACGACCCGGCCAACCTGTTCCGGCGCAACCAGAACGTCCAGCCGGCGCCGGCACGCTGAGCAAGCAGGGATGACGCCCGCCCTGTCCGAGGAGCAGGTGCGGCTGCTGCGGCTGCGGGCGCAGCGGCTGACCGGGGAGCGGCCCGGCGACGTCCACGAGCTCGTCCGCGTCATGGGCGGCATCCAGGCGCAGGACACCGCGGCGTCGCGGCTGGCGGTGCGGCCCCGCGCCGCCGGCCTGGACGCGGCGGCGGTGCGCGACGCCTGCAACCGGGACCGGTCGGTGGTCCGCACCTGGGCGATGCGCGGCACCCTGCACATGGTGGCCGCCGAGGACGCCGGCTGGCTGGTCGCCCTGCTCGGGCCCGGGTTCGCGGCCGCCAACCGCCGCCGCCGGCTCCAGCTCGGCCTCGACGACGACGCCTGCGAGCGTGGGCTGCGCGCCATCGGCAAGGTCCTCGGCGCCCACGGCCCGCTGCCGCGGGGCGAGCTGGTGTCCAGGCTCGCCGGCGAGGGCGTCGCGCTCGACCCGCGCAGCCAGGCGCCCGCCCACCTGGTCGGCTATGCGGCCATGCTGGGGCTGGTCTGCCGCGGCCCGGACCTGGACGGCGACGAGCCCACCTACGTGCTGCTCGACGACTGGGTGGGCGGCCGGCGCCGGGCGCTGGACCCGGAGGCGGCCCTGGCCGAACTCACCCGCCGCTACCTGGGCGCGCACGGGCCCGCCGGCCCGGCCGACCTCGCCGCCTGGGCCGGGATCGCCGCCGGGCGGGCCAGGCGCGGCTTCGAGCTGGTCGCCGGCGAGCTGGTCGAGGTGGCGGCGGCCGGCGCGGCGGCGTGGACGCTGGGCCGCGCGACGCCGCCGCGGCCGGGGCGCGGCGGGCCGAGCGTGCGGCTGCTGTACCGCTTCGACGACTACCTGCTCGGCTGGCGCGGCCGCGACCTGGTCCTGTCCCCCCGGTTCGCCCGGCGCATCCACGCCGGCGGCGGCTGGATCCACCCGGCGGTGCTGGTCGACGGCCGCGTGCAGGGGACGTGGCGGCTGGCCGCCAGGCCCGGAGGCCGCGTGACCGTCGACGTCGAGCCGTTCGAGCCGCTGGACGGCGCCCTGCCCGGCCTGGAGGCCGAGGCCGCGGACCTGGGCCGCTTCCTGGGCGCCACCGCGACCCTGTCGGTGGCCGTCGAGGCGTAGGATCAGGACCCGGAGGGACCCGGGTCGTGGCGCGCCAGCAGGGCCAGGCCGATCGCCGCCCGCCGCACCCGCTCCCGCGCGGTCGCCACGGCGACGCCGAGCAGGTGCTCCCCCGAGGGGTAGATCCCGGGGGCGTTGCGGACGGTGAACTTCAGGTAGATCGGGGCCGCCACCCGCACCAGGTCGGGCACCTCGTAGTAGCGGACCACGCCGCCGAAGTCGTCGGCGCCCTCCACGTACACGTCCACGGGCAGGTCGACCGCCTGGCGGATCGCCGCGACCTGCGCCAGCGACAGGTCCACGGGCAGGTTGAGGGTGGTGGCGCCGAGGTCCTCGAGCAGCCTGGCGGTGGCGGGGTTGGCGACCGGGAAGGAGATCGAGATCTTGATGACCAGGTCCTCCGGCAGGTCGCCGGAGCGCCGCATCCTGCCGAGCACCCACAGCTGGCCGGGGTCGGCGACCAGGATGCTGCGCACCCCCAGCTCGCAGCCCCGGCGCACGTCCTCGATGCCGTAGACGAGCTGCTCGGTGCCGCGCAGGACGCCGGCGGCGACCCGCCCGGACGGCGCGGTGGCCTGGACCCCGACGTCCCACGCCGCGCGCGGCCCGACGAACAGGCACACCTCCACCCCCTGCTCGCGGCCGAGGGCGACCATCTCGCCGATGTCGCCGTCGGTGAGCAGCATCATGCCGCTGCCCTGGCTGATCCGGTGGACGCGGACCCCGTGCTCCTTGGCGGCCTCCAGCACCGCCCGGAACGGCTCCGGCCCCTCGACCGAGGGGATCTCCACGCGCCACCGCTCGCCGTCGGGGAAGCGCTTGGCGGAGGCGGGCAGCTCGCCCGGGTCGCGGTCCGGCAGGCCCAGCGAGGCGAGGTACCGCCGCGTCGCGCTCCCGGTCGAGGACATGCGCCGCTCTCCTTTCCCCGAACCGCGTGTTCGGGATTTCGAACGAGGTCCGGGATGATGATACCGTCGCCGGCATGGGCCGAGCCGTGCCCGCGGTGGGGCGGGCGCTGGACATCCTGGAGCTCTTCCTGGACGAGGAGCGCCTGTCCGCCCCGGAGGTCGCGGGGCGGCTGGGGCTGCCGCGCACCACCGTCCACGAGCTCATCGGCACGCTGGTGGAGCGGTCCTGGCTGGCGCCGGCGGGCGGCCAGCCGGTCCGCTACCGGCTGGGGATGCGGACCTTCCAGCTCGGCGCCGCCTTCGCCCAGCACCTCGACCTGGCCAGGGAGGCGCAGCAGGCCGCCGCGGAGGTGGCGGCGTCCTGCGGCGAGACCGTCCACGTCGCCGTCCTGGACGGCACCGACGTCGTCTACGTCGCCAAGGTCGACAGCACCCATCCCGTGCGGATGGTGTCGGCGGTGGGCCGGCACCTGCCCGCCCACTGCACCGGCGTCGGCAAGGTGCTGCTGTCCGGCCTGGACCCCGCGGCGCTGCGCGCCCGCTACCCGCGGGGCCGGGCGCTGCCGGCCATGACGCCGAACAGCATCACCTCGCCGCAGCGGCTCCGCGCCTGCCTGGCGGAGGTGCGCGAGCTGGGCCTGGCCTACGACGAGTGCGAGTCCAACGACGCCGTCCACTGCGTGGCGGCGCCCGTCCACGACCACACCGGCGCCATGGTGGCGGCCATGAGCATCTCGGTGCCCAGCTTCCGCTGGAGCGACCAGCGGCGGCGCGAGTGGAGCGAGCTGGTCCGCCGCGGCGCCGCCGGCCTGTCGGAACGGCTCGGTCACCGGCCGGCGTCGCGGCGGGCGGCGCTGGCCTGAGAGGAGGAGCCGACGTGCCCGAGCGCCTGGACGTCGCGGTCCGTGCCACGGCGGTGCTCGGCGAGGGGCCGACCTGGGACGGCGCCACCGGCACGCTGCTGTGGGTGGACATCCTGGCCGCCGAGGTGCACCGCTTCGACCCCGCCACCGGCCGGGACACCGTGCCGGTCCGCACCCCCCAGCACGTCGGCGCGGCCAAGCCACGCGCCGCCGGGGGCGTCGTGGTGAACCTGCGCGACGGCATCGGCCGCTACACCGCCGACGGCGCCTTCGACTGGCTGGCGCCCCTGGGCGAGGACGGCGTGCGCGGCAACGACGCCGCCGTGGACGCCGGCGGCCGGCTGTGGGCCGGGACCATGCGCTACGACGAGCGGCCGGGCGGCGGCCGGCTGTACCGGGTCGACCCCGGCGGCGAGGTCGTCACCGTCCTCCCCGAGGTCAGCGTCAGCAACGGCATCGGCTGGAGCCCGGACGGCCGGCTGATGTACTACATCGACACCCCCAGCCGGCGCGTGGACGTCTTCGACGTGGACCGCGACACGGGGCTGGTGGCGCGGCGACGGCAGTTCGTCGACCTGACGCGGGCGCCCGGCTTCCCGGACGGGCTGACCGTGGACGCCGACGGCTGCCTGTGGGTGGCGATGTGGGACGGCGGCGCCGTGCACCGCTACACCCCCACCGGGGTCCTGGACCGGGTGGTCGGCGTCCCGGCCACGCGGACCACCGCGTGCGCCTTTGGCGGGCCCGGGCTCGGCGACCTCTACATCACCAGCGCGACCGCCGGCCTGGACCCCGCCAAGCTGGCCGACCAGCCGCTGGCGGGCTCGCTGTTCGTCCTCCCCGGTGCCGGCACCGGCCTGCCCGGCCACGCGTTCGCCGGCTGACCGCTAGCCCTCGGGCAGCCACACCCGCATGGCGGCCGGGCCCCGGTTGCACCAGAGGTGGTAGGGGACCAGGGTCAGGGGCATGGGCCCGGCCGGCTGGGCGGGCTCCCCGACCGGCAGCGGGCGCGCGGCGCAGCGCAGCGTCACGGCCCCGCCGAGCCGGCCGTCGGGGCCCTGCTCGGACGGTGGCGCCGAGGCGTCCACCGCGACCTCGTCCAGGCGCGCCTGGGGACCCTGGTCGACGGACTCGGCGCAGTAGACCAGCGGGCCCCGCTCGGCGGCGACGCAGCCGCGGACGGCGTCGACCCGCGGGTCCGGCCTGGTCCAGCGCGGCGCCAGCGGCAGGTCCAGCCGCAGCTCGTCCCCTGGCCGCCAGTCCCGCTCCATGGCGGCGTACCCGGGCCCCACCCGCCGCTGCAGGTCGCCGTAGGCGAGCACGGCCCCGTCCGCCCACGCCGGCACCCGCAGGGCGATGCGCCAGGGCCCGCCGGTGGCCTCCTCGACCCGCACGGTCACCGCGCCCGACCACGGGTAGCCGGTCTCGACCCGCAGCCCGACGGCGCGGCCGTCCGGCAGGGCCGCGCGCACGGTGCAGGGGGCGAGCTGCTGGAGCTGGAGCCCGCCCTCGTCGACGGTGGCGACGTAGGCGGCCAGGCTCGCCAGCATCCGGGACAGGTTGGTGGGGCAGCAGGACACCGCGAACCACGGCGAGCGCATCCCCGACGCCGCGTGCGGGCTGGCGTTGCCGGAGTCGACCACGTAGCCGGGCACCCGCTGCTGCAACGGGTTGGCGTAGAAGAACGAGTGGCCGTCCATGGCGGGCGAGGCCGCCACCACGTTGTAGAGCGTCCGCTCGATGGCGTCGGCGTAGTGGCTCTCCCCCGTCGCCAGCAGCAGCCGCCAGGCCAGCATCACCGACGCCACCCCGGCGCAGGTCTCGGCGTAGGCGCGGTCGGGCGGCAGCTCGAAGTCCTCGCCGAAGGACTCGCCGGTGTGCCGGGAGCCCATGCCGCCGGTGAGGTAGGTGCGCGCCGCCACGGTGTTGCGCCACTGCTGGGCGACGGCCTCCAGCAGCTCGTCGTCGCCGGTCTCCACCGCCACGTCCACGGCGCCGCTGGCCAGGTACAGGGCGCGGACGGCGTGGCCGCGCAGCACCCGGGCCGCGCGCACGGGCATGTCGTCCTGGAAGTAGGCCTGGCCGAGCTCGTGGTCGCCGAGCAGGCCGCGCCCGCGCCGCTCCACGAACAGCCGCGCCTGCTCCAGGTAGCGCTCCTCGCCGGTGGCGCGCGCCAGCTCGGCCAGGGCGGGCTCGATCTCGGGGTGCCCGCAGATCCCCTCGCGGCCGCCGGGGCCGAACTGGCGGCAGACGTGGTCGGCCGCCCGGCGCGCCACCGCCACCAGCTCGTCCTCGCCGCGGGTGCGCAGCCGCGCCACCGCCGCCTGGATCAGGTGGCCGAAGCAGTACAGCTCGTGCCCCATCTCCAGGTCGCGGTAGCGCACGCCCGGCCCCTGGTGCCCGAAGCAGGTGTTGAGGTAGCCGTCCGGCTCCTGGGCGGCCGCGACCAGCTCGGTCAGCTCCGCCACCCCCCGCTCG
>Ga0081538_10006470_pt1 | contig 10310 bp, 11 predicted proteins | sample TabmetS5T2R1_FD_71022 | JGI IMG/M metagenome (GOLD analysis project Ga0081538, IMG submission 71022) | Tabebuia heterophylla rhizosphere microbial communities from the University of Puerto Rico - S5T2R1 | ecosystem: Host-associated > Plants > Roots > Rhizosphere ...
CGTTCGACCCGTTGACAGGGCAAGCTCTCGGTTGCAAACCCGGCGTGGATGACGCAGGGCGCACGCTTGCTTTCTGCTCCTGTTGGCCCGATATAGAGACCGGGAGGTTGGCGGTGGACGAGCCACTCGCCAACCGGGTCAGGTCCGGAAGGAAGCAGCCCTAACGAGCTCCGGTTCGGGTCGCTCGTCAGCCTCCCACGCTCAAGCAGGAAATCCAGGGATACGCCGGACGCGTCCGGGGCGTCGGAGGCTTGATGAACGACGCCATTACGCCCGACAGCAGCCAGCGATCCGGTTTCGACCAGAATCCTGTGGTCTCCTACCGCGTGTTCGCGCGCAAGTACAGGCCGCAGACCTTCGCCGACCTGATCGGTCAGGACGCCATGGTGCGCACAATCACCAACGCGTTCGCGACCGGGCGCATCCCTCAGGCCTGGATCCTCACCGGCGTGCGCGGCGTTGGCAAGACCACGACCGCGCGCATCCTCGCCCGCGCGCTCAACTACGAGCTGCCAGACAGGTCCATCCCGGCTCCCACCACCGACATGCCGAATTTCGGCGTTCACTGCCAGGCGATCATGGAAAGCCGGCATGTCGACGTCATCGAGATGGACGCCGCGTCGCACAACAGCGTCGACGATATTCGCCAGATCAACGATGCCGTACGCTACGCGCCCGTCACCGCGCGCTACAAGGTCTATATCCTCGACGAGGTGCATATGCTGTCGGGGGCTGCTTTCAACGCGCTGTTGAAAACGCTCGAAGAGCCCCCGCCGCACGTCAAGTTCGTGTTCGCCACCACCGAGATCCGCAAGGTTCCCGTGACGGTGCTGTCGCGCTGCCAGCGATTTGACTTGCGGCGCGTCGAGGCAGCCGCGCTTGTGAAGCACCTCGAGGCCATCTGCGCCAGGGAAAGAATCGAATCCGAGCCCGATGCGCTCGCGCTGATCGCACGCGCGGCCGAGGGCTCCGTGCGCGATGCCCTGTCGCTGCTCGATCAGGCAATTGCCCATGCCGGCGGCGGAGCCGCCGCCGGCGCACCGAACATGCTTGCCGTGCGCGCCGAGGAGCTGCGGCAGATGCTCGGGCTGGCCGACCGCACGCGCATCATCGATCTGTTCGATGCATTGATGCGCGGCGATATTGCGTCCGCGCTGGCTCGCCTGCGCGAGCAGTATGATTGCGGTGCCGATCCGGCCGTGGTCCTCGCGGATCTCGCCGAGTTCACGCATTTCGTCACGCGGGTGAAGGTCGTGCCATCTGTTGCCGATGACGTGTCGCTGGCCGAAGCCGAGCGCACGCGCGGGCGCGCGTTTGCGGCTTCCCTCTCCATGCGCGTGCTGTCGCGCACCTGGCAGATGCTGTTCAAGGGGCTTGCCGAGGTGAAGGAAGCGCCCAAGCCCATTGCGGCCGCCGAGATGGTGCTGGTGCGCATCGCCTATGCGGCAGACCTGCCGAGCCCGGACGAGGTGCTCCGCTCGCTCGCGGACGACGATGGCTCGACCACGCGCCCAGGCAATGGCGGCAGCGCGGCGTCTGCCCTGACCGGCCCCGGCCCGTCCGGCTTGCGTCCGCCTGCTCCGCAATCGATCCGCTCCACTCCCGCGACGGCGCGGGACATCGCGACGGCGCGCGATTCGATTGCCCGCCTGGCCGAGCCGACGGCCGCGCCCGCGCCGCCGCCGATCGCCGTGGCTCGGTTCGAGGAGTTGATCGCGCTTGCCGCCGACAAGCGTGATCTGGTGGTCAAGACTGTCCTCGAGCGGGATGTGCGCCTGGTGAGGTTCGAGGATGGCAGGCTCGAGGTGGCGCTCGAGCCGGGTGCCGCGACAACGCTGGTCGGCGAGCTTTCGCGCAAGCTGTCTCAATGGACGGGAAAGCGCTGGATGGTGGTGGTGTCGGGCGAGCAAGGCGTCCCGAGCCTGAAGGCGCAGGCCGAGGCCCGCAAGGCCGAGCTCGTGCGCGGCGTCACCGCCGATCCGCTGGTGCAGGCCGTGCTCAACCGGTTTCCCGGCGCCGAGATCGTCGACGTGCGCCGTCCGCCCGATGCCACCATGCCGGTCGACCTCGGCGCTGGTGACGAGATGATTCCCGAGCCTCCGCCCGACGACGAGTAGGAGCCGACATGTCTGATTTCATGGGTATGATGAAGCAGGCGGCGCAGCTGCAGGCGAAAATGCAGGAGATGCAGGCCGAGCTCGATCAGATCGAGGTCGAGGGCTTGGCCGGCGGCGGCCTCGTCGCCGTCAAGCTCAGCGCCAAGGGCGAGATGAAAGGCGTGTCGATCGACGGCTCGCTGCTCAAGCCGGAGGAAAAGGATATCGTCGAGGATCTGCTGATCGCCGCGCATGCCGATGCGCGCCGCAAGGCGGAAGCCGTGATGCAGGAGAAGATGAAGAGCCTCACCGGCGGTCTTGCGCTGCCGCCCGGGCTGAAGCTGTTCTGATTGCCTTAAACCTCGGCCGCTGGGCTTGATCCGGCGGGCGCCCCGTCGGTGGAGAACTATCGTGGACAAGAAAGTCGACGTAGAAGCGTTGTCGGCGGCGATCGCCGGCTTCCTGGCCTGCCACGTGCTGACCTGCCGGTTCCTCGTGCAGGAGGGCGTGATCGACCGGGATCGCTTTGTTGCCTATCTCGAAACGGCAAAGACCGAGATGGGGCCCGGTCTGGAAGATCAGCGATCGCTGTTCGGCCTCGACCAATTGATCAAGGCGCTGCGGAGCCCGATGTCGGCCAGGGACATGCAATAGAAGCTCCGTCGGTTTGCTTCGTAATCGATCGCCTGCTCATGCCCGCCGTTGCCGGACCTGAAATCGAGCGCCTGATCCAGCTGCTCGCCCGTCTGCCGGGCTTGGGGCCGCGCTCGGCGCGGCGCGCGGCGCTGCACCTGATCAAGAAGCGCGAGCCGCTGATGGCGCCGCTCGCGTCGGCGTTGCAGGTCGCGCTCGACAAGATCGTCGTGTGTAGCGTATGCGGCAACATCGACACGCAGGATCCCTGCACGGTCTGCACCGATCCCAGGCGGGATCCTTCCATCATCGTCGTCGTTGCCGATGTCGCCGACCTGTGGGCGCTCGAGCGGGCCGGCGCGATCTCCGCGCGTTATCACGTGCTCGGTGGTACGCTGTCGCCGCTCGACGGCGTCGGCCCCGAAGACCTGTCGATTGATGCGCTGGTCAACCGCGCCCACGACAAGGCGGTGCACGAGCTTGTGCTCGCCCTCAATGCGACGGTCGACGGCCAGACGACTGCCCATTACATCACCGACCTCGTGCACGCAGCGAACGTGAAGGTGACACGGCTCGCGCATGGCGTTCCGGTGGGCGGCGAGCTCGATTATCTCGACGAGGGCACGCTGGCGGCGGCGATCCGGCAGCGGACACCGTTCTGATGCCTAGTCGTCGGCAGCAATCGCCTTCGCCGGCCCAAGCCGATCGAAATGGCTGCGCACTTGCAGCCACCACAGAAGAATGAGGCTGGGGATTGCCGACACGGCGGTGATCGCGAAGAACAGCGCCCAGCCGGTCGCCTCGGCGACGAAGCCGCCGCCCGACGCGAGCGTGGTCCGGCCGACCGCAGCCAGCGCGGTGAGAAGGGCGAATTGCGTCGCCGTGTGCGCGCGGTCGCCGCACAAGGCGGACAGGTAGGCCACGAAGATGACGGTGCCGATGGCGCCGGTGAAGTTCTCGATCACGATGGTGACGGCGAGCGCTGCCGTGTTCACGCCGATCAGCGCCTGCCAGGAGAACACGAGGTTGGAAAGCATCTGCAGGATGCCGCCGATCCACAGGCTGGTGTAGAGCGGCACCACGCGGGCAATCATGCCGCCGGCGAAACCGCCGATCAGCGCCGCCGCCAGGCCCACGCCCTTGACGATGGCCGCATAGGTTGCCTTGTCGAAGCCGATGTCGATGACGAAAGCGGCGGTCAGCACGCCGGCAAAGGCATCGCAAAATTTGTAGAGGATGACGAAGAGCAAAATCGCGATGGCGGAATCGCGCGTCAGGAAATCGCGGAACGCGCCGACGGCCGTATCGACCACACGGCTCACTGGGTTTGCCGGGCGCCCGCCCGCCGCTTCCTCCTGCGGCATCGGCGGCGACTCCGGCTCGCGCGCCGCAAGCGTCGTTGCAATGCCGATGAGCATGAGCACCGCAGCCGCGACGTAACCCCACAGCCAGACAAGCTCGCGCGCGATCCCGATATACTCGAGCCACGCCACCAGCGCCACGACGCCGGCACCCGAAGCCAGCATGCCGATGCGATAGGCCGCCACATAGCCGGCCATGCCGGCCGCCTGCTCGCTGGTGTCGAGGCTCTCGACGCGGAAGGCGTCGATCACGATGTCCTGGGTCGCCGAAGCGGCCGCGACCAGAACCGCGCCGAACGCCACCATCAACGGCGCCGCCACGGGATTCTGAAAGCCGAGGTAAACGATCGCCGCGAGCAGCAGGAGCTGCGTGAGCAGCAGCCACCCGCGGCGGCGACCGAGCAGGCGCGAGAGCACCGGCACGTTTAGCGCATCCACCAGCGGCGCCCACGCGAACTTGAACGTGTAGGGCAGCCCCACCAGCGAAAACAGGCCGATGGTGCGCAAGTCGACGCCGCGGTCGGCCATCCACACCGACAGCGTCGCGCCCGACAACGCGAGCGGCAGGCCGCTGGAGAAGCCGAGGAAGATGACGACCAGCACGCGCGGCCGCAGATAGACCGCGATGGCGTCGGCGAGGGGCGGCCGGGGAGCGGCAGTGTCGGGAGCAACACTCATCGGATAGGCCTAGCAATATTAGCCGCAAGCAATCAAACCGGCAGCGATCATGGAGGCACGAATCACTCCGCTGCGTCGATTTTGCGGCTGATCGGCGTCGGCATCACGAGCCGCGCCTCGCGCGGCATCTCCTCGCCCTCGAAGTCGAGCGCCTCGATGCGTCCGCTGCGCTTGGTGATCTTGTCGGCCGAAATCAGGATCTGTGCCACATCATCACTCGCCTGGCCGAAATGCTGCTGCAGCTTGAGCACGCGCTCGCGCAGCCGACCGAGGTCGCCCATCAGATGGCCGACTTCGGTACGAATCTGGTGGGCTGCCTCGCGCATCCTGGCATCCCGGCCGATCTGCTGGACCACCTGGATGGCAAGCATGAGGAGCGAAGGCGAGACCAGCACGACCTGCGCCCGATAGGCCTTCTGGATGACGTCGTCGAAGCCGTCGTGCAACTCGGCATAGACCGATTCCGACGGCACGAACATCAGCGCGAGATCCTGGGTCTCGCCCGGGATGAGGTAGCGCTCGGCAATGTCGTTGACGTGCTTCAGCACGTCCTGGCGCAGGCGTTGGGCGGCCTGCTTCCTGGCCTCGTCGGTCTTCCCGTCGCGCAACGCGGTGACGGCCTCGAGCGGGAACTTGGCGTCGATGACGAGCGGCCGCGTGTCGACAGGCAGGTACACCACGCAGTCGGGCCGCGTGCGGTTCGACAGGGTGAACTGAAACTCGTAGCACCCCTTGGGCAAACCGTCCTGGACGATCGCTTCCATGCGCGCCTGGCCGAAGGCGCCACGCGCCTGCTTGTTCGCCAGCACCTCCTTGAGAGAGGTCACCTGCGACGACAGCTCGGTGAGATTCTTCTGCGCATTGTCGATGACGGCGAGCCGCTCGTGCAGGTTCTGCAGGCGCTCCATCGTTTGCTGCGTGGTCGACGACAGCGACTGGTTGAGCCGATGGCTCACGGCGGCGAGGCTGTCCCCGACCACGCGGGCGAGCTCGGCCTGGCGGCCGGTGATCGTCTCGTTCATCGCGCGCAGGCTGCCGATCGTCTCGGCCTGGGTGCGGGCCAGCGCCGCCATGCCGGCATCGACCTCGCGGGCGCGCAGATCGGCTTCGGCCGCGTCACCCCGGCGCTCGCGCGCCGCGCCGGCGAGCAGTATCGCGAGCCCGATCAGCATAACGAGCACGAGCGCCGCCAGCGCGGTGAGGGCTTGGCCGACAGTCACGACGATGTCGTCGAGCATGAACAGCGGCTCGGTCATGCGGCCCTTCTAGCTGATTCGCTCGGGTAGGCGAACGAAGAGAGAACGCCTATTCGGTGGCAGAACCGTCAAGGGGCTCGAAGCCGGTCGCATTGACCGTGCCAATCCGTCACCTTAAATCGCGGCGCATGGCCCTGCGCGAGATCATCAAGCTGCCGGACCCGCGCCTGCGGCTCGTTTCCAAACCGGTTAAAGACATCGACGACGAGCTTCGCGGCCTGGTCGCGGACATGTTCGAGACCATGTATGCGGCGCCCGGCATCGGCTTGGCGGCCATCCAGGTCGGGATCCCGCAGCGCGTCGTCACGCTCGATCTTGCCAAGAAGGAAGAGCCCAGGAAGCCCAAGGTCGTGATCAACCCCGAAATCCTGTGGACCTCCGAGGAGCGCAACACCTACGAGGAGGGCTGCTTGTCGATCCCTGAATTGTACGAGGAGGTCGAGCGTCCGGCGCAGGTGAAGGTCCGCTACACCGATCTTGAGGGCCAGCCGCACGAAGAGGAGGCCAACGGGCTGCTCGCAACCTGCCTGCAGCACGAGATCGATCATCTCAACGGCGTCTTGTTCATCGACCACCTGTCCCGGCTCAAGCGCGACCGCATCATCAAGAAATTCACCAAGGCGGCGAAGCGGGCCGAGGAGTAGTTCTCCTCCGTTCTGCCGGAGAAGTGTTCAAGTCCATCATGCCGCTCCGCCTTGTCTTTATGGGCACGCCCGATTTCGCCGTACCGACGCTCGTCGAGATCGCCGGGCGCGGGCACGAAATCGTTGCGGTCTATACGCGCGCGCCGGAGCCGGCCGGTCGTGGCATGACGCTGAATCCAAGCCCGGTCGAGCGCGAGTCGCGGCGGCTCGGGCTGACGATAGTGACACCGAAGACCCTGCGCAGCGGCGAGGCGGAAGCCGCCTTCTGGGCGCACGGCGCCCATGCCGCGGTGGTCGTGGCCTTTGGGTTGATCCTGCCGAAGCCGATCCTCGAGGCGGCGCCGCTCGGCTGCTTCAATCTGCATGCGTCGCTGCTACCGCGTTGGCGGGGCGCCGCGCCCATCAACCGCGCCATCATGGCGGGCGACACCGAGACGGGCGTGATGGTGACGAAAATGGACGAAGGCATCGATACCGGCCCGATAGCCATGGCCGAGCGCGTGCCGATCGGCAACGACATGACCGCCGGCGAGCTGCACGACCGGCTGGCGCGACTCGGGGCCGACCTGATGGTGCGCGCGCTGGCGGCGCTCGAGCGCGACTCGCTCACATTGACGCCCCAGCCCGACACCGGCGTCACCTATGCGGCCAAGATCGACAAGGAGGAGACGCGGATCGACTGGGCGAACCCGTGGCAGCAGGTGCATGACCACTGTCGCGGACTTTCCCCATTCCCCGGCGCCTGGTGCGAGATCGCAGGCATGCGGGTCAGGGTGCTGCGCACCACGCGGGGCGAAGGCGCAGGCCCGCCGGGCACGGTGCTCGACTCCTCCCTCACGGTCGCGTGCCGCGAGGGCGCCGTCCGCATCGTCGAGCTGCAGCGCGCCGGCCGCCAGCCGCTTCGGGCGGAGGATTTTTTGCGCGGCGCATCGATTGCGCCGGGACAGCAATTGCAATGATGTCTCAGCCGCGCGCCTTCGCCGATCTCATCGCAACCCGCTCGGCGTCGTGCTGCCCAATCGATTCGCCGGCCCAATGGTGACGCCGCCGCTCCACGAACTCGGCGAGATCGTCCTCGGTGACCCGCATCAGGTCGGCATGGCCGTAGCCCTTTGCGTAATCGACCACCGACACGACTTCGGGCGTTACCCGAACCATCGCGATCTCATGGCGGTTGGGCTTCGGCAGCACGCGATATTCCGGGTAGCGGGCGAGCATCAGCGCATAGGCGTGGTCGACCTCCGCCTTGTCGTCGACCACGACCGCCTGGCCGGCGAGCGAAATCCCCTTGATGTCCAGGGGGCGGAGATAGTCCTTGGCGATCGCGATCGAGACCCGGGGGTCGCGGGAAATGTTCTGCACCTTCTGCCCGTCGCGGTCGGTGAAGAAATAGATGATCAAGCCGTCATTGCAGTATGAGACGACGGTGGCCTGCGGCCACCCGTCGGGCCGATTGGTCGCGATCGTCAGGATTCGATGCTCTTCGAGCAGACGGATGATCAGATCCCTGAAGGCACGTTTCATGGGCCATCTCCGGCGGCGATTCGATATGGTATCCCGCATTTGACCGATTTCGTCCAGGCACCCGACACCACCCGACCGCCATGCCGCGCTACAAGCTCGTGATCGAATATGACGGAACGCCGTTCGTGGGATGGCAGATCCAGGCCAATGGGGCATCGGTCCAGGGATTGATCGTCGATGCGATTCAAGCCTTTGCCGGCGAGCGCGTGGCGCTGCAAGGCGCCGGCCGCACCGACGCGGGTGTCCATGCCGTCGGGCAGGTGGCGCACATGGATCTCGCCCGGGACTGGGATTGCGACACGGTGCGCGATGCGCTCAACGCGCACCTTCGTCCTCATCCGATCGCGGTACGCATGGCCGAACGAGTCGCGGCCGACTTCGATGCGCGCTTTTCCGCTACGCAGCGCCACTACCTCTATCGCATCGTCAACCGTCGCGCCGATCTCGCGCTCGATCGCAACCGGGCTTGGCGCATCGCGCGGCCGCTCGACGTGCCGGCGATGCACGCCGCCGCCCAGCAACTTGTCGGCCGGCACGACTTCACCAGCTTCCGCGCCGCCGAATGCCAGGCGAAATCGCCGGTGAAGACGCTCGATTGGCTGGCGGTCGAACGGCTCGGCGAAGAGGTCCGCATCCATGCCGCCGCGCGCTCGTTCCTGCATACCCAGGTGCGCTCGATGGTGGGATCACTGGTGCTGGTCGGCGACGGAAAATGGAGCGCCGCCGATCTCGCCGCTGCGCTCGCGGCGCGCGACCGCAGCGCCTGCGGACAGGTCGCGCCGCCCGAGGGGCTTTACCTCGTTGCCGTGGAGTATTGATTGATACGAAGCGCGCAGGGGCTGGGCGAGCCGCTACAGCGGCGAGGGAAAGGCGCGATGCGACGCGCCCATCAAGCTACGGGTCGAGCCTATCCTATGCCGCGAAATAACGATCGAGAATCTGCCGATAGATGGCGGTGAGCGTGACGAGATCCGCGACCGCGGTGCGCTCGTCGACCTGGTGCATGGTGGCGCCCACCAACCCGAACTCGATGACGGGGCAATGATCCTTGATGAAGCGGGCGTCCGAGGTGCCGCCGGAAGTCGACAGATGCGGCGTGCGGCCGGTGACGTCGGTCACGGCGTCGGCGACGAGGTTGACGAACGGGCCCGGTTGGGTGAGGAATACGTCGGCGTTCGACGGCTCCCAATCGATGCGCCAGCGCGCCCCGGCGGCCGCAGCCGCTGCCCATTGCTCGATCAGGGCCTTCAGGCCCGAGTGCGTATGGTGGTTGTTGAAGCGGATGTTGAAGCGGGCCCGCGCTTCAGCCGGAATCAAATTGACCGTCCGGTTTCCCACGTCGACCGAGGTGAACTCCAGATTGGACGGATCGAAATGCGCGCTACCCGCATCGAGCGGCTCGGCCAGAAGCGCGCCCATTACCCGAACGAGCCCGCGGATCGGGTTCTCGGCGCGCTCCGGGTAGGCGACGTGGCCCTGCCGGCCGGCGACCAAGAGCGTGCCATTGAGCGAGCCGCGCCGGCCGATCTTGATGGCATCGCCCAGCACCTGCGCGTTGGTGGGCTCGCCGAGAATGCAGTGATCGAACGTTTCGCCGCGTGCCGCCGCCCACACGAGGAGCTTCACGGTGCCGTTCACCGCGATATCCTCCTCATCGCCGGTGATGAGGAGGGAGAGCGAGCCTTTGGGCTTGCCGCCGTTATGTTCAAGATGATCGAGCGCCGCCGCGACGAAGCAGGCGACGCTGCCCTTCATGTCGACGGCACCGCGGCCGAACAGCACCCCGTCGGCGATCTCGCCGGCGAACGGGTCATGGCTCCATGCCGCCTCATCGCCGGGCGGCACCACGTCGGTGTGGCCGGCAAAGACGAGATGCGGCCTTTCGGTTCCGATCCGCGCGTAGAGGTTCTCGATCTCGGCCGTGCCCGGCTCGACGAACTTCGGCCGGTGCACGGTAAATCCGGCTGCTTTCAACACGCCGTCGAGATAGGCGAGCGCGCCGCCTTCCGCCGGCGTCACCGACCGACAGCGCAACAGATCGCGAGCGATGGCGACCGGATCGGCGGGCAGGGTCATGGGCCCGCCTTAGCGGTCGCGATACGTCAGCGTCAATGTGCA
>Ga0081538_10006471_pt1 | contig 10309 bp, 8 predicted proteins | sample TabmetS5T2R1_FD_71022 | JGI IMG/M metagenome (GOLD analysis project Ga0081538, IMG submission 71022) | Tabebuia heterophylla rhizosphere microbial communities from the University of Puerto Rico - S5T2R1 | ecosystem: Host-associated > Plants > Roots > Rhizosphere ...
GGGAACGCGTCGGCGGCGGCCTTGACCGCGGTGTCCACCTGGGCCGGCGTGGCCGCGGCGACCGTCCCGAGGAGCTCGCCCGTGGCGGGGCTCGTGACCTCGATCTCCTCCCCGTCGCCGGGGATCCACTCCCCGCCGATGTACACGTCCTGTCGGATCGCTATCGCCATCTAACTCTCCTCCGTCGCCGTCGGACGCAGTCTCGCACGCCACGCGTGCTGTTGAAGTCGGTCGCGTCGAGTGTTACCTTCGCGCCTCGCATGAGGGCGAGTTGTCGACTGCGGCGAGCAACGTGGCAATCCGACATGCCCTCTACAGTCCTGGGCCGGCTAGGGCGTCTCTCGATCCAGAGGAGGGTGCATGGCTGAAGTTGCAGTAGACGAACGACGTCTCCTCAAGACGATTCGGTGGTGGGACGGCTTCGTCATCGGTCTCGCCAACCCCGGCTTCCTGCTCATCGGCCTCTGGGGCTCGATCATCGCGCTCGGCGGCACGCCGGCGATCATCCTCTGGATCATCTCGGCCTGCATCGGCGCGCTCCAGGCGTACATCTACTGCGAGCCTGCCGCGATGTTCCCAGACAAGCCGGGAGGGCTGTCGGTCTACGCGCGCGAGGGCTGGCGTAAGCACTTCTCCTTCGCGGGTCCGATCGCCGTCTTCGGCTACTGGTTCGCGTGGTCGAGCGTGCTCGCGATCTACGGGAGCCTGATCGGGTACCTGCTGCTCGCCGAGTTCGGCGGCACCGGCTATTTCGCCACCGAGACATGGGATCCACCGGTCATCCAGCAGCTCGGCTGGGCGCAGCTGATCGGGGTCATGTGCATCGTGCTCTGCTGGGCCTTCAACGTGCGCGGCATGCGCCCGGCGGTCGGGCTCAGCTACGTGGTCGCCGCCCTCATGATCATCCCCATCGTCGTGATCGCAGTCGGCGCCTTCCTTACCGGCGACTTCTCCAATCACCAGATCGACTCGAACTTCATCGCTGCGAACGTCGAGTTCTACGGCGACTCACCGACGTTCTTCAACCAGTTCGTCATGATCATGGTGTGGCTGTACATCCTGGGGTGGTCGACGTACGGGCCCGAATCCGGGGCGACATTTGCGCCGGAATACAAGGACACGGCGAACGACACCCGCAAGGCACTGGCCTCGGTGGGAGCCGTCAACGTCGTCCTGGCGTTCCTGCTCCCGATCGCAGTGATCGGGACGATCGGTTACGACGGCCTCTTCAACGACGTGACGGGTGTCGTCTGGCTGACTGACGTCGTCAATTCGATCGCGGGCGAAGGCTTCGGCAAGTTCCTCGTCGTCTGTCTGTGCGGTGGCCTGCTGCTGTCAATGAACACGGCGACGATGGACGGATCGCGCGCGCTCTACGCACTCTCCGAGGAGAAGATGACGATCAAGCAGCTCGGCGTCCTCAACCGGCACAACGTACCAGGGCGCGCGATGACCGTCGACATGCTCCTGAACATCTTCCTGCTCCTCTACTTCGGGAACATCTACTTCATCCTCGCCGCGGGCAACCTCGGGTACATGCTCTCGCACGTGATCGCGCTCTCAGGAGTGCTGTGGCTCCGCAGAGACCGGCCGAACTGGCCGCGCCCAATCAAGCTGGCGAAACCGTGGATGTGGCTGGCGGGCCTCTTCTGTGCCGCAAACGCCCTCTTCATCATCTTCGGGCTCTACGGCCTGAAGTACACGGGGTACGGCTTCGACTACTTGAGCGACGAGTACGCCGCCTTCCTCGCGGGAGAGGGCCCGGTTCCGAGCGCGACGGAGCGCGTGCCCGAGATCATCGCGGTCGGGCTCCTTGCGCTCGCGGCCGGCATCATCGGCTACATCATTGCCCAGCGACAGTGGGGCAAGCCGGTGCGGTGGACGGATCCGAGCGACGAGCAACCGACGCAGGAGGCGCTCGACGGAGCAGCCGCCGCTGGCCGACCGGCCGCGGCCCCCGCGACGGCCAGGTAGGGCTCACACCAGTCTCGACACGAGGGGCGGCACAAGCCGCCCCTCGTCGTCTCGGGTCTAGAATCGACGGAGACGCATGGCAATTCCCATCACCGTCCGGTGCGAGTGCGGCGAGGCGCATTCGGCGAAGCTCGGCGACACGGTCGACTGCCCCTGCGGGCGGCACTACGATACGTCGCAGATCCCGGAGAGCACCTTCCCTCAGGTGCGGGAGCACCAGGCCAAGGCAAGGCTCTACGTCCGCGTCGGGGCCGTCTTCATCCTCGCCGTCGCCGTCGCCTCGTTCTTCCTCTGGGGCATCTGGGGCGCGGCGGTCGCAACGCCGCTCGCCGGCATGCTGTGGTTCTGGTACATCCGCCGCTGGTTCATGCGCAGGTTCGTCCCCTCCCCCGGCGAGCTGCCCACGCTCGAGCTGGAGGCATCGCGCGAATGACCCGCGAGACGCTCGACCGCCCGGCGCCCCCGCGTGCGGCCCCGGTCGCCGCGAGCGTCCGCCCGGTGATGCTCCTGACGTTGAACGTCGAGCTCGAGGAGCCCGCGATCGCGTTCGCCATCGACTCCGCCGCGCAGACGGGCGCGGAGCTCTACATCTGCGACGCGATCCCCCTCGAGTACCGCAACTACGTCGGCCACGTCGCCCGCCAGTACGCCGAGCAGATGAATCGCAAGCACCTCGACGCGGTCGCGCGGCGCGCGCGCGAGCGCGGCGTTACGACGAAGCAGCTCGCCTTTCATAGCCCACGGCCCGTGAAGGTCGCTATTGAGGTCGCGAGGGACGAGCAGATCGGCCTCCTTGTCTTCGGCGCGAACCGTAAAGGGCTGGGCAAGCGCTACTTCCGCAAGGCGATCAAGCGCATCCGCGAAGACGCGCCCTGCTTGGTCTGGGTGGACGAGTAGCCGGTTTCTCGTGACGGCTGCGGCTTGCAAGCCCGAAGAGGCCGCAGGAGAATGCCGGTTCCCCGGTGCTGCCCCGAAGGAGGTATCGCGAGATGGCGCGCGACCCCAAGCACGACATCCTCTTCGAGCCGATCGAGATCGGCCCGAAGACGATGAAGAACCGCTTCTACCAGATCCCCCACTGCAACGGATTCGGCTCGGAGAAGCCCCTGAGCCAGGCGCACTTCCGCGCCATGAAGGCCGAGGGCGGCTACGCGGCCGTCTGCACGGAGTACTGCTCCATCCACCCCGAGAGCGACGACACCCACCGCGTGTCCGCGCGCCTCTGGGACGACGACGACATCAAGAACCTCTCGCTCATGTGCGACATGCTCCACGAGCACGGCGCGCTCGCCGCCGCCGAGCTCTGGTACGGCGGCCCGCATGCGCCGTGCATGGAGTCGCGCTGCGTCCCGCGCGCGCCGTCGCAGATCCCGAGCGACTTCGAGCATCTCACGTACCCGAAGGAGATGGACAAAGACGACATCCGGGAGGTGCAGGGCTTCTACGTGGAGGCCGCCAAGCGCGCGCGTGAGGCCGGCTTCGACATCGTCTACGTCTACGGCTCGCACTCCTACCTGCCGCAGCAGTTCCTGACGCCGTACTACAACCGGCGCACGGACGAGTACGGCGGCTCCTTCGAGAACCGGGCGCGCTTCTGGCGCGAGACGATCGAGCAGGTGCGCGACGCCGTGGGCGACGACTGCGCCATCGCGGTGCGCATGTCCACCGACATGTTCATGGGCGAGGCCGGCACCCAGCTCGAGCGGGACTGCATCCCGTTCGTCGAGCTCTGCGACGAGATCGTGGACGTCTGGGACATCAACGTCTCGGGCATCTCCGAGTGGGGCGAGGACGCGACCCCCTCGCGCTTCTACGAGTCCGGGCGCCAGCTCCCCTGGCAGGGCGCGATCAAGGCCGTCTCGAAGAAGCCGGTGCTGGGCGTCGGGCGCTTCACGAACCCCGACGTCATGGTCGAGGCGATCACGTCGGGCAAGCTCGACATCATCGCCACCTGCCGCCCGTCCATCTCCGATCCCTGGCTGCCGCGCAAGATCGACGAGGGCCGGCTGGACGACATCAGGGAGTGCATCGGCTGCAACATCTGCATCTCCCGCTGGGAGATCGGCGGCCCGCCGCTCATCTGCACCCAGAACGCCACCGCGGGCGAGGAGTACCGGCGCGGCTGGCACCCCGAGCGCTTCGAGCCCGCGAAGAACGCCGACAACGACGTGCTCGTCGTCGGCGCCGGCCCGGCGGGGATGGAATGCGCCATGGTGCTGGGCAAGCGCGGCATGCGCCGCGTCCACCTGGTCGAGGCCGGCGAGGACATGGGCGGCGGGATGCGCTGGATCCCGCAGCTGCCCGGCCTGGGCGAGTGGGCCCGCGTCGTCAACTACCGCAAGATCCAGATCGACAAGCTCAAGAACGTCGAGTTCATCCCGAACACGAAGCTGGACGCGCAAGGGGTGAAGGACTACGGAGCCGAGATCGTCGTCATCGCGACCGGAAGCTACTGGGCGACCGACGGCCTCAACGGCTGCACGCACGACACGATTCCGGGAGCGGATGCGAGCGTTCCGTGGCAGCTCACCCCCGAGCAGGTCATGTTCGAGGGCAAGGAGGTCCCCGGCGAGCGCGTCCTCGTCCTCGACAACGACGGCTACTTCATGGGCGTCTCCCTCGCCGAGAAGCTCGCGCGGGAGGGTAAGAAGGTGACCCTGATGACGCACCTCGGGCACATCGGGCCGTACATGCACTTCACGCTCGAGGCGCCGAACCAGCACCGGATCCTGCACAAGCTCGGCGTCGAGATCGTCCCCTACCACATGCCGACGAAGCTCGAGGAAGGCCGGGTCCTCGCCGCGCACGTCTATGACGAGGAAGGCGAGGAGCACGAGTTCGCGACGGACGCCGTCGTGCTCGTGACGCAGCGGCGATCGGACGAGGCCCTCTACCGCGAGCTGAAGGACACGGTCGGAATCGAGGCGCTCGAGGCCGAGGGCATCACCGGCCTCTACCGGATCGGCGACTGCGAGGCGCCCCGGCTGACCGCGGACGCGGTCTTCTCGGGCCATCGGCTGGCGCGTGAGATCGACAGCGATAACCCCGAGGTGCCGCTCCCGTTCAAGCGCGAGCGGCGCGTGGTCGAGCGCGAGGCCGTCCTGGCATAGGGCATGAAGGTCGTCGTCTGCGTCAAGCAGGTCGGGGCGCTGGGAGACGAGGTCGAGTTCACGGACGACGAGCGCGACGTCGACCCCGACTACCTGGACTACGCCCTCAACGAGTGGGACTCGTTCGCCACCGAGGAGGCGCTGCGCCTGCGTGACGCCGGGGACGAGGGGGAGGTGGTCGCGGTCACCGTCGGCGACGAGGACGCCGAGGACGCCATGCGCCGGGCGCTCGCCATGGGCGCGGACCGCGGCATCCGCGTGTGGTCGGACGAGCTGGCCGGCGCCGACCCCATAACCGTCGCCCGCGCTCTGGCCGAGGTCGTCAGGGCGGAGAGCCCCGACCTCGTCCTCTGCGGCGTGCAGTCGAGCGACGCCGTGCAGGCGGCGACCGGGGCCGCGCTCGCCGAGCTGCTCGACCTGCCGCGTGTGGCCGTGGTGACCAAGCTCGAACTGGGGAACGGGACGGCGACCGTCCATCGCGAGCTCGAGGGCGGGCTCGTGGACGTCGTCGAAGTCGATACGCCGGCGGTGCTCACCATCCAGACCGGAATCAACGAGCCGCGCTATGCGACCCTGCGCGCGATCAAGCAGGCGGAGCAGAAGGAGATCGAGGTCCGGGAGCCGGGCGATCTCGGCACGCCGGCGGCCCGCGTGCGCCGGATGTTCGTCCCTCCCAAGGGCGAGGGCGCGGAGATGCTCGACGGCGACGCAGCCGCGATTGCGGGGCGGATCAAGGAGATCGTCGACGAGAGGATGAAGGCGTGACCCGGGCCTCTGGTACACGCGTTGTCTCCTGGGGCACCCCGGCCCACCACCCGCTGCGAGCCTATCGAGGAAATCCGCACCCGTGGCGCGCGGATCGTGCCGAGAGCGTGACGGAGTGTGCCGAGTGAAGACCCTCGTCGTCGCCGAGCACGTCCGCGGTGAGCTCCGCCCCATCACGCTGGAGCTGGTCAGCGCGGCGAAGAGCCTCGGCGGGCCGGTCGAGGTGGCTGTGATCGCCAAAGACCCGTCGGCGTTCACCGCCGCCGTGAACGTCGAGGGCGTCGACGAGATCCTCGCCCTGGCGGTCGAGCAGGACGAATTCGAGAACGACGTGTACCAGGCGGCAGTCGAACAGCTGATCGCCGAGCGGGAGCCTCAGGTCGTGCTCCTCGGCTTCACGGTCGGCTCGATGGGCTACGGCCCCGCGCTCGCCGCCAAGCTCGGGACCGGGTTCGCCTCCGACGTCTTCGCAGTGCGCGACGAAGGCGGCGAGCTCGTGGTGGAGCGCTCCTTCTATGGCGCCAAGGTGAACGGCGAGGTCGAGTTCCCCGGCCACGACAGGGTGGTGTTGCTCGTTCGTCCCACCGCCTGGCAGACCGCCGAGGGCGCGGGCTCTGCGACCATCACCGAGGTGAGCGTCGCGCCCGCCTCATCGCGGGCACGCCACCGGGACTGGGTGGAGGTGCTGGCGGGCGACGTGGACATCACGACCGCCGACTTCCTCCTCTCCGTTGGCCGCGGCATCGGCGACAAGGAGAACCTGGAGCAGTTCGAGGAGCTCGCCGCCTCGATGGGGGCGACGCTCTCGTCCTCCCGGCCGCTCGTCGACGCCGGCTGGATGCCGAACGCCCGCCAGGTGGGGCAGTCCGGGAAGACCGTGAAGCCGAAGGTGTACATCGCGCTCGGGATCTCGGGAGCGGTGCAGCACCTGGCCGGGATGAAGACGAGCGGGACGATCATCGCGGTCAACACCGACCCTGAGGCCGCCATCTTCAACGTGGCGCACTACGGCGCCGTGGCCGACCTCTTCGAGGTCGCCGAGGAGCTGGAAAAGCTCTATTGACGCCCCGAGCCTGATGCCCATCCCGCTGGGCGCCGAGGAGACGCGCGAGACCTTCGCCGGCCTCGAGACCTGGCAGATCGTCCTCTGGTACGTCCTCATCGCCGTCTCGGTGGCGATCTTCCTCTTCGGGGTGGGCCGCCTCGTCCGCAAGTACCGACGGGGCCGCACGAGGGCGCCGGTCGGGAACGTGCTCGAGCGCGCGGTCCGCACGGGCAAGATCGTCGCCACGCACGCCTGGATCCGGCGGCGGGATCCGCTCGCCGGGCTCGGGCACTTGCTCGTGTTCTACGGCTTCGTCGTCCTCTTCATCGGGACGGCCATCCTCGCCTTCCAGGACGACTTCGCCGAGCCCGTGCTCGGCTTCGACTTCTGGCAGGGCTGGTTCTACCTCGGCTACTCGCTCTTCCTCGACGTCTTTGGCTTCGCCTTGATCGTCGGGCTGAGCGTCTTCGCGCTCAAGCGCGGCGTGCTCAGGCCGTTCCGCCTCTCCTACTGGCGGCCGGTCGACCCCGCCCCTCCCCTCGAGGACGAGGCGAGGCGCTACCGCCTCGGCGACTGGCTCTTCCTCGGCAGCCTCTTCTTCCTCGCCCTCACGGGCTTCCTGCTCGAGGCCTTCCGTATCGCCGCCGACGACCCCTCATTCGAGGTCTGGGCGCCGCTCGGCTGGCTCATCGGCCAGGCGTTCATCGCGCTCGGCTTCGAGGGCGACGCGGCCGAGTCCGCCCGCGAGACGACCTGGTGGGTGCACGGCGTCTTCGCGCTCTTCTGGGTGTCCTCGATCCCGTTTACGAAGGCCGTGCACATGCTGGCGGGGCCCGCCGGCGTGGCTGCCAAGGACGAACGTGCGGGCAACGTCCTCCTCCCGCTCCCGCCCGACGCGAAGCCGGAGGAGGTGGGCTACGCGACCATCGACGCGCTCGCGCCCAAGCACCTCCTCGACCTGGACGCCTGCACGAAGTGCGGCAAGTGCCACGCCGCCTGCCCCGCGACCGCGAGCGGCTATCCCCTCTCGCCGCGCGACCTCGTGCTCGACCTGCGCGAGGTGGCCGAGGGCTCGCTCGGGAACCGGGCCGCGCTCGGGATCCCGCCGCGGTTCCCGGAGCACGCCGAGATTCTCGGCACGATCAAGCCCGAGACGCTCTGGTCCTGCATGCAGTGCCTGGCCTGCGTGGAGATCTGCCCGGTCGGCATCGAGCATGTCCCGATCATCAACCAGATGCGGCGCGCGCTTGTCGAGCGCGGCGAGATGGACGGGCAGCTGCAGCAGACGCTGGAGACGATCTACACGTCGGGCAACTCCTTCGGCGAGGCGAAGCGCAAGCGCGGGCGCTGGGCGAAGGACCTCGACTTCGACGTCAAGGACGCCCGCAAGGAGCGCGCCGAAGTCCTCTGGTTCGTCGGCGACTACGCCTCCTTCGATCCGCGGAACCAGCGCGTCAGCCAGGCGCTCGCGAGGGTCCTGCGCCACGCCGGGGTCGACTTCGGGATCCTCTACGACGGCGAGCGCACCGCGGGGAACGACGTCAGGCGGGCCGGCGAGGAGGGCCTGTGGTCCTCGCTCGCCGAGGAGAACGTCGAGACGCTCGCGGGCTGCCGCTTCGACCGCATCCTCACCTCGGACCCGCACACGTTCAACACGCTCAAGAACGAGTACCCCCAGCTGGGCGGGAGCTGGCAGGTCGTCCACCACTCCCAGCTCCTCCTCGAGCTGCTCGAGCAGGGACGGCTGCGACCGAGCAAGGGCCTCGGCTACCGGGTCACCTACCACGACCCCTGCGCGCTGGGTCGGTACAACGGCGTCTACGAGGAGCCTCGGCACGTGCTCACGGCGGTGGGGTGCGAGCTCGTCGAGATGCCGCGCAACCGGGACAACTCGTTCTGCTGCGGCGCGGGCGGCGGCCGCATCTGGATGAAGGAGCTGAAGGCGGACGAGTCGCCGCGGCCGAGCGAGAGCCGAATCGACGAGGCCGTCGGCCTCGAAGCGATCGACTTCTTCGTCGTCGCCTGCCCCAAGGACGTGACCATGTACGAGGACGCGATCAAGACGTCCGGCCACCAGGGCGAGATCGAGCTGCGCGAGGTCTCGGAGCTCGTGCTCGAGGCGCTCGCGCTCGGCCCGAACGGAAAGGAGATCCCGTGAGCAAGGAGACCGCCTTCTACCCCCGCCTGCAGGCTCTGACCGACGAGTGGATGGACCTCTTCGGCTACTGGGCGCCGAGCGTCGTCACCGACACCGAGGAGGAGTACCGCGCCGTCCGGGAGGCCGCCGGGCTCATGGACTTCACCATGCTCCGCAAGGTCGACATCGACGGCCCGGGCGCGCTCGATCTCGTCAACTCGATCGTGACGCGGGACCTCTCGAAGCTGACGCCGGGGCGCATCGCCTACGGCGCGCTCACGGACGAGCACGGGAAGATGGTCGACGACTGCACGTCGATGATGCGCTCGGCGGACAGCGTCCGCTTCTGCGGGGCCAACGACCGCGACTACGAGATCTTCAGCGCCGCGGCCGAGGGCTCGGACATCGAGGTGCGCGAGTTCACCGACGCCATGCCCCACCTCTGCCTCCAGGGCCCGCGCAGCCGCGAGATCCTCCAGGGCCTGACGGATGCGGACCTCTCGAACGCGGCCTTCCCCTACTACACCTTCCGCGAGGACGTCGAGGTCGCCGGCGTCCCGGTGTTCATGACGCGGCTGGGCTACACGGCCGAGCTCGGGTTCGAGCTCTGGGTCGAGCGCGAGCGCGCCTCCGACCTCTGGGACGCACTCCTCGAGGCAGGCGAGCCGCAGGGGATGAAGGTGATCGGCATGGTGGCGCTCGACCTCTTCCGCATCGAAGGCGGCTTCATCATCGGCGGGGTCGAGTACGACGCCACCGTCTCGCCCTACGAGTGCGGCCTCGGCTGGTCGGTCGACCTCGACAAGGGCGAGTTCCAAGGACGGGACGCGCTCGCGCGCGACAAGGACGGAACCCTGCTGCGCCTCACGAGCGTCGTCCTCGAGAGCGGTGGCGACGAGGCGAGCGGCGCCCCGCTCTGGGTAGGCGACGAGGAGGTAGGGCTCGTGACCCAGGCGGTGGTCTCGCCCTTCCTGGGCGCGCGCACGCTCGGCCTGGCGAAGATCCGCAAGGACCTGAATCAGCCCGGTCAGGCGGTCGTCGCCCAGGTGGGCGAGGACCAGGTCGCCGGCGAGGTCGTCGCCCACCCCGTCTACGACAAGGAACGGAAGCGCGCGAAGGAGAGCTAGGAGGGGTTGGCGGAGTATCGCTCCTCGTCGGGGTGCGATGGTCGTTCCGAGGCAAGGACGCAGGGAGCGTTCGTAGCCGGAGGCTACGGGCGCGACTGAGGACGCCGCCTCGGGGCGAGCAGCGCGGCCCGGCGGCACAGGCTGCGTTTCG
>Ga0081538_10006472_pt1 | contig 10308 bp, 5 predicted proteins | sample TabmetS5T2R1_FD_71022 | JGI IMG/M metagenome (GOLD analysis project Ga0081538, IMG submission 71022) | Tabebuia heterophylla rhizosphere microbial communities from the University of Puerto Rico - S5T2R1 | ecosystem: Host-associated > Plants > Roots > Rhizosphere ...
TACGGCACCGCACCGCACATTACCACCAGGTGCCTACGTATGTCTTACCTTCCGTGATACGGGGCAGGGGATGACGCCAGATATCGTCGAACACATCTTCGAGCCGTTTTTTACCACCAAGGGCGTAGGAGAAGGGACAGGGATGGGCTTGGCGATAGTCCATGGCATTGTAACCAGCCACGGTGGAGCGATCACGGTTGAGAGTACACCGGGGCAGGGGACAACCTTTACCATTTATCTCCCGCGCATGGCCAACACCGCTCCTGCCGAAACCAACGCGCCAGCGGAGGGTATCCGCCATGGGAAAGGACGCATTTTGTTTGTGGACGACGAGGAGATGCTGGCACAGGTAGGACAAAAGCTGTTAACACATCTGGGCTACGAGGCGGTAGCTTGCACCAGCAGTCTCGACGCCCTGGAAACCTTTCGTGCCGCTCCCCAGCGTTTTGACCTGGTCATCACGGATCAAACGATGCCTGCCATGACGGGTGTAACCCTGGTGGCAGAACTGCGCCGTATCCGCCCTGATATTCCGATCATTCTCTGTACGGGCTTCAGTCATCTCATCAATGCCGAAAAAGCCCAGGCACTGGGGGTGGATGCGTTCGTCATGAAACCAGGGGTGACGCAAGAACTGGCGGTGACCATCCAACAGGTCTTGGACAAACGTGCTGCACAGAAGCGCTGACACAACGCTGGCCGCGTCCATGTGCCGGGCTCGATGGGGTGCGGATAGGGCTACACATGTTGCCTACCCTCCAACCACCTGCATGGCTTCATCGAACCGCCGTATGCGGGCCGAGAGGGCACGGAAAATCTCGAACGACATCGCCGGGTCTTCCAAGACAATCTGCCGGAAGTGCTCTGGGCTCAGGGTCAATAAGACCGTGGCTTCGACAGCTACCGCGCTCGCCGAACGGGGCTGATCCCCAAACAGGGCGATATCACCGAAGAACTCCCCCACGGCGAGCGTCACCAGCGTGAGCGGTCCGTTGGTTCGCTGTTGCACAATCTCCACCTTCCCAGCGACTATGATATAGAATTCATGGCTGAGCTCTCCCTCACGAAAAATGACCTCGCCTGGCAGGACGTCACGTTCCACGAGATGCGCGGCAACAGTATGCAGTTGCTCCAGATGCATGCTGCTATAGAGCGGAATACGCTTGAGAAACAGGAGAATGTCCGTGAGGGACAAGGACCAACGTGCCGGCGCCGTGGACAGCCCTGACAAACGCTGGGCGGTGTCGCGGACATCGCTGTCTGCGGCTGCGCTGGCGTAATGCTGCAGGGTGGCAGACCAGGTCGGACCCATGACCGTAGTGCGCGCCTGACCGGCTAGCAGGGCCCCCATCACAATCCACTTGTCGGCGCACTGCAGACACGCCTCGATGGTCGTACGCACATCGGGGTACGTGAGCTGCCACTGGTGGTGTGCTACGGCACGCCAATCCCCATGCCCGCCTGCATCGGCTGCCAGGATCGGTAACAAGAAGCGGGCGAAGCGATGGGCACTGAGACTTTCGAGGGCCTCCAGGGCACTGGCACGCTTATAGCGGTCTGTGTCGTGCAGTCCACTCTCCACCAGGCGTGCGGTTTCTGGCGATGTCCAGACTGCCAGCACCTGCACGAGCAGCGACAAGATCTGATCGTGGGCATTGCGCAGGGCTACCCGTAAAAAGGCATCGGCTGCGAGGGGCGCGTCGTCCTCTAGACAGGCGAGCATGAGTCTGTACTGATACACATCGTGGAGTTCCGCCTCCCAGAACGTCAGGAGCGCGTCGGCATCAACGCCGTGCAGACGCGCCAGGGCTATCAAGGCGCTCTCTTTGGCGAGCAGGGATATCTGGGGCGAGCGCAGACGCTCAAACAACGGTGCCACAGCGCGTTGCCCAAACCGTGTGAGTGACTTGGTGAGCGTTTCCCGTATCTGGGGTTGCTCGTCATCGAGGAGTACCAGCATGTGGGCGAGGGCCTCGTCCGTGCCGAGGGCCGTGAGCACCTGCAGGGCCGCATGGCGCACCTCGAACTCATCGGCTTCCAGAGCCTGCAGTAAAGCCGCATCCATACCAGTGAGACGTTGAGCTGCGGCCAGGGCAAGGAGGGCCCGGAGGGCGGCACAGCGCACCGCAGTGTCGGTGTGCTCGAGGGCGCGATAGAGACGGCCCTGTAAGGGGGTCTCCGGGACACTGGGAAAGACGGACAAAGCGGCGATGTAGGTCGCGGTATCGGCGGCGTCCAGCATGACTTCCCATTGGCGCTGCGCCGGCGTGTATGCCGGCGTACCAGGGGTCGCGAGGACCAGGGCCAGCGCCGCAGCCTGCACCTGCACATCAGGATCGTCCAGCATGGCGACTACCCGTTGCGGCAGCATGGGATCGCCAAGGCGTTGGAGCCCGGCCAGGGCTGCCAGACGCACCTGAGCATGGGGGGCATCCAGATAGGGACGCATGCGGGCCCTGGTGTCCTGGCTGCCACTGTCAGCCAGCGCCGCGAGTGCCGCGGCGGTCACTGCCGGGGACGCCATGGGCAGATGCTCACGTAGCGCCGCATAGGCCGGCGGACTCCCGATACTCCGGAGGAGGGCGACAGCCGCCAGGCGCACTTCCTCATCATCACTCATGAGGCGAAGGCTGATCGCTGCCACGGCCGACGCATCCAGGTGCCGCAGGTCGTCATCGTCCAGATCCAGTAAATGGATACGGTCTTCCCGCAGCAGATCGAGGAGGGCCGCAGCATACGCCCTGTTTTGCTTATGGGCACAGATGATATAGACCACGCTGAGTATGATCCCCAGGACCGGCAGGAGCCAGAGCATGGCCAGGCCCTTCACGAGCAGCAACAGCAGGGCGCCGAGACTCTGACCGAGGGGCAGCACCACAGCCGTAGTGAAACCCCGTACCAGCCCCCCAGTCTTACGCGGTGCCGCATTTAACATGAGGGCGTACGGCGTCCCGCGCAGGGTCGGGAGCAAATTCATCCGCGTAAAGCGGGCAAAGATGGCGGCCAGCAAGGTGATGGATGGGAGCAGAGACGCGCTGGCCAGGCCTCCGAAAGCCACTAATAACACATACGGATACACCAGGTTGGTGCCCTGCACGCCGAAATGGCGCAGACTCCAGGGCACGATGAACCATTGCAGCAAAAGGGCGACCACGGTCGTCAGCCCATCGACCATGCCGAGGAATGCGGTCAAGGCCGCCCCGTTGGGAAAGGTGGCACGGAAGATGGAGCTGTACCCGAAGTCCATCAACTGCAGGGCGACCATGGTGGTGAGGGTGGTCATAGCCATGGTCATAAACAGTGCCGAGGCGCGTACATAGTGAAAGCCCTCAGCAATGGTCCGCACCAGGCTCGGCTTGCTGCTACCTCGCTTGGCTCTGGGAGCTTCGAGGAAGGGATAGAGGCGCGCCAGGCGCCGCACCAGGAGGGCACCAGCTGCAAGCATGGCCACCCAGAGCCAGAGCATGTTCGCTGGACCCAGCAGTGTCACGCCCCCTACTATCACCGTGCCACCCACAATGGCCCCCAACAGGAGCCCACTGGAAATAAACGGCACCAGGCGCTTCGCTTCCTGGATGTCATAGTGCGTGGCGAGATAGACGCTCCAACTCAGCATCAGCAGCGCCCCATACGCCAGGACAAAGGCATACAAGAGAAAATACACCCAGGGCATATGGAGCAGAATCACCAGGCGTAGGAGGACAATGAGGGGCACGGGGAGCAAGACGGTAGCGATCATCAGTCGGTCGCGCGCGAGACGATCGGCGTAGGCACTATACACCATACTCAAGACCAGCACGAGGAGCGGATTGGCCAGCAGCAGGGTGGGGAGGTACTCGACGCCCAGATGGCTGAGAAACATGCCTTCTGAGGCGGCACGGCTGACACTGGTACTCATGCCCCATAAGGTCGCCACACTAAAGAGGAGGAGTGCTTTCGGCCACTCATGGGGTTGTACGGGGAAGAGCTTTTCTAAGACACGGAGCAGAAACCTGGGCATATCGGCTACCATCATGCTGCCTGTTATGATGTGGTGGAGGCCATGGCTGACTTCGGCCGCTGGTCACACAACAGGTGTCGATCTCAACAGCCCTATGATGCAGCCATGTACAGGTGTTGTCAAATTCCATATGCTCATGTCCTAGAGTGCACAAGGCCAGGCTTGCCAGTAAAGGGGCAGATTGCTACTATCGCCGGTAGCCAGTCTCTTGCTGGCGCCATATCGATCACCTGAAGCTCATGATCAGAGGGAATGATGCTGATGGCTCACCCGCGTACTCTCATGCGATCAGGCGCACTACGGGCCGTGGCGTACGGTGCAAGGTTTGTCCCAGAGAGCCCTGGTATCTTCGGTCTGGGCGCGTTGCTGACGATCATCGGGGCGCTCATCCTAACCGGGTGTTACCTGAGCCGCCCTACCGATCAGGCCACGGCCGGTGATATAAATAATCGTAGCTTCACCTTTACCAACGGTGCGGTGTTCCATGCTAACCTGGTTAACGTATCAACCACCTTGTGTTTTACTGACAATGCGACCAACTTTACCCTGGCCTCTGCCGGTGGCACGGCCACCGGCACCAACCGGTTTGACTCCTGTATCCTGACAGTCGCTAACAGTAGCTATACCGTTGGGGCTGGGCCGCAAGTGGGTGAGGTCATCACGCTGGAGCCCTGCGACTTCAATAGCGACCTCAAGACGCTAACCGTCTCGAATCGGGATCTCACGGCGACCTCGACGGTCGCTGTTGCGTGCAGCCCGGGGAGTAGCGGGAATGTCGCTCCCGCCACGGTTGAGAACGTGAACAATCAAAGCTTCACCTTTTCTACCGCGCTAAGTGGTGGAGTATTCGATACTTCCTTGACGAATTTGCCAACTTCCCTGGCTTTTACCATCAACGCGACCAATTTCAGGTTGATCTCCGCTAGCGGTACGGCGACCGGCACCAGCACCGTCCAGTCTGGTTCCTGTATGCTTACTATAAACAATAGTACCTTTCCCGTAACGACTAACCTGCAACAGAACCGCACGATTCGTTTGAATCCCTGCAGCTTCGATAACACCGCCAGGACGTTGACTGTTACAACAAATTTGGGCACGGCGACCTCGGACCCGGCGGAGCTATTTACGCCTTAAAAATCGCTGAGAGGCGCCTTCTGCTTGAGGATATCTGACGGGGTGCACGGAGAAAGTCCGTATGCGCTCGATGGCATCACGAACCACTGTAAGGAAGAGGCCGATGGAGGATCACAGCACTTTAACCCGGCACCAGCTACTTGCCTGCCTCGAACTGGGCAAAGCCCTGGCTGCCGAACTCGACGCTACCCGACTCCTGGACACGATTCTGCACAAGATCTCAGCCTTGCTGCCAGCGGAGCATTGGTCATTGCTGCTGCTGGATGAGGCCACAGGTGAACTACGTTTTGAGCTGAGTGTAGACTTGGAGCCATCCATCATCCGCGACCTCCGTCTGCGGCCCGGCGAAGGTATTGCCGGCCAGGTGGCGTTGCTGCAGCAGCCGATGATGGTGACCGATGTGAGTACGAGTCCGTTTTTTTCGACGCGGGTCGATCAGCTGACGGGCTTTACCACCAAGGCCATTCTGTGCGCTCCCCTGCTCTTCGGTGGGCGTACCCTCGGGGTCCTCGAGGTCGTGAATCCCCGCGACCTTCATCCTGGAGCGCTGCACTTCCTGACCATCATTGCGGACTACGTCGCCATTGCCGTGGAAAATACACGTCGGTATCACCAGATCCAGACCCTGGCCCTCCAGGACAGTGTGACCGGCCTCTACAATACGCGCTATCTGTATCAGGCCCTGGAAACGCTCCTCACCGAGAGTGCCGCGGCCGCAGTACCGTTTTCCCTACTCTTTCTGGACATTGATAATTTCAAACGGGTGGTGGACACGCACGGGCATCTCAACGGGACCCGGACCCTGCAAGAGGTCGCCGCGACCATCCGGCAGTGTGTGAGCACGCCGGCCTTTGGCGTGAGCTACGGGGGCGACGAGTTCGTGGTTGTCCTCCCAGGCCTGGGCAAGCGGCAGGCGCTGGACAAAGCCGAGGAGATGCGGAGGACGTTGAGCCAGACGCAGTTTCTGGCAAACCGCGGGCTACAGGTGCATATTGAGGCCAGCTTCGGTGTCGCCACCTATCCGGAAGACGCCGCGGATCGCACGGGCCTGCTCGCCCTGGCCGACCAGGCAATGTTCGATGTCAAAAGCCGCGGCAAGAATGCCGTGGGTGTGAGCGGCCCTGCAACGCGCCGATAGTCAGTGGTGTCCTGATATATTTGGCCCCACAGTCGTGCCTATTGGCTAGACAGCTCGCAGGGCCGACCAGGCGGCGTCGAGGCTCTCGCCAGTATGGTCGCATGGCGCACTGCTGGGCGGCTGCATTGCCACTGTGACGCGCAGCGCTTGTAAACCTTGCGTACCTTGGAGATCCTCCAAGACCAGAGTTTCGACTTCCTCAGTCAACTCCCCTGCCGCCTGCAGGTACGCAATATAGTCCCGATATTCCTGGGCTTCCCTGGGCTGTGAGTAAACAATAGCAATCTTGCCAGGTTGCGTCAGGCGCTCGTCACTCCCTTTAATGAGAGCCTTGTCAATGCGCTTTTTCACGATCTCGTAGCGCATGTTGTAGGCGCCGTCGATATCGAAGCGTTTCTCGTCAAAGCGGAACCGGATAGCCATGGGCATATGCTGCACCAGAATCAAGTGCGCCACCTCCAGGGGCATCTTGAGCTGCGCTTTGACCCGTGCGGCCTGACGCGCCAGTCCACAGGTCACCAACAGTTGCCACAGACGCAGATTGTGCACGTGGATCATATCGAAACCACCGTGCTCCAGCAGTGACGCACCAACGTAAATGCCGTACTCAATGCCATCGGATTTATGCTGTTCGAAGTAATGCGGGATCATGGCCTGGGCTTTATCTTCCTCGCTGTCGAGGTAGGCGGCCAGGGTCTCGTTGAGCTGCATGACGCTGTCCTCAAAGTCCTTGCGCTGCTGGTACAGGGTGCCAAGGTGCGGGTTCAGAGTGGCGCGATAGACATCGATTTTATCGCGCAGCTCAGGCCCACAGGTCTGGAGGTAGGAGAATACCGGCTCCACATCACGTCGGAGAAAGTCCAGCACCATGACCTCATCACTTGCCCCCAGTCCGGCCTCAAGGCGCGCGATGTGTCGGCAGGCATGGAAAGACAGCGCCGTGAGCAGGGGCAGGGGGCTATGCGCATACCCGTGCTGGAGGATGTCACGGGCCAGCTCCAGGTGAGCCACCAGATCGGCCTGAATCGCGGCATTACGGTGCGTCGACGAGCCACGAATGTCTGAGACGCCGTACAAGGGATAGATCTCATCAAAGACGATGGGCTCCATCTCCACCATCGCGCCCTGCCCCCGTTGCTCACCCCAGCGTATGGCGGCCTGGCGGAAACGCCACTCGACAGCGGGATGGATGGCCGTGCACTGCTCTTTGATGATGGCCTGAATGCGGGTGTCGAACTCGTCCATGCTGCGCTGCACCGCCATGGCAAACAGAGGCAGGACTTCCTGCAGTTTCACCGTGTTCATGGCGTGTAAAGAGCCAGGCAGTGGCGAGAGCAACTCCAGCGCGCCAATAACGGTATTTTGATAGAGCAGGGGAGCCACCACAAGATTGCGGACGCCTTGCTGGATGAGCATGTCTTCAACCGCCGAGCGTGGTGCGTAGGTCGTGAGATCCTCGATGAGAACGAGCTCCCCGTGGGTGAAGACACGTTCATAGACGGAGCCAACGAGTTCCGCCCTAGTATAGTGCTTCGAGTCGGCATAGATACAATGGTAGGCGATCTCGGCTTCACCATAGAGCAGCCAGACTTGCTCACCCTGCAGGGCGGCGAGACCGAAGCACAGCTCCGGCCGTCTGAGCAGGGTGCGCAACTTGGCTTGCAGGCTGAGGAAGCGGGTGGTGGAAATGAGCGATTCGCGGTCAATGAGATCGCGTTTGAGCGACGACAGCACCTCTTGATCCGTGACTTCCAGGGCGTTGAGCACTAAAAAACCGTGCAAGATAAAATGCTCAGGTGGTAGAAGGTCCATCAGGGCGCGGGTATCCCCGAGGTTGGCCAGGATCTGAGTGCGGAGCGCTTCCGTCATGGGTGGTATATCACCCACCGTGTGGACCTCGACAAAACGCGTATTCCACATGGCTTTGAAGTGGCAATCAAGACCGGTATCAGGATCGCTGGCGGTATAGATGAGGGGATAGGCAAAATCGACCTTGAGGCCATACACGCGCTCCAGCACCAGGGCGTAGGCATACAGGACCCTGATCTGTTCTATCAGGTCTGCGTCGACATTGGGGCGGCCACGCATGCACCCATCCTCGGCGAGCAAGCGGCGGGCAAACGCTGGCGTGGCATAGAAGCTGCGCAAATAAAAGGGCCACAACGCTGCCGCGTGCACCTCGTCTCCGGAGGAGCGCGGAAAAATCACGCTCATGAGCGTGTCTATGATCTCCTGATGCTGGGCAATGACCGAGCCGTCCGTAATGGGTTCGAGCAACGCCGGGGCCTCCTGCAACGCCTGTTGCACTTTGGCCACGAGCACTCCCTCCACTGGATGCTCACGGTGCATAGTCTGCTGCCAGAACGCCACCAGCGGCGCCAGGCTGAGCTCACTCGCAAATGGGAAGGTGTCGGGGCACGGTTGCAAATCGACCTGCCCGTTGCTGAATATTGAAGACTGCTGCGACATGGTTGACCCTCCCGCGTAGCGGTTGGTAGAACAGACCACATTCATACCATCATCTGTGCCCAGTAAAAACCTCGGGCACTCTCGTGGGCATTCCCACCTGGCTTGACCCTTCTATTATAACACCAGTACCAGGCGTGCCGGGTTTGACAGGTAGGCGATCAGCTCGTTGAGAAAGCGCTGTGCCTCAGCGCCGTCGAGGGCACGGTGATCAAACGTGAGGGAGAGAGGTAAGATGGTGCGAATGACCACCGCCCCGCCATGCACCACGGGCTTTTGCAGGAGCTTGCCTACTCCGAGAATAGCCACTTCCGGCAAGTGTAGCATGGGCGTAGCAAAAATACCGCCAATGGCGCCGTAGTTGCTGATGGTAAATGTCCCGCCCCGCACATCGGTGAGAGAGATACGGCGGGTACGGGCGAGGTCAGTAAGGCGGGCGAGGTCGGTCGCCAGCGTCATCATATTTTTCTGGTCCACATCCCTGACTACGGGCACGATCAACCCTTCGGAGGTATCGGTAGCGATGCCGAGGTGATAATAGCGCTTCAGGACCAGCCGATTTTGGGCCTCATCCAGGGAAGCATTGAGTCTGGGATGCTGCCGCAGCGCCGCCACCACGGCCTTCATGAGGAAGGGCAGCAGCGTAACGTGCACGTTGTGCTCTGCCGCCGCCTCTGTGCTGCGCTCACGGAGCGCCACTAACTCGGTGACATCCGCTTCGTCAGTGGTCGTCACTGGGACCGCGGTCGTGGCAGCGGTGACCATGGCTTGAGCGATAGTGCGTCGCAGCGCCGATAATGGCTCGTACTCGACCGGACCATGCTGGTCATGCTCCAGGCCTGCCGGGGTCACTGGGGCTGCCGGCGGGGCCGGCGGTACAGAGCGCTGCTGGGAAGCATGGAGCACATCCTCCCGGCGGATGCGGCCGTGCGGACCAGTCGGGGTGATCTGAGTCAGATCGACGCCTAGATCGCGCGCCAGCTTGCGCACTGAAGGGATCGCCAGGACGCGAGGGGGCTGTGCTGAAGACGCGGGGCGCGCCGCCTGAGCGACCTCAGGAGAGGGTGGCAGCTCGGTGGTCGCCATATCGAGCGAACCGACCACCGAGACCGAGGCCGGCGCTGCCGATGACTTGCGCTCTCCAGCCTCGCCAATGACCACGAGCACCTCACCCACCTGGATTTTCTCGCCTGCGCCCACGGCCACGCGCAAGATCGTACCGGCGCGTGGCGCCGGGATTTCCACCACAGCCTTGTCCGTCTCCACCTCAACCAGTGGCTGGTCTGGGCGCACCTGGTCACCCTCTTTGACCAGCCAGCGTACGATCTCACCCTCGTGAATACCTTCACCAACATCAGGGAAGCGAAATTCCAGTGCCATGCGGACCTCAAAAGGCCAGGACGCGACGGATAGCTTCGACGACACGTTCGGTCGTCGGCAGGTAGTATTTTTCGAGTTGGGGGAGAGGAAAGACGGTGTCAAAACCCGTGACGCGCTCGACGGGCGCTTGCAGTGACCACAGGGCTTTTTCGTTAATCTGGGCGACAATCTCGGCGCCCAGACCACAGGT
>Ga0081538_10006473_pt1 | contig 10306 bp, 9 predicted proteins | sample TabmetS5T2R1_FD_71022 | JGI IMG/M metagenome (GOLD analysis project Ga0081538, IMG submission 71022) | Tabebuia heterophylla rhizosphere microbial communities from the University of Puerto Rico - S5T2R1 | ecosystem: Host-associated > Plants > Roots > Rhizosphere ...
GGCTTCCCCAGCGCTTGCAGGGTGTCTCGATAGAACTGGACTTGCTGCTTCAAGGTGGCCAGCGTGGCGTGGCCGGCGATGGTCCAGGCGTCCCCCAGACGCGCCGCCCGTTTAATGCCAGCGTTGCTGCTGGCAGCGATCCAGATCGGCGGCCGCGGCCGCTGCACCGGCTTCAGCGTCATGCGTGCCCGCTCCAGACGGAAATGCTGCCCGTCACAACTCACCTCATCTTCAGTCCAGAGGCGCTTGAGCAGCGTCAGGGCTTCCTCAAAACGCCGCACACGGGAGGCTCGCTGCACGCCGAAGACCGTGTACTCGACGTCGCGATACCCCAACCCCACGCCGCACACCAGCCGTCCGTCGCAGATGATATCAAGAGTGGCGAGCTGTTCGGCGAGGTCGACCGGATTATACAGCGGCAGGAGCAGGATATTGGTGATCAGCGCCATCTCCCCCGACTCGGCGGCGATGCGTGCGAGGAGCGGAATCGGTTGAAAGTACTGGAAGGGCGCGGCGAGATAATGCTGGCTGGCGGAGATGCTGTCGAAGCCGAGGTCGCGGGCCAGTTTCACCTGCTCGAGGAGCTCGCGCATGCGCTCGGCACCGGGCTCGTCGGGGGGATGCTGCACGGGAACGCTCAACCCAAATTTCATGCGGAGTTCCTTTCGGAGCCGATCCAGCGAATGCGCGGCAACTGCGCAGGGTCGACGGTCAGCTTCCCGTCGCCCGCCTGGCGCACGCGGTCGAGCCACGAGCGGGCTTCGTGGCATAACGTATCAACATCGATGCTCTGGCAAGCCGGCTGAAAGGGGGCAAGTTTATCCAGGCCCTTGCCGAGCAAGTTCAGCGCCCCTCTGCGGTTGCCATTCAACAAATGGTACAGGGCCACCGCCAGCTGAATCAAGCCTTGATAAAACGGGCGCAGGGGACCTGAGGTCTCACGCCACAGCTCCTCGAGCGTTTCGTGGGCCTCGAAGAAATAGGCGCGGTTGAACTCCTCGACGCCCTGACGTAGGGCAGGTGGAAGGGTATCCATGCCGGCTCCTGACAGAGGCTAGAGGCTACGTCGTGACGCGTGTCCTATACCATGCTTTGCGGAGCATGGGATGGGCCACAGGGGACACGAGCAACCAGCATGACAGAATCATCAGCACCGCCGCAATCGGGCTGGAGAAAAAGATCATCGGGGAGCCCTGAGACATGATGAGGCTTTGCCGCAACGCCGACTCGGCCATATCGCCGAGTACCAGCGCCAGCACCATGGGGGCAATCGGATAATCCAGCTTCTTAAATAAATAGCCGGCGATGCCAAAGATAAGCATATACCAAATATCCATGGTGCTGTTGTTCACCGCATAGGCCCCGATGGCGCAGACATAGATGATCAGCGGGATCAAGATGGCAAATGGCAGGCGCAGAATCGCCGCAAAGGCGGGCACGAACAGCAGCACGATGAGCACGCCGATGACGTTACCGGTATACATGCTGGCGATCAAGCCCCAGACGAAGTCCGGCCGCTCCTGAAACAGCATCGGTCCCGGCTGCAGGCCCCAGATGAGCAACCCTCCCAACATCACGGCCGCCGTGGGAGACCCCGGAATGCCCAGCGTGATCATCGGCAACAGGGCCGACACCCCGGCGGCATGGGCGGCGGTCTCCGGTGCCAGGACACCTTCGAGCGCCCCGGTGCCGAATTTTTCAGGAGTCTTAGAGAACTTCTTGGCGATGCCATAGCTCATGAACGATGCCGGAGTGGCCCCGCCCGGCTTGATCCCCATCCAGGAGCCGATGAGGGCTGAGCGCCCAAAGGTCTTCCAATATTGTGGCAGCTCCCGCAAGGTCTCGACAATCAATCGCCAGCGCACTTGCGGTTTCGCCCCACGAAATTCCAGCCCCTCCTCGATCGTCAGCAAGATCTCGCCGATGCCAAACAGGCCGATGACCGCCACCACAAAGTTGAAGCCGCGCATCAGCTCCACTGTTCCAAACGTGAGCCGGAGCTGGCCGCTGACGATGTCCATACCAACCGTCGCCAGGATAAAGCCCAACAGGGTGGCGGCAATGGTTTTGACCGGCGAGCTGCCCCCCAGGCCGACGAAGGCGCTGAAGGTCAGAAGCTGGATGCCCAAAAATTCCGGCGGGCCAAATTTAAGGGAAAACTCGGCGATGAGGGGCGCGAAAAACGTCACCAGGATGATGGCGAAGGCCGCGCCGATAAATGATGAGGCAAAGGCGGCGGTGAGCGCCTGCCCACCCAATCCCTGCTTTGCCATGGGGTGGCCGTCGAAGGTGGTGGCCACCGACCACGGCTCGCCGGGAATATTGAACAGGATTGAGGTGATCGCCCCGCCGAACAGCGCTCCCCAGTAAATACATGACAGCAGGATGATGGCCGATGTGGGCGGCATGACGAAGGTCACCGGCAGCAAAATCGCCACGCCATTGGCGCCCCCGAGGCCTGGCAGGACGCCGATGATCGTTCCCAAAATGATGCCGAGGGTGGCGATCATCAGGTTGTATGGGGAGAGGGCGATCTGGAATCCCATCAGGAGGTTGGCGAAGGCATCCACCGGCGACGCTCTCCCCGATGCTAGAGACTCAGGTGTTCTCCCCACCACCCTTTGGGCATGGGGATCAGGAACCACTTGTCGAAAATCATATAGCTGCCCAAGGGCACGCCGACGCTGACCGCAAGCACCAGGAGCCAGTGGTGTTTGCCAATCCACCGCATGTAGAAGCCAATGTAGAGGGCAGCAGCCGGGTAGAGGCCGATCATCTCGATGAGAGCCACCATCGCGGTAGCTGGGGCAGCCACCTTGAGGAGCGGCACCCATCCCCCGGGCCTGATCAGCGGTTGCCGCAACGTCGGGGAGGTGCTCCGGAAGGCTTGCACCAGGATGACCAGGCAACAGAGTGCCAACCCCACCGCCAGCCAAAATGGGAAAAAGCCTCCCTTCGGGCCATTTAGCCCCCAGCCGATGTCGAGCTGCAGAGATTCCCAGGCGACTAAAACGGCCAACACGAGCAAAATCAGCGCCAATCCAATGTCAGCCTTACGCATATCCACGCCCTTTAGTTCTTGAGCAGCCCCCCCTCAGCCATCAGGTTCTTGTGGATCGTGTCAATGAACTCAAGCCATATGGTGAGTTCCGGCCCGGTCAGAAAGTTGCGCTTCAATCCCCCCTTCTCGGTGAACTCCACCCATTCTGGGGTCTCGGTGACCTTTTTCAAGAGATCGATGTACCAGTCCTGCGCTTCTTTGGGGATGTCCGGAGCGCCGAAGATGCCGCGCAACATGAGGTATTCGATGTCATACCCCTGCTCCTTCATGGTGGGGATGTCCTTCCAATCCGGCAGCTCAAGGCGTTCCATATCGAAGATGCCCAGTGGCCGGAGCCGCCCGGCCTTCCAGTGGCCCACCGCCTCGTTGGGATTATTGACCGTGGAGTCGACATGCTTGCCCACCAGATTGGTGGCGACATCGCCGCCCCCCCTGAAGGGGACGTAAATGAACTTGGCGCCCGTCGCCTGCTCCAACTGCACGGTGATGATCTGATCCTCTTGCGCCGTGCCCGTGCCGCCCATTTTGAATTTGCCGGGATTCTCCTTGGCGGCCTGCAGATAGGCTGCCGCCGTCGTATAGGGGGACTCGGTATTGACCCATAAAACGAACTCATCCAGGGCTAAGCGTGCCAGCGGCGTGAAGTCCGCCCAACTGAACGGCGCGCCAGTGGCCAATGGTGTCGTGAACAGGTTGGAGAGGGTGATGATGATGACGTGGGGATCTCCCTTCTTACCCTTCACATAGAGGAAGCCTTCGGCCCCAGCCCCTCCCGCTTTGTTGACCACGACCAAGGGTTGCGGCGAGAGGTTGTACTTGCTCACCAAAGGGGCCAGGAAACGGGCCATCACGTCGGCCCCTCCCCCGGGCCCCGCCGGGATAATGAACTCGATCGGTTTCTGCGGTTTCCATGTCGGACTACCAGCCCACAGCGGCGTACACGTCAGGACCAGGCCGAGCATCCATGTCAGCCAGTGCCAGTGCTTCATCAACGCCTCCTCGGGTCGCTATGCCCCCTCTCCCACTAGGAGAGGGCCAGGATGAGCGCTATTGCGTGATATCGCCGTTCCCCCTCCCTCTAACCTTCTCCCACGGGAGAGGGAAGGCGAGGGCGATGCTCTTGGAGGAAAAGTTTTCGAAAGTTTGCTGCACTTGCGGTTCGCGATAAGGACTCTAAAGGATAATCACGGCTGAAACATGTCAGCAGGCGGTAATCGCTGCGAGTGTAGCGAGGGAGGGCTCTAAGTGTCAAGGCAAAAACGGATTGAGCGTACAGCGGTCGCCTCGGTGGCCCGGAGAGACCGCTGTCCCATGCGGGCAGGGCCGCCCTAGATGGCGTACTTGATGGGAAACTGTTCGACGATGGCGTCGGCCAGGGGGTTAGCGATCATCGCCATGTGATCAGCAGCATGGCGGAGAGCTGCATAGGCTTGGACCACGTTGCCGGAGGCTTGGGCGTCGATCACCTCTTTCAGCGTGAGCACATGGGTCTTCACCAAGTCGGCCACAGCATCCTTCCGGAGATTGGGGTTGGCCGACGTACCCCTGGACATCGCCCCTATCGAGTGGAGTAGGTATCCCCTCTTCGGGCTTTCAAGGGTACTCATCTGAGAATTTCGACGCGGGAGGCGATCAAGACGAAAATACACCCACCCTCGGAGTGGGTGACATCATGAACCGAACCGGCAGCGATTTGGTAGTAGTCCCCGGGCCCGAGCACATGGCCGGCCACATGTCCATCGCCCTCGAGCATATACAGCTGCTCGGTGGTCAGATGGCGATGTCGTGGCAGTCTGGCTCCGGGGCGCATGCGCACCAGTGACGTGTACGTCTCACGTGCTGGATCGGAGAAGATGGGTTTAATGGCAACTCCATCGGTCGGGCCATCCCTCCAAGTTCCCTCTGAGGCCCGGACAAACACCAAACCCGCTTGTGATCCGGGAGCCTTTGATCCCTCGGGAAGTCGTTCAGGCTCAGAGGCTACGAGGATGAAGGCGCAGCCGTCCTGGCTATACGCGCTGCCGTGAATGGTTCCAGCGGTGGCGGCGCAATAGTCGCCCGCCCACAGCACTTGCCCTTCGACCGTGAGATCTCCCTCCAGCAGGTACAACTCCTCAGTGTCTAGAGGCCGATGGGGCGGATAGTGTACCCCACCTCCCATGCGGACCAGCGCTGTCAAACGCCCCGTCGCCTGATCGCGGAAGAGGGGCTTTAACAGCATGCCATCCACCCCGGCGGCTTCCCACACCCCTTCTCCGGAGTGGACGATCGTCCAATCGGCTTCGGCCTGAAGACGGGACAACAAGCGCTCGCGAACCTCTGCCCGTGGACGAGCTGGCTGGGCAGCGTAACCCAACGGGCCGGCAAGGGCGGCGAAAGCGGCGAGTTCCTCCTGGCAGGTGAGGCATCCCTCGCGGAGATGCGCCTCAAAGGCAGCGGCATGTTCCGGCGCCAGCACCCCCAGCGCATACAGGCTGGCCAATTCCAGCATGCCGTCATGGTGCGGTTCAGATGTCACAACCGTGCCTCATCCAGAAGGGGACGCAAATGTTCGCGAAGCAGCATCATGCCTGTCCGTATGCGAGTCTTGACGGTACCCAGCGGTTGCCCTAACTTCGCGGCGATCTCACTGTGGCTTAATCCTGAGTAGTAGGCGATTTCGATCGCCTCCCGCTGCTCGGGTGTGAGTCGTGCGAGGGCATGCCGGACGATGCGCCGCAGCTCAGTACTGGCACTGCATTCTTCGGGATCACCGCCCGGTGAGGCGACAGCCACCGTTTCATCCAGCGACTCCTCGCGCCTTCGGCGCAGTGTCTCTAGGCGGAGACGATCGATGGCGCGGCTACGGGTGAGCGTCAACAGCCAGGCTGAGGGGGTTCCACGCTGCGGATCGTAATGCGAAGCCTGGCGGTGCGCTTGTATGTACACCTCGATGGTCACGTCCTCTGCGGCGCACTGGTCGCGCAGAATGCGTAAGGCCAGGCCATACACCAGTGCGCTGGTTTCGTCATAGAGCTCCGCCAGCGCGGCCTGCTCCCCCTGCACCATGCGCGCAATGAGCGCCCTCAGTCGCTGCTCCTGGACACGGTGGATGGCCAGTCGATCGATGGGTTGGTCCATGCGCTCCATCCTGTGAAAATGTCCCACACTGGCAGGCTTCCAACCCGCACCGGTAAAGGCTCCATGGCCGGAGTCGGGAACGTCCACCGCGTCCATCACATCCATACACATCATAGGCATCCTCATACCACGATCCTGCGACTATCGTCAAGAAGGAGTCCGAAGGTCACGTGTCGTGAGGTGCTTCACAACTGTATGCGGAGAACGCCTGCGGAGACGAGGGCCTGCACGGCGATAGCTATGCCGAACCCCGTCATCACAGCCGCCGAGGTGAGCGGCAGCCCTCGGGTCATCAAGGCTCCGTCCCCATGAAACCGCGCCATGAGGCGATGAGCGTACACCATCAGGATGCCGATGGCGATCAACACGGCGGCTAGTCCGATGCTGAAGGCCGCAATGAGGAGCAGCCCGAAGCCAAGCCGGTTCAGCGACAGGGCGCTGAGGAGCACCACTAGCGCCGCGGGACAGGGCACAATACCGCCAGTCACGCCCAATGCTAGAAGCTGCCGGAGCGAGACCGTTGACGGGGGGTGCGGATGATGAGGCGTATGATGGTCGTGCGTATGGGCCTGTTCGACCCCAGGGGCATAAGTGTGCTCATGGTGGTGACCATGAGCGTGAGGATGGCTGGGTGCATGAGCATGGGATTGGGGATGATGCGCTCCAGCATACCGCCGGAGAAAAAGGGAAAACCCCAGGCCCGCGATGATCAGCCCGGATGTGACCCCGAGCCAGGGATAGAGGTGTTCGGGCACGACGTAGCGCGAGGCAAACAGGGTGACGGCCCCGAGGAGATACACCCCTGCCGTATGGCTCACGGTGACGATCAGTCCCAACATGAGGGCGTGCCAGGCAGTTCCCCGTGATCCCACCAGGTAAGCCGCCACCACGGTTTTGCCATGGCCAGGCTCCAGGGCATGAAAGGCGCCCAGACCGACGGCAACAGCCATCGCCACCAGAACGATGCCGAGGCCCAACTGCGGAGCGGTGACCAATTCGGTGAACGAGCTGCGCGGCGTCATTTGGCGGTTGACTTCAAGCCGGACAGGTTCAATCCCTCCGCGCACCCCGGCGACCAGCACATCCCCTCCCCCTCGATGGGGGAGGGAGGGGGCGTGAGACTGGCGTTGCCGTTCCCCCCCGCCTCGGTCCTCCCCCGCCAGGGAGGAGGAGGGCCATTGGTGCTGCACGGTCCCCGATGAAAGGGCTGTAGGTGATCCGACCGTCGCCCTCTCAGGTGCCAGCGCCTGTCGTGCGAAGATCACCCGTGCCTCCATATCCTGTGGGGGGCTGTTCAGCAGATCGGTGGGGTAATCGGCCAGTTCCTGGCTGCGGTCATGCGCGGGCACGGTGCTGCTCAGCAGCATGATCCCCTGCCCCGCGGCGGCGATGATCTCCTTCCAGCCGGCGCGTCCCGGAAAGTTCACATCGCGATAGCGCAGCTCACGGGCGCTGGCCGTGGAGGTGTCGTCGAGTGCGGTGCGAAAGCGCATCCTCAGCTTGAGGGTCGGCAGACCGCCGGCGCCGGGCGGGAACATCACTTCGCTGCTCTCTAAACTGAGAGGCAGACGTGCACCGTTGAGCTCGAGGATGAGACCGGCGCGGAGGCCATCGACCCGTTGCACCAGATAGGCCGGCAGACTCGGATGCCCTTCCTGCGGCACGATCTGCGCGTCCTGAACCTCCTGGAAGGTGGGGATCTCGGCCATGTCGATGATATAGCGCAGCACCACGGCATCCGGTTCGAGTCGAATGGCCGTGTAGTGGCTGATGCTGAAATTTCCCAACGGGTGGGCCGAGCCGAGATGAGGCATGGCCAGGACGCCGACGATAGCCAGCGCCGTCAAGAAAGGGTCCCAGCGCATTGGTTTATCGGTCATCGGTCTTCTCCTGGAACACGGCCATGCCGAGCTGCCACTCAACCGCTTTGAGAGTCCGTTCGGCCACCTCCGCGTGCACAACATGAAAGTACGGATTCGTCGTCAGCGCACGGCGCATATAGTCTCGCGCCTGCCCGTGTTCCCCGAGGCGATGATGAATCATCCCGGCGTGAAAGAAGAGCCGCGCATCCTCGGTTCCCAGTTTCAACGCCTCGGTCATGGCCGCCAGGGCTTCTTGGGGCCGGTCATTCTTATACAGCGCCCAGGCCAGCAGGTCATAAGCGTAGACATCCCGCCTGACCTCCAGCTCTCGCCTGGCGAGGTCGAGGGCTTCCGGCAGCTTACGGTCGTGATCGACATAAAAGTACGCCAGCTCCCGATTGTACAGTACCTTGTTGAGGGTATTCAGGCGGCCGATGTACTCCACGAGGTCGTATTGCTTCTGCCCGTCCTCGGGGCGTTCCAGCTTCATATACACATCGCCGAGGGCCGCCGCATAATCGGGCGACGGCACGATGGCGATGGCCTGCCGGTAGAGCTCGACCGCTTCCGCATAGCGTCCCTGAGCGGCGCGCACCTGGGCCAATCCCGCCAAGGCGCGGTAATAGCCCGGAAAGGTAGCGAGGGCCTCCAAATAGCGCGCTTCGGCCGCCGGCAGCTTGCCCAGGGCCAAGAACTCGTTCCCCAGCTGCCACATGGCCCAGGCGATGCTCTCGGGTGGGCGTTCCTGTGCTTGCCCGAGTTGAATAGCACGTTCGAGATCGGCGATGGCTCCTGCCGTATCGCCCTGCAGGCTCTTCAGGCCGGATAGGCGGCTATAGGCGTAGAGATCCCCCTGCAGTTGGATCATACGCTGATAGGCATGTGTCGCCGCCTCGTACTTTCCGACCTCAAGGTGCGCATCACCCAAGATGCCATAGGCATGACTATCAGTGGGATCGAGTGCCACGGCCCTCTGCGCTTGTATGGCGGCCTCGTCAAAGCCATGGCGCATGTACATGGCATAGGCCAGATGCCGCGCCGCCCCGCCGTGCTCCGGAGCGATCTCCAGGCTTTTCTGTAGGGCCTTCTCAGCGAGACTAATGTATGCGATATCGCCGGTCTCCCGGGCCTTTTGCATGTAGGCATCGCCCAGTCGGTAGTAGGCCGTGGCGTCCCGGGAATTGCGTTGCAGCAGGCGTTGATAGCGCAGGATGGTCTGATCCGCCGCCGTGGACTGACCCCATACCAGGTTTGGCGGCACTCCGAGCGACAGCGGAACCGCGACGATCATCATAGCCAAGTAGCGAAGCGCGTGCATCATCTGACCTCCTGTGTGTGCAGAGGGCAATGACCTCTCACCCGGCCGGTTTCCCCTCGACCCCCTTCCTGCTCCATCTCCCACTGGAAGAGGGAGCAGGAAGGGGGCGCTTCAGAGCTTACCGTCGCCCCCTGATCGGCGATGGCAAGAAGGGGAACTTTGTGGCGATGCCGTTTGGCGTGACGTCCGGCGTGCCCGAGAACACCTCGCTGAAATTCACGCCGTCGCCCAAGCGGTTGTGCGGGAATCCCGCCGTCGGGCCTGGAACGAGCACGCCAGCTACCACGCGGATGGCGATGTCGGTGACATCGTCGTTGGGGCGTCGCCCGTTGGGCCAGCCAGCTGGGTCTGGGGTCGGGTTGCCAGCCGCGTCATGCGCCAGCACCGTCAGGCGTTTCTGTTGAGCCGCAGGTGTCGGCGGCACGGTGAGGTCCAACCGTAGCAGCTCAGCGCACGGATTGTCGCTCGAACAGCCGTTCGGATTCTGGCCGGCGTATTTCAGCAGCACGGCCACGAGGTCGCTGCGCGGCGTCGCCGGAATCGGGATGCCGAAGGCGAGATTCAACACGGCGGCCAGCCTGGGGTTTTGATAGAAATCAAGGAATTGTGCCTCGGCCGCTGGATCGGTCGCATTCCAGCGATCTTTGTAGCCGGTGCCGATAATCAGCTCATTGACCAGCGGGTTGGCCATCCGTGCCACTTGTACGTACGGTCCCGTAGTCCCCGATGTGCCGTCTTTCTTTCGCACCTCCATCTTCCGACGGCTGGTAGAGGCGTACATGCCCACCACCGGTGGCAAGGCGGCGATCGGCATCTCGATGGCGATGGTGTTGATGTTCAGCTCCTGGAAATCGTTGAGGCCAAAAGGATTCATTGTATCGTCGGCATCCTCGGGGTCCGATAACACAGGGGGATTGCGGCGGAAGTTCAGGGTGTCGAAGGTCG
>Ga0081538_10006474_pt1 | contig 10306 bp, 8 predicted proteins | sample TabmetS5T2R1_FD_71022 | JGI IMG/M metagenome (GOLD analysis project Ga0081538, IMG submission 71022) | Tabebuia heterophylla rhizosphere microbial communities from the University of Puerto Rico - S5T2R1 | ecosystem: Host-associated > Plants > Roots > Rhizosphere ...
CACGAAGCTCGCTCGCGTCCAGTTCGACGCCCGCCCGCGGCGGCGGGTCGAGTGCGCTGCGAAAGCGCGCGGCGAGGTCGGCGACGGCGGCGTCGAGATCGTCCATGGAACAGATCGTCGCAGCGCTGGCCCCGAGGCCGCGCCTACGCTAGCGTCCGCGCCGCGCCCTCCCAGCGAGACACGCTAAGACCGCGCTCCGCCCTCCGGCGATCGCTGATGCCCCGCCTTGGCGGGCGTGATCTCGCCATCGATCTCGGCACCGCGAACACGCTCGTTTACGTCCGCGGCGAGGGGATCCTCGTCTCCGAGCCCTCGGTGGTGGCGGTCGACACGCGGGACGGCGAGGTGCACGCCGTCGGCGAGGAGGCCCAGCGCATGATCGGGCGCACGCCGGCCACGATCGCCGCGGTCCGGCCGCTGCGCCACGGTGTGATCGCCGACTTCGAGGTCACCGAGGACATGTTGCGGCACTTCATCGGCCGCGTGCACCGCAGCCGCTTCGCCCATCCGCGGCTGATCATGTGCGCCCCCTCGGGCATTACGGACGTCGAACAGCGGGCCCTGACCGAGGCCTCGATGGCCGCCGGCGCCCGCTCGGTCCACCTGATCGAGGAGCCGCTCGCGGCCGCGATCGGCGCGGGCCTGGCGATCGAGGAGCCGCGCGCCAACGTCGTGGTCGACGTGGGCGGCGGCACCAGCGAGGTGGCCGTGATCTCGCTCGGCGGGATCGTCGTCTCGCGCTCGCTGCGGGTCGGCGGCTACGACTTCGACGAGGCCGGGGCGGCCTGGATCCGCGCGAAACACGGGCTGGCGATCGGCGAGACGACGTCGGAGCAGGTGAAGCTCGAGATCGGCAGCGTCAGCCCCGACACCACCGACGCCCGCTGGGAGGTCCGCGGGCGCGATCCGTCCTCGGGTCTGCCGCGCGAGGTGGCGGTAACGAGTGACGAGCTTCGCCAGGCGATCGAGCCGCCGGTCCGGGACATCGTGTCCTCGGTTCGGGACGCCCTCGAGGAGACGCCACCCGAGCTGGCATCCGACCTCGCGCAGTCGGGAATCCTGCTCGCCGGCGGCGGAGCGTTGCTGCGCGGTTTCGCCGAGCGGCTCCAATCGGAGACCGGCGTGCCGGTGCGGCTCGCCGACCAGCCGCTCGACTGCGTCGCGCTCGGGGCGGGCCAGGCCCTGGACGAGATGGAGTTGCTGGAGCGCGCGGCGGCGCGGGCGGGAGGCTCGCTGACGGCGCTGCGGCGGCCGGGGCGGTAGGGCTGGCTCTGGCCCGCGCGCCACGAGCCGGGGGCGTCAGCGGCGACCCTCGAAGCGCTCGACGTCCGCCGCCTCGGCCCGCAGCGCCCGCGCGGCGCCGGGGGCAAGCGCCGTGAAGGGCTCGATTGCCACGTCGACTCGGCCGCCCCGTCGGCGCCTGCTCCAGGTGCCGACGGCTACACCGTCGACCAAGGCAACGGCGCGCAGAATGCCGCCGCCGGGATGGACGCGGCGGGTGTAGCGCGCGGGCACGGCGAACGAGCGGTCCTGCCAGCCGAGCAGGTAGGGGTCGAAGGCGGGCAGTAGCCGCGCCGGCAGGCGGCCGGGCGTTCGGCCGCGCCGTGCGAGCTCGACCAGGCCGCCGTCGAGCTCGACCACCTCGGCGGCGATTGCCGCCAGGCCGGCCCGGGCGTCGCGCAGCGGTAGTCCGGACCAGGCGGCCAGGTCGGCCTCGGTGGCGGGCCCGTGGCCGGCTAGGTAGCGGCGGGCGAGCTCGGCGAGGGCCCGCTCGCGGTCGGCGCCGGCAAGCTCGGTCGGCGGGGCGGTGCCCAGCCAGTCGTGCGCGAGCGCGAACAGCTGCGTGTCGTCGCGCAGCGGGCCGAGCAGCGACACGCCGCGCATCGCCGCGAGGTTCAGCAGGAGCGGTGTGGCCTGCCCCTCGGTTCGAATGCCCCGGTCGGCCATGCGTTCCGCGAGCTCCGGACGGCCGAGCGGCCCCTCGTCGGCGAGTGCCTTCTCGATCACCGTGACCGCGCGCTCCCCGTCGTCGGCGGACACGCCCTCCTCGCCGAGCCGTCGCCGGCTCGTGGCGGCCTGCAGCGGTCCGGTCAGTCCGAGCAGCCAGGGGTAGTCCTCGCGGCACACGAAGTGCAGCGTCCCGCGGCAGAGCCAGCCGACAACCAGCGAGCGCTCGATGCTCAAGGCGCGATCCACATCGCGGGCGGTGAAGCCCCTACCCCGTGCCCGCAGCGCCAGCCGCGCCGCGCGGAGATCCTGGGCCTGCACGGCCAACAGCCGCGCCACGATCCGCGCGGGCGCCCCGCCGCCCGGGCCGCGCAGCAGCTGCGCGGCCGACCTGCGCGCTCGCAGACGTCTCGCGTCGTCAGTCGCCAGTTGGCGCCACTCCCGCCGGCTCGACCATCAGGATCGCCGTGCGACGCGGCGCGCGGGTCCGGTGGAGCACGTTCCTCGGGACTGTGTAGCCCTGGTGCCGATCCAGGGTCACCGTCTCGCCGCCGTCGAGGTCGATGAGCAGCCGGCCGTCCAGCACCAGGAAGAACTCGTCGTCGTCGACGTGCTTGTGCCAGTGGAACTCTCCCTCGATCACGCCGAGCCGCACGACGCTGTCGTTGACAGTCGTCAGCGTCTGGTTGAACCACTGGTCGCCGGCGGCGGTGATCTCCGCCGGAATGTCGATCAGGTTCGAGTGGCCGTACTTGTCGTCGAGGTGAATGTCGTAGTCGGGCATGCCCGGCAGCGTAGGGTCGGTCATCGATGACCCGCAACCTGGTGTTCCACGGCGGGCCGATCCGGACGCTCGATCCGGCAAAGCCGCTCGCGCGCGAGCTCGCGACTAGGGACGGCTGCGTCGCCTCCACGCCCGCCCCCGACGCCGAGCGCGTCGATCTCGGCGGCTGCTGCATCGTCCCGGGGCTCGCGGACGCGCACGTGCACTTCCCCAGCTGGTCGCTCGCCCAGCGACAGGTGCGCCTCGAGGGTGCTCACTCGCTCGAGGATGCCCTCGGGCGGGTGGCCGAGGCTCTCCCCCACGTGCCGCGCGGCGGCTGGCTGCGCGGCGTCGGCTGGCGCGACAGTGACTGGCCCGAGCCGCCCACGAGCGCGGCGCTCGACCGCGTCGCGCCTGCGACGCCGGTGGCCCTCTTCTCCCGCGACTATCACTCGCTCTGGCTGAACGGGACGGCGTTGGCGCGGGCTGACGGCCCGCTGGAATCGTCCGGAGGGGTGGTCGAGAGGGACGAGCGGGGCCAGCCCACCGGAGTGCTGCGGGAGAACGCCGCCTGGCTGTTCCGGGACCGGCACGTTCGCCCGACGGTGGACGAGATGGTGGCGGCCACGCGTGAGGGCCTGCGGCTCGCCGCGGCGCGGGGCGTCACAGCCGTCCACGACAAGGACGGCTGGCTCGGCGCGTTCGAGGTGTTCGCGCGCCTGCACGAGCGGGGCGAGCTGACCCTCCGCGTCTGGCAGTCCTTTCCTTGGGACCGGGTCGACGAGCTGCGCGCGCTCGGCATCCGCTCGGGGTTCGGCGACGACATGCTGCGCATCGGCTACCTCAAGGGCTTCATGGATGGCACGCTCGGCTCCGCCACCGCGCGGCTGCTGGACGGCTCGGGCGTCGAGATCACCTCGCGCGAGCAGCTCGAGGAGGTGGTGAGGCGTGCCGCCGAGGCGCATTTCCCGGTCGCCGTGCACGCCATCGGCGACGCGGCCAACCGCGCCGCCCTCGACGCCTTCGAGGCCGCACGCGACGCCTGGCAGCCGGCCGGCCTGCGGCCCCGGATCGAGCACGCCCAGCTGCTCGCCGCCGAGGACGTCGCGCGCTTCGCGCAGATCGGCGTGGCCGCCTCGGTCCAGTTCAGCCACGCCCCCTCCGACCGCGACCTGGCCGACCGCCTCTGGGAGGGTCGCGCCGGCGCCTACGCCTACCGCTCACTACTGGACGCGGGGGCGCACCTCGCGAACGGGTCCGACGCTCCCGTCGAGGAGCTGGACCCGCTCGCCGGCATCGTGGCCGGGGTGCGGCGTACGCTCGACGAGCGGCCACCCTGGCGCCCCGAACAGGCGGTGACGGTGGAGGACGCGCTGCGCGCCGCCACCGTGGGGCCCGCCTGGCTCGAGGGCGAGGAGCACCGCCGAGGAACCCTCGTCCCCGGAATGCTGGCGGACCTCGTCGTGCTCGACCGGGACCCGTTCACCTGCCGGTCCGAGGAGCTCCCCACGCTGCGCGTGCTCGCAACGATGGTCGACGGGCGCTGGACGCACCTCGCGCTGCAGGGGCTCAGCGCCTAGCTCCGACGGGCTGCCCTCCGCCCATCACGCTGCGGGTGGCGAGAGCCGCCGCGGCGGCGAGACCGGCCGTGACGAGCATCGCGGCGGTGACTCCGTCGGCGAGCGCGTCGCCGGCATCGCCGCCGGCGGCGCTCTCCACCGCTGCCACCACGGCCCCGGGGAGCGCAACGCCGAGCACCGCTCCTAGCTGGCGCGCCTCCGTCACCAGGCTCGACGAGAGACCGCGCTCCGCGCTCGGTATTGCCTGGATCTCCGCGGCGCCCGCCGGGGTGAACACGAGTGGGCGCCCAAAGCCGAAGACGAGCAGGGCAACGAGCAGCACCCACAGCTCGTCCGAGGCTGTCGCGGCCGCGATGGCCAGAAGCCCCGCAGCGGCGACGACAAGCCCACCGTTCACGAGACGCCGCGATCCGTGCATGTCGGCCAGGCGACCGATCGCCGTGGACAGGAGCGCGCTCCAGATGACCGCTGGGAGCAGCAGTAGGCCCGCGGTGAGCGGCCCGTAGCCGAGCGACTGCTGAAGGTAGAGAACCACGTACACGGTCACCGCCAGGACCGCGAACTGAATGGCCAGAAGCGCGATCAGAGGACCCTCGACCGCCGCCCGGCGCAAGAGCGTCACGGGGATCAACGGATTCCTGCGGCGGCGCTCGATCTCGACGAACGCGATCAGCAGCACCAGCCCGAGCGCGATGCCCGCCACCGTCAGAGCCCGCGGCCAGTCGTCGATGTGCAGCAGCGACGCCACCAGTACGGCGAGCGCCGCAAACAGGAGGGCCGCCCCACCCCAGTCGATCGCTGCGGCGCCGGGATCGCGGGACTCGCGTGCGGCCCGTGCCGCCACCGTCAGCGAGAAGAGAACGATCGGGACGTTGAGCACGAAGATCCAGCGCCAGCTGCCGACCTCGACCAGCGCTCCACCCACGACCGGCCCGATGGTGAGACACGTGGTCCCGACGCTGGCGAGGACCCCGAGAGCCCACCCCTGCCTCTCCTCCGGCAGTGCGTGCGTCGCGATCGCGAGCGCGAGCGACTGAAGGAGCGCGGCGCCCAGGCCCTGGATCAGGCGCGCGATGATCAGCGTGAGCTCGGACGGCGCGGCGGCGCACAGCACCGAGGCGCCACCGAACAGCACGAGGCCGAGCAGAAACATCCGGCGGCGCCCGTAGCGGTCGCCGAGGCGTCCTGCCGCGGGCATGAAGGCGGCCAGCGAGAGCAGGTACGCCCCGATGATCCAGCCGACCTCCGCCCGCGAGGCGTCGAAGTCGGACTGGATCGCCGGCAGGGCGACGGTGACGGATGTCTGATCGAGAAAGATCAGAGCGTTTGCGGCCCCCGTCGCGGCCAGGACCGCGCGCGGTCGCGTCAGATCAGGATGGCTCAGAGCGTCTGTTGATCTCGGAAGCCGTAGACGGCCGTCTCGCCGGCCGCTGTTACTTCCTTCAGGTCGTAGAAGTAGATGTGGCCGTCCTCGAGATCGACATCGATCGTGTGGGGTGGCATCCCCTCGGAATTGGTGTCGATTCCGATCGTTCGGCCTTCGAGGGGTCCGTCTGACAAGAGCGCCTGCATGCGCGCAACCTACCTGGATCCCCGGGGGGCATTCCAGCGCGGCTGCTCGGACGCTAAGCGTGCAGCCGGTAGAGCCGGAAGAAGTCGTTCTCGACCGGCAGAACCTCGACGTCCGCGAAGCCGGCGGCGGCGGCGTAGTCGCGCACCATGTCGAGGCGCATGACCGTGCCCGTGGCCGCCGAGGGCTCCTCGGCGAGCGAGGACGGCAGGCAGTGGACGACGCTCCAGCCGTACATCATGCGCTCGACGTCGTCGCCGGGCGCTGTGAAGCGATCGGCCACCCGTTCGTCCACGACGAGCACGGTGCCGCCCTCGGCGAGCGCGGAGCGGGCGGCCGAGAGCGCCTCGACCGGACGGGCGAGGTCGTGAAGCGCCTCGAGCAGAAGGATCAGGTCGTACGGCCCGTGCTCGGAGAGGCCGGCGGCGTCGCCCTGCAGGAACCGGAGCCGGCCGTTGAGGCCCGCCTCGTCGGCGTGTCGGCGAGCGTCGGCGATCGAGCCGGGGTCGAGGTCGAGCCCGTCGACCTGCGCGTAGAGGAACTCCTGGGCGACGGCGATCGTCGACCAGCCCTGGCCGCAGCCCACGTCGGCCACGCGAGCCGGCCGGCCGGTCTCGAGGCGCGCCACTACGTCCGGCATGGCCGCCAGCCAGTCGCACGGCAGCTCGTGCGTGAAGGTGGGCCGGTTGATGTGCCCCTGCCCGTGACGGAAGTCGCGGCCATAGGCCTCGTATGGCACCCCGCCGCCGCTGCGATAAGCCTCGACCACCTGCGGAAGCGCCCGCGCAATCCCGGCGAGCATGTGCGCGAAGGGCGCCAAGTGGGCCGCATCGTCGTGGTCGACGAGCACCCGCGCCTGATCGGCCGCCAGCGCATAGCGGCGCTCCGCCGGTGAAGCGCCCGTGTCCTCGACCTCGATCAGGCCCGCCACCGCCTGCTGCTCGAGCCATTCGCGCGCATATCGGGGCGCGATGCCGGCGGTCTCGGCGAGCTCGTCGGGGACGAGCGGCCCGCGCTCCTCCAGCGCGCGGTAGAGACCGAGCTCCGTCCCGAGATAGACGGAGTGGAGCTCGAGGGCGCCGAGGGCGGCGCCGAAGAGGCGCTCCGCCAGTGTGTCTGTGCGGTCGAGGACGATCGTCATGTGTGGCGCTCCTTGGGTTGGAAGTACCACTGAAACGATGCTCTCCGCCCCCGGGTCTCGGTATGGGGGATCTCCCCCTACCTGCTAGGAACCGAGCCCGGTCGTTTCGCGCTCAACGAGCCTTGCGATGCCGGTTCGGGAGCTCACTCCGAGCTTCCCCATGGCGCTCGAGACGTGCTTCTCGATGGTCTTCTCGCTGAGGTGGAGCTGCGCCCCGATCTGGCGGTTCGTGCGCCCCTCCGCCACCAGCGCTGCCACCTCACGCTCGCGCGGCGTGAGGACCGCGAGCCCACCGGCCTGATCCGCCGCAGCCGGCTGCGCCGGCGCCGGCCGCGGACGCTCGCCGAGCCGGCGCAGGATCCGCAACGCCGCGTCGCGGTAGCCGGCCGCCCCCCGCGCATCGAGGTCGTCGGCGGCGCGCCGAAGCTCTGCCAAAGCCTCATCCGACTTGCCCTCGGCGGCCAGGGCCTCGCCGGCGACCGTCCGGCAGCGGCCCTCCCACAGGGGTGCGCCGACCTCGTGTGCCGCCTCCGCCCCCCGGAGAGCGGTCCCGGCCGCCTTCTTCGAGTCTCCGCGCGCAAGCAGCAGCTGGGCTTCGATTAGGCTGCTGATCGCGCCGAAGGTGCCGGTTTGGCGCCCTCCGGCCTCGTCGGGGGCGCGGGCGGCCCATTCTGCTGCGTCATCGGTTCGATCCAAAGCCAAGTGCGCTCGAACGACGACCTCTAGCGCGCGGAGCCGGTCGCTCGGGGGGAGCCCCGGGTCGACCCAGCCGGACTCGTCCAGGATCTCGAGCGCTTTCCGGGCCTCGCCGGACGCCAGATGGGCATCGGCAAGCGTCCAGCCCGCCGACGACGGAGATCGCGAGCCCGTGGCCTCCACCGCGAGTTCGGCGTCTGTGACCGCGTCGCTTGCTCGTCCCTCCGCCAGTGCGACCCAGGCGGACAGCTGAGAACCCCAGTACATGATGGTGGCGTTGCCCGACACAAGCGCACTCTCGACTGCCTCCTCGGCCGACTTCTGGGCCTGCTCGAGGTCACCGGACCACTCAGCGACGTAGCCCAGCAGCGCTACGAACGCCGTTGCCAGGAATCCGTGTCCGCTCTCGCGAGCAAGCCGGATTCCGCGCCTGGCTGTCGGCCCCGCGGATCGGTCGGCGTAGAGCTGCGCAGTGGCAAGCCAGAGCAGGGTCTCAAGATGGTCGGCCAGCGCCTCATCCGGCAGCGACGTGACCAGGCGCTCGGCCCGATCGAGGAGCCCCTCCGCGCCGGCGAGCGCAGCCTCATCGATGCCACGCAGCCGCATGGCGGCCGCATCTGCCGCGCGTACTAACGCAGCTGCCTCGAGGACCTGGTCACCGGCTTCCTGGGCGGCCGCGCGCGCCTCCTCCGCGAGTGTCTCGACTGCCTCGTAGTCCCCAGACGATTCGCGCTCGTGCGCCAACTCCAGCGTGAGCGTCGCGAACTCGCGTGGCGCGCCCGGACCGAGAGCGGAGCGCGCCTCGGTGAGTAGGTGATTGGCCTCGTCCGGGTTAACGATCCACACCTCGAGGTGAGCGAGGGCGACGATTGTCTCGGTCCGTTCGACCACCGGCTCCGTCGGGAGCAGCGAGAGTGCGCGACGCAACGCGTCCCGCCCGTCCACAGCTCGGTTGGCCGCGGTGAAGGCGTCCGCTTGCGCCCGCAGCAGCGCGAGCCGCCGCTCGTCGTGCTCCGGTCCATCCGGAAGCAATCGCAGGGCCGAGCCGTACCAACCGGCGGCGGTGGCGGGGGCACGCGTGGCGGTCTCCTCGGCGGCTTCCGCAAGAAGATTCACCGCGTCCATGTCGCCGGGACGGGCGGCTCGTTCCGCATGGTGAGCGCGTTGTGCGGCCGTCGCACCTCGCGCCGCAAGCGCTTCGGCGGCGCGTGCATGGGCGGCCAAGCGCGAGCCGCCCGCGGTTCCTTCATAGACGGCACGGCGTACCAGCGGGTGGCGGAAACGAAAGCGTCGCGGCTGGTCGGTGGGACGGATCAGGTCGGCGGCGAGCAGCTCATCGAGTGCAGAGAGGACCGCGGTCTCCGACAGCCCCACGGCGGCTCCGGCCAGCTCAGGCTCGAACGGGTCGCCGGCCACAGCTGCCCCTTCCAAGACCTCTCGCATATGCCCCGGCAATACACCCACCTCCCCAGCCAACGCGGCCCGTACGGCGCGCGGCACGCCCACCATCCCCGTCGCGACGCCACGGCGGGGATCGGATCCGGCCGCACGGGCGAGGGCGTCGAGGTAGAACGGGTTGCCGCCGCTCTCCAGGTACAGCCGTTCGCGCGCGGCGCGGCGCAACGAGGGCAGCAGCCCGTCCGCTGCCCTGCGCGACAGCGGCCCCACGTCGAGGACGTCGGCGGAGCCGTTCCGGACCGCCACCTCCAGCGCCGCCTCGAGGTCTGGCGCTCGACCCGCCCGAGTGGCGAGCCCCAGCAGGACACGGGTCGGCGGCGGCCTGTGTAGCAGCAGGGCGACCACATCGGCGGACGCGGGATCGGCCCACTGAACGTCATCGAGCAACACGGTCACGGGCCGTGGGGCGGCAAGGAGCTCTAGCAATCCCCGGATGGCGCGCGCTACGTGGTGGCGCCCGTCCGGCGAAGCCGCCGCCTCGACTCCGGGCATGCCGGCGACCGCGGGCAGCACGGCGGCCAGCTGGGCGAGGTGCTCATCGTCAAGCCGACGTGGCGGATCGGTCGCCAGCTGACGGTCGAAGGCATCAATCAGCAGCGCGTAGGGCAGGTCTCGCTCGAGCTCGGTCGCGCGCCCCTCGAGCACCAGATGTCCGCGTTCCTCAGCTCGCGACGCCAACTCTGCTAAGAGACGCGATTTGCCGATCCCAGGCTCCCCGCGCAGGCCCACCGCGCGGGCGGGCCCCCGCTCGACGGCCTCCAGCGCGCGCTCGAGCACGCCGACCTCCTGCCGGCGACCTACGAGGGCGGGTTGCGCGACGGACACGGCCGGAGAGTAACCGGGCTTGGACTCGGATCTGTGACGGATGTCTCACCGCCTGGCGACCGGACGCGCCCGCCGTTGGTCACGCCCGGCCGGCACAACGTGGCGCACATCTGAGCGTGCTCCGACGGCTTGGACACGTAGGATGGCGCGACGCTAGTAGTCGACCATCGGAGGCATAACCAATGAGAGTGCGCTGGCTCGCAGTGGCCACGGCTGCCTGCGCGACCGTGGCACTTGCCTTGCCGAGCGCCGCGCTCGCCCCATCGAAGCCCTTGTTCGCCGCGATGAACGGAGCGAACGAGGTCAACGCCCAGGGCGAGAAGGGC
>Ga0081538_10006475_pt1 | contig 10305 bp, 13 predicted proteins | sample TabmetS5T2R1_FD_71022 | JGI IMG/M metagenome (GOLD analysis project Ga0081538, IMG submission 71022) | Tabebuia heterophylla rhizosphere microbial communities from the University of Puerto Rico - S5T2R1 | ecosystem: Host-associated > Plants > Roots > Rhizosphere ...
CTGGTCAGGCCGTGTGCTGGCCCCTCGCCGCCCTCGGTGTGCGCCACCAGCCTGCCGCTGCGCCGGTCGAACGCCGCCAGCGCCGTCCCGAACCACTCGGTGTCATAGATCAGCCGCTGGCGTCGGTCGGTCCACATGTTGTGCGGGTTGTTGAAGTTGACCTGGGGTAGGGCGAACTTCTTGGTGACCTGCCAGCTTGAGGTGTCGACCGCGGTCGCCGCTCCGGGCTTGGTCTTGTGGGCGGTCAGCTCGTACTGGGTGTCGACCCAGACCTCACCCACGCCGGTCGCCATGGGCGCGGTGGCGGCCGGGAGCGTGACCGGCTCGTGGAAGTAGCTCCCGAGGAAGGCGTCCAGGTTGGGAATCGACACCGCAGCGCCGTTCTGGTCGTAGGCGAGCACGGGCACGGGTGGGTAGGTCGGGTCCCAGGTTGTGTCCCAGGTTGTCGCGTGGGTGGCGCTGAAGACCTGGTAGTTGGCCGGGTTGGTGATGACGAAGAAGGCCCGCACCAGTCGTAGCGCAAGGTCGGAGGCGGTTGGGATGGTGACGCCGTTGATCAGCGTGATCGTGCGGCCCAGGTCGAGTTCGGGCGTCGCCGGATCATCCACGATCACCCCGCCGAGCATGAACGGGTGCAGCTTGCAGAGGAACACGTGCAGGCCCGGGCTGGTCAGGCGGACCTGCCTTGTGCCCCGGAATGCCGTGGGCTGGTCGAACGGCATGCCCGCGGCGCCGGTGGGAAACAGCAGGCTGGTCGCGGTGTGCACGGACTCGCTCCTGGGCCGCCGAACGATGAAGCGGACCTTGTCCCCGGGAGCGGCGACCACCAGCGACCGCGTGCCGGCGATGTCCGCGCCGGCGTCGAACCAGTTGCCCGGATTGTCGGTCAAGACGAACCGGTGGTGGGGCGTGTCGGCCGCCGCGATCGCGTTGCCGGTCGAGCCGGTCCCGGTGAGCACCAGCAGGCTCACCGAGGCAAGCACGACCCCGCGTGGCCACCAGCCGAGCCCGCGCAGCGGGACGGGACGCCGGCGGCCGCGCCGCCCGAGCAGCAGCAGCGCAAGCGGCAGCGCGACCATCTGCACGAGCAGCGCGTGGCGGCCGCCGTGCTCCAGCTGGCTCAGCAACCCGGCCTCGTGATCCTGGCCGGCGGGTGCCAACGCGGCATCGACGTGGTGCTGCTGGACGGCGGCTACCAGGCGGGCGTCGATCTGGTCGTGCACACCGGTCGCCGGGACAAGCAGCAGCCCGAGCATGGCCGCGACGGCCGCGGCCTGGGTGACCAGCGGGCGGCGCCGGGTCAGCCACAGCCCCCCGGCCAACGCCGCCAGCGCCACCGGCACGGCCAGCAGCCCGTCGCGCAGCACATGCTCGGTGTGACCGACGGCCGTGTCGGCGTAACCGAGGACGACGGCGTGGTACAGATGCGACCAGCCGACGACCCCGAAGGCCAAGACAAACGCCGGGAAGAGTAGTTCGCCGAGCCGCCGGATGCCCGCTCGGCCGGACCTGTAGAGAGCAACCGCCATGGTGTCCCTCCCCCTGGGACGCGCCTGCCTCTCGGACTCGACTGCCAACTCAGACGACTGCGATGAAGACATCATCCTCGCAGCGTGTGCAGGGCGAAAGACCTGATTTGTCCCCTTGCGTTGCTCTCGGCCTGGTTTCGTGCCGCGGGTCGCGTCCAGCAATCGCTGTGGTAGCTTCTCGCCTTCCCGATATGCGTGAGTGATCGAGCATGACCTATGGCGACGATTCCACCGTTGACCTCGACCGCGTCATCGCGCTGGCCGCCGCGGCTGGGCTGACGATCGAGGAGTTCCTCCAAGCTACGCCGACGGCCCCGCCTCGGCCCAAGGAGCCGCAACCGCCAGAGTCGTCGCTGTACCAGCGGATCGGGCACGCTGGCGGGCTGCTGTGGCTCGTCAACACGTTGTACCTGCGGGTGCTGGCCGACCCGCTCCTGATGTCCTACTTCAAACACCTGGACGACCGAGACCGACGATGGCTGCGCTGGCACATGCTGACGCTGCTGGCCGTCGTTACCGGCGGGCCGAGCAGGTATCAGGGCCGGGATCTGCACGAAGCCCACGCCGATCTCCACATCACCGGGGAGGCGTTCGACCGGGTGGTCTGGCATCTGCAGGCAACGCTCCAGGAGCTGGACATCCCGCAGGAAGACCAGCGGGCCATCCTCGCCGCGGTGCAGGCACGCCGGGATGAGGTCGTGACCTTCGAGGAGTCCAGCTAGCCGCGCGTCCGAGGTCGCTGCATGTCGCTGCCCGTGGGGATCCGGGACGCTGATGTGGACGGCCGGGCGAGTGTTCCCCGACTCCTGGCGCACATGGCTCACGAGACCCCCGGTGACCGCGGGTTCGCGCTCTGCCTTCCTCTGTCTGTACCAGGCGGGCCGCGCGTCAGAGCCGACGGCAAGAGATCATGACGGATCGAAGTAAACGCCCAGTTCAGGAGCGGTATGCCGCGACGTTCGGCGTCACAACTCTTCCTTGACTTTCGGAGGTCTTCCCGACCCGCACATGCCATCACTGCTGCCCGTCTGCTGCCCTTGCGGGCACGCCGAGCGTCGCCAGATGGTCAGCTGTGAATCGTTCCTCACCATCAAGGTCGGCCCTGCGGAGGTCTCCGGCCGCCCTCCGGCCCGGCAACGACCCAACCGTCACCGGGGAACCCGCCTCACCCTCACCCTCCATACCGGTGGACCAGGCCCGTCAGGGGCGCAGGGGCTCGGGCATACCTGCCCGGAGCCTTGATCTGTGATACGAGGACCGTCCCAGACGGATCGCCGTTGCGTGGTCGTGCAGATCAAAGGTTGAGGATGCACCAGACGACTTTGCCGCCGTCGGGATGACGGTTGACCCCCCAGCCGGCGGCGAGCTGCTCCACCAGCCACAAGCCGCGTCCGCCCTGGGCTTCTGGGTCGGGGGCGGTGACCAGGCGCAGCAGCCGGGGGCTGCCGTCACGGACCGCGATATGCAGCCGGTCGCCGCGCAGCTCCAGCCGCAACCGCAGCTCCGTGTGGGCGTGCACCACGGCGTTGGTGACCAGCTCGTTGGCCAACAGTACCGCCCGCTCCACCAGGGTGCTGTCGGGCAGGGCCAGCTCCCAGTACCGGCAGACCTGCCGGACAAAGGTACGAGCGGCCGCGGCAGCGGTGGGGGTCGGGGCCAGCAGCAGCTCGTCGCGCAGGTACGGCGGCCGGGCGACCACCGCGTCCAGGGCCTCGTCCACGCTCCCGTACATCGGCAGGAAGTCTGGGACCCGGAGACGGCTCAGGAGGTCGGCCACCTGCGGTTGGGCGCTGCACAGCGCGAAGCCGGTGGTCGGCCAGCGGCTGGCGGGGTGGTTGACGACGGTGGCGAACACCGTCGCGCACACCGGGTCGAGGTGGTCGACGGCGGACAGGTCGCAGATCAGTCCATAGGGCTGCTCGGCCAGGTCCTTAAGGAGGGTTCGCTGCACCGCCGAGACGCTGAACAGGTCGATGCTGCCGGTGAAGGTGACGATCACGCAGCTGTCTTGGGTGGCGTGGTGGATCTCCATGGTCCAGCCCTCGCTGGTGGCCGGCCGCCCCGAAGGGCTTCCAGGGACCAGGGTAGCCTCGTACCCTGGTGGCAACCAGGCCAGGAGGGGAAGACAGCAGGTGGTAGGGGTGACTCAGCAAGCCCAGCAGTCTCAGCGGGTCGCCGCCCTCGGCACGACTGCCGCGGCCCTGGCCGCGGAGCTGGTGGTGCTGCAACGACGCCAGCAGGAGGCGGTCGCCGCGGCCCGGGCGCTCTGCCATCGCGCCCAGCTGCAGCGCGCCCGCCGTCAGATCGCCGCCGAGCGCCGCCAGGGCCGTGACCCGGGCCCGCTGGCCTGGTTCGCGGTGGAGGGCGTGCTCGAGCATCAGGTCGTGCGGGCGGTCTGGGCCGATGGGCAGCTGTGTTGCGACCGGCCGCTGGAATCTCGGGCCCGGTTGCTGGTCGACCTAGGCGCCGAATTCAGCAGCGAGGAGGTCCCGCGCCGCTACCGGGCCAGCCTCCAGGCACCCCCTGCGGCGGTGCTGTTGACCCTGATCCGGGCCTGCGACCGGGCCACGGTGATCGAGGCCGACCTGGGAGCCCGCGACTAACAAGGCCGCACGACCGGCATGGGTCACGACCGGCATGGGTCTGGGCGGCAGTAGCCAGGAGCTCCTGAGCTTCTATCGCCACCTTCTGGCCCGAAGAGCGGGTACGCAATCGCAGCCATCCGAACGCCGTCGCCTCGTCGATGCCCTGATGCTTACCGGCCGGCAGGAACTCGTCCTTGTTCCTGCTGCTCCTCACGGGCCCGTTGGTCAACTCCGGCGCGTACTGCGCATGCGCGTGAGCCATGGCCGCCCAGTCGGGATGGCCGAGGCGCTGGTGCAATTCGGCCGTGCTCGTGCAGCTGGATCGCCTGGCGATGCGCGTCCAGCTCCCGGCGTTTGGCCAGCGCAGCCCGCTTGCGTGCGCTGGCTCGCCGCGGGGTCCCCGCCGGGCCGGCTGGGTCGAGTCGTTGAGCGCCTGGTCGGCATGCTCGATCGCCTGTGCCGCCACCCTCCACAGGCGGTTGGGATCGGCTGGTCTCGGGTACAGGCTCGGGTGGCTGTCCCAAACGAGCCGCCAGACCGCGGGAGAGGGATGCACGTTGGCTGCCACCGTGCTCGTGGCCGATGATGACACCGATATCCTTCGCTTCGTTGAGATCAACCTGCGGCTGGAAGGCTTCGAGGTCGTCACCGCCCGGGACGGCCCCGAGACGCTCGCCAAGGCCGTCGCGGTCCGGCCCGACCTGGTACTGCTTGATGTCCGCATGCCCGGCATCGACGGCTACACCATCTGCGCCCGCATCCGGGCAGATGCCAGGCTGGCCGGTGTCCCGGTAGTCATCGTGACCGGCAACTACGGCGAGGCGGAGGTCGAGGCAGCGCGCCGAGCTGGGGCGGACGACTTCTTGGTCAAGCCCTTTCTGCCCGCCACGCTCCTCGACCTGGCCAAGACCATGCTCACCTAGCACGGGCTAGCCCGCCCAGCCCTGCGTGCCCCGTGCCCTCGAAGGGATGGACCTGGGCCACCTGAGCGGTCCGCCTCGCGCGATCGGTGCGGCCGCGCCGTAGGAAAGAATGCACCGTGGCGGCCAAGCGCCGAGGCAACGCCACAACCCCCACAGTCACAGCTACCTGCGGACCGCCGAGGTGACCTACATCCTTTACGTGTCGCCCAAGACGGTGTCCCGCTGGGCCAGGAGGGCAAGCTCTCCTTCCTGAAGACGCTCGGCGGCTATCCCGCTACCCGGAGCGAGAGATCCGCAGGCTTGCCACAGCTCCGCGAGGAGGCGACAGCCTGAGCGGGTCCACTCCTCCCACCGAGCGAGGGCGCTGACCTGTGAATGCCGCAGCGGCTCGGTGGTGGTGCCGCAGGGCGCGTCCCGCGAGGTTCAGAGCAAGCCAGCCAGCCCGGGTCAACGCGCACGCGAGGCCGCGGCGCGACCTGACGTCTGGGAAAGGAACCGTGATCGATTACGCGACGGCGTCGCGCCATCGGGTCGCCGGCCGCACCCAGACCGTGCCCGGCAGACCCGAGTGCCGGGGAGTACGTTGGCGTGCGCAATACGGTTCCGGCTGGGCCGAGCCCGCCTGCTTGGTGGGTTGGTCGGAGCCTGGCAGGAAGGCCAAGGGCGGTGACACCTGGTGAGCGGCCGGAAGACGCGCCGACCCGGGGAGATCACCATCCCGCCCGGATCCGGGCTCGACAAGGCCCACAGATGCACTTGCTGGCCGAAACCCGACGACGCTCGTCCGTGCACCCCACAGACCTGCGACCGACGCTGCCGGGCATGCCGCATCCACGGCCGGCCGTTCTACAGCCATGGCGACCTGCAGTACCTGGAGCACGGCACCGGTCCGCTGGCAGCGGAGCTGGACCGGCTGTGGCGGGCCAAGAGAATGATGCGGGGCGGCACCGACCGGCACGCAGCGGGCCATGGCGCCGCCGGCTGGGGCCAGCTGCCGCGGGAAGCCGCTGAGCTGGCACCACGCCGTCGTCACCCCCGGCCGGTGATCGAGCTGGACCACCCGGGCCTGCAGGACCCACTAGGCCATGACGGCCGCGACGCCGGCAGCGCACAGTAGCTGGACGTCGAGGTCAGACAGCGCATCCGATTGCTTTGCTTGCCTTGGGAGCCCGGTGCCTGCGCCTGGTTCGCTGCTGGGCATGTGGCCCCTGGCGTAGCCTTGGCGTTTCGTCGCACCAAGGGAGTCAGAATTCATGCTCATGGTCACTGAGAACGCCGGCCAGGCCATCGAGACCATCGTCGCGAACGCCGAGATGCCCGACGGGTCGGGCCTGCGGATCGACGCCCTAGACCAGCCGCCGGCGCCCGACGGCAGCGGGATCACGCTGCAACTGCAGGTCGCACGCCAGCCCGCCGAGCAGGACCAGGTCGTCAGCGAAGGTGACGCGAAGGTGTTCATCGCGCCCAGCGCGGCTCGGATGCTGGACGACAAGGTGCTCGACGTCCGGGTCAGTGAGGACCAGGACCGGATCCAGTTCGTGATCGAACCCCAGCCAGGCGAGCCGGGCTGAGGGACCACCACCTCACCGCAGCCCGGCTGGCTAGGGCGTGTCTGCAAAGTCGAGTAGGACCCTTCGAGCTTGATAGGTTCGGGGCATGGCCCGAACCGAACCCGAGCTGACCGATGCCCAATGGGCGGCCCTGGAGCCGCTGCTGCCACCGCAGCGACCGGCGACCGGCCGGCCCAACAACGACCACCGCCAGGTCGTGGAAGCGATGGTATGGCTGGCCCGCACTGGCGCGCCGTGGCGGGACCTGCCCGGCGAGTATGGCTCCTGGAAGACGGTGGCCAGCCGCTTCTACCGCTGGCGCCAGCAGGGCGTCTTCGACCACCTGCTGGCCGAGATCCACCGGCGCGCTGATGCCTGCGGGGAGCTGGACTGGCTGTGTCACTACGTGGACGGCAGTGTGGTCCGCGCCCACCAGCACGCCGCTGGCGCCCGCCATGCTCCAGCCCGCGAGGACCTGAAAAGGGGATCACGCACCCGCAGGATGAGGCAATTGGAGCAAGCCGCGGCGGGTTGAGCACCAAGCTGCATCTGCGCACCGACCGGGGTGGGCGGCCGCTGGTCCTGCTGGCCACTCCGGGGCAGCGCCATGAGGTCACCCAGCTGGAGCGGCTGCTGGATGGCGGGGCGGTCAAGCGGACCGGACCGGATGGGCGCCCTGGCCGGGGTCGGCCGCGCAAGCGGCCCGTCAAGCTGGCCGGCGACAAGGGCTACTCGTTTCCCAGTGCCCGCCGGCTGCTGCGCCGTCGTGGGATCAGGTCGGTGATCCCAACCAAGTCGGACCAGCCCCGCCAGCCCAGCTTCGACCGGGCCGCCTATCGAGGCCGCAACCAGGTGGAACGCAGCGTCGGGCGGCTCAAGCAGTTCCGCCGGGTCGCCACCCGCTATGACAAGCGCGCGGTCAACTACCTGGCCTGGGTCACCCTGGCCACCACCCTAATCTGGCTATGACCCTTTGCAGACACGCCCTAGCCGGGCGTCCGGTTCCTGCATGCCGGTCCAGTCCATGGGTGGGTGGGGTTGCGGGGTGGGATGCTGGCTGGCGGCCAGCACCGGGGTGACTGACCCTTACCGTCGGCCACTATGGGACCACAGGTCCGGCCGAAGCTCAGGCCAGTCGCGGCGATAACGCTTGCCAGCGTGGTGCGGAAACGCATCGGGCTTGGTAGCTGCTTTTTAAGGGTAGGTCTGGGGGATGGATGAGGGGCGTGGTGTCGCGCCGACCCAGCGGGGAGGTGGGTTCCCATCCACCCCGCAGCAGGCGTGGGCGGATGCGGCCCGAGTGCGGCGGCAGTCCCAGGCGCTGCGCGAGCAGCTGGGGCGGCTGGCCGAGCGGGTCGCCGAGGTCGAGGAACAGAGCGCAGCGATCCACCAGGCCATGGCGGAACGTGGCGGGCCGCTGGCCGATGCCACCACGCGGGCGGCACGGGCCCGCTGGTTCGCCGCGGCGGAGCGGGCGGTGGCGCAGGCCTACCGCCGAGGCGTCGTCCCACCCGAGGTGGCCTGGGCGACACCTAGCCCGGTCGATCCTGCCTTGGGTGCAGCTCAGCGGCCGGCGTCTACCCGTTCGTGTTCCTGCTGCTCCTGACGGGCCCGTGCGTACAACTCCCGCGCGTGCTCAGCATGCGCGCGGGCCCTGGCCGCTCGGTCGGGGTAGCCAAGGCGCTCCTGCAACTCGGCCGCCCGCTCGTGCACCTCGATCGCCCGCAGATGCGCGGGCAGCTCGCGGCGTTTGGCCAGCGCCGCCCGCTCGCGGGCACCGGTGGCTCCCCGATGTGGCTCCTCGGCCGCGCCGGCCGTCCGCTCGCCGTCGTGGAGCACCCGGTCGGCATGCTCGATCGCCTGCGCCGCCAACCTCCAAAGGCGGTCAAGCACGTCGCCGCCGGTATCACCCTCAGAAGGCATGGCCATCGCCTCCCCAAGCGCAGCGAGCCGTTCAATCCCGACGCCCGCCGACCCAAGCATGGCAACCAACCGGAAGCCTGGCAAGCCCGCCATGCCGCCGGCCTGGTCCATGCTGGATCCGTCCCGCACTGGTCACCAAGGACCGCCGCCGCAGGTGGCCGTACTCGGCCGGCAGCCTCCACCGGCAGACCGTCCTTAGCCCCGGGCTGAGTCCATCCGTTTCCCGAGCGGTCCCGCGGGCAAGCTCACACCGCGCAGCGCCACACGCGCCAACCGGACGTGAGAGAGGCGAGTCATGGAGCCAGCCCCGGGCTGGGAAGCCCAGCTCGACCGGCTCGCAACCCTTCGCCTGGGCCAACTCATCAGCCAGACCGGCCGCTTCGTCCAGACGGTCCGCACGCGCTGGGCAGCCGGCCAGTTCGTCCCGTCCTGGTGCACCCTGGCCTGGATCGACGACCTCGCTGCAAACGTCGTCAGGGCCGAGCGGCGCCTCGCCGGAGGTGCCGCGGCGGGCCTTGGCGGATGGCCGCCGGCCCTGCACGCTGCTCCCCCAGTCGCACCAGCAGCCGTCCTGACGAACACGGGCGAGCGCGAGCAGCGGCGGCTCGCCGCGACCCGCATGGCCGTCCGACGGGCACAGGGCTGGGAACCGGCCGCCCACGAGCGAGCGGCCGAGCTCCATGAGCGGGCCGCCGAGATCCAGGCGCGGCTGGGCCACCAGGACCGCGCCGATCAGGCGCGCCGCTTCGCCGCCCTAGCCCGTGGCCGCATCCTCACCGCGTACGCCGAACAGGCCGCCTGGGAAGCGACCCTGGACGGCTTTGACCGTCGGGCAGCAGCCGCGACGAGACCGCCCGATCCCGCCGACCCGACAACCTAGCCTGACTGCCGCGTCACCTCCGGCGACTTGCCAACCAGGCTCGCGTCACCCTAGACGGACCTCACCCATCGCCCGAGCTGGGGACCACTACAGCCCACGCTGAGCCGCGTCGTCCTCGCCGGCCGTGCCACCCGCGTGCCACATCACACGGGCAAGCCTGGTCCCGAGGGGACAACCACGGTCACCTGATAGGGATGTGCTCGTAACGCGAAGGTGCCGACGCAGCGCGCAGCTATCGGCACCGGATCATCAAGCCGAAGGAGGCGGTTGCTGCCCGTTTGCTACCCGTGGGCCCGTCCTAGCCGCCGACGCGAAGCGACGGGGGAGTATCTGCCCTGCTGATGGCTCACGAGACCCCCGGTGACCGCGGGTTCGCGCTCTGCCTTCCCCTTACAGAGCGAGAGCCGTTGCTCTCCGGGGGTCTCGTGTCGTCGAGCAAGATGGCATGAGGGTCAGGACCCGTCAACGGTGCCGCCCACAGGCCTGTGGACAGCCTTGGGGACAACCCGGCCGCCGCTGTTGACGGCCGGCGGATCGGCTGTGGACAACCCGGTGGCCTCCTGGGGACGACCCGCTGGACGCCAAGATTTTTCGTGGCGGCGACCTGCCCGGAACCCGGCCCGGCTCTGTGGAAACCAAAAAACTTCAACTCGGACGCGGTGTCGCTGCCGCGTGCGATACTCGCCGCACCGATGAGCACGCCACCGTCTGCAAGTCCGCGCGGTCCGGCCGGGGCTGGCCGGCCGGCGGTGCGGGTGGTCCGCAGCCCCCGGCGGCGCAAGACGGTGACCGCCTACCGCCAGGGCGAGACGGTGGTGGTCCTGCTGCCCGCCCGCATGACCCGGCGGGAAGAGGACCACTGGGTGGCCACCATGCTCGACCGGCTGGAGCGGCGCGCCCGCCGCAGCGTCCCCG
>Ga0081538_10006476_pt1 | contig 10305 bp, 4 predicted proteins | sample TabmetS5T2R1_FD_71022 | JGI IMG/M metagenome (GOLD analysis project Ga0081538, IMG submission 71022) | Tabebuia heterophylla rhizosphere microbial communities from the University of Puerto Rico - S5T2R1 | ecosystem: Host-associated > Plants > Roots > Rhizosphere ...
CGGGTCCGGCGCTCGACGCTGGCGCCCAGCCGACCAGCTCGGCGACCTTCGCCTCGACGATCTCGATCCGCCGGTCCAGCGGCAGCGCGTTGTCACGGCCGGTGGGGTAGAGGTCGAGGTGGAGCCGGTTCTTCCCCGCCTTCGTCTCCGGTACCTGCTGGAACCAGATCGGCGGGCGCAGCCCGGCCGGGTCGAACAGCCGGTCGTCGAAGGCCGCCTCCTCGCCCAGCCGGCCACAGTATTGCTCGCTCAGCGTGGCCGGGTGCAGCTGGAGGCGCACGCCAACCCGCCGCGGGCACCCGAGGCTAACAGGAAATTCCGGAACGCCCTGAAGCCTGAAGCGCAGTCGATCCGCTGGAGCACCGACATCGCTCTTTAGCGCAGGACGGGGAACAACTCGACCTCGCTTCGGCCGGTCGCAAGCTCGATGAAGTCCACCGGCGGCGTCATCTTGGCCAACAGCCCGACTGTGTGTTCCAGACCGGCAGACGCCACATCGGGCGGCACACCGAGGGCGCGCTGCAGATCCAACAGGTGGACGGTTGCTTCCAGGATGCCGATGCTGACCGCCTCCTCCATGGGCAGCATGGCAAGCCCGAAGTAGTCCACCACGACCGGCCCAAGCTGCCGAGCCGTGGCGATTGCCTGCGGTCCGGTCACCGCGAACTGCTCGATCAGCTGGGTTGGGGTGGAGGTGGCCGCATGCTCCCGGGCGGCCGCGGCGACCCGGTCGGCCTGGCTGGTAGCGATCCCGCCGGGGCGGTTGAAGTCGCCCAGCAACCCCGCGGCGCTGGCATGGGTCGGGGCGACCTCGCGCACCCGCCCGACCAGACGGGAGAACCCAACCGGCCATCCTGCCGCGTGGGCGTACAGCATCCGCACCCTCCAGTCGCCAAGCCGGGTTGGTTGCCGCCACTGCTCGGCTGACAGCGCCCGTCCCTGCTGCTCCCACGCCGCCCACAGCAGCTCCAGGGTGGTCAGCCGGGCCTCCCGCGTCATCCCCGGACTCTACTGGCTGCGGTCGGTCCCGGTGACCAGGGTGACTGCTGGAGGGTGTTGAAGCAGATGACCGAGCAATGAGCCCATCCTCACCTGTGGCCTGTTCCTCCTCGCTGGACCTAGCGACATCACCACTGGGAGAGCCGTTCCGAGCATCCCGACGTCCTCGGCCACCCGCTGCTCAACCTGGCCGCGTTGCCATCAGCACGCGAAGTAATGCGCTGTACGACCACTGTGCAACAGAGACCGGTGTCCGGGAAGCGAGCCCAAGGCCAGCAAACCCGCTGGTAAGAGAGCCATGAGGCTGCTCGAAGGTCCCGACTCCGGTCGACTGATCGCTGATCAATATGGAATCGGCTGAGTCCAAGAGGCTGGGCCGCGTTTCCACTGGCCAGAGGCCGGATGGTGGGCCTGGGAGGAGTTGAACCTCCGACTTCATCCTTATCAGCAATCGGGGGCTCACCGCTATGCAACCCTGCGTTTTCGCAGGTCATGCGCGACCGTAGAGGGTCAAGTAATGCGCTCTTACGTTCCCGCCCGACCAGCGCACGAATAGAACACGCGGGCGCGGACAAGCTAGAGGACCAATTCGTCGCTGGCAAGGCGATGGGGCTGCCGGGTGGGCGCGACAGCCCCATCGAGCGGCGTGACCGTGACGGTGATCAGGCCGGGTTGGCGAGCCCACCTTCGTTGACGGCACACAGACGTTTCCGTAGGCCTCTCCGAGGACGCTGACGCTTGTCCTTTCACGCGGATGGTGTTCCACGGCGCCGGCGGTGGGTCGCCTGCGGGAGACGAACCCACTGCCGGAGCGCTTCGCCTCAGCCCGTCGGCCGGAAGTAGTGCTTGTTCATGTGATGGACGACCTTCTTGCCGAGCACGGCTCCCTGCGCGTCCGCGGTGCGGAAGTGGATCCCGCCCGTGACGCGGGCGTCGATGATCTCCTTGAGCGCCTCTGAGAAGCGGTCGAAGCTCCTGGCCGGACACGGCGCGGGAGAGCACTTATTGCTGACCGCCGTGAAGGGAACCATATCGGTGCCGAAGAACGCCCGCAGCGCGTGCACAGTCGCGCCGCTGATGCAGGTGTGACCCGCCGGGTGATCGGGGAAGCCGGGCGTGACGAGCGGCGGGCCGGAGACGGGAACGGATGGGTCGAAGAGCGGCAGCCAGTTTGGGTCGGCCTTGGTCGCCGGGTTACGGTCGCTCGCCGCCTCCCGGATCGCGGTAATCGGCCGCCAGAAACTCCAGTAGGCCTTGTCATTCCAGCAGCCGATCGACCCATCGGCGGCGGCCAGGTTGGTCATCGCGAACAGACGTGCGCTGTCGACGATGTCGAGCCCGCGGCTGGCCGCCAGGGCGCGGTAGACGCGGTTCCAGATCGCCGGCCCGCTGTCCTGCCAAAAGATCGCGGCCGCCGTCTGGTCGGCGGTGCGCTTGGTGCTGGTGAGCGAGCCGAGCTTCTTCACTTCGTTGAAGTCCTTCGCATAGGCGGCGCTGGTGAGCGCGTTCGGGCCGTCGCTGCGAAGCAGCTCCACATCCGGAACGAGGAACGGCTTCACGAACCCGACCCATGGCGCCGGGTCACGAGCGACGATTCCCGTCGGACCCTGCGGGGGCCCAAGCCGCCACTCCCCCGGATCGGTGCCGGGCACAAACTGGAAATCGCCCCCGCGGCCGTCGTTCTCCCTGGCGGTGAGCATTGCGGCCGCCGCCGCTTCGCCGACGGCGATCCCGCCCATCTTTGGTGGCCCGTCGGGCACGGTCGCCAGTGATGCCTCGTAGAGCGGCTGCAGGGTCGAACGCTGCGCCGGGACCAAGCCGACCAGCGGAGGCTCGCGCTCGCCGTCGAGGAACCCCACGAGCACCCGGAAGGCGGCGGCCGCGGCAGCGGCCTCCTTGGAGTCTCCTGGGTTCGCGGGCGGCGCAACCAGGTACGGCTGGTAGCCGCCGTCGATCGCATTGACGGTGTCGTAGACGGCGCCTTGCACCATCGCCAAGCTGAGCACCGCGGCGTGCGGCGGCTGCCCGGCAGTGGTCATGATCGCCGTCGATGCGATCGCGTTCCACTCGATTGCCGCGTTCCCGGTGGGCTGTCCGCGTGCGGAGGCGGAGAGCCCGCCGACGGCGACGGCCTGGGCCTGGGCGACGGTGGTCATGGCGGCCAGGCTCATGGTGGCCAGCGTGGCCCCCACGACGAGTGCGCGTGTGAGCTTGAACATGGCGGACTCCAATCGATCAACTGGCGTGTTGCGGGTAACTGACTGGCTGCTCGACGGCGACGGCTGGCCGCCGGGCCAGCTGCCACCAGCCACGGGCCACCCTCAACCGACGCGGCGACTGCCACGCCCCAGCCGCGCGTGGGTCACCTGCTCGTGCCATTCGGTGATGCGCTGCTCGGCCAGCGCCTGGCTTAGGTCCAGATACTGGTTGTGTCTCGCTTCTCTCCTTGTGCATCGCTGCGTCCTGCATGTAGGCCAGATCGGTCCCCGACCGGCCGCTCCGGCGACAGCACCCACCGTTGCCACGCAGCCAGTCCATGCGCCCGGCGGGACGTTCTCAGGTCGCCTGCCCGACTCGGGCCCTTCGGATCGCACGTCGGGCGGCCAACGTGGCCAGCCCGGCTACTGCCGCCAGCACCGCTGCCAGCGCTGCGAGCGTGGCGACCAGCCAGCCTGGCTGCCCGGTTGGAGTGGCCCAAGCGCGGCGATGAGGCTGTAGCCGAGCTGGGTGCGCAGCAGGAGGTTCTGCTCCAGCTCGGACTGGTACAGCGCCTTCCGCTGGTCGGATACGTCCGCAACGGTGGTAATGGGTGCGGCCGTGGCGCTGGCGGCGACGCTCAAGGCGATGGCTAGCGCCAGGTACAGCACACGTCTCAGCGCTGGGTGAACGGCTTGACGCATGGTGCTGCCGGGACCTCCTCTTGTGGCTGACGCTGCGCCGGTGGCAGCGGTCCTTAGGTATGGGCAGCGTCGTCCCACGCGGTTGCCGCACGGTGGTGGCTGGGTGGAATCCCGGTTGCAGGGCTGTACGGGGCCCTTCCCGGCGGTTGAGGAGTGCACTACGCTCGCGCCATGCGGTTCCGGGTGCTGGGGCCGCTGGAGGTCGAAGCCGCCGGCGACCCGGTCGTGCTGGGGGGGCAGAAGGAGCGCCTGCTGCTGGCCCAGCTGCTGACACGACCCAACCAGGTCGTGCCGGTAGAGGCGCTCGTCCAGGGGCTGTGGGGCGAGCAGCCGCCCCGGAGCGCCGCCAAGACCCTGCAGTCGCATGTGGTGCGCCTGCGCCATGCTCTGGAGCCCGGCCGGGCTCGTGGCGCTCCCGGGGAAGTGCTGATTACCCGTGAGCCGGGCTACCTGTTGCAGGTGGCGCCGGGGGCGCTGGATGCGACGCAATTCGAGGAGTTGACCGCGGCGGGTCGCCGGGCACTTGGCGACGGGTCGGTCGAGGTCGCCGGGTCGCTGCTGCGGGAGGCGCTGGGGTTGTGGCGGGGTCGGGCCTTCGAGGAGTTCCTGGACGCCGACTTCGGCGCCGCCGAGAGCGACCGCCTGGCCGAGCTGCGACTGGTCGCGGTCGAGGACCGCATTGAGGCCGACCTTCAACTGGGGCGGCATCGGGAGCTGGTGGCCGAGCTGGAGGGGCTGGTCCGCGACCAGCCGTTGCGGGAGCGGCTGTGGGCCCAGCTCATGCTGGCCCTGTATCGCTCTGGTCGGCAGGCCGATGCGTTGTTGGCCTACCAGCGGGCCCGGTCGATTCTGGTCGAGGAGCTGGGGATTGACCCGGGGGCGGAGCTTCGCCGGCTGCACGCGGCGATCCTGGCCCAGGATCCAGGACTGGACCTGCCGCCGGCAACCGAGGCCAGCTCGGGGGAGGAGTTGCCGGAGGAGCTGACGCCGGTCGGCCCGGTGTTTGTCGGCCGGTCGGCCGAGCTGGCCTGGCTACGGGCCGCCTGGACGCGGGCCGCCCACGGTCGAGGTGAAGTGGTGTTTCTGGCCGGCATCGCAGGTATCGGAAAGACCCGGCTGGCCGCCGAGTTTGTCCAGGAGGTCCACCGCCAGGCTGGGCGGGTGCTGTACGGCCGCTGCGCTCCGGCACCGCAGGAGCCGCTGCAGCCGATCGCTCAGGCGCTCGCGGACCGGGAAGGCACGGTGCTACTAGTCCTGGATGATCTGCACCTGGCCGAAGCATCGACGTTGAAGGCGCTGGCTGGTCTTGCGGCTGCGGTCGCCACACGGCGGCTGCTGGTACTCGGCACCTACCAGGACGAGATGGCCGGGGTCGAGCTTGCCGCTCTGATTGAGCGGCTGGACCCGAGCAGGGCTGCGCGCCAACGACTCCACCCGTTGAGTCAATACGAGGTCGCCAAGGTTCTTGCCATCTACGGGGCCCAGGTGCCAGGGTCGGAGGCGGCGGCCGATGCCATACTCGAGCGCACGGGCGGCATCCCGCTTCTGGTGCACCAAGCCGCGGGCGACTGGGCGCAGGCGCAAGCGGCCCAGCAGGTAGAGGAGACAGCTGAACAGATCGCCACCGGTCGCGGCAGCCTCCGCGAGGTCCAGGCCAGGCTGGCCGAAGACGTGGTCGACCTGCGGGAACTACGCGAGTACATCCAGCAGGTCGCACGCCTGGCCACCGGCCAAGGCCTACGCAACCAGGAATTGGAGGACCGGCCGGCCGCGGCGGTCTGCCCCTACAAGGGCTTGGCCCGCTTCGAGGCCAGCGACGCCGAGTTCTTCTTCGGCCGGGAGCGGCTGGTCGCGGAACTGGTCACCCATCTGGTCGGGGCCGGTCTAGTCGGCGTGGTCGGTCCTTCAGGGAGCGGCAAGTCCTCGCTGGTCCGGGCTGGCCTGCTCCCGGCACTCGCCGACGGCGAGCTACCCGGCAGCGACCGCTGGCGGCAGGTTCTCATGCGTCCCGGCGAGCACCCCATGGCCGAGCTCGTCCACGCGAGCGCCCGCCCCGACTTGGCAGGCGTCGAAGGTGGTGATGGGACCGTTGTCGGTGGGAAGGTCGGCGGCGACACCATGCCCTTGTGGGGAACTGATCCTCAGATGCTGCAGACGATCGCCAGGGAGGAACGCCTGCTGCTGGTCGTCGACCAGTTCGAGGAGATCTTCACAAGCTGCCGGGACGAGGCCGAGCGGGCGGCGTTCCTTGCCGCCCTCGCGGAGGGTGCCTGGGCGGACAGGTCGGTGACCATCGTGGTGGTCGTACGGGCCGACTACTACGGCCACTGCGCCGCCGATCCTCACCTGGCCGGCCTGCTGGCCGCCAACCACCTGCTGGTCGGCCCCATGGACCCCGACGAGCTACGCCGCGCGATCGAGCTGCCAGCCCGCAGCGCCGGGCTGCGCCTGGAGCCCGGCCTGGCCGACGCCATGATCGCCGAGGTCGCCGACCAGCCCGGTGGGCTGCCGCTCCTATCATGTGCGCTGCTGGAGAGCTGGCAGCACCGCCACGGCCGCACCCTGACCCTGGCCGCCTACCACCAAGCGGGCGGGGTGCACGGCGCCGTCGCCCGCCTGGCCGAACGGGCCTGGTCCGGCCTGGACCCCGACCAGCAGCAGGCCGCCCGCCGAATCCTGCTGCGGCTGGCCGGGCCAGGGGAAGGCGAGGCGGTGGTGCGCCGCCGCGTGCCCCTGAGCGAGTTCACCGCAGGCGAGGACGAGCACGCACGAGTGGTGCTGGACGCCCTGGCCGACCAGCGGCTGCTCACCAAGGGCGAGGACAGTGTGGAGGTGGCGCACGAGGCGCTGCTGCGTGAATGGCCTCGGCTGCGCGGCTGGCTGGAAGAGGACGTCCAAGGGCGGGCGCTGCACCGCCACCTGATCGGAGCGGCCCGAGAATGGGAGGCGGCCGGCCGGGACCCTGGGGAGCTGTACCGCGGGGCGCGGCTCACCGGCGCCCTGGACTGGGTGCACGAACACCAGGCCGACCTGAATGAGCTGGAGCGGGCCTTCCTGGGGGCAAGCCGCGCCAGCGCCGACCGTGAGGTCGCCGACGCCCGCCGTCGGGCCGAGCGTGAGGCCCGCACCAGCCGACGCCTGCGCGGACTGCTCGCCGGCCTGGCCGTTGTGCTGGCCCTCGCCCTGGCCGCCGGCGGGTTCGCGCTCGCCTTGCGCGGGCGGGCCGACCGCCAGGCGCTGGTTGCCCAACGCCAAACACAGGTGGCGGAGTCGCGTCGCCTGGGCGCCCAGGTGCTGCTCCAAAGCGACCTGGACCGGTCGCTGCTGCTCGCCGCCGAGGCCATGCGCCTCGACGACTCGGTCGACACCCGCGGCGCGCTGCTCACGACCCTGCTGCGCAGTCCACAGGCGCTTCGGGTGTTCCGCGGCGACGGCAACCAGTTGCACAACCTCCGGCTCAGCCCCGACGGCCGGACCTTGGCCGCGGTCGACAACATCGGCGCGACCTATCTATGGGACCCGCGCACTGGCCGTCGCCTCGACGGCCCGGACGGATCCGTGGTGGCCTTCAGCCGGGACAGCCGCCTCATGGCAGTCGGCTACCAACTGAAGAGCGCGGTCGCAGCCGGTCGCTTACCGAAGTATCTGCTGCTTTGGGATGTCGCCCACCACACGATCATCAACTGGCTGCCGCTACCCAGCGAGAGGGACGTCGTCCTGGACGCCGCGTTCAGCCCCGACGGTCGCCTCCTCGCGGCCGCAACCACCGACGGATCGCTCATCTTCTGGGATGTAGCCAGCGGCGTGCGGCTCGGGCCGGTGTTGCGCTACCACACCGGACAGAGCCCCAGGGCAAATCTTGCGTTCACTCCCAATGGGTCAACCCTGTTCACGTCGGTCCAGGGCGGCAAGACGACCGTCTGGGACGCCACCCATCGCCGCCCAGTCCGCGCGTTCCCGGTTGGCGGCGCGCTGGCAGTCAGCCGCGACGGCACGAGGGTGGCGCTGGGCCGACAGGACGGTTCGATCATCCTGGCCGATGTTGGAACCGGCCGGCGCCGCAGGATGCTCACCCGCCACAGCACGGCGGTTATGGGGCTCGCGTTCGGCCCTGGTGGCACATTGGCCAGCGCCAGTGGCGACCGCACGGTGATCCTGTGGGACGTCGCCACCGGCAGGGCGCGAGAAATCCTCCGGGGCCACGCTGGCTCGGTCACCGGTGTGGCGATCAGCCCTGACGGTCGCACGCTGTACACCAGCTCGCTGGACGACAGCGTGATCGCCTGGGACTTGACCGGGACCCGCGGGCTTGCCAGGGAACTCACCCGCAGCGCCGGCTCCTTCGTCGGGGTCGCCTTCAGCCCGCGCGACCCCAATCTGCTCGCGCTGGCGCAACGCAATGGTCCGGTCACGCTCTGGGACCTCGCCAGGCGCGTCTGGGTCGGGAAACCGCTCGAGGTCACCAGCGTGTCTGCTAACGCCGTGGCGTTCAGCCCCGACGGCAGCCTCCTCGCCGCCGCCGATGCCGACGGCACGGTCGTGCTGTTCGACATTGCCACCGCCGCACGGGTCGGTCGGCCGCTGCATCCGCCGTATGGGCCGCTCTATGCGCCAGGCCGCCAGAGCCAGGACATCAACGGCCTCGCGTTCAGCCCCAACGGCAGGCTGCTCGCGACCGCGGGCAACGACGGCTCGATGGTGCTGTGGGACGTTGGGAGGCGGGCCCCAATCGGCCGCCGGCTGCGTCCTGGGGGAGGAGACCTGGTCACTGCGGTGGCCATCAGCCCTGATGGCCGCATGGTCGCCTCGGGGGTGGACGGCGGCACGGTCGTGCTGACACGGGTTCCCGACGGCAAGGAGCTTTACGAGCTGAATGCTACGGGCGTGTCCGGCCCCATCTCACTCGCGTTCTCCCTCGACGGCAAGACCCTCGCGATCGCGAGCATTGATGGCAAGGTGCGGTTGTGGAACCCCCGCACGAGCATGCCGCACGGCCCGGCGTGGGTCGCGATAGATGGAGCGGCAATGGGCACAAGTTTCAGCCCAGACAGCGACGTGCTCGCCATCTCCGGAAGCGAGGGGACCACCGCGCTTTGGGATGTTCGCTCCGGAAAACGTATCGGCGCACTACTGACCGGCCCCTCGAGCTCGGGGGTGGCGGCCTTCGATTCAACCGGGCACACGCTTGCCACCGCCTTCCAGGACGGCACCGTCCTACTTTGGGATGTCGATCCCGCCTCCTGGCTCAAGCGGGCCTGCGCCGTCGCCGGCCGCCGCCTCACCCAGGAGGAATGGCAGGAATTCCTCCCGGGCCGGCCTTATCAGCCCTCCTGTGGCACCCAGTGACGTCTCGGGCGGCCGGATGCCGAACCGCAGCAACGAAATCTGTTCCTCGCGCCAGGTGCACTCACCCGAGCGAACCCACCGTGTTCCCATAGCATCCTGAAGACACGGTCCCGATAACACTTGACCGTGAGCCGTCCGCTCTACGCTCGACCCGTCTTTTCCGAGAACAGCGGTGCAGGGATGCGTTCTCACACCGCTGTGCGCAAGCAACGCACGCAGCAGCCCGGATCGATAGGGACCACTGACCGTCGTTTCGCCAGCTTAAGCCGGGTATTGTGGGGCCTGGCTGGACTTGAACCAGCGGCCTCATCCTTATCAGCTAAACGCCGGTAACCGCTGTGCTAAGCGCCGTTCCTACAGGTCACGCCCGACCGTAAGGGCCAAAGGTATGCGTTCGATCAGCCCATTGGTATGCGTTCTTCCATAGCGTCTGATACCAAGTTGATCATCGCCAGCTCCAGAGGTTGCCCTCCTACCGCACGGGTCGGTTCAGCGAGATCCTATCTATTGGCGGAAAGGATGAAGGCACTGAGCTCATCGGCCTGTCCGACGAGGTTGGGGGCTTGGATGCTGGTGGCGCCTTGGCGCGCCTGGTCTAGGAGTTGCATGGCCCGCGTGCGGTCGTTGTCGGATCCTCGCCGCCGCAAGACCTCCGCGTAGGTCAGGCGGACAAAGGGGAGCAAGCCATTGCACCCGAAGCCAGCCAACACTTGCTCGGTCTCTTCACATAGCGCAACCGATTCGTCAAGGTCACCGGTGGTCGCCGCGCAGATCGCAAGGTAGAGGATGACTGGCCCAACGACGGTGGTGTAGGGGTGCGCCCAGTAGTCCCGGTAGGGCCGCAGCGTCGCTGCGATTTGGGCCGCCAGACGGGCGTCGTCGATGTAGAAGGGGACCCACGCCAGCACCGAGCTGCTGGGTGTGGTCGACCAGACGATGCAGCCGACGGCGGCGTCGCTGTGGCTCCGACCTCCCACGAGCGCGCATCAGGACCAGGCCATGTAAGGCATCGTCCCACAGCGCGACCGACCAGAGCTTGGCGATCAGGCCGTGGGGTTTA